>Ga0180218_1001015_pt1:0-15000 | contig 19024 bp, 11 predicted proteins | sample eDN3rd37CKraftBY_FD_151334 | JGI IMG/M metagenome (GOLD analysis project Ga0180218, IMG submission 151334) | Enriched backyard soil microbial communities from Emeryville, California, USA - eDNA 3rd pass 37_C Kraft BY (version 2) (version 2) | ecosystem: Environmental > Terrestrial > Soil...
GACAATTTCACCGTCAAGGTGACTCCGGACGGATCGACCTTCTACACCGGCCTGTCGATCGACAAAGCCACGGGCAAGGTCTCCTTCCCGGCCATGGCGAAGCTCTCCGCTTACATCAATTACGATCACTACGCGGCAACGACCTACGTCAACACGGACATCAATAACGAGGATCTGGACACCGCGAACGCCTTTGCTTCCAACGTGTTCACGGCGCCCAGCACCGGACTTTACAAGGTGGGATATTCGCTCGGCTGGACCCAGAACGGCGCGAACGCGCCGACCTCCATGCACGGCCGGTTGCTCAAGAATGGCGCAACCGAGGTTCTGCCCGCCGCATCGCGAGCGTCCAACAATGCGGCCGATACCGGCAAGATCATCATCTGCACGCAAGGCATCATCTCGCTGACGGCCGGCGACACCCTTCGCTTGCAGCACAAGTTCTCGTCGCTGGACGGCTACGCCTCGGCGAACATCACCCGCTTCTGGGTAGAGCAGATCACCTGATCGCGGCCGGGTCGCGGCGGCACAAATTCAGCACACGCGAAAGGAGGCAGGCATGGACCTGCAATGGTGGATCACGGTCATCGGCGTTCCGCTGGTCGGCGCACTGTTCTGGCTGCGCTTTCATGATCGTGACGACGTGGACACAGCGCTGCGCGGCCTCAAGGACGAGCTCGCAAACTACAAGCTTCTGGTCGCGACCAGCTTCGTCTCGGTCTCGTATCTCAAGGACGTGGAGGGCCGCATCATGGCCCACCTCGAGAAGATCGAGAAGAAGATCGACCGCGTGATCGAGCAGCGGCATCCGCCGGCCGATTAGCGCGGCTCCCAAGTCCCGCCTTCCCACGAAAGCCCGCCATCCCGGCGGGCTTCGTCGTTTCAGGAGATATCACATGCTGCCATCCCGGTATGGCTGGCTCGCGCGCGAGCCCGGCCCGAAGATGATCGTCGAGGCGCTTAAGCTCTACGGAACGCTGGAAACGCCGGGATCGGCGAACAACCCGACCATTATCGCCTGGGCGAAGGAGGTGGGCGGCGAAGTCGCGGATGCCTACAAGGCCGACACCATTCCCTGGTGCGGCCTGTTCATGGCGGTGATCGCCAGGCGCGCCGGCAAGGAAATCCCGAAGCATCCGCTATGGGCGCTGTCGTGGTCGGCCTTCGGCGCGAAGGCACCGGCCGCATCGCTCGGCGATGTGCTGGTGTTCGTGCGCAATGGCGGCGGGCATGTTGGCCTCTATGTCGGCGAGGATGCCTCCGTCTTCCATGTGCTCGGCGGCAACCAGGCCGATCGCGTCTGCATCACGCGCGTGTCGAGGGGCCGCCTCTATGCCGCGCGCCGGCCGCTCTATCGCGTCCAGCCCTCCAACGTTCGGCCCATCCACTTGGAATCGACCGGCGCGCTGTCGCTGAACGAGGCTTGAGCCTTTCCGCCCGTTTCCGCCGCTTTCCGCCTCGGTACCGAGGGCCGGCGCGTGATGTGCTCCGGCAACCGGTGACGCGGTGATCCCGTGCTCGGCCGGGTCTGTCGAGCAATCCGGACATCGAGGTGAACCATGAACTGGGACAGCATTCAGCAACTCGTGCGCATCGTCGCATATGCCATCGGCGGCTATCTGCTTGGGGATGCGGTGGCCAATAGCGAGCAATTCCAGGCCGCCGTCGGCGGTCTGGTGAGCGTTGGGGCATTCGCCTGGTGGTTCTACTGGGAGCGGAAGCGCGCCTAATTTGACGGAAGCAGAAAATGAAATGGCTCGCGGCCCTGGCGGCGCTCGCTCAGATCGTTCTCGCCATCATTGAAATGGCGCGCGAACGGCAGGCGAAGGGCGCCGGCAGGGCCGAAGCCATTGCGGAGTCCGCCACCCATGCTCTCGATCTCATTCGTGCGGCGCGCGATGCGCGTCGCGCTGCTGCCGATGCCGCTGCTGATCCTTCCCGGCTGCGCGACGACGACGGCTTCCGTCGGGACTAATGCGGTCGCCTGCTCGGCCTTCGAGCCTGTCCGATGGTCGAAAAAGGACACCGACGTCACGATCCGGCAAGCCAAGGCGCACAACGCTGCGTGGGCTGCGCTGTGCGATCCGAGAAAGCGATGACAGGTGAGGCAGCGGTTAGTCCGCATGGTCGCCGGCCTAAAGTCCTGCGAACCACCTATCTCAGTGACGACGGCTGGCCGGCTCTTTAGGACAATCGGGGCGCTGCATCGCAGCATCCGGATGCGGGCTCACGTTCCTTCCTTCCGACTGTCACCAAGTGTTGCCCCGACGCAGGGCTTCGGGCAAAAAGGGGAGTCTGGGATGCAGATGGGTTGCGGCAAACCAGCGGGGGGAGCTCGATTCTTGACCTCAATGAGGGGAGATATTGTCAACCGCGTATCGCGGTTGCCGAAACCGACCCAAGCGGCTGAAGCTCTGCAGCCGCTCTTCGAGGCTGTGAGCAACTCGCTTCATGCGGTGGAAGACGCGTTCGGCGAAGCCAATCGCGATAAGGGTGCCATTTACGTGACGGTCGCGAGACCCGGAAATCCCTCCGAGGTCGAAATCATCGTGGCCGACAACGGTATTGGCCTTGAGCCGAAGCGCTTCGACGCGTTTTGCACAACAGACACTGACTACAAGATCGGCCGAGGGGGCAAGGGCGTCGGTCGGCTTCTCTGGCTCGACGCATTCTCCTCGATAAAGGTCGTCAGCAACTATCAAGAGGATGGGAAGTGTTTCAGACGCTCGTTTTCCTTCCGCCTGGAATCTACGGATCAGATCACTGATGAGTTAGTGAGCGAACAATCGCCGGACGGGTTCCGCCCCGGCACAACAGTGACGTTCACCGGACTGCGTGGCACCGCCTACCGGGCGAAATTTCCAAGCCAGCCTAAGACGATCGTTAAGCACTTCGGTTCACACTTCTTCGCCGATTTCATTCTCGGGCGATCGCCGAGAATTGTTGTTGATATTGATGGAGAGGCAACGAATTTTCCCGAAGAAATTCAAAACTTGCGGATTGAGGACAGGGGGACAGCGGATTTCGAATCACCTGAGTTCGGCGCGCTGAGACTCGCGAGCTTCGTTTGCCACAAGAGCGCCAGCGCAAACCTGGATGGCCTTCACCAAATGCACCTGGTCGCGAACGGCCGCACCGTGACCAGCCGAAAAATCGATGGTCTCCTGGGCATCGGCCGCTTCGGCTCCGATGATGACCAAGTTTACCACGGATGCGTGACCGGTCAGTTCTTAGACGAACGAGTCAATCAAGAGAGGACGCAATTCAATTTCGACGAAAGCATTGTTGAGCAAATCGTCAGGGAATGTGCCGAACATGCGCGCACGAATGCGATTCACGAGGAAGTGGAGGAGTTCGACTCCCAGCGGCTCGGTACGATGCAGGATTTCATCAAGGAGTATCCATCCTTTGCATTTGAGGATGCCGAGCAACTCCTGAATCGGACGCCAAAGAATGCTGTGAAGGCTGAGCAATTCGCCCAGGCGCTCATACCCATCCGTATACGAAGGGACAAAGAGCGGAACGAGACTGTCCAGCAGATTGTATCAAAACTTGAAACCGGTGAAGACGTCCCCGCCGACTTTGCCGATAGAGTTCGCAAGGCTGCTGACGAAATCCGAGCCGAGGAGCAGCGTCAGCTCACAGAATACGTTCTTCGCCGGAAAATCGTACTCGATGTGATGGAAGTCCTGATCCGACGGATCAGGGAACGGACCGACGGCACGCAAGACCATCATCTTGAGAGCACGCTTCATCAGTTCATTTGCCCGATGCGGGTCCGCGGAGATGATCCTTCCAAGGTCGAGCGCTCCGATCACGACCTCTGGATCATCGACGAGCGACTGACGTTCACAAAATATTTTGCTTCGGACATTCAGTTTTCCCAGTTCGTCTCCGGTGACGAGAGCACAAAGCGGTCAGACCTCTTCATCTTCGATCGCCTTCACGGTTTAGGATTTGAAGGCGACGAGCCTCTGAAGCGGGTCATGCTCGTCGAGTTCAAGCAGCCCGGTCGGCGCGACTATCCCGAGCGTTACTCGCCGATGAACCAGGTCAGTGAATACATTACCCGCCTCAAGAATGGGGAAATCGAAGACTTCCGCAACGCCCGTGTCCGCATCGCTGAAGATTGCGTCTTCTATTGCTACGTGGTGGCAGATATCGTCGGAAAGCTTGATGTGCACACGAGCGCCTGGCGGACAACCTCAAACGGACGCGGGCGCATCACGGAGTTGCAAGGTAAGTTTCGCGGCATCATTGAAGTAATTGAGTGGGCGGATTTGATCTCCGACGCTCGGCTGCGAAATCACGCGTTCGTCCATGCCGCCGGCTTACGATATGAGCGGCACATCCATGGCTAATCGGCAGACAGCTCAAAGCTGCCATCGTCTAGTCGTGAACTTGTGAATGCGTTCAACATCATGCCAAGTCGTCCGGGATCAGTGACGAGCAGGTAATGCCAGACTCCGAACTGACCGAGTCGCGTCACCGCGGCAGCCCATCGTTCCGCCGCCTTCGCCTTTACGTCTGCACTGTCAGACACCTGGCCCTTGACCTCTATAATGAGGTTTTGGTCGCTGTCGGTGACAGCGATGAAATCGGGAACGTATTTGGCCGGCAATCCGCGGCTACGATACGGGATGAAGAATCCGAGCCGGTCGTTTTTGACCCATCGTTTCACGCCGGGGTGCGTGTCGAGAAGAAAGGCCGCGCTCTGCTCCCATTTCTGCGTGTCGGCCACCATCGCGTTCAGGTGGCAATGATTTACAGGATAGATCGGCTTGGTCGTGTGGAAATCGACATAAAGAGTACTGCCGCGCCCGGCCGCGCCCTGCGGGATGATGGCCACCTCGGCGTCGGTTGTTGAGGCGCCCTTCTTGATGGCGTCCAGCAGCGCGCCTACGGACGCCTGCATGTATTCGCCGACCAGCAGCACGTCGCAAGGTTGGCTGTCTCCCTTCCTTTCCAGTTTCTCGGCAAGGAATCGTTTCGCGGCGAAGGCGACGCGCGGAAACAATTGCTGAACCGGCACGGCTGCCGCGCCGTTGTCGGCCTGCCAACGCACACAAATTTCCCGCGCAAGCCGGAACGCGACTTGCTGATCACGGAACAGGGCGCGCCAGTCTTTAAGAGACAGGACTGGCTTCTCCCCAGGCCCATAGGCTGCAAGCGTCCCATCAGGCGTCGTCAGCGGGGTCAATTCGACCAGCTGCGGAATGCGCATGGGGTCGATGGTGACTTTCGCCACTTGATCCCAATCGACCGATACTTCGAGGCTGCCGGCCTGATAGTAGCCAGTCACGATGGGGAAGGTTATTTCGTAGTGCGCCTTCTCCGGTACCGAATAAATATGGTTCGGGTCCGGCTGCGGTGGCTGTGGGCCTGCGGGCGCAACCTTGAACGGGATCAACTCGAACGGCACGCCGAAGACCTTGGCGGTCTCCTCGGCGAACATCTGCGTCTCCTCATTGAGAGCGTAGCTCTTCCGGCGCAGCGCTCGGCCAACGACCTGCTCGCACAGCAATTGCGAGCCAAACGGTCGTAGGCCAACAATGTGCGTTACGGTGTTGGCGTCCCAGCCTTCAGCCAGCATGGCGACGGATACGATGCAGCGCACGTCCCGGCCGGGCGGAACGCGCTCGTCGATCCACTTTAGCGAGCCATCATTGTCGTCGCTCGCCGCCTTCTCGTTGTGCTTGCGCACGAGCTCAACCCATTCCTCCGGCACTTTTCCGCCGGGCCATTCCGCCTTTCCGACAGTATCGAGGATAAAGCGCAGGCGCCGCGTTTCATCCTTGGTGCCACCTGCCTCGATATCCTCGATGACCTTGGAGTCGATGCGCACAGTCACTTCCTGGCCAGGCGTATTTCGGAACCACGGTGGCGAGACGCCATAGCTGTCATTGCCGTTGGCGAGCCAGGAATGCACCTCCCGCGCGACCGCCGTATCGCGACAGACGACGATGAAGACCGGCGGAACGGGGTGGCGCTGCTGTTGCCTGGAATACTGCTCCCACTCTACGAACCGCTGGTGCCATTCGGCCGCAAGAAGGTTGATGGGCGCGCTCGCGTAGTTCATCACGATCTCGGGCGTGATGTTGGTCCCGTAACCGTCTTCCTTCGCTTTTGCCTGCACCCACCGCCAGATATTGAAATAGGCCGCTTCCTCCGCGCCGGTTACGTCGCGGGCAGGTAGCTGCGGAATCTTCACGAGGCCGGATTCGATGGCGTCTAGCAGACCGAAGTCAGACACAATCCACGGAAACGGCTTGCCGACTTCGTTGCCGGAACCCTGAATGTAGAAAGGCGTCGCCGAGAGATCGACGCACAGGTGGATGCCGCGTCGCCGACTGCCCCCAGCAAGCTTGTTGATACGGTCAAGCCCTTCGATCCAGATCGTCGCTTCGCGATCGTTCTTGCTTGCGAGGTCTTTGTCCTCGTCGAGCGATTGTTCGTCTGTCGCAACGTCGCCGCGGCGATAGGCGTGGTGCGCCTCATCGTTGAAGATCAGCCAGTGTGGGCTGCGACCTTTGCCGCTGCCAAGTTCGCGACGGATGCGCTTGAACCATGCGGCGTCGGACTCGAAATATTTCGTCTCGACGGTCTCGTTGGCCTTGCCGGCGTTCTTCACGACTTCAACCGGCTCGCCGGTCTTCACGACCTTGGCGGTGTCGCCGTTGACGCTATTGGTCTCCTTCTTGGCGAGGCGATGCCAATTGGCGATCATCACCTCGCCGCGCCGCAAGTCCTCCATCCGGTGGACAGGGACCAACTGCCGGGTTCTGTATAGCGAGAGATCCCCGAGGGCGGGGTCCAGTTCCTGCAAGCGCTCCCGAATTGTGACGTTCGGGCAGACGATCAGGACCGTATCAGAAAAGCGGTCGTCGCGCGGCGACGCCACGCTGTTGAGGATGGACCAGCCGGCGAGCATTCCCATGACGGTGGTCTTGCCGGAGCCGGTCGCCATCTTGCAGGCGTAGCGAACGAAAGCACGGATGCCGGCCGCCTTCGATTCCAGGCCGGGTTCATCTTTCGGAATCTCGGGCAGACCCTTGCGGTAAATGTCCGCGGCTTCTGTGAGGAAGATGATCGTTTCGGCCGCTTCTATCTGCGCGAAAAAAAGCCGCTGCATGCGGTCGCTGCTGCGCCAGAGTTCCAGAAGCTCCTTTGTGATCGGCGACGCGCCGTCATAGGCGACGCTGCCGGAACGGGTCCCGTCGCGCCATTCCCTCACGCGCTCGCGGATGAGGTTGACGATCTCAAGTTCGACTTCCTCGCCCTTGGCGTCGTCAAACAGCTCGGCCTGCTGCTTCTTTTTTCGGCCGCGCCCGGCGTGTTCAGGCACGCGATAGAAATAGCTGGCGCGGCGTCGACCCTCGGCCTTGACGGGCGGCTTTCCGCGCTCGATGACCCAATGATAGGCCGGCTCGCGGAACGGGGAATTGATGATCGGCGAGTCAACCTCGGCGACCGTGACCGGCGGCTCCTGCGGCTTGGAGGCGGCGGGCATCACCGGCCTCCTTCCACGCTCTTGACGACCATCAACTCATTGCCGCGCTCGTCTATAGCCTTCACGGCTATGCGCTTCTTATCGCCAAGCACGAAGGGTTCACTGACCGTGCCAGCCAGGTGCTCCCAAACGCTGTCGCTGAATCGGCCTTTCAGGGATTTTTGAAGGTTGTCCCACGCGCTGGTCTTGGGAAAGAACACTTGCGTCGCCATGAACACCATGCCGTTATAATTGCTGTCGAGCATCCAGCACGGCAGGTTCTCGGCGGCGACTTCCTCCGTCTCCATCGTGTCGGGCCGGAAAATGTCAAGGCCCTTAACGACGACGCGATGGAGCGGCGTTCCATCTTTTGCCTTCCCCGCCGGTTCAATTGCTACATCGGGCAGGCCGGTGATTGAGAAGATCTCGCTAGTTCTGGCGGTCTTCAGTAGATCGGACATAACGACGTCCGGCGTGACCGAAACGTAGGTCATCGGCACCTTGAGACGGCCGAGCATTTCGCGTGCTTTTGGGTCGATCGCGAAGCCGAATATAAAAAGCTGTTGGAAGCCCTGCTGCAGCGCTTCTGTATGGGCGTCGTAGACGTACTGCGACCCAATGGCACCGCCCTCAGGACCGAACACGAAGGCGATGCGCTTATCGGCCCCATTCTTTGCCACGCCTTCGGCGTGAAGATATTCGCGGTCCGCGAGCGGCGCGATAGTTTCCAGTTGCAGCGTCACGTTGCCGGGCAACTGCAATGTCTTGCTCTGCCGCAGCACCTCGATCATGCGATCGAGATGAGCCCGGGGACTATTCGCCGCCGCTTGTGGCGTTTGCTGGCCGGAGCTTTCCTGTAGACTCAGCGCGGCCTGGATGGTCGCCTCAACCGTGAACCGCCCGCACACCCTTAGAACATTTCTGTTCAACTCAGGACGGTCCACCACGGTAACAACCTCTGGCTCTTCGTTGTTAGCTATGGATTTAAGTGTGATCTTAGGGATAAGGCCTCCGATTTCTTCTCCCTTCTTATTTCGCTTGCGCTCATAGATGAAACCGCCCGCTGGCCCTTTCGAAGGCTCTTTCAGACGATACCAAGGGAACGTGCTTGTCAGGAGTCGCTGACGTGCAAGTGCGATAGGAACCCGAGAAGTGTCGCACGTTATCCAGCGGCGCCCCCATTGCTCGGCAACAACGGCAGTTGTGCCGGAGCCGCACGTAATGTCCATGACCAAATCTCCAGGGATTGTAGTCATGAGAATGCAGCGTTGGATGACCTTTGGGTTCGTTTGCACGACGTACAACTTGTCGGATGCAAACCCCGCAATACCCGTATCCATCCAACTGTTCGTGACGGGGACGAGCGGATTGTCATCGAGATATCGAACATAGCCGATGTTGCGGCCGGCCTTCTCCACACGGCGGGCTTTTACAAGCCGCTCCATGCCAACCGGATAGTTAGCTTTCCAATGATTATTGGGGTTCGGTCGGAAGGTCTCGCCGTTGAAAACAAACGGCGTATCCTCGCGGGCGGCCCCTGAGCTTTGAAGGTCACCCAAACGGTAGATACGGGCACCGGGCGGTATGGGATCACTCCCATCGCGCTCTCCGCTGGTCATGGCCCTCCGTGTACCGTCACTTAGTTCAAGGTACTTGTAGGCGTCATCGCCTGTTTCCTTGTTCGCCTTGTCGAGAAAAAGCGGATTGTACGTTAGCGTGCCCTTATCCTTCGCGTACCAGAGAAGATAGTCGCCGACCCGGCTGATTGAGCCGGTCGCAAAACCGCTGGTCGTGGCGAAATAGATCTGGGAGACGAAATTCTCTGAGCTGAAGACCTCGTCAAGAACCTCGCGAACGTGGTGAACGTTGTCCTCGGAAATCTGGACAAAAATCGATCCGGATGGGGTCAGAAGTTCTTTCGCGAAGGAGAGCCGATCGCGCAGATAAGTCAGATAGGAGTGAAGGCCCAGTTCCCACGTATCACGATACGCCTTTACCATCTCCGGCTCGCGGATCATGGCGTCGTCTTTGCCGTGCGACACGTCGCGCTTGCGGACGAAGGGCTGGAAGTTCGATCCGAATTTCACGCCATAAGGCGGATCGAAATAGACCATCTGCACCTGGCCGCCCATCCCTTCGTATTCGAGCAGGGAGTTCATAACCTGCAACGAGTCGCCGAGGATCAGGCGGTTGGTCCACGGCCCCTTGTGCTCGTAGGCGTCGAGCTTGTCGGCCACATCAAGGTTGGTGTCGCCGAACAGATCGAGATTGGTGCCAAGGGCTTTGTGGGATTTCAGGGTTTCGAGGATGGCCTCGGTGGAATGGCGTTCGTGGATGAACAGTGGCAGCGTCGGCACCGCGATCTGCTGGCGCTCGGCCTTGCCGGCCCAGGTGAGGAAAGGCTTGGTAAGGCTGCGTAGCCGGGCGACGCATTGCGAGAGCGAGGCAAAACTCTCGCCATTGCCTTTCCACACCTGCGGGACGGCGAAGACCTTGGCTTCGCCCTTCTCGGCTGCGTCGGCGACAAGCGCCAACAACCACTCAGCGAAAGCCCGATCGGCACCCTCATCCCACGACAGCTCGGGCGCGAGGCTAGAATCGTAACGGTAGGTTTTGGGCGCCTTCTTCGTGCTGAACTGCGCTTCGATACCTGCATCAGGGCGCTGCACCATCTCCTGTTCGTGCTTGTAAACCGATGTTCCCAGCCCAGTGTCTTGCGCCATCTGATTTGCCTTGCCTACTGCTCTTGGGTTCCGGCGCCGCGGCCCCGCGGACCATGCGCGCTGCTGCGGAATCGCTGCTCAATTTAGCAGCGGCGACAGGAATCGCAGTTCCGAAATCCCAGATTGGGGAGGTATTGGCGAGTTGACAAACAAACGCCCCGGACTTGCATCCGGGGCGTTTGTTCAACCCCTTGAGGGATCAAGGGGAATTTGGTTGCGGGGACAGGATTTGAACCTGTGACCTTCAGGTTATGAGCCTGACGAGCTACCGGGCTGCTCCACCCCGCGGAAATCCGGGCCTCGGGCTTGGCCGCCCGCGGCGGGGCTTATGTAACAAGCGATCTCCGGATTGGAAAGAGCACAAACGCGTTCATTTCGCCTAATCCTCACAAAGACTTCAGGAAATCGTCACGGCGCGGCGCCTTTGGATGGCCTGAGCGCCGAACGCGCCGCGGCCCTGCCCGATCAGGACCGCGCCTGCGAGAAAGCGGTCAATTCGGCCCGCATCCGCTCAACGACGCTCGCCCAATCGCCCACGGCCGGCTGGCGCAGCAGCCGTGTCGCCGGATACCAGGGGCTTGCGACGCGATCGAGCGTCCAGCGCCAATCCGGCTGGAACGGCACCAGGACGAAGGTCGGCCGCCCCAGTGCCCCCGCCACATGGGCGACGGAGGTATCCACACAAACGACGAGATCGACGAGGGCAAGGATCGCCGCGGTGTCGGCGAAATCCGAGAGCTCGTCGCCCAGATGCGTGAGGCGCGGTTCACGCGCCAGCCGCTCGGCATCCGCGGCTCGCGGAGCGTGCTGGATACTGACGAAGCTCAACCCTGGCACCGAAAACAGCGGCTCAAGCGCGGAAAGCGTCAGCGAGCGGTTGCGGTCGTTGGGGTGCGCGCCGCGCCCGGACCAAGCCAGCGCCACGCGCGGCCCCGGCAGCGCCCGAAGCCGCGGCCGCCATTTCTCCAGATGGGGCTCCGGCGCGCGGAGATACGGGATCGTGGCCGGAACGGTGTCAAGCTCGGTCTTGAACGCCAGCGGCAGGCTCGCCAGCGGACAATGCAGATCGAACGGCGGCAGCGGATCGCCCAGGCTCAGGATGGTGGCGACGCCCTCGATCCCGGCCAGCAGCGTCTTGAGCTCGGGCTGCACCTCCAGCACCACCTTGGCGCCGGTGCGAGCCAAAAGCGGCGCATAGCGCACGAACTGCACTGTGTCGCCCAATCCTTGCTCGGCGTGCAGCAGGACCGTTTTGCCGGCGAGCGGCGTCTCGCCGAGCCAGGGCGGCCGCCGAAAGCTCTTGCGCGGCGCCATACCGGCTCGCTTCCAGCGCCATTCGTATTCGGCAAATCCGCGCGGGTAGTCGCCAAGCGTGAGCAACGACATCGCCGCGCTGAAATGGGCATCGGCATGGTCCGCCTGCAGCGCGAGCACGCGGCCATAGTCTGTCAGCGCATCCCGATGACGATTGAGCGCCGCGAGCGCCATGCCGCGGTTGAACCGGGCATTGACGTGATTGGGCGCAGCGGCAAGCGCACGCTCGTAATCCGCAATGGCCTCCTGCGGCCGACCGAGCGCACGCAATGCGTTGCCGCGATTGTAAAGCGTCAACGGATGGCCCGGCGCCAGCGCAAGCGCCGCATCGAAATCGGCCAGCGCCGCGGCGCCCTGCCCGAGATCGCTGCGCGCATTGCCGCGATTGACCAGCGCCTGCAGATGCTTCGGGTGCTGCGCCAGCACGGCATCGAAGGCCGCGGCCGCTTCGGCCGGGCGCTTGAGATCGAGCAGGATGGTGCCGCGATTGTTCAGCGCATCGGCGTGACCGGGCGCAAGCACCAGCGCCTTCTCGAGCGTGGCCAGCGCCTCATCGTCGCGCTTGAGCGCATGCAGCACCAGCGCGAGGTTGGACAACGCATCGGGCGAGCGCGGCTGGACCTTGAGCGCCGCGGTCAGCAGGCGATAAGCCTCGCCCGCCTTGCCGCGCTGGTGATTGAGCATGCTGAGCAAGTGCAGCGCATCGAAGTTGTCACGCTGCAGCTTCAACGCGCGGGCGTAAAGCTTCTCGGCTTCGTCGAGGCGACCCTGCCGATGCAGCGCCAGCGCCTGCCCGATCATCTGGCCGAGTTGAAGCGGCGGAGCCGGCGGCATGATTCACAGCCGGTTGGTGCGGGCGATGCGCCGCGTCACCTCGACCGGCGTTTCGGCATCGGCCTTGGCTTTCAACGCCAGCGCCTCGCGCGCGGCCGACCGCTCCAGGCAGCGCACCAGCCAGGCCTTCAGGTTCGGCACCGCGGAAAGGTCCATCTCGACGGCGCGGCTGATAACGGCAGCCACATTCAGATCGGCCACGGTAAAATCCTCGCCGAGCAGATACGGCTGTTCGGCGACCGCCGCGTCCAGGACCTTGAACGGCGCGGCCAAAACCTTCAGCGCCTCCGCGCGCTTTGCGGCGTCGCGCTCGTCGGGCGGCAGGCGTACCGCGTGCAGCGACCAGATGTTGACGCCGCGATCGACCTCGGTGAGCGCCCACAGGGTCCATTGCCAGCACCGCGCCTCGCCTTCGAGCGTGCCGGGATAAAGCCGACCCGGCGCATGCTTCTTGGCGAGATACATCGTGATCGCCAGCGACTCGAACAGCACGAAATCGCCATCGACGATCACCGGAAGCCGGCCGTTCGGATTGATCGCAAGGAACTCCGGCGTTCGCGCACCGGCGTCACCGATCTCGATGGGGACATGCTCGTAGGGAATTCCAAGCTCTTTTGCGACCCAAAGCGCGCGGAAGGCGCGGGTGCGGGCGATGCCGTAAATTTTCAGATCGGCCATGTGCGGCAATGAACTCCCCAGATTTACGGGCGATCATACTCGACAATCGCGGCGCGGAGCCAATAGCCTCGCGGGGCTGACACGGAAAGGGAGCTGTCATGACGAACCTTGCCCGCCGCGCCGCCCTCGCCTCGGTTGCCGCCTCGCTCCTCGGCCTGCTGCCGCACACCGCTGCCGCCGACGACACTCTCAAGATCGCCATCGGTCAGCGCGGCGGCTGGGAACAGGCCGTCTCCGACCTCGGCCAGGATAAGGGCTTCTTCAGAAAGCAGGGCCTCAAGCTCGAAGTGCTCTACACCCAGGGCAGCGCCGAAACGCTGCAATCGGTGATTTCCAACAGCGTGGACATGGGCATCGGGCTCGGCACGCACGCCTTCCTCGGCGCGTTTCTCAAGGGCGCGCCGCTGCGCGGCATCGGCGCGTCGTTCACCAGCGCCGACGAGCAATACTATTACGTGCTAGCGGACTCGCCGATCAAAACCATCAAGGACGGCGGCGGCAAGACCATCGCGATCTCGACCAACGGCTCGTCGTCAAACATGTTCGCGCTGCATCTGGCGAAGCACTTCGACGTCGATCTCAAACCGCAGCCGGCCGGCAACTACACGTCGTCGCTGACCCAGGTCTTGACCAAGCAGCTCGACATCGGCTTCTCGGCCGCGCCGTTCAACCTCAACTATGTGGACGAAGGCCGCATCCGCATCATCGCGCGCGGCAGCGACGTGCCGGCGCTGCGCAACATGTCGAGCCGGCTCCTGGTGGTCAATGTGGCGACGCTCCAACGCAAGAAGGATCTGCTGCGACGCTACATGGCCGCCTATCACGAAACGCTCGACTGGATGTACGCGGATCCGGCCGCCATCGACGCCTATGCGGCCTGGGCGCGCTTGCCAAAGGCGGTGGCCAAGCACGCGCCGGAATACATGACACGCAAGAACATGGAGCCGTCCCGCCTCTCCGGGTTACCGGGCATCATGGAGGACGCGGTGAAGTTCAAGTACATCCCCGCGCCGTTGACCGAAGCACAACTCAAGCAGGCCTTCCCGCTGGACGAGGTGAAGTAGAGGCGCGCCCACCCAGCCTCATGCCGAGGAGCGCCGAAGGGGGCGCCTCGAAGCATGCGCCGCCTCCCCCTTCGGGACGGGCGCAAGCCCGCCTCCTCAGGATGGGGCGGAGGAGATCATCGCCTCGCTCGGGCGTTTCGCGATTTGACGGAAACGCCGTGTGGGGTCATTGCCGGGCTTGGCCGTTCGGAGAACGGCGTCGCCTCGCTCGCCCGTACCCAGCAACCCGCTTTTTCTCAAAGAAGATGGATGCGCCGATCGAGTCCGCGCATGACAATGAGCAATTCCGTTGAGAGCAGAGAGACTCTAGCCCAGCGCAGCGGCGACGGCCTTGCCGCATTCGGCCGTGCTCGCGGGGCCGCCGAGATCGCGGGTGCGAAGCTTTTGCTCCGCCAGAACCGTTTCGATCGCGTTGACGATCGCCGCGGCGGCTTCCGTCTCGCCAAGGTGCTCAAGCATCATCGCGCCCGACCAAATCTGGCCGATGGGATTGGCGATGCCCTGCCCGGCGATATCGGGGGCCGAGCCATGCACGGGTTCGAACACCGACGGGAATTTCCGCTCGGGATTAATATTTCCGGACGGCGCAATTCCGATGGTCCCCGTGCAGGCCGGACCGAGGTCCGACAGAATGTCGCCGAACAAGTTCGACGCCACCACCACGTTGAAGCGATCCGGCCGCAGCACGAACAGCGCCGACAGGATGTCGATGTGGTACTTGTCCCACTTGATGTCGGGATAGCTTTTCGCCATCTCCTCCACCCGCTCGTCCCAGTACGGCATGGTGATGGCGATGCCGTTCGACTTGGTCGCCGAGGTGAGGTGTTTCTTCGGCGTCTTGCGCGCGAGTTCGAAGGCGAACTTCAAGACGCGGTCGACGCCGTGGCGGCTCATGACC
>Ga0180218_1001016_pt1 | contig 19017 bp, 12 predicted proteins | sample eDN3rd37CKraftBY_FD_151334 | JGI IMG/M metagenome (GOLD analysis project Ga0180218, IMG submission 151334) | Enriched backyard soil microbial communities from Emeryville, California, USA - eDNA 3rd pass 37_C Kraft BY (version 2) (version 2) | ecosystem: Environmental > Terrestrial > Soil >...
GGCTCACCCGGTGGGACGAGGACTTCACCCGCCGCGTCGCCGAGCACGGTTGGGTAGGAATGACCATCCCGACCGAGTACGGCGGGCACGGCCGGACCCATCTCGAGCGTTTCGTTGTCACCGAGGAACTGCTCGCGGTAGGCGCTCCGGTTGCAGCGCAGTGGGTGGCAGACCGCCAGATTGCACCATCGCTGCTGAGATACGGCACCGAAGAGCAGAAGCACAAGTACCTTCCCCGAATTGCTGCGGGTGAGTGCTTCTTCGGCATAGGAATGAGTGAGCCCGACTCAGGATCGGACCTGGCCAGTGTCCGGACCCGCGGCACCCGAGTGGAGGGCGGTTGGACCGTCACCGGCACCAAAGTGTGGACCTCGGGCGCCCACCACGCTGAGGCGTTCATCGTGCTGGCCCGCACGGAACCACTCGACACGGCACACCGCCACGCGGGCCTGAGCCAGTTCATCGTCGACCTCCGTTCCCGAGGCGTGACGATCCGGCCGATCATTTCCCTCTCCGGCGACCACCACTTCAACGAGGTCGTTCTGGACGAGGTATTCGTTCCCGACGCCAGGGTCTTCGGCACGTTGGGCAACGGATGGGAACAGGTCAACTCGGAGCTTTCCTTCGAACGCAGTGGACCCGAGCGTTTCCTTTCGACCTTCCGGCTCCTGGCTGCCGAGATCGGCGCGGTCCGAAAGGGTCTGCTGCCCGAGCGCACCGACCTGGGACGTTCTGTGGCCCGGATGGTCGGACTGCACGCACTGAGCCAGAACATCGCCGGAGCCCTTCAACGGGGCGAGAAGGCCGACACCGCCGCCGCCCTGGTCAAACTCCTCGGTACCAGCATGGAAGGCGACCTCGTCGAGTACGTCTCTGATCGGCTGGGTGACGAGACCATGGACGGGCAAGCGGAAATCGAGGCTCTGTGCAGGTCCGGACTACACCAGCGTCCGGGGTTCACACTTCGCGGCGGTACCAACGAAATCCTGCGCGGCGTGATCGCGCGGGGGCTGGGGATGCGCTGATGACCACGACCGCGAGCACAATCGATCTTGCCGTAGACGGGGATCTCCAGGACCTCATGGACGATCTTGTCGCTGGGCACTCGGGGCCGGACATCGAGCCGGATCCGGCCGCTGTGTGGGCCACCTTGGGTGCGGTCGGACTGGCCAGGCTGACCGCACCCGAGGAGACCGGGGGCAGCGGCGCGGGTTGGGTCGAGGCCGCTGCTCTGTTACGCACGACCGCCGCTGGCGGCGTGGCCGTGCCCTTCGCCGAGACCGATCTGTTGGCAGGTCCCTTGAGGCGCGCGGCCGGCCTCGACGACTCGTCGTCGGACACAGCGACCGTCGCCGTCCTGAGGGCGGACGGCCTCGCGCAACGTGTGCCGTGGGCTGGCGCCACCGGGTCCGTTGTCTGCGTGCGTCGGGTCGATGCGGGCTACGAGATCGCGGACGTGCCCACCGATCGGCTGACCGTCGAGGCGGTCGAGGGGATCTCCGAGGTGCCCCTCGGGTCGGTCCGGGTCGACGGTGACGTCACCTGGACACCGGTGGACACCCGTGCCGTCGAGGATTACGTCCTGCGCGGCGCTCTCATCCGTGCGATCCAGTGCGTCGGCGCTATGGAGGGCATGCTGGCTTCGGCGGTTGCACACACCACCGACCGCGCTCAGTTCGGGCGCCCTCTGGCGCGGTTCCAGTCCGTGCAGAATCTCGTGGTCGACACTGCAGCCGAGTCCGTCCTTGCCCGTGCCGCCGTCGACACCGCTCTCGCAGACGCTGTTACCGACGACCTTGCCGGCGACTTCTCGGCCTTTCGTGTCGCGGTGGCCCGCAGTGTGGTCTCACCAGCGCTGGCCGTGGCGGTGCGCAACACTCACCAAGTGCACGGCGCAATCGGCACCACCCATGAGCACACCCTCCACCGGCTCACCCTGCCTGCGTTGCAGTGGCGTTCGGAATTCGGGTCCGCTGCGTTCTGGGAGCGTCAGCTCAGCCGTGCCGCCGTCGACGCCGGTATGGACGGGACCTGGCCGATGATCGTCGAGGGTACGCGGATCACGGGTACAGCTTCTGCCTATCTCGATGCTGTATCCGGACGTTCACGTCCTGACTGAGTGCATGAGTTCATGACGACGGTGACATCGTTGCGGAGCGAGCTCCCCGGCGATGGGGGCGGCTGAGCGGCAGGACCGAAAGGGTCCTGCCGCTCGAGCTCTCACCCTGACTCGTCGGACAGCGCGGGGCGCGGATCGCATCCACGCTAGTCGTAGACCTCGACGTACAGTTCGGCGATTTCGTCGACAGTGGGCACAACCGGGTTGTTGCCCGGCGAACCCGAATCGAGCGCCTGTTGCGCCATCAGTGGGATCAGATCGTTCCAGCGAGCTCGGTCGATACCGTGGTCGCGGGGAGTGGGAACAGCCAGGTCATGACATAGTTCGGCCAGGGAGTCGACGAGGGACTGCGCGGCGATACCGTCACCGGTGGCTTCGGTGGCCACACCGAGGGCCCTGGCGCAGTCTGAGTATCGTGACTCGGCGCCTTTGACGGAGAATGCGGTGATCGCCGGGAGCAGCATGGCGTTGGACAGCCCGTGCGCGACATGGAAGTGCGCGCCGATGGGTCGGCTCATTCCGTGAACGAGGGCCACGCTCGCGTTCGAGAACGCCATGCCGGCCTGGGTAGCGGCGAGCATCATGGCTTCTCGTGCCTGCTTGTTCTCGCCGTCTTCATACGCGGCGCGCAGATTCTGGCCGATGGTGCGCATGGCTGCGAGTGCGAGGCCGTCGGAGACAGGGTTGGCTTTTCGGCTCACATACGCCTCGATCGCATGGGTAAGTGCATCGACTCCGGTATCGGCAGTCAGGCGAGGGGGCATGGACATTGTCAGTTCGAAGTCCACGATTGCTGCGATGGGCAGGAAGGACAGGCCTGGACAGAGCATCTTCTCGTCCGTGACGCTGTCGCTGATGATGGTGAACTGCGTAGCCTCCGAGCCGCTGCCGGCGGTGGTCGGGATCGCGACGACGGGAAGCGCTGGTCCGGTGTAGACGTGCGGGACCTTGTAGTCCCGCATCCGGCCCCCGCGGACCCCGAGGACGGCCAGCGCCTTCGCAGTATCCATCGGGCTGCCGCCACCGAAGCCGATCACCGAGTCGGCGTTGTGATCGGCGAGCAGGGCGAGCCCTGTTTCGAGGGAGTCGGTGGTGGGGTCGGGAACGGTGTCGTCGAACAGGGCTGGTGTGATGCGTGCTTCGCGCAGGAGAGTCAAGATCCGTTCGGACGTGCCTGTCGAGGTGAGGAACTTGTCGGTCACCACTACCGGGCGCTGCAATCCGAGTTGACGGATCACGTCCCCGATGTCGTCGACGGTGCCCCCGCCGATTCGCAGGAACCGTGGGAAGGCGATCTGGATACTCATGGTGCCGTCCTTAGTCGTTCTGAGGGAAGCCGAGGTTGATGCCGCCGTGGTTGGGGTCGAGCCAGCGGGTGGTGACGACCTTGCCGCGGGTGAAGAAGTGCACACCTTCGGTGCCGTGGGCGTGTGTGTCACCGAAGAGGGAGTTCTTCCAGCCGCCGAAGCTGTAGTACGCGGTGGGGACGGGGATGGGGACGTTGACGCCGACCATACCGACCTCGACTTCGTTCTGGAAGCGGCGGGCTGCGCCGCCGTCGTTGGTGAAGATGGCGGTGCCGTTGCCGTAGGGGTTCGAGTTGATCAATTCGAGGGCTTCGTCATAGGTCTCGACCCGTACGACGGACAGGACGGGGCCGAAGATCTCGTCGGTGTAGACGCTCATATCGGTGGTGACGTGATCCAGAAGGGTCGGTCCGAGCCAGAATCCGTCGCTTCCGCCATCGGCCTGCACGGCCCGGCCGTCGACTACGACGGTGGCGCCGGCAGCTTCGCCGGCGTCGATATAGGAAGACACTTTGTCACGATGTGCTTTGCTCACCAATGGACCCATATCCGAGTCCTTTGTGCCGTCGCCGGTTTTCAGGCTCAGGGTGCGATCCTTGATCTTTGCAACCAGCTCATCGGCGATGTCCCCGACCGCGACCAGTGCGGAGATCGCCATGCAGCGCTCACCGGCGGAGCCGAAGCCCGCGTTCACCATCGCGTCGGCGGCCAGATCGAGGTCGGCGTCCGGCAGAACAACGGCGTGGTTCTTCGCGCCGCCGAGTGCCTGGACGCGCTTGCTGTGGGCGGTTGCGGTTTCGTAGACGTACTTCGCGATGGGGGTCGACCCGACGAAGGAGATGGCCTTGATCGCCGGATTGGTGAGTAGTTCGTCGACGGCTGTCTTGTCACCCTGCAGGACGTTGAACACGCCGGCAGGCAGACCCGCCTCGGACCACAGTTCGGCGATCCACAGCGCTGCCGTGGGAACCTTTTCCGACGGCTTGAGGACCACGGTGTTCCCGGCGGCAATCGCGATGGGGAAGAACCACATCGGAACCATGGCGGGAAAGTTGAACGGGGAGATGATGCCGACCGGCCCGATGGGCTGGCGGATCGACGCCATGTCGACCTTGGTCGACGCGTTCTCGGTCATCCCACCCTTGAGAAGGTGGGCGATGCCGCAGGCAAATTCGACGACCTCCTGGCCGCGGGAGACCTCACCGAGCGCGTCGGAGAGCACCTTGCCGTGCTCGGAGGTGATGATCGAAGCCAATTCCTGCTTGCGGGCGTTGAGCAGTTCACGGAATGCGAACAGAATCTGTGTGCGCTTGGCGATCGAGGTATCTCGCCATGCGGGGAACGCCGCCGCGGCTGCCTCGATCACCGTGCGGGCGTCGTCTGTGCTCGCAAGTGCAACTTCTGCAGTCACTGCGCCGGTGGCGGGGTTGGTGACCGGGGCCGATGTGCCGTTGGTGCCGGTGAAGGGCTTGTTGTCCAACCAGTGTGGGATGACGGTCATGGTTATGTGCTCCTGTGACTCTGTGGTTTTCTCGAGTCTGTCGGTGCATATGTGCCGCGGTCAACGAGTATCTTCGCAGTGAGAACTGCAATTTTGCAGCAGCGAGGGAGTGGGATGTTCACCGCCGATAACATGCGTTTTCTGCTGGAGTTGTCACGGACCGGGCGGATCGTGGACGCGGCCAAACGTCTGGACGTCGATCAGACCACGGTGTCGCGCAGGATCACCAGACTCGAGAAAGACATGGGAGCGCGACTGTTCGACCGGGGATCGTCGGGATGGCAACTGACCGAGGCCGGCCGGCGTCTGGTGCCGTACGCAGAAGCGGTCGAATCGACTCTGTTGGCTGCACTCGACGCGACATCGTCCGCTGGATCCGGCAGTCTTCACGGCACTGTCCGGATTCTCACCCCGGACGGTTTCGGCGCCTATGTGTTGGTTCCGGGACTGGGCATGGTGCGCGACAGACACCCTGGCCTGTTCACCGAGTTGCGTACGTCGACCACACACGATCTGGTGACCGGTCGCGACTTCGACCTCGCAGTCACTCTCGAACGGCCGTCACCACGATCGGTGTCTGTCAGCAAGCTGGCCAACTACGACCTGCGTCTTTATGCATCACGTCGCTACCTCGACTCGCACAGTGCCATCGAGGCCCTCGACGACCTCGAGGACCACACGTTGGTGTGGTACGTGAACGCCATCTTGGACGTCGAGCCGTTACGTCGACTCGAGCGTCTCCTGCCCAAAGATCGCGCGCATGTCCAGACGAACAACATCACCGGCCACTATCAGGCTGTCAGGTACGGGGTGGGTATCGCGCCGCTCCCGACCTACATCGGTAATGCCGATCCCGATCTCGTGCCCGTACTCCCGGACAAGTTCGTGGCCGAGAGAACCTATTGGTTGGTTGTTCCGCGAGAACTGGCTCGCCTGGCACGGGTGCAGGCCGTCATCGAGGTTCTTCTCGACATCGTCAGCGAGAATCCGGATCTGAGGGCGCCGGGTCAGGGCGGTGATTCACGCTGATTCGCGTGTCGCTCGGATGGCTGTGGCGGTGGAAGGACGCCTCCGGCATCTTGTCTGTCTCGGGAACGGACAGACCATGACGGTGTGGGAATGCCGAGCAGCTCTTCACTTTTCAGCCTTCGGTCTTCGGACGTCCATTCGGCCGATCCTATCGACCGATAGGATAGTAAGTCAATGGTCCATAACTGTCAGTGGTCGTCACCAGATGGTGGTTTGACCTCTCATCTGAGATAAACAACCTGCATGATATGTGCTTGCGGGTGGTTCATGTCGGGTCGCAGGCGCAAATTAGGTAACCTGAGGTAACAACTTGTCGTGGTCGGTGTGTGGCTGCGAAGTGTCTCCGGAAGATTGGAGGAGGTCTGTGCTCGTTCAACCGGAGCGACGTAGCAGTCTCGCACGACCCGACGGGGGAGCGCCCTGGCTGGGGCGTAGTTGGACCGACATGCTCAACAGCGACGCGACGTGTCTACCGGAGGCGAGGTCCGGAGCTGAGCCCGTCATGAACGGAGAGACCCATGGGGGCTGAAGCCCGAGTTGCACCGACGTCACGTCGGCCGAAGGACCGCAATGTGCAGATTGCGAACAATGCACGTGAGCTGTTCGCACTCAGGGGCTTTCACGCCGTTCGCGTAGACCATATCGCCGAGGCGAGTGGAGTCACCGCGCGTGCGGTGTATCGGCACTACAAGAACAAGCAGGAACTCCTCGCCCGCATCATCGATGAGGATCAACAGCGTTGGATCGACGCTCTGGATTCGATCTCAGAGGTCGAGTCGGATGAGGAGCTGGCCCGGCATCTCGACTACCTGGCGCGTGTCGGTATCGAAAGTCGCCGGCTGTCGGTGCTGTGGCAGCGTGAAGCACGCCATCTCGACGAGGATGATTTCCGAACCGTACGAAGCAGGGCAGTGTGGATCTCGGACAACGTTGCCGGTCGACTGATCCGTCCGTGCCACCCCGGCCTCGGCGCGTTCGCAACCGATGTTCGCAGTTGGGCGGTTGTCAGCGTCTTGACCAGCCCGGCGTTCTACGACAGCGCGCTTTCGCGGTCTCGTCTCGCTACCGTGATGGCAACGGCATGCGAACGGATCATCGCTGCGCCGACAGTCGAGCCTGTGCGTCGCCGGCAGACGCCGACTGTCGAGAACGTGCCGATGGCGCGGCGCGAGCAGTTGCTTGCGGCCGCGGCGGCAGCCTTTCGTCGCAGTGGATATGCCGGCGTCAGCATCGACGATATCGGAGCGGATGTCGGGTTCGCCGGTCCGGCGATCTACCGGTATTTCAAGACCAAGTCGAGCATCCTCGTCGCATTGATGGAGCGATTCGCCGAGTGGCGAGCATTGGAGGTCGTTCGAGCGCTGCGCACCTCCATTGATCCGGCCGAAGTGTTGTCCGCGTTGATTTCCGGGTACGTGCGTCTCGGAATCGAGGCCGTGGATCTCCTCGCCGTGGCACTGACCGAAGGGCATTACCTTCCAGACGAGGATCGTGAGCGCTTCGAGCGGATCAATGACGATTTTGTCTCCGAGCTGCGCCGGTGGTACTCCTCGGTCCGGCCGGATGTCGACCCGGCGGCCGCGCAGTCGCTCGTGAGCATCGCGGTCACCGTGGTGCACGACTTGGTTCGGATTCCCCATTTCCTCCGCTCCCCGGACTTCGAATCCGAGCTCGATCGGGTAGTGCATGCCCTGTTTGCAGACTGATGTCGACCGGCGTGCTGGGACGCGTGGGTCAGGCACGCCTCTGCCTTCCGATCTGTAGGTCGGTTTTCGAACCGGACCCTTCTCCCGCTCTCGACCGGTCGGAGCACCGGAGTTGGAGACGACCGCCTGGTGGGCCGTACGTGACAGATCGGCGTCGACGTCGTCCATATTGGTGCGTTCGGACCTGAGGGCGTAGTCGACGTCGGGCGGATGCCGGCCAGGTCCCGACCGTGTCGTTCGGATCGAAGGACCTGCCGAGGTTCCGAAAACTGCTCGAGCGCAGTGTTCATCGCCGTGAGCGAGTATTCGGTGACCTCGGGCTCGAACGTCGAGCTCACACAGTGGAGCGGCGCATCCATCTACTTCAACAGTGACGGCACGGGTGCTGGGGTTGTCCGACCCCAGCACCCGTGCCGTCACATCACTGTGTTCAGGTGCGGACGAAGCCGGCGTAATCGTTTTCTGCCGACTCCTGGTTCTTCTTCAGGTACTGGGCCAGACCACCGGGGTAGGCCAGCAGTTCACGCTTCTTCCCGGGCACATTGGCATTCATGTACCAGGAGTCCGCGAGCGGGAAGATCGTGGCGGCGGTGACTTCCTCGAAGTGCTGCTGCCACTCCTTCTCGCCCTCCGGCGTCGCTTCGATCCGGGTCAGGCCCCGCTCACGCATACTGACCAGGCAGTCGATCACCCAGTCTCCTTCGAGCTCTGCACAGGTCGGTCCGTTGCAGAAGGCCGACGGGCTCTGCGGTCCGTAGACGAAGAGGATGTTCGGAAAACCCGAGGTGGCACGACCGAGGAGGGTGTGAACACCGTTCGCGTAGGTCTCGCCGAAGGTCTCACCGTTCGTGCCTACGATGTCGATGTCGCAGAGGCCACCGGTGAACGAGTCGAATCCGGTCGCCAGGACGATGACGTCGAATTCGCGCTCGACACCATCAGCGGTGACGATGCCGTTCTCGTAGATGTGATCGATGCGGTTGTCGTTGACGTCCACGAGTTCGACGTTGTCTTGGTTGAAGGCTTCGTAGTAGGTGTATTCCAGCGGGCATCGCTTGGAGCCGAAGGGATACGGAGGCTCGGTCGGAACCAACTTCTCGGCGAGGACGGGATCCTTGATCCGGCCGCGGGTCTTGTCGCGCCAGAAACGGTAGATTCGGTTACTGACCTCGACGTCGAAGAACAGATCGGCGTAACCGCCCAGCCAGATCTGTAGGCCTCCTTCGGCGTACAGCTTCTCGAGTCCTTCGGTGAACTCCTCGTCGGTCATCTCGGCTGTCGGTTTGTAGACCAGGTCGTAGGCGAGACCACCGAACGTCTGGTTGCGGAACTCGAAGAACTTCGGGTAGCTCTTGCGTAGCTCCTCGTTCGCGGCATGATCGAGCTTGGCCGAATACATCGGTAGCGTCATCGACGGCGTGCGTTGGAAGACCGTCATCGACTCCACCTGAGGGGCGATCGATTGGATGACCTGTACACCGCTGGCGCCGGTGCCGATCACCGCGACGCGCTTGCCGCGCATATCGTAGCCCGTGGGCCACTCGGCGGTGTGGAAGATGTCGCCCTCGAAGGTGTCGCGCCCCGCGATGTTCGGGATGAGCTTCTTGGAACCCGTACCGAGCATCGGAAGGAAGAACCGTGCCCGGGTCAGAAAGGTCTCACCGGTATTCTCGTTGCGGGACTCGACAACCCACTGATCGCGACTGGTGTCGAATCGGGCTGCGAGCACGCGAGTGCTGTAGTGGATCTCCGGACCGAGTTCGAGCTTGTCGACCACGAAGCGGAAGTACTCCTGCAGTTCCTCCTGACCGGGGAACATCTCCGACCAGTCCCACTCCTTCCAGATGCGCTCGTCGGAAAACTGGTACGCCGTGGCCTCGGTATCGACCCGGGCGCCGGGGTACTGATTCCAGTGCCAGACACCGCCGGCCTCGGAGCCTGCTTCGTACAGCTTCACCGTGAACCCCAACGCGCGCAGGCGTTCGAGCGCGTAGACGCCGGCGAACCCGCCGCCGACTACCAGCACGTCGAGCTCCTCGGTTACGGGACGAGTGTCCTCGAGTAGGGAGACCATTGTGTATTCCTTTCGCACCTTGGATCTGAAGCCTCGGGCTGTTCGATTCATCTGATCGATCGCAGCTCTGGACAAAGTCGATGTCGGACGCCGCAGCGGGCACCCTTCGATGTCCCGAGTTCACGAATGTCATCGAGCGCTAACGCGCACTCTCCGAATGGGACGATGGTGCCCCCGTCGTCAAAATATGTCAAGAATCACTAATTCGTGTTCGCGATGATCTGGTACCCGCGCCTTCCCGACGCGTTCATGCGACTGTAGTGAATGTAGGTGTTCTGCACGGTCGTTGGTCACGGTGGTCGGGGAGCCGCCGGCCTCGGACTCGAAGTATGGACGGTGCAGCGTTTCGCTAATGGTAACCATCGCTAACTTAATTGAGCTCATAGGCGGCTCGGGGATCTCGAGGTGGCGACCGGTGTCCACCGGGATGGCCCGAGACCCGCATACGGTGTGCCGAGTCGACCCGTAATGGTGCCGGGTGGAATGCGTCGACCGGCCACTTCTTCGCACCCGCCGCGTATCGCGGATGCGTCAAGGGTTGGTCTCCCACCGACCGGCCTCATCGAGACCTTACATAGCCTCCCAATATCGTTCGGAGCGCATGGAAGCTGATCGGTTCGCAGCGTCCGACAAGTGATTCTTGGTTCACGACGAGGCGCCCGAAATCTCGACGGGTCGAGGACGACGGTCTCGTGGGCGTGCGGAGAACCGGATCGTCCAGGCTGCCGCGTAAAGACCGCCAGCGTCGATCTCAGGACACGCCTCTCCCCGATGCTGACCGTGTGCCGTTGCGTGAGCGGTGAGCGGCCTACTTCTCGGGATCGAGGAGAGGGGTTCGAGTCGGTTTAGGAGATCTTCTTAGCATTTGATGACTTGTTGTCACCGGTGGGGGGAGTTTTTTCGCGAATCATCGTTGCTAGGGGAGAAGTCCTCGACGATTGTTGGGCGCCGCTGGGGCTTTACCGGCCGCTCGGGATGTCTGCGTCGACGTATGTGGATCCATTGCGTGGTACTAGGACAGGGGCCTGAAGTTAGTATCCCTTGACATCGTGCTGTGACGTGCATGACGCTGTGTGGGGAAGTTGTGGTGGTGAAGCGGGTCGGTCGAGCAAGGAGCGGCCGACCCGGCCGGGGGCTGCATGTATTGCCGCGCTGCCTACTGTGCCGCACTGCGGCTTCGTAGTGCGTATTGCGACTTGTCGACGAAAGGTGGTGCACGAGCGGGCATTCCGATCCGGAGCGAGATGCGCGGCTACGCAGACTGCATCTGTGCTCCGCGCGGGGTGAAAAATTAGTAGCCGTTGACAAAATGCGGATAAGGTCCCTAATGTGCTCTCATCTCACGAGACAAGCATCCGACTAGAGATTAGCAGTCATAGACTTAATGTCGGACGCTGCAGGCTTGCTCACGGTGTTCAGAACAGGATGGACCAGCATGGAAACGTTCGAATTTATCGAGTTCGAGGAGTCCGGAGCGACTGCGACGGTCTGGCTCAACCGCCCGCCGGCCAACGCAGTCAGCCAGGACATGTACGTCGAACTGAAGCAGTTCTTCGACAATGTCGACAAGTACCTTCCCGACGCGCGTGTCGTCGTCGTCGCAGGCCGCGGCAAGCATTTCTGCGGTGGCAACGACCTGGAAGAATTCAAGACCCTGTCGCCGGAGAACTCGCCCGCACGCATGAAACAGGTACGCGAGGCCTTTTTCTCGATCCGGGACAGTGCGAAGCCGACGGTGGCAGCGGTGCAGGGTGCGGCTGTCGGTACGGGCCTGTGCATTGCAGCCTCGTGTGACCTGGTCGTAGCTGCGGAGAACGCGCGATTTTCATTGCCTGAAGTGAACGTGGGGGTTATGGGTGGCGCCAAGCATCTCTCGCGTCTCGTCCCACAAGGCATGGTCCGCTTGATGCATCTGAGCGGTGACATGGTGCCGGCCGCAGACATTTACAAGTTCGGTGGGATCGTCGAGGTCGTCTCGAACGACGAGCTGATGACTCGTGCCCAGGCTCTCGCCGATTCACTTGCCCGGCACAGCCCGGCCGCACTGCGCTTCGCGAAGCTGAGTATGAACACCATCGAGTACATGGACCTCAAGTCCGGCTACGAGTACGAGCAGTCGCTCACCGGTGAACTGTCCGGTTACGAGGACTCCAAGGAAGCAGTCAACGCCTTCCTCGAACGTCGTACTCCCCACTACACGGGCAGGTGACCTAGATGACGACGGATCTGGCCGAGTATCGGTCCGGGGTCCGCGCGTGGCTGGCCGACGCGGACATTCCCACCGTTCCCCTCGATCTCGACGAGCGATTCGATGTTCTGCGCGACTGGCAGCAAGTGCTGTTCGAAGCCGGAGGGTTGGGCATCAGCTGGAGCAAGGAGGCCGGTGGCCAAGGGCTGTCCCATCTGCACCAACTGGCGTTCGCTGAAGAATTGGCCTATGCCCGGGCGCCGATGCCTATCGGTCTGATCGGCCTCGACGTCGTCGGACCATCGATCGACGAGTTCGGCCAGCAGTGGCAGAGAGAAGAACTCCTACCGAAGCTGCTCTCCGGTGAGCACATCTGGTGCCAGGGCTTCTCCGAACCCGGGGCCGGATCGGACCTTGCCTCGCTGCGCACCCGGGCCGTGCTCGACGGTGACGAGTTCGTCATCTCCGGCCAGAAGGTATGGACCAGCTGGGCGCACAAGGCACAATGGTGTGCGCTGCTCGTTCGTACCGACCCTGCGGCACACAAGCACGCCGGAATCAGCTACCTGCTGGTGGATATGTCCACGCCGGGAATCACGCCGAAGCCACTGGAGCAGATGACGGGCGACCGCGAATTCTGTGAGGTCTTCTTCGACGAAGTGCGCGTTCCGCGGCGGAATCTTGTCGGAGAGCTCAACGGCGGTTGGGCTGTTGCGACGCACACTCTCGGCATCGAGCGCGCCGCCTACACGTTGCGCCGGCGAGTCGATTACGAGGTCGCGTTCGAAGACGCCGTCGCTGCGCTTCGAGATCATGGGCTTCCCGCGCCGGAAACCGGGCTCGGACGCCGTGTACGCATAGCGATCGGCAAGGCACACGTTGCATTGAAAGTCCTGGGCGCGCAAACGCAGAAAACGGTCGCGCGACTCGCTGCGGGAGAGGTCCCGACTCCGGAGGATTCCGTCGACAAGCTTCTGCTCAACGAGGTCGAGCAGATAATTTTCGGGGAGATCGCCGAGCTTCTCGGTCCATACCGGGCCGTCGAGGAAAGTCGGCCGTTGGGGCTGGCATCAGATCGGTGGGCACATGACCACCTCTATTCGCGGGCGACCTCCATCTATGGCGGCACCTCTCAGATTCAGCGAAATATCATCTCGGAACGACTGCTAGGACTCCCTCGTGGCTGACGACACCACTACTGCAGAACTGGCCAACAGCCTGGAAGACTTCCTCGCTCGCAGTTACGATTCCGCCACCCGACGCGCAGTGCTCTCGGAGAGGAGGGTCACCGAGCTCGGTGGTGTTCTCGGCGAGATGGGAGTGTTCGCTACCTCTGTACCCGAGGTGTTCGGCGGGCTGGGGCTTCCGATGGCGTCGCTCGGACCGTTGTTCACCCTGTACGGCAGGTATCTGGTACCGGGGCCATTGCTGGAGAACTCGCTACTTCCTGCTGTTCTGGCCGCTGATGCACCGGAGACCGCCCGCGCAGTGTTCAAGGCAGCGATGAGCGGTGACGGACAGTTGGCCCTCGTCGATCCGCACGCCACCGGAGACTGGGACGGCGGATCGATCACCGTCCGCAACGGCAGACTCTTCGGACGCTGTCACCTCGTTCGGTTCGGTGGTGATGCTACGCAGCTGGTCGTCGTTTCGGATGATCAGCAGTTATGGCTCGTCGATCCCCATGCGGGAGGCCTCGAGATGATCCAGACCGATGCCAACGCAGATCCGCTCTCGTCTTTCGCCTCGGTTGGTCTGGACGGCGTCGCAGGCACGCCGCTCGCTGATGCGTCTGCAGCGCCGAGGCTGATCGAAGAGATCCGTTCGTGGGTCAGAACGCTCGTCGCATGTGAGTTGAGTGGAATCGCCGCCCATTGCGTACGCACCACGATCGATTACGCGAAGGAGCGTGAGCAATTCGGTCGGCCGATCGGATCTTACCAGGCGATCAAGCACATCATCGCCGATATGCATGTACATGCCGCCTCGGTTCGGAATCTCTGCGATTCCGTACTCGCGGACACGGTGAACAGCGGAGCGCCGACAGCGGTCGACGCAGCTGTGCTGAAGGCGCACGCTTCCAAGGTGGCCGTCGAGGTCTGCCAGGACGCGATCCAGGTGCACGGCGGAATCGGATTCACCGCCGAGGTCGATCTGCACTGGTTCTACAAACGAGCGCTCGCCCTACGACCCTGGTACGGCGATACCCGGACATTGGAAGAGATGGTCGGTGCGGCAGCATTGGCGCAGACCACAGAACACGCAAGCACGGCGAAGGCGGTCTGATGATCCCACGAGGTGGAAATGTCGCTCCCACTCGCGACTACGTGGCGTCCGGGGATTGGGACGGCGCCTTCATCGACGACTATCTGGCGACCGCAGCCGCCGCGGTACCGGACCGGATGGCACTGGCCGAGCCGACCCGATCGTTGACCTTCGCCGAGTTCGACGCAGCAGTGAACGCGTTGGCAAGCGCCATGCAAGCGCATGGCATTGCGCCTGGCGATATCGTCTCGTGGCAGTTACCGAACTGGATCGAAGCGTGCGTGGTCCATCTGGCTGCCATACGTATCGGTGCTGTGAGCAACCCGATCATCCCGATCTACCGGCAGACCGAGACCGCGTTCATTCTGCGACAGTCTGCTTCGAAAATCGTCTTTGTCCCGTCGGTCTTCCGGAACTTCGACTATGCGGCGATGGCCTGCGAGATCGCTCGTGAACTGGACGAACCACCCACCGTCGTAGTAGTCGGTGAGGGGAGCCCAGCCAGCGGCATCCGGTACGACGCCTTCGTCGAAGGCGCGGAAAAGCCGAACCGTGTCGACCGCTCACCGGACGATGTGGTGCTACTGCTGTACACCTCGGGAACCACATCCGATCCCAAGGGCGCGATGCACAGCCACAACACTCTCAACTACGAGAACCGCAGCATCGCCGACCTTCTCGAACTGAGCGAATCCGATGTAATCTTCATGCCATCGCCGGTCGGACACATCACCGGAATCCTGTACGGGATCCAGCTACCACCGATGCTGCGCAGCGGCGTGGCGCTGCTCGATGTCTGGAGTCCGCAGGCGGGCATGCGTCTGATCGACGAGCACCGCTGCACCACGACGGTCGCTGCGACTCCGTTCCTGCACGGGATCGTCCACGACCCGTCCGGCTCGTCACATGACCTCTCCTCGATGAGGAACTTCCTTTGTGGTGGCGCCGATGTTCCCCCTGACCTGGTCATCGAGGCCACCGACACCCTTGATGCTCTGGTTGCGCGTGTCTACGGATCGACGGAGTTTCCGACGGCATCGGCCGGCAAGCGCAACGATCCCTTGACCAAACGAGCAACGACAGATGGCCGAGCAATCAAGTCTGCGGAGATCCGAATCGTCGACGACGACATGCAGGACGTGACCCCAGGGGTTCCCGGTGAGATTCTGCTGCGCGGGCCGGAGATGTTCCTCGGATATCTCGACAACCGACTCAACGACAGTGCGTTCACCGCGGACGGTTGGTTCCGCAGCGGTGACCTCGGACGTCTCGACACCGAGGGCTACCTCGAGATCGTCGGCCGCAAGAAGGACATCATCATCCGCGGCGGCGAGAATCTCAGTGCCAAAGAGGTAGAGGACCACCTGTTCGCCCATCCGATGATTGCCGACGTCGCGGTCGTCGGATCGCCGGATCCCGTCCTCGGAGAACGAGTCTGCGCGATCGTTGTACCGGAGCCCGAAGTCGAGATCGAGCTCGAGCATCTCACCGGCTGGTTGATCGAACGCAACATCGCACGGCAGAAGCTCCCGGAAAGCCTGATCGTCGTCGACGAGTTGCCGCGGACGGCAAGCGGGAAGATCCAGAAGTTCAAATTGCGGGAGCTCGCGGCGGACCGCGTCAAAGGCACAGTCCACCGTTGAGTGGACCCGACACACCGGACACAAGCACCCTTCATTCCTCGAGCAATGACCATCGCCGCGAATCCCTCGCGGCGGGATGGAGAACATCATGAGAGAGCACCGCTCGGCCGTTTTCTCGACCGGTCACCAGTTCCTCGAAGGTCTTCGTTGGCACCATGGCAAGCTCTGGGCCAGTGATTTCTTCAGCAAGACGGTGAAGACGTTCAACGCCGACGGTTCGTACACCGACGTCGCCGAGGTCGAAGGCTCGCCATCGGGACTGGGCTTCCTGGATGACGGTTCGGTCCTCGTCGTGTCACAGATGGATCGAACCGTCGTGCGGATCGGACCCGACGGTACACAGTCGGTGCACGCTGACTTCAGCCAGTACGCCGGTGGCATCGGCAACGACATGATCGTCACAGGCAAAGGTGATGCGTACGTCGGAAACTTCGGTTTCGCTCTCGGGGAGGAAGACCCGAAGACAACACGCTTGGTCCATGTGTCCGCAGACGGCTCCATCAACCCCGTCGGTGGTGAAGTTCTGTTCCCGAACGGCATGGCGATCACCCCGGACAGAGTTCTTCTCACCGCCCAGACATGGCGGCACTGCATCACGGCGTTCGACATCCAGGAAGACGGAAGCCTGGCCAACGAGCGAATCTGGGCCCAGCTCGACGATTCCGTTCACCCGGATGGCATCGCACTCGACGCTGACGGCGGTGTGTGGTTCGGCAACGCGTTGACCCTCGAGTCGGACAGTGGCTTCTACCGAGTTGTCGAGGGAGGAGAGATCACCGACAGGGTTGCGATCGATGGGGCCTGGTCGGTCACCTGTGCATTCGGCGGTGACGATCTCCGCACCCTGTACATGGCGTGCAATGTGACCACGCTCGAGGAGTTTCACGACGGCAAGTCGACTTCGGTAGTCGCGACTGCGAACGTCGGTTACAAGGGCAGCCCGGCAATGTGAGTAGGACTGCCGCAGAAGTATCGGGTCCAAGGGCTGATCTCGGCCGAGTCGACCCCGGTGCTTATGCGGGATTCGGGCGCACTGCAGGTGGGATACGCGCGAGGAGGGAAACCAAGTCGGTCTGACAGGCGTACCCGAAATAGGTGTTCAGTATCGTGGAGAACCCGAGTGCATCAGGCACGTCATAGGCTGGAAGTTCGGCCTCGATCGTGGCGACACAGCGATCGTAGGTTTTCCTGATCGCCGGCGAAGAAGTGGCAACCTGAATGTGTTCACGCGCCGGTGATGTCAACAAGTCCCCATTGAAAAGGTCGATACAGATCGGCTCGGTGACTTCGGCATCAGGGTTCATAGGCACACACGTGTATATCCGACCACCCCGGGACCTCACCTCGTGCCACGCTCGGGCTTCGGCACTGTCGACCCGATCGAGCCACTCGAGGTGACGTTCGGCGAACTCGACAAACCCTGCAGCATCGAACTCCGACTCTTGCCGAATATCCGAATTCGACTCAGCTTCTCCTGGATTGATGTTCGATACAACTGTGCGCGGGTCCGCGGCGTCCGTCCTGCTCCGCTGGGACGCCGCCGTATGGACAGGTGCGGTGTCGGAACCGGACTCAGGTTGAGAACGACAAACCGAAGGCATTACCCCGAGGTGCGGACCGGACAAGGTCATCGTGCATCTACTCCTTCACTACGACCCCTGTCATATGATCGTGTGGACGACCTCCTGTCGTTACTGACTCAGCGCCATCTCCGGCGACGGGCCAGCGAGCTCGGATCACTCTGTGTTCGGTCTGCTTGGAATCGGCGCGAATACGTTCTCTCACTGGAGATATGAAGCCGGATCCGGGTAAGCACATCGATACGGAGCCGACGACAGCAACGTACACCTCGATGGGTATCGGTAGGACGACTCTGACCCGCGTCAGCGATTCAGGTCGTGGATGGGCCAGTACGAACACCACAGCGCGCACTGCGGCGATCCGTCGCTACGTCGACATGCTGCGAACAGCTCGCCGGCGAAGGGGGTGTTCTATCGAGGACGGAGAACCCTGCTTCGATCATCGCCTTTGATCACCGAAGCAGGGTCCCGGCAGCCCGAGCGCAGGCAGCAGGTGGGATCTGCCCGTGCCCAGTGGCGGAGGCACGCCGCCTCGCCCATGCCGCATACGCACCATCGGCCGACACGTGGCTCTCGGTGGATGCTCATGAGACGAACCGTCAACAGGTAGTTCGCTGTTTCTGGACCGCATGACTGTCGACGGAAGATACCTGCTCAATCAATATATGTAACAGTATTGTTCACTACTGCGTGACTTTGCCACCCCATCGTTTCTGGATGCTCGTTCAGTGGCCTCGGAGCGTGGAGCACAGTTCTTACCCGAGTCTCGACCATGTGCTCGGTGGCTAAGGCTTCGCCGTGCACCATCCGCGCACATCTACTGAACACGTCCAGTTTCCGTTGGCCAGAGCCTCCCAGATCTCCCGCCCAGGTATCCCGAAGGCTTCGAGGACCCGGCGATCGCTGGGCGCGACATTCTGAAGGGCGGTGGGGGCATAGAAACCGAGTGTGAGGGCGCGGGAACAGCCGTGGCTGACTTCCGGCGTAGCGCCCACGTCAAGGATAGAGAGATCTGTTCCAAGATTGCCGTGTCACACCGGTTTCCGTTGACACGTCGGTTGTGTGAATCTACAGCCGCACCCTGCGCTGATTGTCTCTCGAACCCGTGGATCTGGTTGGACCCGATCAGGCGAGCACTCGATCGGCCGGCTGCATCTCCGTCCGCGCGTTCACTCCACCATGTATCGACGGGCGCCTCAGGACGTCACGTGACGCAATTCCTGGCCCCACATACGATCCGCGCCTTCGTCGAATGCACACACTGTGCGTCCCATCGTCTGGTCAACTGCAAAAATGCTGCATGCTGTGACCAACAGAAGCTAGGCATGCCGCTTCGTCGTCAGATTCCCACGAGGGGTCCGAGGACGGGCTTCCACTGGTAGATGGTCTGGTCGACGACAACACCCTGCGTGACATAGGGGTCCTTGGCGAGCAGGGCCTGCAGGTCGTCTTCGCTGTCCGCCTTGAACACGAGCAGCGCGCCGGCTCCGTCGGCCCAGGCGCCCGCTTCCTGTAGCACGCCTTTGGCGGCCGCGTCCTTGACGAAGACCAGGTGGTCGGCATGGGCGGCCTCTTTGACGGATGCGTCAGTGGTGTACGACCAGA
>Ga0180218_1001017_pt1 | contig 19016 bp, 17 predicted proteins | sample eDN3rd37CKraftBY_FD_151334 | JGI IMG/M metagenome (GOLD analysis project Ga0180218, IMG submission 151334) | Enriched backyard soil microbial communities from Emeryville, California, USA - eDNA 3rd pass 37_C Kraft BY (version 2) (version 2) | ecosystem: Environmental > Terrestrial > Soil >...
TGCATGCGTCGCCATGTGCCAGCCATCGGCCGTGAGAGCGACGCTCCCGAACAATGCGCCGCCGATAATTTCCGCCACCATCGTCACGATCGTGAGGGCTACAACGAGCCACACGCGCCGCTCATTGTCGTGATGCCGCTCGCCGAGAAAAGTGTGATGATGCCGCCACGCATCGAGAGACTCGGTGTGCATGGGTCGATCTCCTGAGAGTTACGTCGCGCTCGTCGCAACATCTTGCGAAGCGATGATCTCGGATTTGACGGCGTTCTGGAAATATTGACCAAGCCAACTGCGCGGCATGTAACGAAGCATGATGTTCCGCATGTGGAACGACATTGGCGTCGCGGGCACGAACAGTTTGCCCATCTTTATGCTGCGTTCCTGAAGCCGCCTGATGGAGGGGCGCAGACGCGCGCGGTGTCTGTCCAGGGCCTCCTCGATCCCGCCCTTGGCAAGTTCCTCTGCGAGTATGCCGGCCGACGCTATCGCCATTCCTGCGCCCTGGCCGGATATCAATGTCAGACAATGCGCCGCGTCGCCGAGGAGCAATACCCGCCCCTTTCGCCATTCCGGCATATCGACAAGCGTCAGATCATCGAGCACGGGAATGGCGGCCTCTGCCTTCGCCAAGTCTATCATCTGCATAACGCTCGGATGACTGCGTGCGCTTTCCCTCTCGATCAGGGGCCAGCGCTGATCGGCGGCTACAGGGCCAGTCTCCTTGCTACACCACACATGTAGTGCCGCGATGCGATGATCCGAGAGCGTGTAGTACTCAACTATATGTCCCGGCTGCGTATAGGACACGAAGTCCGCGCCCAGATTGAGCCTGTCAGCAAGGTCGTACGTTGCAAACCGATAGCCCAGGGGTTTGAAATAGGAGCCGTCAGGGCCAAACAACTGGCGACGAACATACGAACGCAAGCCATCGGCACCGATAATCAGATCTCCTTCGAAAGTGCGGCCATCGGCGACCTCGACCGACGCTCCGTTTGGCCCACCCTGCACGCGCGTGACGTGCGTTGAGAACTGAACTGCAACACTGGGGTCAAGAACCTCACGCAACGCCTGAACCAGCGCTGTCCGTCGCAGAGCCACGTACGGCAAGTCCTTCAGAAACTCGCGATAGCGCAGGCGAAGAAGCTCTCTGCCACGCGTGTCCCGGTAGACGTTCTCATTTATCACGCACGCGGCGGCCTCGAGCTTGGGCATCAGGCCCATCCGACGCGCAACTTCGAGGCCGGGGCCGGAAAGACCGATCATGTATCCGGCATCGCGCAGGTCGGCTGCACGTTCGAGGACGGTCACACGCCATCCGATACGACGTAACCACCATGCGGCCGCCAGGCCTGCAACGCCTGCGCCAATGACAATAGCCTGTCGCTCCCTCATGGGGTGCCCTTCTTGGACAACATGTCGATGCATGGCCCCAGGCGCCAGGCAACGATAGTCGCAACAGTCGCTGCAAGTGCCGTAACGAGGAACACGCGCTGATAGCCAAGCTGGGAGGCGAGCAGGCCTCCGCTCATGCCGCCAAGTGTCGCGACGGCAGCGTCGGCACATTGGAACAGCGTGAAATCGACGCCAGCCTGCCGTAACGACGATGCTCCCATCAACAGCGCGTAGATGGCAACGAAGCCTATGGCCATTGCCGTCGTCAGGCCGAGCATCCCGGTGACAAGAGCAGTCAACGGAGGCGCGGCCATAGTGCTCACCGCGTACAGGCCGGCGAGTGCCAAGGCCTGCAAGCCAACAGCCACGCCGACCGCCCGCGCCGCGCCAAGCGCGTGCACGATACCTCCGCCGAGTGCGGTACCTGCCAAGCCTGCAGCCACTGCAACGCCCCCGTTCAGCAGGCCGAGCAGCGCCAGATCGACCTTCTTGTCGACCATGAATGGGGCGACCAGCGCGGAGGCAATTCTTGGCCCGACCCCACAAATGAAAACGAGGATCAAGCCGAGACGGACCTCGGGGCGCGCCAGGGCAAAGCGCAAAGAGGCGCGATGGGAAGGCGCAACTTTCACTCCCGCACGACCATTGGCGGCAAATGCAAAGGGTGCAGCGAGAAGAAGAACGAACACGGCCAATGCCAGGCTGGCTGCTGGAAAGCCCATCCGTGACACCAGCCAGAGATAGAGTCCCCCTCCCAGCATGAAGCCGATATAGGCGCCGCCGACCTGCGCCGTGTTCCCCCATCCGCGACGGTTTGCAGCCAATTGTTCCACCGCGTATCCGTCACATGCGATGTCCACGGTGGCGGAGGCCAGAGCCGTGAGCCAGAGGAGCGCGATGAGCACCGGCAAACTGGAAAAGCCGGTCGCGGCGATAGCGAGGATCGCGAATGCAACAAGCAGCTCACCCGCGATGACGATGCGTCGCGAATTATCGGGGCCACTGTGGCGATAGCGCTCGATCCAAGGCGCCCACGCGAACTTGAGGGCCCAAGGCAACAGCGCCAGCGACGTCAGCCCGATGTACTCGAGTGGGAGCTCGTTTGCGCGCAGGATCGCAGGGATGGCCTGGAAGGTCATTCCGGAGACCAAGCTTTGTGCAATATAGATTCCGCCGATGGCAGCGAATACACGAGCGAATGGCAGGCGGGTGCCCTCGCTAACCGTCGCGGTGGCGGTGTCGATCTGCGGCATCAGTATTTGACGGAAAGCGTCATCCCGACCATACGCCCTTCGCTCGGCAAGCTCAGCACCTGAGGCCCGGAGAGATAGCTATACTCGCGATAGATCTCGTCCGTGATGTTGTTTGCAAAGAGCTTGAGCGCGAGGCCGTTATCCCACGAGAACTCGACAGCGGCGTCGTAGATCGCGAACGCCCCCTGCGACAGGCTGTTGGCCTCATCGAAGTAGGTCCGACTCGCATACCGCATACCACCGAGGAGCGCGGTTGTGGCGCCGAGGTAGCGCTGCTCGAACACGTAGCGCGCCGAAAGTGCAGCCGTGAAATCCGGCGCGTATGGTACGCGATTGCCGGAGTAGTCGACGCCGGCGCCCGCATCGATGAAGTGCGTGAACTCGGACCGCCCGTAGTTGGCGTTCGCGCGGAACGTCAATCTATCAGTCGGCCGCCATTGGGCTTCAATCTCGATGCCGGTGCTTTCCGCCTCGCCAGCATTTCGGATCACTTGCTGACCGACCGGCCCGACATAGATCTGCTTGTCGTCTGACACGATATGATAGATCGCGGCCGACAGATCGAACGAGCGTCGGAACATGCTCGTGCGGAAGCCGACTTCATAGTTCCATGCCGTTTCCGGATCGTAGGCTTCAAAGTCTGCCGGATTGGCCGGATTGACAATCGCGTGCTGGAAGCCACCAGGCTTGTAGCCCTGAGAGACGAGAGCATAGACCCGCGTCAGCTCGTTGAGCTTGTAGCCAATGGATATCTTCGGCTGCGTGCTGTGAAATTCAGCGCTATCGCTGAACGAAAGGAAAGCCGGCAGCTCATAATCGATGCTCGAGCGATCCCTGGTAACGCGGACACCGCTCGTGAAGTCGAGCCGCTCCGTGGCGTGCCAAGTGATCTCGCCGAACGCCGCGAGTGTGTCGGTCCCGATCTCGTTTCGATCAGCTCGATACGAGACCTCTCGCGAAAAATCGCTGTTGCGGATGTAGACGCCGGCGACACCGCTGAACGGTCCGGGTCCAGCGTAAGCGAGGCGCATCTCCTGCGAGAACGCTTTCTCAGTCTCGGGGAACTCATATCCGTAGAGATCCCGCGTCATGTCTACATCCTGGAACGCCGTTATGCTCGTGAGCGTGAACCCGCCTAAGCGATAGTTCCAGCTCGCCGAAGCTGTCTGCGTTCGCCGATCGAGGAACGGATACGGGATTGGAAGATCGTACTCGCGCTTCTTGAGCAGCTCGTCCCTGATGTAGAACTCCTCGTGGCTCCTGACGCGATCATAGGCGTAGGTGAGCGCCATATCGAACGGCCCGCCAAGGGGCGCGTATCGCAGACTGGCCCGCCCAGCGAAAGAGTTGCCGGAATCGATATCATCTTTCCCGGTCAACAGATCATCGATCTCGCCGCGATCCCACTCGCGCTTCAACGCCAGATCGAGGAACGCCGTCTGCGGAATGAGAACGCCGGTTGCGGCAGCCTGAGCGCCCGAACGCAGATTGGAAACGGTCCCTGAGGCCGAAGCCGTATTCTCCCGCGGTTGCCTGGATATGATATTCAGGACACCACCGAAGGCATTGGCGCCGTACAGCACACCCTGCGGACCACGCAGGAACTCGACGCGGTCCACGTTGATCAGATCCTGGGTCATGGAGGCCGCCGACTGAGGCACGCCGTCGATCAGAACTTGAACGGACGGATTATAGAAGTCGGGTGAGGACATGCCCCGCACCGTGAAGTTGGCATAGGCGCGGTTGCCCCGCGATCGCACTGTGAGTCCCGGGAAGACTTTCTCTAGATCCGCGACCTTTTCAACGCCCGTCGCACGAAGCTCCTCGGCGCTGCGCACCGAGACATTGGCGTCTGCGTCCTCGAAGACCGGGGGTTCGGCTTGAACAGTACTCGGGGGAAGCGTCGTGCCACTTTGCGCCGGGCCGCTCGAGGTTTGCCGCGCGGGCGCGGCTGCCTTCGCACGCTGCGGCCGCTTGTTGGCCGTTGTCACGGTTATTCCGGGCAGTTGAATGACCTGCGGCGGTTCAGATACTGATGTCTGCGCAGCGCCTTGCGACGCCGATAGGCCGATCAAGCCTGCAGTCAGAACCATCGCGCGTATTGCGAACATTTCTAAGTTCCCCCTCCGCCTTGCGGATTCACCATTTTCCGTACTACTGAAGTCAAGTTTTCGTCTAACGCCCGCTGGCCGTTCTTTGACGGTTTTGGGTCAATGGCGGCGGAGAGGAATTTTGGACACACATCCCGAGCGCGATCCGTTTGGCGGCGCCGACGCACATGGGATCGCTCTGCCCGACACCGCGCTGGCCGAAGCACTCAGGAGCATGACGCGCTACGAGCTTTCCGAGCGCGATTTAAGCGTCCGCTGTGTCGAGGGCGTTCTCGATCGCGACGTGCTCTATCCCGCAGCGGGGCCGCCCGCATTTTCGATCACTTTGACTCTCAAAGGCCGTGGCAGAGCCAACATCGATGGCGTAGAGCCGATCGAGATTGCAGCAGGATCTGCGACAGTGTTCTGGAGCAATCAACCCGTCAGCGGGCTCGATCAGGTCGACGGCGGGATACCGATCGAGGCCATCGAGATCCGCTTTCCTCCGCATCTCCTGCCCGAGCTCATCGGCAGTTCGGTCGACGCGTACCGAAGCGCGCTTTTGGTCGATCGGAGCGATCCGAGCCGGCGCACCATCCTCGTCGGATTTCCACTTTCCGCTCCCTTGGCCGACGTCGCGAAGAGCATCGTTGGCTGCCGTCTCGAACCTGGCAGGACCCGCGCGCTCTACATGCGTGGCAAAGCGCTCGAAGCACTTGCGCTGACTGTTGACGCACTGTCTCGGCTTTCCAGGCGCGCGCCGCGCCTCTCACCGCCGGACAAGGAACGCATTGCGCAAGCCCGCAGGCTCATTGAGAACGCCTTGGACGATGCCTGGACCACACCTGCTCTGGCAGCCGCTGTCGGCTTGAGCGAGAGCAAGCTCAAGGCCGGTTTCAAGGTCCTCGTCGGAAAGTCCGTTCGGAGTTACCTGCGCCAGCTACGCATAGATCGCGCCTGCTCACTCATTGAACAAGGACACACGGTAACCGCGAGCGCGCTCGCCGCCGGCTTTCATAGCCTCAGCCATTTCAGCAAGACATTTCGTGAAGTCAAAGGCGTATATCCGAGAGATTTCTCGAGGATAGCAACTGAAGGCGATGCGGGCGATACCGCAAAGCGCCGAGGGCGCACATAACATGGGGCCGCATTGCCGGCCATCTGCTGAACGTTTGACCTAAGCTTCCAGTCCTCGGCTGCGTCCGCTGCTGCGGACTCTTGGACGGTTTTTCGCGACGTTCCTATGCCAAAGTCTGTGCGATGCGAAGCCGCGGCCCTGTCAGAGATCGGTTGCCGGTAAGCGCGTCCTACATCCCGGCCGGTGCAGTGCCGATGCCAAGATAGGCGTGCCGGACACCCTCATCGTTGAGAAGCGCCTCGCCGGTACCGGACAGCACAATGCGACCGTTTTCGAGAACATAGCCGCGATCGGCAAGTCTGAGGGAGTGAGCGACGTTCTGCTCGACCAGTAAGATGGTGAGCCCACGCGCGTTGAGGGCGCGGATGGTTGCGAACAGCTCCTGCACCAAGGCAGGCGCGAGGCCCAGCGAGGGCTCGTCGAACATGATGAGCTCGGGCCGGCTCATGAGGCAGCGACCGATGGCGAGCATCTGCTGCTCGCCGCCGGACATGGTGCCCGCGAGTTGCCGGCGTCGCTCGACCAATCGCGGAAACATGGCGAACACTTCGATCATGGTCTCCTTCATGTGTCCCCGCGCGCGGGGGAGCAGGGCACCCATCTCGAGATTTTCCTCAACTGTCATCGAGGGAAAGATCTGACGCCCCTCCGCGACCTGACCAATGCCGAGATTACAGACGCGATGGCTTGGCTCGCCTGTGATGTCGATCCCGCGGAAGCGGATGCGACCCGAGCGGAGCTTCTCGATGCCGGCCAGCGTGCGGATCAGGCTCGATTTGCCGGCACCGTTGGCGCCGACGAGGGCGACGAGCTCCCCCTCGGAAGCCGTCAGTGACACCTGATCGAGCGCTTGGGCATCGCCGTAAAAGACATCCAGGTTCTCGACTTCCAGCATCACACAACGGCCTCCCCGAGATAGGACTCGATGACCGCCGGATTATTGGTGACGTCGTTTGGCGTGCCTTCTGCAATGACCTCACCGTGGTGCATCACGACGACCTTGCGCGCCAGAGCCATTACCGCTCGCATCACATGCTCGATCAAGAGAATGGTGATGCCGCGCTCGACATTGAGGTCGCGCAGAACCTGCACCATGCGGTCGACTTCAGTGGGGCGCAGACCGGCCATCACCTCGTCGAGCAGGAGAAGATGCGGATCCGTGGCGAGCGCCCGGGCAACCTCGAGCCGCTTGCGCTCGGGAAGGGTGAGAGAAGATGCCGGATGACTGCGCTTGGGAAAGAGGCCGATGAGATCGAGCACTTCCTCTGCGTGCCGCTGCGCTTCAGCGACGGTGCGACGGGCATTGAGGGCCCCCACAACGACATTCTCAAGCACGCTAAGCCCGGCAAAGGGCTTCACGATCTGGAACGTACGGCCAATGCCGGCGCGGCAAATCTGATCCGCGCGTTTCCCGTCGATACGCTGACCGGCAAGGCAAACCGTGCCCGCATCCGGAGGGAACACGCCGGCAATCATATTGAAGCAGGTGGTCTTGCCGGCACCGTTGGGGCCGATCAGCGCCACGATCTCTCCTTTGCCCACGGAGAAGCTGAGGTCTCGCGCAGCGCGCAGCCCCGCAAAGCTCTTTGACAGTTTCTCGACCTCGAGCAGCACCGGCATGTCAGGCCTCGGGCTTGTCTGATTGCTTGGCATCGAGACCAAGCGCTCGGCTCAGGGGCGGCCATATGCCGTGAGGCAATAGCACCACCACCAGCAGCAGGCAGATGCCGTAGAACACCTGCTTGGCGCCCGGCAGGTCGATGCCGAGGCGAAGCATGCTTTCGCGCAGCGCCTCCGCGAGCCCGGTAAGCAGGAAAGCCCCGATAATCGGGCCGAAGAGCGTGCCGACGCCGCCGATGATAGGCCCGAGAATCAGCTCAATCGAGCGGCCGATATGGAAGACCTGCTCCGGAAACAGATTGTTGTAGTAGAAGGCGAAGAAGACACCGGCGATCGACGTCATCGCCGCCGAAAGCGCCACCGCGTACATCTTGTAGCGGAATGTATCGATGCCGAGCGCGCGGGCGGCCTCCTCATCCTCGCGAATCGCCTGCCAGTAGTATCCCGCGCGGCTGCGCAGCAGCGCATGGCAGATCAGGAACGCCATGACCGTCAATGTCAGGATAACGTAGTAGAACATGCGCGGGCTGCCGCGCAGGGTCCAGACATCATTCTGTGTGTAGTTGGCGACCGGCACAAACAATCCACCAGATCCGCCGACCCACGGCCAATGATCGAAGCCGATGCGGGCAAATTCGGCGAAAGCGATGGTGAGGATTGCGAAATAGACACCCGCGACGCCGAAGCGGAACGCCAGAAAACCTATTATGGCGCCGGCAAGACCCGCGATCGCGAGCGTGAGTGGCAGGCTCAGCCATGGGCTGATCCCGAAATGGAAGAAGAGCGCGGCCCCCGTATATGCGCCGAGCCCGACGTAGAGCGCATGGCCGAGCGAGAGCTGACCGGCAAATCCCATCATGATGTTCCAGGCCTGCCCCGCATAGGCGAAGTAGAGAATGAGGATGAGCACCGTCAGCAGGTAGTCGTTGACGAACAGCGGTGCCACCATCAGAACGGCCAGAAAGACGAGGAGCAGGACGACACCGCGACGCGGGACCCCTTGGAGCAGCGCGGCGATCATCTGGGCTTCTTTCCGAGAATGCCTTGCGGGCGGAACAGCAGCACGAGCACCAGTATCCCAAAGGCGAACATGCTCTTGGCCGACGGCGTGAACAGCAGCCCGGCGAGCGCTTCAGTGAGCCCGATCAAGATGCCGCCGAGCAGGGCACCCGGCATGGACCCGAGCCCGCCGGTAATCACGATCACGAACGCCAGCAGCGTGTAGGCAGGCCCGAGCCCCGGCGTCACATCTATGATGAGCGACAGCATCACGCCAGCCGCTCCGACGCAGGCGGCACCGATGCCGAATGTGAGGGCATAGAGATGTTTGACGTCGAGGCCGACAACGAGCGCGCCGGCATAGTTGTCGGCGCACGCGCGGATGGATTTGCCGAGAATGGTGTAACGAAAGAAGGCAAACAATGCGGCCGCGACCACAAGCGCAGTGGCGGCTGCATAGGCCTTGCTCGCGTCGATCACGAGCGAGCCAAGGGCGTAGCTATCGAAAGAATAGGACGTCTGTACGTTGCGGGCGTCGGGTCCGAACACAATGAGCTGAATATTGACGAGAATGGTGGCGACAGCCACCAGCAGCATGAACTGACTGTGTTCCGGCCGATTGATGAAGGGATTGATGAGACCGGCCTGGAGAAGATAACCGAGCACGAACAGCGCGGCCGAGGCCGGCACCAGCATGACGAACGGGTCGAGACCAAGCGAAGTAAACGCGACGACGGTCGCGTACATCGCAAGGGTCATCATCTCGCCGTGCGCGAAGTTGACGACGCGCACGACGCCGAAGATGACAGACAGGCCCAGGGCCATGAGGCCATAGACCAAACCCGTGAGCAGGCCGTTGAAGGCCACGTTGAGGTAGATTTCTACCGGCACCTTTCCTGATCCTGCCAGAGGCGCCCCGACCGCCGAGGCGATCGGAGCAACAAATGAAAATGCCGGATCAGCGCTTGTTGTACGATGCCATCGGTAGCACGGGCTTGGCGTTGGCGGCCTCTTTCGGCGCGACGGTGACGAGCTTGCCGCCGCGGTTCTGAATGGCAGCGTTCTTGAGCCACACGTTTTGGCCTTTGGCGTCAAACTTGACGCCCGGACCAATGCTGACGTTGTCCTTGATGTCCGTTGCGCGAATGGCGTCGGCGAGCACCTTGGGATCCGTCGAGCCGGCCCGCTTGTAGGCGTCGGCTGCGATCAGCAACGCCTCGAACGTGTAGATGTGATTGGTGTTGAGGTTGATGCCGGGATGGGCCTTGGCAAGCGCCGCCTCGAGCTGTTTGCTCACGGGCTTGTTGGGATCGTACCAAGGCACGAAGCTCATCGGGCCGTCGGCGAGCTTGCCGAGCGTCTTGAGGTACTGGTCCTCATACCAGCCCGGCCCCATGCTCAGAATGGCGGCGGGGGTCCAGCGCTGCTTGACCATCTCGCGCGTGAGCAGCATGGCGTCGTTGAGACGGCTGACCATGAGCAAGGCTTCGGCGCCGGTAGCCTTGGCCTTTGCCACCTCCACCGAGAGATCGCGCGCCGACGGGTCGTAGGCGATAGTGTCAACAACCTTATAGGGCATGTCGACCTTGGAAAGGATCCCGCCGATACCCTTCTGCATGGCCGTGCCGAACGTGTCATTGACATGCAGGAACACGACCGATTTCGGCGTGACGCCTGTGGCCGCGAACACTTCCTTCTGATTGGCGAAGGCATCGGAGAGAAGCATCGGCGCCGTCGGGAAGTTGCGGAACACGAACTTGTAGCCCTGCTCTGTGATGGGCGGGGCCGCGGCGATGTTGATGACGAATGGAATACCCTTCTGCTCAGCGACCTGGGCGATCGCTGTGCTCTGGCCGGAGTCGAAAGCGCCGACAAGGAGCTGCGCACCTTCGCTGATCAAGCGCTCGGCGCGGGCTCGTGCCACGTCCGGACTGGACTCGGTATCGCCGTTCATGATCTCGAGGGGGGGCATTCCCAGCCCTTTAAGGATGCCGCCCGCGATCTCCACACCGCGATGGCAGTCCTGACCGATGCCCGCCTGAAAACCCGAGCGAGGCAGCAGCACGCCCACTTTCAACGCCGCTCCCTGCGCGCGCGTGGCGACGAAGGGGCCTGCGCCAGCCATCACACCCGCAGCCCCGACACCGGTCGCGAATGTGCGTCGCGTGATGCCGGTCGCAGAGCCGCGATGCCCGCGCCGCGTTTTATTCTCCATGAATTCCTCCCTGAGCGTTGCGCTATGTGGTCTGGGTGTGCCAGAGCCTCTCCAAGCTGGTCGCACTTTACCGTACCGTCTGATGTCCGCAAATTGGATTGAGCGTTGGTAAGGTACTGAACTGTTTAGTGGAAGCGATGATCGCCTGATCGGCCCAGGCCCGAATGCGCGCGCCAAACGCGTCGAACGTCCCTATTGCATGATGCCAGCTATGTGGCGCCGACGTCGCCGGCGTTTCTACCACTTGCGCTGGCTCGGCGATGATCTCGATCCCGCGGATCTCCTTGTGCCGTGCCCCTCAGAGCTGACGACGATCTGGCCCGCCTCGACGTGAGTTAATCAGGGCGGATCAAGAGGCCGATTTGATCAAACCGATCGGTGTCGACGAGCCGGGCCTGTTGTGATCCCCCCCCCCGTGCCGATTGCGCCGCAGTTCGCCGATGAAATAAGTATATGTGCCGTCCGAGCTGTTCTCACCTCAATCCCCACCATTCCGCACCATGCCCAGTCGCTTCAATTTTGACCGGCGCCCCTTCTGCCAGCCGTCGGCGGGCTATCGTTACTCGCCGTGGCCATCGGGTTGTCGGGCGCGCTCACCCTCGTGCAATCGCGCGAGCAGGGCATGGTCCAGCACACGGTGATCGTCCAATCCCGCTTAACGCAGGTGCTGTCCAGCCTGCAGGACGCAGAAACCGGCCAGCGTGGGTTTCTTCTCACGGGCCGACCCGATTACTTGTCGCCCTACACTGCGGCTGCAACGCACATGGAGGCAGGTTTCGCGGATATCTCCGATCTAACAGCCGACAATGCTCGACAGCAGGCCGAGATGCTCGAAGTTCGGCGACTAGCTGCTGAGAGAATGGCAGTGCTCCAAGATGCCATCACGAAGCTTAAGAATGGCAATCGCGATGGAGCCTTGTCGATCGTCAACAGCGACATCGGCAAAACGCTGATGGACGAGATTAGGGGCCGCCTGGCGTCCATGCAGCGTGAGGAGGCTCGCCTCCTCGAGGAGCGCCAAGCCTCGGCAAGACGACTCCAATGGTGGCAGCATGGAGCCCTCTTGGGCACACTTGTGCTTGCATTCGTACTCCTGGCCTACGTGACCTGGGAACTGCATCGACGCCTGCAAGCAGCAACGCGGAGCGGTCAGGAACTGATCGAAGCCAATCGAAAGCTCATTCAGGAAGCTACGGCACGTGAGCGCTTAGCCGATCAACTCCGGCAATCCCAAAAAATGGAAGCGGTTGGGCAGCTGACCGGGGGCATCGCGCACGACTTCAATAATATGCTGGCAGTCGTGATCAGCGCCTTCGAACTGACACGTCGTGCGCTGGACAACGGCAATACCGATGTCCGCAAGTTCATCGAGCACGGCGTCGACGCGGCGCGACGATCCGCGGCACTCACACAAAGGCTACTGGCCTTTGCACGCCAGCAGCCTCTGGCGCCGCAGCCGCTCGACGTCAACAAGCTGATCCGGGGGATGGACGAGCTGCTGCGCCGGTCGTTAGGCAGCACGGTCCGACTGGAAACCGCCATCTCGGCGGGACTCTGGACGGTCCATACGGATCAAGTGCAGCTTGAGAACGCGATTCTCAATCTCGCCACCAACGCGCGGGATGCGATGCCGGACGGTGGTCGGCTGACGATTGAGACGGCCAATGCATTCGTTGATGAGAACTATGCGGACAAGCTGCTTGATGTGCCGATCGGCCAATACGTGATGATCGCGGTCAGCGACTCTGGCAAAGGCATGGACACCGCAACAATCGCAAAAGCTTTCGATCCGTTCTTCACGACAAAGCCGGTTGGGCAGGGGACCGGACTGGGGCTTGCCCAAGTCTACGGTTTTATGAAGCAAACCGGCGGGTTTGCGAGAATATACTCGGAAGTCGGGCAGGGCACGACGGTCAAACTTTACCTGCCCCGGTTCACCGGGACGCCGCGCGGTATGGACGAGCGAAAGCCCGCCCCCGAAACTCCAAACGCCAAAGCCGGAGAGGCAATTCTGCTCGTCGAGGATGATGAGCGGGTACGCAGCATGACGACTGCGAGCCTTCAAGAGCTCGGTTATCACGTGGTCGCGGTTGACGGTGCAGCGGAGGCTCTGCGGCATCTAAGTAGGGAGCAAAAATTTGCTCTGATCCTGACCGATATCGTGATGCCCGACATGAACGGTCGCCTATTGGCCGATGAAGCTGTACGCCGGCATCCTGGAGCGAAGGTCCTTTTTATGACGGGCTTCACGCGCAATGCCGTCGTTCACAACGGCATCATCGACGATGGTGTAAACTATCTCCAAAAGCCATTTACGCTGCATGATTTGGCAACCAAGGTGCGCCGGTCGATAGAGAGTTGATTGTTGTCGGCTGGACGGAATAATCAAAGAGCGTCGCGCTCGACAGCCCCGAACCTCGGAGGGGATATGGCTCCTCTCGTCGATATGTTGATCGACGAGAAATCCCTTAACCGGAATGTTGATGCTCTCAATTGCTTTGTCGCGAAGTAGCGCGCAAACTCTTGGACAATGAGCCAAGCTGAACAGCGAACATCTGGGGCCGGCAGATCCATCAGGCCCCTCACCCTGTCGCGCTGCGAGGATCCGATGTCACCATTCAGCACGTGCTGGGCGCGACCGAAGCCCGTCTCGCGATCGACGGCGAGGTCCGGAGCGTGAGCCTCTAGTCGTCCCGCCGAAGTGGCTTCGAGAGCTGATCAGTCTGCCGTTTGAGATCGCGCTGGCGCTCCTCGGCGGCGCGGGCGCGAGCCTGGGCGTCCTGGGACTGCCTCAAGGCCTCCAGGGCACGCCGCTGCTCTAGCTGCTCGGTTCCCCGCCGGATGTCGGCATTGGGACTACGATCGTAGTACGTCTGTGCCTGAATCGGCGCAGCCACGCCCACAAGGCCGGCGCATATGCCAACCATCATCATAATTCGACGCGAGAGGCGGTACATCATCGGTCACCTCTTCTCATCCACTACCGATCACAGAGATATCGTGGGTCGGACAGCTTATTTCCAGGGGCCCCTCCTGCGATCGTCGAAGCGAGCATCCGCCGACGCCCCGTAGATTTCGGGCATGGCATCTCAGGCTCATACGCCGACGGCGAACGCATAGGACAAGCCGCACAATCTGACGCAAGATAAACAAACCTGCCGCTCGCTCTCCGGCGGCGGGAGCACCCACTTTCCGCGCTCCGTCAAGCTCCCTGCACATGCGCCACGTCATCCCCTCCGACAACGCCGCATTGACCGGCGAGTACGCGCGCCTCTTCGAGCGCCTCGAACGCTCCAGCTTCCAGTTGGATGTGGAGTATCGCATTCCCTACACACGCATCTATTTCGGCTGGGATCCCATCATCGGCATTGTGCCTATTGCGGGAGACCTGGCCTGCGCCGCGCTCAGCGTGCGCAATATTCATTGGGCCTACCGGCTCGGCGCCAACAGGCGTGTGCTCCTCAAGATGGCGGTCAATTCGACGATCGACGCGCTGCTCGGCGCCGTGCCGGTGGTCGGTACGCTGTTCGATGTCTGGTTTCGCGCTCATGTGCGCAATTTCGAACTGCTCGTCGCGGCCATCGAGGCCCAGCGGCAACAGCATTCGGAAGCCGGTCCTCCCTGATCTGCCGATTGTCACACGCGCGTCGTGCGAGTCTGATGAGAGGTCCCTGGATCATCCAGCATGAGCCAGGCCACCTACGAGCCAGGAATGTCCGCCGCCGTTGCCGCCGCAGCCTTCGTACTGATCGCCACGCTTGTCCATCTCGTATCCATCGGGCTTTCCGCCCGGCGCTGCCGACGAGCACCACCGCCGCTCACCCAAGGTCCAGGCATCACGCTCGTGCGTACGGTCCGCGATGCCGGCCTGCACGAGGAAGAGACGCTGCGTACGTCCTTCCAGCTCGCGCATGGGCACTACGAAATCCTGCTCTGCGCGGCCTCCGAAAGCGATGCGGCGGTGCCGGTCGTGCGCCGGCTCATTGAAGAGCACGCTCATGTTCCTGCCCGCCTGCTGATCGGGGACGAGCGCATCAGTGCCAACCCCAAGCTCAACAACATGCTGAAGGGCTGGCGCGAGGCGCGATACGACTGGATCGTCTTCGCCGACAGCAATCTCATGCTGCCGCCGGACTATCTTGGAAAGGTCCTGACCGCGTGGACCGACGACGCCGGCATTGTCTGCGCGCCGCCGATCGGCAGCCAACCGGACGGCCTCTGGGCCGAGGTGGAGTGCGCCTTCCTGAACACTTACCAGGCGCGCTGGCAGTACGCCGCCGACAGCGTCGGACTCGGCTTCGCACAGGGCAAAACCATGCTCTTCCGGCGCGACTTCCTCGAAAGCCGCGGCGGCATCAAGGCCTTGGCCTCAGAGCTTGCCGAGGACGCCGCGGCGACGAAGATCGTTCGCGACGCGGGCCTTCGGGTCCGGCTGGCCGGCCCGTCTTTCTTCCAGCCCCTCGGCCGGCGCGACGCGGGCAACGTCCTTCGGCGGCAGCTCCGCTGGGCGCAGCTTCGCCGCCTCACTTTTCCCGGCTGGTTTGCTCTCGAGCCCCTCACCGGCAGCACGGTGCCGTTGATCATGGCAGCCGTGGCGGCGCCGGCCTTCGACATCCCGCCCGCGATTGCCGTTGGTGGGCTCGCGGTTCTCTGGTTCGGCGCCGAGGGCCTGCTCGCCCGGGCCGGCAGCTGGCACGTCTCGTGGCGTTCGCCCCTGGCCTGGCTGCTGAGAGACCTGCTCATTCCCGCCGTCTGGCTGCGCGCGTGGACTGTGAACACCTACCAATGGGGCGGCAACAAGGTGGCGTGGCGCGCCGGCGGAACGGCCAGCATGAGCAGCGAAAATGCTGTCGGCGTCAGGTGAGTATCCGAAGGCTCCATCGGAGTCGCTGTCATCGGGCTGAAACGTGAATCTCCTAGGAGCTGGCTCATGCAAGACGCCCTTCCCGCCGAGCCCCACACCGCTCCCCCGCTGACACCCTATCGCGCGGTCTTCATCTCCGACATCCATCTCGGCACGCGCACGTCCCAGGCCAGTGCGCTCCTCGATTTCCTGCGTGTCGTCGAGGCAGACACCTTCTATCTCGTCGGAGACATCGTCGATTTCTGGAGGGTCCGGCGCGGACCGCACTGGCCCCAGGCGCACAACGACGTTCTCCAGAAGCTGCTGCGCAAGGTGCGCAAGGGCTCGCGCATCATCTTCATTCCCGGCAATCACGACGAAGGCCTGCGCGATTTCTGCGGCATGCACTTCGGCGGCATCGAGGTGCATCGCGACTGCATCCACGAGACCGCGACCGGGAAGCGCTACATCGTCATGCACGGCGATGAGTTCGACATCGTCGTGCGCAATGCGCGCTGGCTCGCCTTCCTCGGGGATCGCGGGTACGAGACCGCACTCTGGCTCAACAATCCCCTGAACTGGGTTCGCCGCCACCTCGGCCTCGGCTACTGGTCCTTCTCGGCCTACCTCAAGAACCGCGTCAAGAAGGCCGTCGCATTCATTGGCGCCTACGAGGAGGCCGTTGCTGGCGAGGCTCGCCGCCATGGCGCCCACGGCATCATCTGCGGGCACATTCATCACGCCGCCAACCGACACATCAGTGATGTCCACTATCTGAACTGCGGTGACTGGGTCGAGAGCTGCACGGCGATCGTCGAATCGCGCACCGGCGAACTGCGCCTCATCCAGTGGAATGCCGACGCTGCGTGGAGCACCGCGCCGACAGCGCCCGAGCCGACATTCGCGCTTGGCTGAACGCGCCGACCAGTCCATCGCGCCCACGGGCGTCATCCATGGCCGCGAAGGAGCGCAAATCCGCTTCACGGATTGGTGATACCGTCATTGACGACGCGCTGACGAGCCCTTGATGGGCAAGGTTTTATCTGCCTGCCAGGCGAGCGACGGCATCGGGCCTAATCGCCTCGCTCAACTGACAGGAGGAAGCCATGCAGACACTGAAGCATCTCATGATCGCCGTTGGCCTGCTCGCGGCGCTCGCAGTTCCCGTTTCGGCGAAGACGACCGCCGATGAGATCTGGGATCAGATCAATCAGACCATGCCGCATCGGCCGAGCGCCGATGAATTCCGGGACGCACTCCCATAGTTCCCTGCGTGCGGCGCGAGTGGATCCTCGCCTCCCCCATCACGGATCCACTCGCAAAATTGATCATGAGCATCCGAGCTTGAGAGTAGGTATTTCATAGTCAGTCGGCTCCGGAGCCTCGCACGATGATCATCGACGAACATACGAATCTCGATGGCGATGCCGGCGAAGCCACCGCCAGGGCGCTTCAGCAGAGCCTTCCTCGCAAGATGTGGAACACCAGCTACCGCGATGTCGCATTTGCATCCCATCCCTCGGGGTGGCGCTCCCGGTGGCTGTGGCCACGGCTCAGCGCGGTGTCGGTCGAGACCGCGGATGTGTCGCTCGGCGGGATCGGCTCGCACGAAGCGGCCATTGCCAAAGTCGAGCAGCACTTCCACGGACCGCACGGCGCCAAGGCGCCGGCCGATCCTCTCTGCCATCGTTCGACGGTGCTGTAGCGCGAGCGGTAGGCGCGCCGCACGGCGATTGAACCGTGCGGCGCGCAACGCATTGTTGCTTCCGGTAATCCGCCGCGCATCACGAGCACGACTGTTCCATGCGCCAGCTCGTGATCTTGCACACTTCTCGGCCCTGCTTGTCGTAGATGCAGGAGCGGACGGGAAAGCGCCTGTAGGAACAGTAGGTCCCTGGAAACAGGAACCCCTCGTAGCCCTTCACGGGCCGTTCGCTCTCGTAGGTCCACTGTTCGAAGCGGCGGCCACGCGCTTCGGCATCTCCAGCGGTGAGCATCGCGCCGCCGCCGATGCATGCTGCGAGACCGGCCAGCATGGTGCGTCGGATCAGTTTCCTGGACATCGATATATCCTTTCGGGTTGAGCCGTTCGGGTCAGCCGCCAAACCGAAGGGATCGACCGGCGGGCTTGCCTCTTGGACATACCCGGGGCGCGCCACCGCCCGCTGTGCCGCCGGGAACAGATCGGCGTCACGGGGGGTCAGTTGCGCCGCTCGACGCCCCCCTCCTCGCTCGTGATCACAAACCGCCCGCTACGTCGCCCGATGCCGAGCGTCGTGAAGCCGATACCGCTGCGGGTATCCTTGTCATTGGATACCTCGAATTCGTAGCGGAAGGTGATCTCCACCGTATCGCCAGGACCGGGCTCCGCTCGGAAACTGTCCTCGATGAGCTCGAACCGCCGTCGCGGCCAGCGCTTGTAGTAGTTCGACTTCTCGATCAGCACGGCCTCGCGTGTGATCACGCCTCTCTTGTAGTAGTTGACCTTCGGCGCGAAGAGGTCCGCGCGGCCGCGGTGATCGACCATCCCGTGCCCGAGATACTCGAGGGCAATGAAACGATAGAGCTGATCGCGGAGGCGCGTGCTGTCGCGATCGTCATTGCTGGCGGCGGGCTTCGCTGAAAGCTCCGCAAGGCTGATCGAGGGCGAGAACAGATACCAGTACGCAAGCTCCAGGCCGCTGCCAAACTCATCCCGGCTGTCATTGCGGAAAGTCCAGGCCGAAATATTACCGTTCTCGACCGTGACGTCGATCGCGCATTCTCCGCCCCGCGGCGCCACATCGCTCGTGTAGCGGATCCCTTTCGGATGTGCTTCGCGTCGCGGTGGCTCGAGACCACGACAGAGATCCGGATCGCCGCCGGTGCCGTACCGCTCGAGGGCGAAGTAGTTCATGTTTACGCAGGCGTTGCACATGCCGGCAGCATCGACCGCCGCTTTGCGGTCTATGCCGTAGAGATGAATGCGGAAGCGGACGGCCTTGCCGACTGTGTCGATCGTATAGAAGGCATCAGGACCCTGGGCCATCATCTCGGACATCAGCTCCGGCGTGACGCGCTTCACGTCATTTCCGACACCGAGGCGCATGAACTCCGAAATGGACCTGATGCCTTCGCTGAAAGCGAGGCGGGCCTGCTCGGCCTCGACGAGAACTTTGCCCTCTTCTGCCGCGCCCGGGATGTATGGTGCATGAAAGCCGAGAATCCCGCGCACATGCAGATAGCGATTGAGCTCGCCTTTCCACGGGAATGTGCCGCCCATGAAGATGATGGCGCAGGCCGAGTAGCACTCGCCGCCCTCGGCGACGGCTGTGCCGACGCTTTTCTCCATGAGATAGCCGGCGACGCGCAAACCCTCGCGGTAATCGCCACCCGGGGAATTGAGGCACAGGCGCGGCACATTGGAGAGGTCGCGCTGGCGCTGCTGATCTACGACGGCCATCAGCCGCTCGAGATCGCCGACCTC
>Ga0180218_1001018_pt1 | contig 19006 bp, 16 predicted proteins | sample eDN3rd37CKraftBY_FD_151334 | JGI IMG/M metagenome (GOLD analysis project Ga0180218, IMG submission 151334) | Enriched backyard soil microbial communities from Emeryville, California, USA - eDNA 3rd pass 37_C Kraft BY (version 2) (version 2) | ecosystem: Environmental > Terrestrial > Soil >...
CAGCCGTATCCCACGAAAGCCGCCGCAGCGAAGCTCACCGTGTTCCACCGGTTCTTGAGGATCACGGCGCCGTGGCCGCGATCGGTCTCGGTGGCGGCACCGCTGTTGGTCGAAACGTTCGCGCGCTCGTATGATCCGGCGAACCCGAGGCGCCATTCGTCATGCAGCGCTACCTGGACGCCACCAGACGTCGTCCATGCCTCTTCATCGCCGCCGGCGTTGCGGTTCGTCGCATCCCAGCTGGAATGCCGCCCGCCAACCTTTGCCCAGTAGCATTGGCCTTCCTGGATGAAGCCCGGTTGTTGCTTCAATGTTGGGCAGCTCATCACGGCGCTCATGAACGCTTGGACCGATTGCGACGTGTCCATCAAGCGCTGTCCGTAGTGCTCGGGGCTGAGACGGTCTAACGCTTGCCGCGCCTGCCCCGGCGTCATGCCGGCAATCTCATTGACCATCCCGTCGAACGCCATCGACCCAGTGCCGTTGTCTACGACTTGGTCGAGATGCTGCGCCATCTGCAGCTGGCCTGGAGACGCGGGTCCACCGCTTCCGGCGATCGTTTCCGTAACGGTCGGGCCCAGGATCCAGCTCAGAAGCAGGTAGTCGATGGCGCCATAGGTTGCAGAGAGCGTGTAACGATGACGGCCGTTGGAGACGACCTCGCCAAGTTCGTTTGTCAGATCTCCGTTCTCCACCGAAGCGATCACGATCGAGCCGGATGCGCCTAGGTCGCCCGAAGAGGTGACGACGACGGTGCCCGCCAGCGTCGCATTTCCATTGACGTCGATGCGGTCAGCGTCGATCGACCCGCCAGTCTCGACGAGGTCGACGGCATATCTTCCCGTACCCGTCTGCTCAAGGTTGCCTGTGATCGCCGTGGTCTGAACCGTCCCGTCACCTCCGGGCGAAATGGTGCCCCGGTTTATGAAGGATGCGGCGACGAAAGTACTTCCTGTTTCGACTAGGCCCGATTGAAGGTTGTCGAAGACGTCGGCACCGCCGCCCAAATCTACGTTGCCGCGAACCGTGCCGAAGTTTTCAACGCTATCGTCGCCGTCGTCCGTTGCGATCGCATAATCGGCGCCCGAAACCGTGCCGTAATTTATGATCTCAATCGATCCGGAGCTGTAGGCCTCGAAAAAGATGCCCGTATCGCCTCCGTGAACCGAGCCGGCGTTGATCGTAACGTGGGCCTCATCAGCTCTTAGATAGATGCCGTGTGTGGAGCCGGCGATATCGCCACCATTTGTCGTTACATTAACGACGCCAGCCGCGCCATCCGTGTTCGACGTGCGCGACCAAATTCCATAGTAGCCGCCGCCAAGATCGCCCTCGGTCGTGATGTTGACGGCGCCGCCGCCGCGCGTCTCACCGTAGATCGCCGCATGCTCCGAACCCGACGTGACCGAGCCGATATTGTCGATGGTCACGCCGCCTGGTCCGGTCGTGACGGTCGCGGTCAATCCATACTGTGCGGATACGAGGCCGTATGCTCCCGTATTGACGTTGATGCCAAGGGGCCCGGCGCCATAGAGGTCGACCGCGCATCCCTCAGCCGCGTAGAATGTATTCGACAAGTCATAAATGCGGATCGAGCTGACGACAGTGGAGTCGCCTTGGGTGAGGTCTTCGCCGCTCGCATCTCCGGTACACTCTTGGTGCGTGCCATGCATCGTGCAACTGGAGGCGCCCCCCCCAGCGGCTTGCGCCTGAGGCATGAGCGAAAACATTGGGCTTGTTGCAGCAGCGAAGGCAAGCACAGGCAGACGCATGAAGAAGCGCGTCAAGACACTCTCCGAATTGTTTTGAATCCGAGGCGCAGGAGCCAAGCGGTTATCAAATACTAATATTGATTCGCGCCATAAGCGCCAGTTCGGATGTGTTCCTCTGGAGCGCTAAGCCTTGCCAAGCGGCGCGAAGAGAGCGTCGGACGGCACACTGGCTCTCATCGTGGCGAGAGCGAGCCGCGAACCCATCCGGCGCAACGCGCAGAACGAAGCGATCTACCGGCGAAGCCGGGCCTAAGAGTTGAGACCGTGGTTGTACTCGCCCCCACCCTGAGCGCGTTCAACTGCCGGACAGCTGAAGCCGCCGCTACTTCTCGTGTTTGCGCTGCGCCATGATGTAGGCGGCGATGTCGGCAAGTTCCTTGCGGGTGAGGTGCGCGTTTGGCATTTGCCCATGGGCATTCAGCAGCCAGTTAGATATGCGATCAGATGATTGGCCGGGCTGGTTGGCGATGGCTGCGAAGCTCGGCACATCCGGATTCACAGACGCGCCAGGCTGCTCGCCGATCAGGTGACAATTCGTGCATAGGGCTCGAGCGACTCTGCGCCCATTTTCAGGATCGGGCTTCTTAGATGCCGTCGCGTCGGGTTCTTGGGCCGGCACGTTCTCGTTCGGCTGCGCATGGAGCAGAGACGTCATCATTGCAGAAGCTGCCGCAAGGATCACCAAGAGGCGCCCAGCGCCAGCGGCGCGCTCGAAGAGCCAATGCCGACTGGCAATTTTTCCATCAAAGAACAGCAAGCGAAAAGCTCCACGGGTTCTTGTAGCGGCGCATTCGAAATCAATTGGCAGCCGACACACGCCATGATCGAGGATTTTTCGCGACTAGAACTCTAAGAATTTTTGAATGACCCACATATTCTAAAATTTAGGCTATTGCATTCACCCCGTCGCGAATATGCCGTGAACAGACCATCCCACGGCCCGGAATTTCTGCTAATCCCGCAGCCACCGGGAGCCATTCGACGGGTGACAGCATGAGGAGCAAACTCTTTGTCAGGCTAACTGCACCCTGCGTGCTCATCATCGCCGCGGTGCTTTTTGGGCCCGCTGTGGCCTGGGCAGGAGAGCCGGGCGACCCTCATGCCGGACGCAATTTTGCACTTGATCATTGCGCCGAGTGTCATGCCGTCAAGGAAGACGAGGCGATATCGCCGAACGCCGGCGCACCCAGCTTCACAAGCGTTGCCAACACATCGGGAATGACGGGGCGCGCGCTTGCGGCGTGGATCGAAACATCCCATCCCACAATGCCGAACTTCATCCTCACGAAGCAGGATCGCGATGACGTGGTCGCGTATATCATGAGCCTAAAGCGGAATGGGCGATAGTCCGTGCCCTAAAAGGTTTCAGCTTTGCAGACGCCGCTCGCTAGCGGTCCAACGGAAGCTGCACGTCTTCGATTTGCGTCGAGAAGCAATCGTTCGGTCTTGGGTACGGCAATTCGGCGAGCAGCAACGCCTCCCCGCGCGGGCCCGCTCTGGCGAGATCTATGCCGTCTGGTCCGGTGATCGCGCTGAGCCCTGTATACTCCAGGTTGCCTTCCGTTCCGCAGAGGTTCGCATAGGCGACGAACACACCGTTCTCGAGCGAGCGTGCCCGGATGAAGGTGGTGGGCACTTCGTGGTACGGAGCCATGTTCGCCGTCGGAACGATGATGATTTCAGCCCCGCGCCGCTTCAGCTCGCGCGCCATCTCGGGGAACTCGATGTCGTAACAGATCGCCATTCCGATCGTCCGGTCGCCGATGCGGGTAACCACCAGCTCTTTCCCAGGTACGAAGAGCCCCTTTTCATCCGGCCCGAACATATGAATTTTACGATAGACGGCGGCCAGATTGCCTTCGGCGTCAAATAAAGCAGACGAGTTGTAGAGTTCTCCGCCGGCCAGCTCGGGAAACCCGACGGCGATTGCGCAACCCTCTTCGCGCGCGATGACCCCGATCGCCCTCAAAGACGGGCCGTCGCTTGGCTCGGCTAGGTCCTTCAAGCGCGATCCGAGGTTGTATCCGGTCAAGAACAGCTCGGGCATGACGAGGAGGCTGGCCTCCCAGGATGCGGCCGTGCGCGCGATTGCGCGGATCTTCGCAATGTTCTTTGCTTTGTCTCCGGTGCAGGAGCTTGTTTGACAAACCGCCAGTCGCATTCCGCTCAGGTCTCTTGCTGATGATGTAGAAGGTAGCGGGGCAAGTGTGGGCCGATAGGAGATCGCACCCGCTCAAGACACATGTTCTGGAGAAGTGCAGCCGGCTTCAAGCGCCATTTTAGCAGCGGGCCGCAGCCTGCGCGGAAGCGCAACAGCTTATGCGTTCAGCCACAAGATCTGCTTTGTGCAATATTTATCGTCCCTCTCTGAAGACCAATCCGGCCAACCCACGAGTTTGCGAGATTTCGATGCCAACCGTCCTTGTTGTTTCCTCTAGCCCCTCAGAGAAGTCGAAAACCGCGGCTCTGGCGCAGTATGTGACCGATCACCTCTCGTCGATTTCGATGGACACCCGGCATCTGCGACTGCGGGACTTGCCACCCGCGCCGCTGCTGAGGGCCGATACCAGCGATCCAGCCATTGCCGAGGCAGCCGCGTTTTTGAAATCCGCGGACGGCGTCGTGCTGGTTACGCCAACCTACAAGGCCTCCTACTCCGGCCTTTTGAAGGTGTTTCTCGATCTGCTCCCGCAATATGCGCTTACCGGAAAGGCCATTCTTCCGCTGGCAACGGGCGGCACGCTCGCGCATGCGCTCATGCTCGATTACGCGTTGCGGCCGGTGTTGCATTCGCTTGGCGCGCGCCACAGCGTCCAGGGCCACTTCGTCATCGAAAGCGTCATTGATCCTGCGTCGCCGGAGCTCATCACAGAGCAGCGTTATAGGGACATGCTTGCCGACGTGATCCGGCAGTTCAATGGTGCGGTCAATTACGCGGAGAAGGCCGCTTAGTAGCGGCCGCTGCAGACGCAATAGAGCTATCCTAAATAAAAAAGCGTTCGCTAGAGTATGGCGAACGCTTTTGATTTTAATGGATGTGTCTCGGGTCATAAGCTGGAGTGGCGGAGGGTTGATGATCTCCCCTCCGCCATTGCCCCCCGGCTAGAACGCGACAAGATTTTCTTTCAAGGTCTTGCCCGTGTACTCGGTCCGGACCAAGCCCTTGCGCTGAAGAGCGGGCACCAGACCGTCGCAAACCTCGATGACGGTGCGGCGGTTGGTCGATTGTACGGGCGTGGTGATGAGGAACCCGTCGCCGCCGACCTGAGCCATGGTATCGGCCATTTTGTCCGCGACCTGCTCCGGCGTGCCGACGAGTTCGACGGACGCCACGATGCCGCCTGATGCTTCGACGACGAGCTGGCGGAGCGTTTTGTTCGATCCCCACTGCTGGAACATGTCGAGCGAACCTTGCTCGCCGTTCGTGCGCAGCTTCTCCGGCAGCGGCTTGTCGAGTTCGTACTTCTTGAAATCGATGTCGGTGATGGCGGAGATGAGCGCCAGGCACTGCTCCAGGAAGACCGGATCTGACGATTTGCGCTTGGCTTTTGCTTGGGCCTCCTGTTCGGTCTCGGCGAGGACGGGAGCCACGAGGAACAGCACCTTGATATCATCCGGGTTGCGGCCGTGCGCTTTGGCGCGTGCCCGCACGTCGTCGCGGTATTCCTTCATCTTCTCGATGCCCGGAGCGACCGCGACAATCGCATTGGCATGCTTCGCAGCAAAGTCGCGTCCCTTTGGCGAGCCGCCAGCCTGCACGAGCGCCGGAACACCTTGCGGCGAGCGCACGGTGTTGAGCGGTCCGCGGCACTTGAAGAACTTGCCTTCGAAGTTGACCGTGTGGACCTTCCGGAAATCCGCGTAGGTGCCGGACGCGCGATCGCGGACGACCGCATCGGGCTCCCACGAGTTCCAGAGCTTATAGCAGACGTCCATGTACTCATCCGCCATCTCGTAGCGGAGTTCGCGCGGCGGCAACGCATCCATTCCGAAGTTCTGAGCGGCGGCGTTCTCGGCCGAGGTGACGATGTTCCAGCCGAAGCGGCCACCGGCGAGGCTGTCGATCGTCGACGTCATGCGCGCCAGCAGGAACGGGTGATATGATAGGGTCGACATCGTTGCGACGATCCCGATGTTCTTGGTCGCGCCGCTGATCAATGCCGCGAGCGGCACGGGGTCGTGCTTGGGCGAAAAGCCGAGTGCATGCTTCAAAGAGATCTCGGCGGTTCCACCGTAGGATTCGGAAATCGCGAGCTTGTCTTCGAACATGATGTAGTCGAAGCAGGCGCGTTCCAGCGACTGCGCCATCTCAACGTAGAACTTGCCGTCCCAGGGTGCGCCACCGTTGGAGAATGGGCCGTTCCATTCATCGGACGTGAAGTTCGTGAACCAGCCAAGATGGAAGGGCTTTGCAGTCATTGATTTGTCTCTCCAGTGCGACGTTGCCGTCGAATAGCTCGTGTTCGTATTGAGCAGGATTAGAGCTGCTGGCCCAACGAGATTCTGAAGGCTTTACGCTAATCGACAAAAGATCATTCCCGACCGGAAAAAGCGGCCCCAGTCCTCGACTCTAAAGCGCGTTCACCAGGGAGGGAGAACCCGTATCCTGCTTCCAGGATGCAAGCGACTCACGCAGTTGTTTTTGCGTCTTTCCCGTCAAATCCACATCGCGAACGAGCGTTGCGCCGAACGCGCCCGGCGCCTGCGGGTCACGCCTGACTTTGCCGAACTCGATAACGCGCGTACCCAAGGAAAAGCCTTCTTCCAAGTCGTGGGTCACCATGAAGACGGTCATGCCCTGGTCTTTCCAAAGCTCGAGCATCAGCGCGTGAATTTGGCTTTTGGTCGGGGGATCGAGCGCGCCGAACGCTTCATCGAGGAGAAGGATCTTGGGTTTGCAGAGGAGCGCTTGCGCGATCGCCAAACGCTGCTGCATACCACCTGAGAGTTGCGCAGGATAATGGTTGAGGACGTGCCCTAGGCCCACGCGGCCCAGCATTTCGGTAGCAGCTTCGCGTGCGCTCGCCCGCTTCCGGCCGAAGAGAAGTCCGCCGAACTTCGATTGCGCGATATCCATGCCCAACATGGCGTTGCGGAGAACGGTGAGGTGCGGAAAGACGGAGTATCGCTGGAAGACGATGCCGCGATCCCGCGACGGCTCCGCCGTGATCGGTACGCCATCAATCAGGATCTCACCGCGGGTTATCGGCTCCATCGAAAGGAGTAGCCGGAGAAACGTCGTCTTGCCGCAGCCTGACGGCCCAACGAGGACGCAGAATTCGCCGCTTTGAATTTCGAAGTTCAACCGCTCGAGCACCGTGGCACTGCCGTATTCCTTCCAGACGTTCTTGATCGAGATTTGACTCATCAAACCGATGCCTTTGTCCACGGAAACAGCCGGGCGCTGAGTACTCTCAAGCCTAAGTCCATGAGGAATGCGAGTGTCGCAATCCACGCGACGTAGGGAATGATGATGTCCATCGCGAGATATCTTCGGACGAGGAAGATGCGGTAGCCGAGGCCGTCGGTCGACGCGATCGCCTCTGCTGCGATCAGAAAGAGCCACGCGGGTCCGATCGAGAAGCGAAGGCCATCCAACAAGCGCGGAAGCATTTGCGGCAGCACAATGCGCACGATGATCTGGAACGTCGATGCGCCCATCGTTTGCGCCTTCACCAGCAGCTCGTATGGCATCTGTTCGACGCGCAAAGCCAGTTCGCGGATGAGATAGGGCGCGACACCCAGGATGATGAGGACGATTTTGGAAAGCTCGTCGAGCCCGAAGGCAATGAAGAGGATTGGAAGCAGCGCCAACGGCGGTACGAGCGAGACCGCCGCCACGAATGAATTGCCTATGGCGGCGGCATAGGGGATCAGCCCCAAGGCAATACCAAAGACGATAGCGAGGGCGACCGAGATGCCCATTCCCAGTGCCAGTCTCTTCAGGCTGGAAAGGGTATCCGCCCAAAGCAGATAGTTGCCTGTGCGGACGTCGGGAGTGAAGGCCAGCTGGCTGAGCGCCGACCACATCGCGCCGAAGGACGGCAGGAGCTTATCATTGGGATTTTCATGCAGCCGTATGTCCGAGCTGATGACATACAGAATGAGGACTGCGCCGAACGGCAACAGCCCGAGGATCCTTGCGATCCCCGGGCTGAGCTTTTTATTGATGATGCGAGTCAACTCACAACTTTCCTTCTGCCGCCAGCGCAGTGAAGGTTGTGTTGAAGCGGAACTTGACGTTCTTCGCATCGCCGATGGTGGAGCCATCCGGGAATTCGATGCCGACGACGTCCTTCGACTTCGCGTTCTGGCCCAGCAGGCCGTGATCGAACGAGAAGCTGCGGACGAGTTCCATCGTCTTCTTCAAGGACGCGGAGTCCTGGAATTTGAGCGCATCAGCCGGCGTGTAGAACATGTAGGTCATGGCAAGCTGCGCCTTGAAGCCTTCTGCGTCCGTGGCGGATGCCGCTGCCATTGAGGCAATGGCCTTCTCCGCTTCGGGCGTGCCGGAATTCATCAAAGCCAGCATCTCGTACCAGGCGCCGGTGAGCGCTTTTCCGAGTTCGGGATTATCCTTCAGCGTTTCCGTGTTCACCGTCATCACGTCCATGATCTCTCCCGGAATCTGGGAGCTATCGAAAACCGACGTAGCGCCGGGCACTTTCTTGATGTCACTCAGCATCGGGTTCCAGCTGACGATGTTCTGAATTTCGTCCGAGCTCGTGAACGCTGAGACGGAGTCGCTTTCCGATGTGTTGACGGTCATTACGTCGCGCTCAGTGAGGCCGGCGCTGCTCAGAGCGCGAGCGAGCAGGTAATGCGACACGGAGAACTCGACGAGATGGACTTTCTGGCCTTTGACGTCAGCAATGGACTTACCCTTCTTCAGCACCATGCCATCGTTGCCGTTCGAGTAATCGCCCATGATGAGGACAGTCGTATCGACGCCACCGGCAGCAGGTATAGTCAGCGTGTCCATCGTCGCCATGGCGCAACCGTCAAACTTGCCGGCTGTGTATTGGTTGATGGCCTCGATATAGTCGTTTAGCTGAACCAGTTCGATCTTGATGTTGTACTTGTCGGCCCACTTCTTCAGGATGCCTTGGTCATTCAGATAGCCCCACGGCATCCAGCCCGCGTAGATCGACCATGCAATCTTGAAACTGTCCTTCTTTTCGGCCAGAGCGGGTGTCATCGAGACGCCCAAACATGCGGTGAGAGCGACGACGGTGGTCAGCAAGCGTTTGTACATCGATGTTTCCTGGTTACCTCAAGCGAGAGTTGACACAGATATCCAGTAAGCAGCCGGCGATGCCGGACCGCCTATTTGGCTCGGATGCTTGGATTGACGGAGTATGCGGTGTCGGATTGGCGATGCCATCGTTCAGTCGCCCTTTCAACTTGGCTAACACGATAGCAGTCTCGCCAGCGCCAACTTGCAAATGAGCGCACAAAGCGTTGTGCGATAATGCAGTGCATGATTTGGAATGTGCACCTCTCTTTCCACTCAGGCATGCCCACGCGCACAACGGTGGGCGCGGCCGCAAGCGTGCGGGCTGCGTGGGCCGCTCGCGGCTAGGTGAAGTGGTTTGCTAGGAGCCGCCTTGCGGGCCCTTGATGAGCGCATTCTGTGCTGCGGCAGCGCGCATTTCTCGCGGCGTCATTCCGTAACGAGATTTGAAATGCCGGCTGAACTGAGCCTGGTCGCTGAAGCCCCAGCGATAGGCGATTTCGCTTATGCGCTCCCGCCGATTGCATTCTACGAGTTGCGCGCGGCAAGCTTCCAGCCGCATGTCTCTGATCCAATGCGCTATCGACGTCCCGCTGCCCTGGAACAGCGTGTGGAGGTAGCGCACAGAGATGTTGCACGCACCCGCGATCATCTCGAGCGACAAGTTCGGATTGCCGATATTCTGCTTTACGAAGCGCTCAGCACGGGCGAGGTGCGCGCGCTGCACCGAGGACTGGGTGCTATTCACCGCACGGCTGTGGGACTCGATTGCAAGAACCAGCAGCTCGATGAAGGTATTGCCCAACCCTTCCGCCGAGCGGCCGTCTGGGCCAAACCGGTTTGGTACTTGCTGCACCATATCGAAAAGGAGACCGCCGACGCCGGAATCACCGTCGAACAGTTTGCCGTAGAAGGGGTCGAGCGACCGGATGTGCCGTTGGACCGAAGCGAACGGAAACTTGAGCACCCAGATTTCGTTGCTGTCCGTCTGCAGAAAGTCCGAGGGGGCGCGGCCCTTTTCAATAAAGAACTGCTTTTTGGGGCATTGCAGCCGAATGCCATCCTGCTCGAAGCAGATTTCCGAATGCGAAGAGAAGGAGACGAGAATATTCTCTTCGTTATCGCTTTGGACGTGGCCGGCTCTTCTGATGTAGCGGACTGCATCTGTCCGCATCCACGTGAGCGATGCGGTGCCTAGGTCCCAGCTTCGCAGGATCGCGTTAAAGCTATCTGCGTGCCGAAACGTCGCTTCGAACGGCAGAATTATCTCGGAAACGGTTTCCTGCCATGACCGCGCTCGTTGCGGCAGCGGCGCGGAGAGGACTGAGAACTCTCGATACATCCCATCTCATGCGTTGAGCTACATGGAGATGGTTGCAACTTCGATGCCAGCTTCAGACAGGTCCGGAAAACCACACTCCTTGCAGATTTTCGTGGCTGCCGCGGGGACTGCGCCGTCCTTCGGCTGCATGAATTTTTGGCGAAGCGCGAGATTTTCGCGCTTTGCGATGAGATGGCTCGGGCGCCGCGACGTGGGTTCGGCGTCTACTCGGCGGCGATCTTCCGGTACTCCAGAAGCGAATGGTCGAGCGCCGCAAGCACCCTCCTCTTTTCCTCACCGAAACTGGCCGAGACGCGGTCGCGGGGCCTCTCCAGCGGCACGTCAAAGATCGTCGCCACACGGCCGGGCTTGGGCTTCAACACGACAAGGCGGCTGCCTAGCGCTACGGCCTCTTCGATGTCGTGCGTGACAATGACCAAAGTCGGCTTACTGCCGGACCATAGTTCAAGCAAATGCTCCTGCAGCTCGACGCGCGTGAATGCGTCAAGCGCCGAGAACGGTTCGTCGAGCAAAAGAACGGAAGGCTGCATAACAAGTGCGCGCGCGATGGAAACCCGCTGGCTTTGGCCGCCGGATAGCTCGCGAGGCCAGCGTTTGCCGTAGTCGAGAAGGCCGACATTCTCCAACGCAGCGTCTACACGGGCCCTCCGCTCGACGGCGGGAAGATGCGCAAGCCCAAAGCCAACGTTTTGCCGGACTGTCAGCCACGGCATCAGGCGAGGCTCCTGGAAGATCACGCCTATGGACGGATGTGGCGCGGTGAGTTCCTTTCCATCGACCCACACGCTTCCCCAAGAAGGCCGATCAAGACCTGCCAGGAGGCGCAGCAAGGTACTCTTACCGCAGCCCGACCCTCCGACGATGGAGACGATCTCTCCCGCTGCGATGGTGAGCGAGATGTTGTCGAGCGCGACTGTTCCACCGGGGAAGGCTCTTCCGATTTGACGTGCTTCAAGCATGGATCAGCCGGTCCTGTTGGCGAAGCTGTCTTGCCAACGCAGAAAAGGTGCTGTGACCGTCAGCAACAACCAGTCCGAAGTTTTGCCGAGGACTGCGAAGACCAGCGTCGCGGTCACAATCTGTTGCGGCTTGCCGAGCTGCTGACCATCGACCAGCAGATAGCCTAGTCCCTCTGACGCGCCCATGAACTCCGCCGCGACGACGAACATCCAACCGAGGCCGAGGCCGCTGCGAAGGGCTATGACATATGCGGGAAGGATCGCCGGCAACAGCACGCGCCAGATGATTGCTATGGGAGACAAGCGGAAGACATTGCCGACCTCCACGATCTTGCGATCGACGGAAGCTATGGCGCCAAGAACGCCGAGATAGACGGGGAAGAAGACGCCAACCGCAATGAGCGTGACTTTTGAGGTCTCGAAAATTCCGAACCAGAGGATGAAGAGCGGAACCCAAGCGATCGATGGGATCGACCTCAGCGCCTGTAGCGACGGGTCGACGAGCCGGCGTAGCGCAAAGGAATAGCCGACGATCGCGCCGAGAACGGTTGCGGCGAGCGCACCGGCGAAGAAACCTGCAAACACGCGCACGGTCGTGGCTTGGACATGCGTCCAGAGCTCCCCAGATCGCGCCAGCTCCAAAAGCGTTTCGAAAATCGCGGAGGGTGGCGGCACCAGGCGCCCTTCTGCGAGGCCGCCCTGTACAGCCAATTCCCATCCGGCGCCAAGTAGGACAGGAAGGATGATCCCCCACAGCGGGGCCCGTAGACACCGCGTCCGCCTTGCGCCGGATTTAAATGCACGCGGCGCCTTCAAGGCGCCGGTGCCGCTTTCCTCAAGAACCGCCATGAATGTCAATTCGCGGCCGTAGAAAACTTCGTATCGATCAGGGCGTCCGTTGCGGCGGACACGTCCACATCGGGCTTGATGATGCCGGCCTTCTGGAGGGCAATGCCGGCTGCAAGGATTGTATCCTTCTGCGGTTGTCCGATCGTTGAGTGCGTCAGATCCGTTCTCTCACCAAGCTGCTTGGCGATAACGCCATCGGGAAGCTTTGTCGCCGTGACGAGCAGCTTGCGGAGGTCTTCGGGATGGCTGAGCGACCACTCGCGCGCTTTCTCGTAAGCTGCAAGGACGCGCTTGACGATTTCAGGATGCTCGTTTGCGAAAGCCTCGCGTGCGTTGAGCACACCCCAGGTGTTCGCAGCGGCATTCCGATAGAAGACCTTCGCCTCATTCTCAAGCTCCGCAGATGCCATCAAAGGGTCGAGCCCTGCCCATGCATCGACGTCGCCGCGAATGAGGGCTGCTTTGCCATCTCCGTGTTGAAGCACGACGACAGTGACATCCTTCTCCGTAAGGCCGGCTTCCTGTAGCGCGCGAATGAGGAAGATGTGAGGATCCGTGCCCCGGGTCGCTGCGACGCGCTTGCCTTTGAGATCGGCAACCGTGTTTATGCCGGTGTCCTTGCGCGTGACGAGCGCAGTCCATTCGGGGCGCGAGTACACGTAGATCGACTTGATCGGGTTGCCGTTGATGCGGCCGACGAGCGCGGCCGCTCCTGCAGTCGAGCCGAAGTCAATCGAGCCTGCGTTGAGAAATTCGAGCGCCTTGTTGGACCCGAGCGACTGAACCCAACGTATGGCGATGCCGTCCTTCTCGAATTCCTTTTCGAGTATCCCGTTCTCCTTGAGCGCCAGGGAGACAGGATTGTAGGTCGCCCAGTCGATCTTGATCTCTGTGACTTTGTCAGCGGCGTGGGCCGCAGAAGCTAACGTCAGCGCATACCCTATCGCGAGCAACGTCTTCGCGCGGTGCAGGAACTTCATGGCCTAACCCCTTTTTGTGCGATGGAGGCATTCTCAGGGAGGAACAATCGAAGCCAAACGAAGAAGAAGTTCTGAGGATATTCGGCCGCTTCGTCAGGTCGTCTGCACAAAATGGAATAAGCGGCTTCACATAAGGATTTCGAAAAAACTTCGTAGACGAGCAGATCTCCCGGCGTCAGCCTGAAAGGGCTTGCAACCGCAATTCATATTGTCGAGGGGATAATGGAACGCAGACGTCTTCTACTTAATGTTGGCCTCCTGGCGGCCGCAGTGGCTGCGTCGCTGCCGGCTGCCGGCGCACGTGCCGAGGCGCAGCGTGAGGTTCGTATCGGCTATCAAAAGAACGGCCTCTTCGTCATAGCGCGCGAGCAAGGCATCTTGGAGCGGCGGCTTGCCAAAGAGAATGCAACGGTCAAGTGGATTGAATTCCCATCAGGGCCGCCTTTGCTGGAGGCGCTTGGTTCGGGCAGCATCGATATAGGTCAGACGGGAGACGCGCCGCCCATCTTCGCCCAGGCGGCAGGTGCCAACCTCGTCTACGTTGCAGGCCAGCCCATAACAAATGGACAGGGTATTCTCGTCAAAGCCAACTCACCCATTCGCACGCTCGCCGATCTCAAGGGCAAGCGCATAGCGTTCACGAAGGGATCCAGCGCTCACACCGTCATTCTTCTCGCGCTGGAAAGAGCCGGGCTCAAATATAGCGACATAACTCCGACATATCTCAGCCCGCCAGATGCAGCAGCCGCATTTGGAAAGGATAGCGTCGACGCCTGGGCCGTATGGGATCCGTACTTGGCAGTGGGTGAAGCGAAGTATGGTGGCCGCGTCCTCGTGAAGCCTTCGGAGCTTGCGAAGACCAACTCGTTCTACATCGCAAACAAGACGTTTGCCGCGGATAACGGCGCCCTACTCGCGCAAGCGCTCGAAGGGCTTTCGGAGGCGGCGGACTGGGCCGATCATCACAGATCTGAAGTTGCGAGATCGCTGTCAGCTGTTACCGGACTTGACCTCAAGATCCAGACAGTCGCGGCGGAGCGCTCAACGTTCGTCGTAGGCAAGGTCTCGAACGAAATCATCGCGTCCCAACAGCACCTCGCCGATCGCTTCCTCGAACTCGGCCTCATCCCAAAGCCGATCGTGGTCAAGGACGCTGTCTGGAACCCGCCTCAATCGTGATCACTGAACACCATCTGCATCAATTCAGAATCCATCAAAGGAAAGAGACTCATGGGCATTTCTCGCAGGCTATTTGGCACGCTCGCGCTCGGGGCGATTGCCACTCAACTCGGCAGTGCCGCAGCGAGCGCAGAAGATAAGATCATCCGCATCGGCTATCAGAAGTACGGAAACGTCATCCTGCTGAAAGCCAAAGGCACGCTCGAGCCCAAGCTCGCTGCCATCGGCTACAAAGTGACCTGGAGTGAATTTCCGTTCGGCCCCCCGCTGCTCGAGGCCATCAACGCCGGCGCCATCGACTTTGGACATACCGGCGAAGCACCGCCCGTGTTCGCGCAGGCTGCAGGCAGCTCGATTGTCTACGTCGCCCATGAAGCACCGGCGCCCGCTGGTGAGGCCATCCTGGTTCCGAAAGATAGCCCCATCAAGTCGGTCGGAGATCTGAAGGGCAAGAAGCTCGCCTTCGCCAAGGGATCGAACTCGCACTACTTCGCCGTGAAGGCTTTGGAAAAAGCCGGCGTCAAGTACGGCGAATTCGAGCCCGTGCATCTGGCGCCTGCTGATGCCCGCGCGGCATTCGAAACCGGGAAGGTCGATGCGTGGGCGATCTGGGATCCCTACTATGCGTCAGCGGAAGCTGCCGGCAATGCCCGCGTTCTGACGGACGGCAAGGGCCTCGTGTCCAATCACCAGTTCTTCCTTGCAAGCAAGAATTACGTCGAGCCAAACGCCAAAGCGATCGACGTCGTTCTTGCGGAACTGAAAGCTGTCGATGACTGGGTGAAGTCCAATCCGAAAGCTGCAGCCGAGCAGTTGAGCCCGCCGATCGGCATTCCGGCACCCGTGCTCGAAGCGGCTTTGGTGCGCCAATCCTACGACATCAAACCGCTCGACGATGCAGTAATCGCAGAACAGCAGAGCATTGCCGATCAATTCCATGCGCTCGGCCTGCTGCCGAAGCCCATCAAAGTCAACGAAATCGTCTGGAGAGCAGGATCATGAGCGCGACTAACGCCAAAGGGATCAATGTCCTTTGGTTCTTACCAACGCACGGAGACGGCCGCTTCCTTGGAACTGCCAAGGGCGGTCGCGCCGTCGACCTGAAATATCTTCGCCAAATCGCCCAGGCGGCCGATGACCTCGGTTATTACGGTGTTCTCATTCCGACTGGGCGCAGCTGCGAGGACTCCTGGGTCGTTGCATCGGCGCTGGCGCCATTGACCGAAAACCTTCGCTATCTCGTTGCCGCGCGGCCAGGTCTCGTTTCGGCGGGAGTCGCAGCGCGCATGGCGGCGACGCTCGATCGTATTTCCAATGGGCGCTTGCTCATCAACATCGTGACGGGTGGCGATCCTGTCGAGAACAAAGGCGACGGGCTCTTTCTCGATCACGCGGAGCGCTATGAGGTCACACAGGAGTTCATTGACGTTTTCAAGGATCTCCTCTCCGGCAAAACCGTCAATCACTCCGGCAAGCACCTACGGTTCGAGGATGGGCGGCTCCTTTTCCCTCCCGTCCAGGAAGGCGGCCCTCCCATTTACTTCGGTGGTTCATCGGTGCCGGCAATCGACGTTGCGGCGCGAAGTGCTGACGTCGTTCTGACGTGGGGCGAACCGCCGGAGGACGTCGAAAAGAAGATCAAGCAGTTCAAGGCAGCGGCGGCAGCCAAAGGCCGGACCGTTAAGTTCGGCATTCGCCTCCACGTCATTGTGCGCGATACGGCAACCGAAGCCTGGAAAGCGGCCGACCGCCTCATCTCCCATGTCAGCGACGACACGATCGCGGCCGCGCAGAAGATTTTCTCGCGCCTCGATTCCGTTGGCCAGCAGCGGATGCTCGCGCTCCATCAGGGGCGGCGGGAAAAGCTCGAAGTCAGTCCCAACCTTTGGGCAGGCGTTGGCCTTGTCCGCGGCGGCGCGGGTACGGCCCTCGTCGGCGATCCGGAGACGGTGGCGACCCGCATCAAGGAATATCGCGACCTGGGAATAGAGACGTTTATTCTGTCGGGATATCCGCATCTGGAAGAGGCATACCGGTTCGCCGAGTTGGTCTTCCCACTTCTGCCCATCTCCCACGCCAAGCCGATCGAGACCGGGACTGTCAACACGGGCCCGTTCGGCGAGACGATCGCCAACGACATCCGGCCCTCGCCATTGAAGCAAGCGTCACAGTCATAACCGGCTGTGACCTGGCTTCCCCATCTGGCGGAAGTTTTAGCAACGCTTACAGGCTCGCGGTCGATTGACTGCGGGCCACCCGTCTCGCCCTGTCGATCACCTTCTCCCTGCTTGAACATGAGAAGAAAAGGTGATTAGTCTTTGTGGTGCGCGCCGACAATAGAGTCATCAGCGCCAATTCGGGCTGCCAGAATCGCTGGTCCGTTCAAGTGTAGAGATCGCTTCGCTTCTTCTGAAAGAGCGAAGTTCAGCCGTCCTCGCTTGAGACGACGATTCCCGAATCATCCTCTCTCTCAAATACCGGATCGATGTGACGGGAGCCGTTGCTGCGGGGATTCAATCCCTTTGGTTGGCTCGTCTGCTGGGCTCTGCTCAGCTCATCACAAGGAACACAACAATGTTGCATGGTGACATTTTCAGCAGCAATGACACGGTCGGCGTCGCGGTCGTGAACTACAAGATGCCTCGGCTGCACACCAAAGCCGAAGTCCTGGCCAACGCCCGTAAGATCGCCGAAATGGTGGTCGGCATGAAGACGGGTCTGCCGGGCATGGATCTCATAATTTTCCCGGAATATTCCACCCACGGGATCATGTACGATCAGAAGGAGATGTACGAGACGGCTACGACCATTCCCGGCGAAGAGACGGAGATCTTCGCTGAGGCCTGCCGTAAGGCAAAGGTGTGGGGTGTGTTCTCTCTGACGGGCGAACAGCATGAAGAGCACCCCAAGAAAGCGCCGTACAACACCCTGATCTTGATGAACGATAAGGGCGAGATCGTTCAGAAGTATCGCAAGATCATGCCGTGGGTGCCGATCGAGGGGTGGTATCCGGGCAATTGCACGTACGTCTCGGACGGACCCAAGGGGATGAAAGTCAGCCTGATCATTTGCGACGACGGCAACTTCCCCGAGATCTGGCGCGATTGCGCTATGAAAGGTGCCGAGTTGATCGTTCGTTGCCAAGGCTACATGTACCCGGCCAAGGATCAGCAGGTCGTGATGGCGAAGGCGATGGCGTGGGCGAACAACTGCTACGTTGCCGTCGCCAACGCGACCGGCTTCGATGGCGTCTACTCCTACTTCGGCCGTTCCGCCATTGTCGGCTTCGACGGACGCACGCTGGGCGAATGCGGAGAGGAAGAGTACGGCATTCAGTACGCGCAGCTCTCCAAGTCGCTGATCCGCGATGCGCGGCGCAACAACCAGTCTACCAATCATCTCTTCAAACTCGTTCACCGTGGCTACACGGGTGTTCTGAATTCAGGTGACGGCAATCGCGGCGTCGCGGAATGTCCGTACGACTTCTACAAGAACTGGGTCGCAGATCCTGAGGGCACGCGCGAGATGGTTGAATCCTTCACGCGGTCGACGCTCACCACGGAAGAGAGTCCGATGGAAGGTCTGGCCGAGAAAGAACTGGTTCACCGCTAATCGGCCCACGCCAAGTCAGGCGGGACCGGCTCCTATTCGGAGCCGGTCCTGACGTCTTTCAGCGGCGTGACAGTCGAAAGTAGAGTTCGGACAGACGCTGCGGCAGCTCTTCAATACGACGGACCGGCATTGCATTGGCGCGGCCGAAGATTGCCGGAGCGGAGCCTGCCGACGAACCGACGACCACTCCGAAGCTATCTATCCCGCGGCCTCTTAAATTGATCGTGGCGCGGCGCGCGTCCTCCACGAGATCCAGCGGATCGTGCACGTCGATATCGGATGGCTCGCCGTCGGTCAGAGCGATGACCAGTTTGCGATAGCTCGCGACCCCGTCCAAAACCGCTCCGGCGTGGCGGAGCGCTGCGCCAAGCCGCGTCGAAAGCGCGGGCTTCAGGGCTGCGAGGCGCGAAACAGCATCCCGGTCGTAGGCATCCTTGAAGGTTTTGACCTGTGTAAGGCGCACGTCATCATGGCCGTTAGATGCGAACGCCATGAGCGCAAACGGATCGCCCAGCGCCTTCATCGCTTCGGCTAGCGCCGCCACCGCCATGCATTCGGCATCGAGAACGGAATTGCCGTTCTCGGTCACGTCGCGTGTCGATTCCGATACGTCAATCAGGATGGCGACTGCCATGCTGCGGACGCCGGGGCCAGAGCTGCGAAAGATGCGCGGATCCGGTAGATCGCCTGTACGCAACGCAATGCCTGCGTCGAGCACGGCGTCGAAGTCCAGGTCGTGGCCATCGGCCTGGCGCTTCAGGCGTTCAGGGCGGCCGACCCGGGCGCGGCGGACGAGCTGCCCGATGCGCGCACGTAGCGATCCTGTCTCAGCGAGCGCACTTTCTATCCGCCGTGGATCGCCCAGGGAAGGCGCCAACTCGCGGAGGGTCGCCCAATCCTGCCGTTCAAGGCCTGAGGCGCGGTCCCACTCCGGATAGCGCGCAATGACGATGCCGCGCTCGTCATTCGTTACCGGCTTCGCGCGGCCGGACGCGTGGCTTTCGCCCGATGGATCATTTTGACGAGGTGCGTCGCTTTCCTCCCGGCGCTCCATCCGTGCCGCGTCGATTGCGATCTCA
>Ga0180218_1001019_pt1 | contig 19006 bp, 14 predicted proteins | sample eDN3rd37CKraftBY_FD_151334 | JGI IMG/M metagenome (GOLD analysis project Ga0180218, IMG submission 151334) | Enriched backyard soil microbial communities from Emeryville, California, USA - eDNA 3rd pass 37_C Kraft BY (version 2) (version 2) | ecosystem: Environmental > Terrestrial > Soil >...
CGCGCATTGTGGCTCGGCACCGAATTGATGAGTCCTCGGGTGTAGGGATGGCGCGGCGCGCTCACGACATCCGCTGTTCGTCCCGTCTCGACGATCCGGCCAGCGTACATGACGGCGACGCGGTCGGCGAGCGAGGAGACAACGGCGAGATCGTGGGTAATCCAGATCATGGCGGTGCCCGTGCGGGCACAGAGCGCCTGTGCCTCGGCGAGGATCTGCGCCTGGATGGTCACGTCGAGCGCCGTCGTCGGCTCGTCGGCGATGATGAGGTCCGGCTTGTTGATGAAGGCAATGGCAATGGCGACGCGCTGGCGCATGCCGCCCGACAGCTCGTGCGGGTAATTTTTGAGGCGGCTCTCCGGCGAGGGAATGCCGACTTCGGCCAGCGCTGCCGTGGCGCGCTCGAGCGCTTCAGCGCGGCTCACGCGATGATGGACACGCACGGTCTCGATCATCTGCGTGTCGATGCGCAGGACCGGATTGAGCGTCATCATCGGGTCCTGGAAGATCATCGCGATGCGGTCGCCGCGCAGTGCCCGCAATTCCTCGTCGCTCGCAGTCGTGAGCTCGCGGCCCTTGTAGCGGATCGAGCCTTCGACGATGCGGCCCGGCGCGTCGATGAGCCCGATGATCGAGAACCCCGTGATCGACTTTCCCGAGCCGGATTCGCCGACGAGGCCGAGAATCTCGCCCGCGCCGACATGGAGCGAGACGCCGTCCACGGCCTTGACGACACCTGCCTTGGTGAAGAAGTGCGTCTTGAGCCCGCTGACGGCTAGCGTCGGCTCGGCCTTAGCCTGATCCGGCCCTGTCATTTGCTGAGCCTCGGATTGAGTACGTCGCGGAGCTGATCGCCGACCAGATTGATCACAACGATCGTCAAGAGCAGCACGAGGCCGGGAAAGAAGCTGATCCAGTAGTCGCCCGAGAGCATGTACTGGAAGCCGTTCGAGATGAGGAGACCGAGCGAGGGCTCGGTCTGCGGCAAACCGACTCCGAGGAAGGAGAGCGTGGCTTCGAGTGAGATCGCGTGCGCCGTCTGCACGGTGACGACGACGATCAGCGGCGGCAGGCAATTCGGCAGGATGTGGCGGAAGAGAATGCGGCCGTTCGACAGTCCGAGGCAGCGGGCGGCTTCCACATACTCCTTGCGGCTCTCGACGAGCGCGGAGCCGCGCACGGTGCGCGCGTAGTAGGCCCACTGCACGGTGACGAGCGCGATGATGATCTTGTCGACGCCCTTGCCGAGAATCGCGATCAGCATGAGCGCGACGAGGATCGCGGGAAACGAGAGCTGGAGGTCGACGATGCGCATGATCAGGCTCTCGGTGCGCCCGCCGACATAGGCCGCGACAAGACCGATGGCTGCGCCGAGCGCCATGGCAATCAGGCCGGACATGACGCCCACGGCGAGCGAAATACGCAGGCCGTAAAGCATCGCGCTGACAAGATCGCGCCCAGCGCCGTCGGTGCCGAGCCAATGCGTATATTTGCCGTTCGAACTCGGCGTGCCGGGCGGCAGGCGACTATCGAGGATGTCCACCTGGGCAAGATCATAAGGATCCTGCGGGACGATCCACGGCGCGATCAATGCCAGGAGCGCGGTGACGACGAGCAGAATGAGGGCGATCGTCGCGAGACGGCTCTCGGTGAAGTCTGCGACGAACCTTTGGAAGGGCGTCTGAGCCGCCGGACGTGAGGCGGGGCCAGGCACGGTGCCGGCATCGGTCACGCTCATGCGGATTTCTCCCCGATGCGTACGCGTGGATCCAGGATCGAATAGAGAATATCGACCACAAGATTGATGATCACGAACAGCATCACGATCATGATGAGATAGGCGACGATCACAGGGCGGTCGAGCGTCTGGATCGAATCGATCAGCAGCTTTCCCATGCCCGGCCACGCGAAGATCGTCTCTGTGACGACCGAGAAGGCGATGAGATTGCCGAACTCGAGGCCGAGAACCGTCACTACCGGGATCATGATGTTCTTCAAAAGATGCACGCCGATGATGCGGCCCGTCGGCAGCCCCTTGGCTCGGGCGAACTTGATGTAGTCCTGGTGGATCGCTTCGCGCGTGCCCGCGCGCGTCAGCCGGATCACGAGGCTGATCTTGAGCAGCGCAAGATTCAGTGCAGGCATAGCCACGTGGCGCAGGCCGTCGATGGTGAAAAGACTGGACGTAATCCCGAGGAAGGTTGCGGTGGGGCCTCGTCCCGTCGAAGGCAGCCAGCCGAGCATGACCGCGAACACCATGATCATCATGATACCGACCCAGAAGGTCGGCAGGGAAAAGCCGAGAATGGACGTCGCCATGATGGACTTGGAGACGAGGCCATTTGGCCTCAGGCCCGCGTAGAGGCCGAGAGGAATTCCGAGGAAGATCGACATCAGCGTCGCGGCGATGGCGATTTCCAGCGTCGCCGGCATTCGCTCGACGATAAGCTTGAGCGCCGACGTACCGTGCACGAAGGACGTGCCGAGGTCACCGGTCAAAGCACCTTTGAGGAACCGGAAATACTGGACCCAGATCGGCTGATCGAGACCGAAGCGCTGAATGGTGCGCTCGATCTCGGCCTGATCGGCTTGGGGGTCGATCAGCAGATAGACGGGATCGCCGACGACATGCAGGCCGAGGAAGACGATAACCGACATCGCCAATACGACAGCGGCGCTCTGCATGAGGCGTCGAATGATGTAGGCGGTCAAGCGCGCCTCCGAATGGAATCGGAACCGCCCCCGCATAGCAGCGAGGGCGGCCTTCGCGAAGGGAGTGTCTATTCTTCGCTTACGCTCATCGCGATCGTGTACTCGTCAGCGCGCGGCGTGTACTTCAGGCCTTTGCGCGCCGCCCACGTGTTGAGCTGGTAGTGGGAAACGATGACCGCGACATCCTCGATCGCGATCTCGCTCGCCTTCGCCAGCAGTTCACCGCGCTTGGCATCGTCCACGGTGGCGAGCGCTTGCTGGATGGTCTTGTCGAGTTCCGGATTCGAATAGCGGCCGCGGTTCACGGCGCCCAGACCCTTGGACTTGTCGTAGGTCGCAACGAGCGACTTCAGCGGAGACGACACCTCACCGGTACCGGCGCCCCAGCCCAGCAGCATGAAGCTGAACTCCGGCTTGCCGTCGGCGCCTGTGCTCGCGCGCTTGAAGTAAACGGAACTCGGCATGGTCTCGACCTTGGTCTCGACGCCGACACGCGTGAACATCTGGGCGACAGCCTCGGCCATGCGCGCATCATTGATGTAGCGGCCATTGGGCGAATGGAGCGTCATCTTGAAGCCCTTGGGCAGACCGGCCTCGGCCAGGAGCTTCTTCGCGCCCTCGGGATCGAAGGCGACGGGCTTCAGCTTCTTCGACGTACCGAAGAACTCGTCGGCGAGGAACTGGGAGGCCGGAACCGCCGCCTTCTCCATCAAGCGATCGACGATCGCGGGCCGATTGATCGCCTTGGACAGAGCGAGGCGTACGCGCTTGTCCTTCAGCGGGTTCTTGATCTTCGAGCCGTCGTTGGCCGTGATGAACGGAGACTCGTCGCGCCAATGATCCATGTGGAAGTAGATCACGCGGTTCGACAACCCCTGCCCCAGCGTGACCTTGCTGTCGCCCTTGAGCCGCTCGATATCGGTGGTGGGCACTTCCTCGATGACGTCCACGTCACCTGCGAGGAGCGCCGAAATGCGCGACGGCCCTGTCTTGATCGGCCGGATGATCACCTTCGTCCACTCAGGCTTCTTGCCCCAGTAGTCCTCGTTGCGCACGAGAACGTAACGGTCGCCCTTCACGAACTCCGAAAACTTGTAGGGCCCCGTGCCGATCGCCGCCTTGCCCGCGTTGAAATCGTCGGTCTTGGCACCGCTCGCATTCTTCTTGGAGATGATAGCGATGGTGGCCAGGTCGTTCGGCATCAGCGGATAGGGCGCCGGAGTCGTGATGCGGATCGTGAGATCGTCGACCTTCTCGAACTTCTTGCCCTTCACGTAGGTCGAAAAGCTGCCGGGGCTGTTCTCCACGTTCGGCGCGCGCTCCATCGTGAAGATGACATCGTCGGCCGTGAACGGCGAGCCGTCGTGCCATTTGACGCCAGGGCGCAGCTTGAACTCCCACGTGTTGTCATCGATCGTCTTCCAGCTCGTCGCCAACCCCGGGATGGGCGTCATCTTGGGATCGAACTGCACGAGCCGCTCGAAGACGTGCGACGTCAATGCATTGTTGGGTGTCAGGTTGTGAAAGTGGGGGTCCATCGACGAAGGCTCGGCGGCCAGCGCCATCCTGAGATCCTTGGCCGATGCCGAAAGTGGTGCGGCAAGCATCAGTCCAGCAGCCACCAGTGCCATCAGGATTGTCTTCGATCGGTACATTCGGTCTCCCCTCCTCTGCGCGGAGTTCAATGTCTCCGCTGGTCGTGCGTAAACAACTGCGCCGGGCGGGCCAGAAGGCCCGTCCGGTCATGCGCGCACCGTATCATAAGATGCGCTTGTGCCAAGCGGATCGGCCGGCCGGCTGCTACCAGGTGCGGCGGGATCCCGTATCGATGTGGAAGAAGCCCCGACGATAGAACTTGAGACCGCCGACCGACGGATGGCTGCGCAGGAAGGCGTACACGCCGCGCGCCCCACGGCCATGGACCCTGAAGTCGACGGCATTGCCCGAAAGATGGTGTGAGCGGTGGGCGCCGCCAACGCGCGCATTGTGCCGGCGGCTGCGGCACGTGGAGTTGACCGTGACAGGCCCGAAGTTGCTGGCGACCTGATATACCACCGCCCTGAGACTCGAGTTCAGGCACCCCGAGTTGGCGACCCATTTCACGCCGCCGCCCGAAAGGCTGCGTCCGAGCTCCGGCTTTGGCTGGTAGCCGCCACCGAGACTCGCGACCCGAACGCCCTTGCGGTGCCTGGTGCTCGCGGTCTTGCGCGTCCTTTTGCTCTTCCGACTCGAAATGCGGCGGCTGCCGCCGGTGAGGCTCTCCCGCGCCCGTTCCGTCCTGCTGGCGCCGAGCCGCATACGACGGGCCGATTTATGCGGTTGCTCGGATGACGCGAAGGACTTCTCGAGCCACCTATCGATATTCTGCGCTTGCGCACTACCCGAGCCGAACGTTGCCAGCGCTGCACCGAGCACAACAAATCCCCCGACCGCCACCATCCGGCGGCAGCTTCCGATAAATGCACGCATTGTACGCGTACTCCCCTAGAGCGGTGGGCCCTCCCGTTCCGGGTTTTCACCGGTTCGGCAGTGCCCATGAGTGATCAGCCCCCGCTGAGGGGATCAGGGGTAGGGGGCGCGCTAGGCGATGTTAAGGCCTTGTTTAGGTTGATGGTTAACGGGTGCTTGTCCCAGAATGAGGCTAACCGGCCTCGTGGAAGCGGACGGGCTCGCCTATGGAGGGGGTCAGTATTTCCCCATCCCACATGACCGCGTTCCCGCGCACGAACGTGCCAACCGGCCAGCCGCGGACGGTGCCACCGTCGTACGGAGTCCACCCCGCCCGTGACTTGATCCAGTCGTTCGTAATGGTCATCGTGCGCTTCAGATCCACGACCGTCAGATCGGCGTCGTAGCCGACGGCGATCCGGCCCTTGCCGACGATTCCGAACAGCCGCGCCGGCCCGTGGCTCGTCAGATCGACGAAGCGCTGGAGCGTCAGGCGGCCGGCATTGACGTGGTCCAGCATGACAGGGACCAGCGTCTGGACCCCGGTCATGCCCGAGTGGCTCTCCGGATAGGGATGGTCCTTCTCCTCGCGCGTGTGCGGGGCGTGATCGGAGCCAAGTACGTCGACCGTGCCGTCCGCAATGCCCGCCCAGAGCGCCTGGAGGTGGCGGCCATCGCGGACTGGAGGGTTCATCTGGGCGTAGGTGCCGAGGCGCTCGTAGCAGTCAGGCGCCATGAGCGTGAGGTGGTGGGGGGTGACCTCGACGCTGGCCCACGCTTTGTGCTCGCCAAGATAGGCCATCTCCTCGGCCGTCGAGACATGCAGCACATGAACGCGCTTGCGGTAACGCTCGGCGAGGCGCACCAGCCGGTCCGTGGCAATCATGGCCGCCGTCTCGTCGCGCCAGATGGGATGCGACGAGGGATCGCCATGACGGCGCAGCCCGGCCCGCTCCCTGAGGCGCGCCTCGTCCTCGGCATGGAAGGCCGCGCGCCGTGAGATGGCGGCAATCACGCGCTCGAGCGTCGCCTCGTCCTCGATGAGCAGGTCCCCGGTCGAGGCTCCCATGAAGACCTTGATGCCGGCCGAGGCCTCGAGCCGCTCGAGATGCGGGATTTCGCCGACGTTCTCCCGCGTACCACCCACGTAGAAGGCGAAGTCGCAGTGCATCCGCCCCTGGGCTCGCGAGACCTTGTCGGCGAGCGTCTCCTCGCTTGTCGTGAGCGGTTTCGTGTTCGGCATCTCGAAGACCGCGGTCACCCCGCCGCTCACGGCGGCGAGACTACCGGTCGCCAGATCCTCCTTGTGCTCAAGCCCCGGCTCGCGGAAGTGGACCTGCGTGTCGATCACACCCGGAAGAACGTGCAGGCCCTTGGCATCGATCACCTCTTCCGCCCGCCCGCCGGAGAGGTCGCCGATGGCCGCGATGCGCCTTCCGATGACGCCGATATCGCGCACGCCCTCGCCGTCGTGATTGACGACGGTTCCCCCCTTGAGGATAAGGTCGAACTGCTCTGCCATGCCGGCCTCCAGGAACGCCATCATACTTGCTGCGCCGCCGCACGCGACTTGCCCCCGGCGCGAGATACCCCAGATAGGAAGGGTGCGCCAGCCGCCCGAGGCCCGCGGAGCGGGAGATACGATGAAATGAGCACCACTGTTGTCGCGCCGCTCGCCCGTCGTGGCGCGGTCTCGCTGACGGGACCCGATGCCGTCGATTTTCTGGACAATCTGGTCACCAACGACGTGACAGGCATGTCCGCGGGAGAAGCGCGCTTTGCCGGCCTCCTCACGCCGCAAGGCAAGATCCTCTTCGAGTTCTTCGCGCTCAGAACCTCGGACGGTTGGCTGCTCGACACGCTGGCCGATCGTAGCGCCGATCTGATCAAGCGGCTGACGATGTACAAGCTCCGGGCGAAGATTACGCTTGCCGACGTCGCGGATCAGTATGGGATCGCAGCGGCCTGGGGACCGGCGGCCCCCGCTGCCGTCCACGGTGGCTGGTCGTATCTCGATCCGCGCGACGCTGAGCTCGGCTGGCGTCTCATCTTCCCGCGCGCCCAGCGCGCGAGCCTGTCGGGGGAGGTTGTACCGGCGGAGATGTATGATGAGCGCCGCGTTGCGCTCGGCATCGCGGAAGGGGGCCTCGACTATGTCCTCGGCGACACCTTTCCGCACGAAGCCAACTACGACCGCATCCATGGCGTTTCCTTCACGAAAGGATGCTTCGTCGGCCAGGAGGTTGTATCGCGCATGCAGAACAGGACGCTCGTGCGCAAACGCGTGACCATGATCACAGGCACGGAGCCGCTCGCCACGGGCACCGAGATCCGCCTCGGCGCGGCCGCCTTGGGTACTGTCGGCTCGGTTGCAGGTCCGCACGGCCTCGCATTGCTCAGGATCGATCGCGCCGCGGAGGCCGCTGACAAAGGCGAACCCCTCGTCGCTGGCACCTCGACGATCACCGTCGATGCAGCGTCGCTCGACTGCTATCGGGCAAGTGCAGCAGCAAGGGCCTCCACACCATGACCAACGTTGAGCCCATTCGCTGTACGTGGCTCGGCATTGCCGACGCGGAGTACACGCGCTACCACGACGAGGAGTGGGGCGTGCCCAAGTCCGATGACCGGGCCCTCTTCGAGAAGCTCATTCTGGAGGGGTTCCAGGCGGGTCTCTCGTGGCTCACGATCCTCAGGAAGCGCGAAAACTTCCGCAAGGCCTTCCACAACTTCGACGCCGAGCGGGTCGCACGATTAAACGCCCGCGACATCGAGCGCTTGATGGGTGACGCCGGCATCATCCGCAACAGGGCCAAGATCGAGGCAACCATCGAGAACGCGCAGGCCTACTTGCGTCTCAGGGAGCGCATCAGCCTCGGCAAGTTCCTTTGGGACTTCCTCGAGGGCAAGCCGCTCGTTCATGAGCGGCGGACCATGCGCGACATCCCCCCTGAGAGCCCGGAATCCAAGGCCATTTCGAAGGCCCTCAAGAAGGAGGGCTTTCGCTTCGTCGGGCCAACGACCGTCTATGCCTTCATGCAGTCCTCGGGCTTTGTGAACGATCACCTCGTCGACTGCCACCGGCACGCGCCGTGCGCGGCCCTGCAGCGCAAGTTCAAGGCACCGAAGAAATGAGCGGCACGTACCGAGAGGGCGAGCGGCCCCGCGCCTGGCAGCGGATGCTCTCCGGCCGCCGCCTCGACCTGCTCGCGCCGTCCCCGGATGACATCGCCATCGAGGACATCGCGCACGGACTTGCCCGCGTCGCGCGCTGGAATGGCCAGACGTCAGGCGAGTACGCCTTCTCTGTTGCCGAGCACGCGGTGCTCGTCGAGCAGATCGCGAGTACGCTCAATGCCGAATGGGAGAACCGCTGGCGCCTTTCGGCCCTTTTGCACGATGCACCGGAGTATGTGATCGGCGACCTCATCAGCCCCTTCAAGGCCGCCATCGGCTTCGATTACAAGGCCTTCGAGAACCGCCTGCTCGAAGCAATTCACGAGCGCTTCGGTCTGCCGCGGCATCTGCCCGACGAGATCAAGGCCGCCATCAAGCAGGCTGACCGCATCGCGGCTTACTATGAAGCCACACGGCTCGCCGGTTTTTCCGAGGCGGAGGCCGATCGCTACTTCGGCATCCCCGCCGTGCCGGCGAGCCTCGCTGCACTGCTCTCGCGTCTCGAGGCCTCGCCCGTCGCCAAGGCGCAAGCGGCGTTCCTCGCGCGCTTCGAGATGCTCACCGCCCCCGGAACCGCGGCTTCCGCTTCTCCATGAAGGCGCGCCGCCCCTCGGCATAGTCCTCGCTCTCGAAGCAGGCTTCCACGAAGCGGTCGAGACGCGCCATGTCGGGATTCTCTGGGTGGGCGACCAGCTCGTCGACGGCCTCCTTGGCGGCCCGGATCGAAAGCGGGGCGTTATTCGCCATCTCTTCGGCGACCTTTCGGGTCTGAGCCTCGAGCTCGGACGACGGCACAACCGCGTTGGCGATGCCCATGGCGAGGGCGTCGGCCGCCGAGTATCGGCGTCCAGTAAAGAGCATCTCCTTGGCCTTGGCTCCGCTCACGACGGACAGCATGGGGCGGATCCAACGCGGGTTGTACCCGATCGAGAGCTTGGCGGCAGGAATGGAGAACACGGCGTCATCCGAGACCCAGCGCATGTCGCAGCACATGGCAAGCTCGCAGCCGCCGCCGAAGCAGTATCCGTACACCATGGCGATCGTCGGCTTCGTTGCGCGTGCGACCGCCTCGAAGGCCTCGTGGTTGATCTCGTCGTAGCGGCGCGCCTCCGCACCCGTCCGGTTGCCCTCGAACTCGGAAATGTCGGCCCCGGCGGAGAACGCCTTGGTGCCCGCGCCGCGCAGTACGATCACGCGCACGGCAGGATCGCCCTCGGCCTTGCGGATATACTGCGGCAGGGCCTCCCACATGTCGCGTGTGTAGGCATTGAGGCGCGCGGGGTTGTCGGCAACGATGGTGCAGATTCCGCCGTCGATCTGTGTGCGCAGCGTCGGCGGAAGGGGCTCGGCGGTCGGCATATGATCTCCTGATATCTTCGGGTCCGGCGGCACTCTAACCGCATTTGCCGCTGAGAGCGCTACTGCACTGCGGCATGGCAACCCCTCGAATGGAAAGGCAGTTCACGGCCGCAGATCCCCCACGATTGGGATTGCCAGAGCCTCGATGTTCTGCCTATTTTCCCGGCTCTCACTACCTACCTCCTTCGCTCCGCCTTCTGCGGTGTGCCCCCTTGAAGAACGCCTCGGCGACGTCCGGCTACAGGGTTGCTGCGCTCGCACTGGCTGTGGGCTGGTTCGTATTTTGCGCCCCCTGGCTCTTTGGGAAGGTCGCCATCCCGTACGACGCGAAGGCCCACTTCCAGGCGCAAATCCAGTTCCTGGCGCATGCCCTGCACACCGGCCAGTCGCCGTTCTGGAACCCCTACATCTTTGCCGGTTCGCCTCAGATCGCTGACCCGCAAAGCCTCGTGCTCTCGCCCGCCTTGCTGATCGCGCTCGTGGATCCCACGCCGAGCTTCCAGCTCGTCGACGGCTACACATTCGGGCTTCTGGCTCTTGGCGGCTTTTCCATACTCTTCTTCTTTCGCGACCGCGGCTGGCATCCGGCGGGCGCCATAGTGGCAGCGCTGGCTTTCGCCTTCGGCGCCTCGGCGGCATGGCGTATCCAGCATGTCGGGCAGGTGCAGTCGTTCGCCTTCTTCGGCCTCGCGCTCTGGCTGCTCGCGCGCACGCTCGATCGCAAATCCGTCAAATGGGGGATCGCGACCGGCATCACGACCGGCCTGATGATCGTCGAGCCGGATCAGGTCGCCTATCTCGGCGCGCTTCTTCTTATCGGATACGTGATCCATTATTGGCTCGACGGCGAGGGCCGCGCCGCGCGCCTCCGCGAGAGCCTGCGCCCGCTGCTTGCAGCCGGCATCACGTGCATCGTGCTCTCCGCGCTGCCGCTCCTGCTGACGATCCTGTTCGTCCTCTCGTCGAGCCGGCCGAGCATTCCCTTTGCCGAGGCTACTCGCGGCTCACTGCACCCTGCATCGCTTCTCACGCTCGTCTTTAGCGACCTCTATGGCGCCTTTGATAAGGCCGTCGAGTATTGGGGGCCCTTCAGCCCGACGTGGAACCCCAATGAGCAGACGCTCTCGCAGAACATGAGCCAGCTCTATATCGGGGCCTTGCCGATCGCCCTGCTGCTGGGTCTCGGCTTCTCCCGGCGCCTTCTGCTGGCACGCGAGATACGTTTTTTTACGCTCGCGGCCGCGCTCATGATTCTCTACGCACTCGGATCGCACACCCCGTTCTTCCGGCTGATCTACAGTGTGTTGCCCGGCGTGGCGCTCTTCCGCCGACCAGCCGATGCGACCTTTCTCGTCGGAGGGATGCTTGCGATCCTAAGCGGCTATCTCGTGCATCGCTGGATGACAAGCACAGCGCTCGTTCTGCCTGAACGACCGCGCCTTTATCTGAAGGCCTTCCTCTTCCTGGCGATCGCCGCGGCCGCAATTGCTATTGCCATCTCGCAGAGTCGGCTCGGCGTCGCGGTGCGGCCGATGGCGACCAGCTCTGCCTGGATTGCTGCCAGCGTCGGCATCCTGCTGCTGATCACGCGCATTGGCCGTCGTGCAGCATGGTGCATGGTCCCTGCGCTCGCGGCGATTCTCACCGCCGATCTCGCCGTGAACAACGGCCCCAATGAATCGACCGCACTCCCGGCCGAGAACTTCGCCATGCTCGATCCGGAGAACCCGAGCGAAACCATCCGCATCATCAAGGCGCTTGCCAAGCAACCCCCGGGCTCGCCGCGACGCGACCGCGTCGAGCTTGCTGGCCTCGGCTTCGAATGGCCGAACACGGCCATGGTCCATGGCTTCGACCAGACGCTCGGCTACAATCCGCTGCGCCTTGCCGATTTCACCCGGGCCGTCGGCGCAGAAGACTATCGGCGACATTTCACGCCGCTCTTTCCATCGTATCGCTGTCGCCTCGCGAACCTGTTGGGCCTGCGGTACATCGTCTCGCCGGTTCCGATCGATCGCATAGATCAATCCGTCAAGCCGACCGACCTGCGCTTTATGGGGCGGACGCCCAACGGCTACGTCTACGAAAATACCGAGGCATTGCCGCGCGTGCTCTTCGTGTACAACTGGCAGATTGCGGACTTCGGACGCATCATGCGTGATGGCGCATGGCCGCCGGCCGACCCACGCTACACGGTCCTGCTCGATCAGCGGCCGGCCGTGCCGCCTGCATCGGTGCCCAATGCACCGGAAGAATGGAAGCCGTCGACCGTACGCATCCAGCGGTATGAGAATACAGTCATTGACATCGAGGTCGAAGCGAGCGACCAGGGCTTCGTCGTCCTGAACGACATCTGGCACCCTTGGTGGTTTGCGACCGTCGATGGTCAGCCGTCTCGCATTCTGAGAGCCAACGTGCTGTTCCGCGCCGTTGCCGTCGGCCCTGGACGCCACACCATCCACTTCGAATTCGCGCCGGTCGCCGGCGCCATCCAGGAACTCAGGAACAAGCTCAGCTTCTACCGCGGCAGTACGATACCGACGCAGTAGTCGTGCACGGACCATATTCCGCGGATAGGAATAAAGAGGCTTTCCTGTTCTTTGCCAACGGGTAGACGCGGGCAGAGTAAGAGGAATAGGATAGCAGCAAGTGACAGGCGGTGACGGGCCAATTCGTGCTCGCCACCTCTATTGCCATTTGAGAAAACGGGAGGTCGCATGGCAGTCGAAGACCCGGCCGAGCAGTCGGCCGGTGAAAGTGCGCGGAGCACGTTCCTCAATAGAGAAGTCCTGGCGGGCCTGTTTCTGCTTGCCTCCGCGGCTTTCGGCTACTACGCGGCCTATCCTCTTGATGCCGGCTCCATGTCCGGCGTCGGCTCGGGCCTTATGCCGAAGTCGGTGGCACTCGGGCTCGGCGGGTTCGGCGTCTACCTCGTTGCATCCGGCCTCGTTGGTGACCACGAGCGCGTCGAGGGCTTCTCGCTGCGGGGGATCATCTTCGTTCTCGGGGGCATTCTCGCTTTTGCAGCAACGGTGCGTCCGATGGGCCTGCTGGTCGCAGGTCCGCTCGCGATGCTTCTCTCCTCGTTAGCCGATCAGGACACCCGGCCCCTGGAGATACTGATCTTTACCGCCTGCATGACGCTCGGCTGCTATCTGCTTTTCAAGGCCCTCCTGCACCTGCCGATCCCCGTCCTGCCTCCGCTGCTCGGATACTGAGGCTTTTGGCATGTGGGATCTCGTCTCCAATCTTCAGCTTGGTCTGAGCGTTGCCGGTTCACTCCATAATGCGGCCCTCTGCTTTCTCGGCTGCCTGATCGGCACCCTGATCGGCGTGCTTCCGGGCGTCGGCCCGATCGCCACGATCGCAATGCTGCTGCCACTCACCTTCGGGCTCGATCCCGTTGGCGCACTGATCATGCTGGCCGGCATCTACTACGGCGCGCAGTACGGCGGCTCGACCACGGCGATCCTCGTCAACATCCCGGGCGAGGCGACAGCGGTCGTCACGGTGCTCGACGGACATCAGATGGCCAAGCAGGGGCGGGCCGGCATCGCTCTCGGAATTGCTGCCATCGGCTCATTCATCGCCGGGACCATCGCGACGATCATCATCGCCGCGGCTGCAAAGCCGCTCACCTCGCTCGCTCTGCTGTTCGGGCCGGCGGATTACTTCGCGCTCATGGTGCTTGGGCTCATGTTCGCCGTCGTACTGGCGCGCGGATCGGTGCCCAAGGCCATTGCGATGATCCTCTTCGGCATCCTGCTGTCGACGGTCGGCACCGACATCGAGACCGGCGAGGAACGACTGACCTTCGGGTGGATGGAGATCGCCGACGGCATCGACTTCGCGATCATCGCCATGGGCATGTTCGGATTCGCGGAGATCCTGCGGAACCTCGAGCACCGGGAGGCCCGCGGCGTCGTTAGCGCCAAGATCGGCCAACTGCTGCCGAACTTTTCGGACTTCAAGACGTCCTTCGCGCCGATCCTGCGCGGCACGGGCATCGGCTCACTCCTTGGCTTCCTGCCGGGCAACGGCGCGGTGCTCGGCCCCTTCGCCTCCTACTCGATCGAGAAGAAGCTCGCCAAGGATCCCTCGCGCTTCGGCCAAGGCGCGATCGAGGGCGTGGCAGGCCCGGAGTCCGCCAACAACGCCGGCGCCCAGACTGCGTTCATCCCGCTCCTCACGCTCGGCATTCCACCCAATGCCGTGATGGCGCTCATGATCGGCGCCATGACCATCCACGGCATCGTGCCGGGCCCTCAGATCATCTCCAAGCAACCCGATCTCTTCTGGGGCATGATCGCCTCCATGTGGATCGGCAATCTCATGCTGCTGATCATCAATCTGCCACTGATCGGCATCTGGGTGCGGCTGCTCCGCGTGCCCTACCGGCTGATGTTCCCGGCAATCGTTATCTTCTGCTGCATCGGCATCTACTCGATCAACAACTCGCCGACGCAGGTCGCTTTGACCGGCGCATTCGCACTCTTCGGCTACCTGCTGATCAAGCTCGGCTTTGAGCAGGCACCTCTCCTGCTCGGGTTCGTCCTCGGCAACCTCATGGAAGAGAAGCTGCGCCAGGCCATGGTCATCTCGCGCGGCAGCCTATGGACGTTCGTCGACCGCCCGGTATCGCTCGGCCTTCTGGTTCTGGCGCTGATCGTCTTCATCGTGTCGGCACTTCCAGCCATCAGCAGAAGCCGCGAGACGGTCTTCACTGAATGAGGCATCCGAGAAGCGACGACAGAAATCCAAACTTTGAAGCGATCCACACAGGAGGAGACGAGTTATGAAGATTACGCGCCGTACCGCGATCGCCGCGGTCGCAGCCCTGGGCGTGACGGCCATGCCGGCCTTTGCGCAATATCCGACCAAGCCCATTACGGCGATCGTACCGTTTGCAGCCGGCGGCCCGACCGACGTCGTCACGCGTCTCGTCACCGAGCACATGTCACGCACGCTCGGCCAGCAGATCATCGTCGAGAATATCGGCGGCGCCGGCGGTACCATCGGCATGAGCCGGGCAGCGGCAGCCGAGCCGGATGGCTACACGATCGCCGTCGGCAACATGGGGACGCAGTCCGCCGCACCGGCGCTCTATCCGAACCTCAAGTATGATCCCGCAAAGAGCTTCACCCAGATCAGCATCGTCAATTTCACACCGCAGACGATTGTCTCCAAGAAGGATCTGCCGCCCAAGGACCTCAAGGAGATGCTGGCCTACCTCAAGGCCAATAGCGAGAAGATGAACTACGGACACGCCGGCGTCGGCTCGATCTCCTACGTGTCGGGCTTCGTGTTCAACTCGCAGTTCGGCTTCAAGCCTGCCCTTGTCGCCTACAAGGGCACAGGCCCGGCGCTGAATGACCTCGTCGGCGGGCAGATCGACTACATGGTCGACCAATCGCTGAACGTCATCCCGCAGATCACGGCTGGCACGATCAAGGCCTATGCCGTCGCGCATCCCGAGCGTATCGCCGCCCTTCCGAACGTGCCGACGACCAAAGAGCTCGGCGTCGACTTCATCTTCAGTGCCTGGAACGCCATGGTGGCCCCCAAGGGGCTTCCTAAGGATATCCAGGACAAGCTCGTCGACGCACTGAGCAAGGCCATGGATGATCCGGCCATCATCAAGCGCTACGAGCAGCTGGGATCGACAGCGCCGAAGGGTGCGGATCGCGGCCCGGCCGGCCTCCAGAAGCTTGTCGAGAAAGAGGTCGCGCGCATCACGCCTGTACTGAAGGCGGCTGCAGCAAAATGAGCTGAGGGACCACGACGGTTGGTCCTGCAAGAAACTGGTTCTGCAAGGAAAAAGTGGGGGCGCCACGCGAAGTGGCGCCCCCATTTGCAATGTCTTTGCTTCTTGTGTGGCCAAATGCTTCGCGTCACGGCGTCGGACGGCGTATAAGTCGGCCGATGTGAGCGCCGCGCACGACGAGACGGGGCAACGGCATCCTGCGTGGCCGTGGATCGGGTGCACCGCCCCAAGCGGAACGAGGGGCGGAGTTACCCGATCGGAAGGCAACCCTCCCTACAGGCGGACGTTGTCAGGTTCGAGGAGGCGGGCACGATGGTAGCGCTGATATTCCTGGTGGCTTGCATTGTCGCAGTGTTCGTCCTGGCCATGCGGCAGGCGTCGATCGCGGCATGGGCACTGGCAGCGGCGGCAGCGGCATTCGTCTGGCAGACCGGCCTCATCGATGGCGAATTCCACATGCCGGTGCTCGGCTGGCTCGGCCTTCTTGGCTGGCTGCCGGCGATCGTCCTCGGCCTGCTCTCGATCCCTTCGATCCGGCGCTCCTGGCTGACGGGCCCGGTCTATGCGCAGATCAGGAAGATCCTGCCGCGCGTCTCCGAGACGGAGCAGCAGGCGCTCGAGGCGGGCACCGTCGGCTTCGACGCCGAGATCTTTTCCGGCCGTCCGAGCTGGGACCGGCTGCGCGCCGTCGCGCCGATCGAGCTCACGGCAGAGGAGCGCGCCTTCCTCGACGGGCCGACCGCCGAGCTCTGCGGCATGATCAATGACTGGCAGGTGCGCCATAGCGAGCGCGAGATTCCCGAGAACATTTGGGATTTCGTGAAGCGCCACGGTTTCCTCGGAATGCTGATCTCGAAAGAGCATGGCGGTCTCGGCTTCTCGCCGCAGGCACAGTCGCTCATCCTCGGCAAGATCGCCTCGCGATCGCCCGACGTGTGCACGATCGTGATGGTGCCGAACTCGCTCGGCCCTGGCGAGCTCATCGAGAAGTACGGCACGCCCGAGCAAAAGCATCACTATCTTCCACGCCTTGCCCAAGGCCTCGAGGTCCCCTGCTTTTCGCTCACGGGACCGACCTCGGGATCGGATGCGGCCACGATGCGCGATATCGGCGTCGTGACGCGCGGCATCCATCAGGGCAAGGAAGTGCTCGGCATTCGCCTGTCGTGGGAGAAGCGCTACATCACGCTCGGCCCCGTCGCGACCCTCGTCGGACTCGCCTTCCGGCTCTTCGATCCCGAGAACCATCTCGGCAAGGGCGAGGACATCGGCATTACCGTGGCCCTGATCCCCGCCGATCACCCAGGCGTCGAGATCGGGCGACGGCACCTTCCCTCCGGCGCGGCCTTCCCGAATGGGCCGAACTGGGGCCGCGACGTGTTCATCCCCATGGACTGGGTCATCGGCGGCGAGCAGATGGTCGGGCATGGCTGGCGCATGCTCATGGAGTGCCTTGCTGCCGGTCGCGCGATTTCGCTCCCCTCCTCCGGGACGGCCGGCGCGAAGATGATGCTGCGCGTGACGACGGCCTATGGGCGCATTCGCAAGCAGTTCGGCCTGTCGGTCGCCAAGATGGAAGGCCTCGAGGAGCCGCTCGCGCGCATGATCGAGACGGCCTACGTCAACGAGGCCGGGCGCGCGGTCACCGCTGCGATGGTATCCGCCGGCGAGAAGCCATCGGTGATCTCGGCCATCATGAAGTATCAGTCGACGACAAAGCTGCGCCAGGCCGTCAACGACGCCATGGACCTGCATGGTGGCCGCGGTATCTGCGATGGGCCTTCGAACTATCTCCAGTCGGCCTACCAGATGGTGCCGGTCGGGATCACCGTCGAGGGCGCCAATATCCTGACGCGCTCGCTCATCACGTTTGCGCAGGGCGCGCTGCGCTCCCATCCCTATCTCTACGAGGAGATCAAGGCCGCGCAGAACCCAGATCCTCAGCGTGGGCTTTTGGCCTTCGACACCGCGTTCGGCAACCACATCGCCTTCTCGCTCTCGAATGCCTTCGGGGCCTTCTTCCACAACATCACCGGCGGCCTCTTCGCTTCGGTCCCGGAGAAGGCCTATGGCACGGCCGAATGGTACCGTCAGCTTGGTCGTGCCGCGCTCAACTTCGCTCTCGTCGCGGACGTGACGGTCGCCGTGCTCGGCGGCGGTCTCAAGACCCGGCAGAAGATTACAGGCCGCCTCGCCGATGCGCTTTCCGAGCTCTACCTGCTCTCGTGCGTGCTCAAGCGCTATCAGGACGACGGCAAGCCCGAGAACGACAACCTCATCGTCGAACTCTGTGCGCGCAATGCCCTCTATCGCTTCCAAGAGGCCCTAGCCGGAACGATCGAGAACTTCCCGAATGGCGCTGTGCGCCTCATGCTGAGCGTGCTTGTCTTCCCGTTCGGCCATCCCTATAGGCCGGCGAGCGACCGCCTCGGGCATAAGGTCGTCGCGCTTGCCATCCAGCCCGGCGAGGTGCGCGATCGCCTGACGCGCGACATCTACGTTTCGCGCGACGTCAACGATCCGACCGGTCTCCTGGAAGTGACGCTCGAGAAGGTCATCGCGGCCGAGGAAGCCGAACGCAAGCTCGAGCGCGCCATCCGTGCCGGCACGGTGCGCCGCTATCACGGCATCGACTGGATCGGGGATGCGGAGAAGGCCGGCGTCCTGACACGCGACGAAGCGGCACTCGTGCGCGAGGTCGAGACGCTTACGGCGCGCGTGATCGCCGTCGATCATTTCGATCCGGCGGAGGTCAAGCCGCACTACATGAAGGCCGGCCACAACGCCGCTGCCGCCAATCGCAGTGCCGCCGCAGAGTAAACAGCGTGAGAGGTCTTCCATGACCGATATGAGCAGCCTTCGAGACTGGCGTTTCTCCATCGACGAGCAGCAGATCGCCTGGGCCATCTTCGACCGCGAGGGCGAGAGCCAGAATGCGCTCGGCCGCCGCCCGCTCGAGGAGCTCGGCGCCATCGTCGAGCGCGTCGAAGCCGGTGCGCGCGACCGCTCGATCGTCGGCCTCGCGATCCTCTCGGGCAAGGAGAAGGGCTTCATCGTCGGCGCCGACGTGCGCGAGTTCGAGCAGTTCACGAGCGAGGCCGACGTGCGCGAGGCTCTGCGCCCCGTGCTGGACATGCTCGACCGCATCGAGAAGATGCCGGTGCCCGTCGTATGCGGCATCCATGGCTTCTGCCTCGGCGGTGGCCTCGAGCTGGCGCTCGCCTGCCACTGGCGCATTGCCACGCGCGACGACAGCACCCGCCTCGGCTTTCCCGAGGTTCGGCTCGGCATATTCCCCGGCTTCAACGGCACAGCCCGCTCGATCCGCCAGGCCGGCGCCATGGCCGCCATGCCCATCATGCTTTCCGGGTCCATGGTCCGAGCCAGCGCCGCGCGCGCCATGCATCTCGTCGACGAGCTCGTCGCGAGCCCCGGCAATTTGGCGTGGGCCGCGCGCAAGGCGATCGGCCAGAAGCGTCGATCGAAGGCCATGGGTGGCTGGCGCAATCTCGCGCGGCTCTGGCCGGCACGAAACCTCCTCGTCTC
>Ga0180218_1001020_pt1 | contig 18984 bp, 20 predicted proteins | sample eDN3rd37CKraftBY_FD_151334 | JGI IMG/M metagenome (GOLD analysis project Ga0180218, IMG submission 151334) | Enriched backyard soil microbial communities from Emeryville, California, USA - eDNA 3rd pass 37_C Kraft BY (version 2) (version 2) | ecosystem: Environmental > Terrestrial > Soil >...
GTCATGATCAACGAGCATCTCTCCCAGCTTAGTGAGGATGGGCCGACTCCGTCCGATCGTGCGATCTGGCACGAGGTATGCCGGCTCATCGGGCAGCGTCGGCGCCTGGTTGAATCCGAGGTACGGCACATGGTGCTTGCTCGCGAAATGCTGACAGCGGAGGAGGCGATGGCGATGGCCCGCGCACTCTGCGACATCGTGCTCCGTCACACACCCGATCCCACGGCCCGCACAGCGATCATCGAAGAGATCTCCGCCCTCATCGACACGAATACCCCAGAACTCCCGATAGGAGCGCGGCACTATGGCTGACATCCCGTTCTGGAAGCACGACGACGATGCCGATCTGACCAACGAGATTCCGGATGACCAGGCCGACGACGATTCCCCGATCACCATTGGCGAGCACACCTTCCATTGGCAGGAAGGGATAGCTGCCGACGTCCATTTGCAGGATGACGACGGCAACGAGGTGGGACGGGTATTCATCCCCTACGACCCCGACAACCAGCCAAGCGAAGCGGACATGCTCGCGGAAGCCAATCAGTATTTCCGCGACATGGCCTACATGCGGTCCATCGTGAGTGAGGACGCCATCGCCGATATGGTGAAGGTCCTGCTCGGACAGGAACGGGGCGATGGGGGACAGTCGCTTAGCGAGGAAATGATCGCCGGCGTCGTTGGGGCACTTGCTGGCACGGCCAAATTCACAGTCACCGCCGACGGCGACGATGAGGCGCTTACCCCTGAGCAATGCGAGGCACTCGCTGCCGAGGCTGCCCGCATCTTCGATGATCGGTTCCTGCCCGAGATCACGCGCGAAATGGCCGGCCTGCCGACCGAAGATGACCTCACGTTCTGGCAGCAATTTGCCCGCGAGATCATCGCAACAGCGACCCTCCATGCTCGCGATGTCGTGATGGAAGAGATTGGCGGCCGCGAGGCGATGGCTGCGCTCGAGAGCAAGGCCTCCGATGATTTCGAGCGCCGGGTATTCGAGGTCTACAATACCGGCCCTTTCCTCGCCGGCTCCATGCTCAATCTCACACGGACCTGGACACTGACCCTCGCAGAGTTCACGGCTAGCGCCATTACCCATGTGTTTGAAGACGAGACCCAACGCGATGAGATCGCGAACAAGCTCCTCGAGAAAGCTCGCAAGGAGCTGGGGTTTCCGGCACCATCGGCCAACGCGCGAACGCCCCCGACCATGCATCCCGCGTTCAATACTGACGGCTACGGCCGCACATCGAACAATGTCGTGTCCATCGGTGCCCGAAGAGCCTTGACTGCGCATCCGTCACGTTGGGTATTTGTCAGTTCCTGGCCCGAGTTCTCCTACGAAAATGGGAGCGGAAAAGCCCTCTACTCCCCATCGCGCACGCACTTTCCAACCGCACGCGACGCCATGCGCGCTGTGGAGAGCTACAGCCCGGCTCATGTGGCCATGCTGAAATACGTCATGGCCAAGCACATGGCGAACCACACGGAACAAGCCGCCGGCCCCTACGGCGGCTTCTACCTCGGCGTCGATGAGTTCCTGGAGTTCCGGGGTATTAAGAAACATGTGAACGGCGGGTATCGACCCGAGGATCGGCGTGAGGTGGTGGAGTTGCTCGAAGCACTTCACCATATCGACGTCGCAGGCACTATCGAGGGCTACGAAAAGCAACCGGGCAAACGGGGCAAGAAAATACCGCTCTCTGTCCGCAGCCCGCTGATCGTGGTGTCCCACACCGTCACGCAGCCGAGCATGATCCCTGGAGAGGAACGGACGCTCGCCTGGTATCTCCGCCTAGGTGACTGGTCGGCCGAACTCGAGCGCATCACACCGCAGTTCGCCGTGACGACGCGAGCACTCTTGCAGCTGCACACCCAGAACGATGCGCACGCCTTCAATCTGGGGAATTGCCTCTCCGAGCAATACCGGATCCGAGCACATCAGCGGAGCTGGCAGCAGCCCTATCGGATCCGAACCCTCCTCGCAGACGCGGAGATCGAGGTGGATCGAAAACACGCCGGTCGTTTCCGGGATCGGATAGAGGCTGCGCTCAACGTGCTCACCAATCCCGTGATCATGCAAGGAACCCCCATTATCGAACGATGGGAGTATGTCAGAGTCGTTGAACCGAAGGGGCGAGGCTGGTTCGATGCGTGGCTCGATTGCGGTGTCATCATCACCCCACCGGAGTCATTGATCACGCCATACACCAATATCGCGCGCCCCCGACGCGCCCCGAAACCGAAGCGCCTAGCCGGGTGATCCCACACAAAACCGGGGCGGCATGACAGTCCAGTTGTTCATATTCACTAGTGATTTCGATAAATCCCTAAGGCGAGGTCAGGCATCATGGGTGGCTATGGATCGACACGCTGGCGCTACGAACGGACCCGACAAGAGACAGCCCCGCTGCTCTTCCTCGACGCAAGGGAACTGCGCAAGATGGGGGCATTAGCGCCAGCGGCTCTAGCCTGGCATGAGTGGACCAATAGCCGTGGCGAGTCGTCTGGCTCGCTCCAGACCTACACCCATCGCGACGGTAGCGCCATCACGCTGATCTACCGAACCCGCGATCGCCTCCAGGGAAATGAGGCCTGGGAGGATCGGCGCGAGAGCATCGATCTCGAGGCGACTCCCTGCCAGTACGGGGGTGAACGCCTATGGCTGACCTGCCCTGGCTGCCAAAGTCGCCGGCGTGTGCTGTATTGCGTGGATGGCTGGTTCCGTTGCCGCGTATGCCATGACCTCGCCTATAGCTCGACTCGTGAAGACCCACACGACCGATCAATCCGACGGACACGCGCCCTGCAACACAAATTAGGGGCGACGACCTCCGACGTGTTCGCCCTTCCGAAGAAACCTGCCGGGATGCATTGGGAGACCTACGAGCGGATGGCCATGCAGCTGCATCGGGAGTTCATGTTTCGCCTCGGCATCCACCAAGCAAACACCAGCAAGCTCATTGCCCGGATTGAGCAGTTGGGCACACCCCCAACACCACGCCGGTAAGGCGGTGTCGCACGCTCGATCGCTGACCGAAAACCTCTCAAAACCTACCATTCACGCGCGCGCATGCCCCTGCCAAGACGGGGAACGGCTTCCCAGATGCAACAAAATGCGACACAAATACCGGCCCCTCCGTGTTCCTTCAACCTCACAAAATCTCACACTTTCTGAGGGGTTCCGGGACGAGGCCCCCAGAAATCTATATATCCCCACGTACGTCACACTTCCCGATGCTTTAGCACCCGACAGGGGTGGAGGCCCACCGTCGTCGGGTGCTAACCCCACCGTCGTCGGGTGCTAACCCCACCGTCGTCGGGTGCTAAATGCTCTGCGATCCCTTGTGCCGCAAGGAGTCCCGTTTCTCTATAAGTACTATCAGTACTACGGCGCAAAACGACACGCTTGGAGCGATCGTTTGCGATCAATACGATGAATTCAGCCTCGGCCGTTGCCCTTACTTGGAGCGATTGCATGCTGACCATCGAACAGACCCCGGAACGCCTCTGGGATGAACCAGAAGACCTCTTCCGCGACGATCCGGAACGTGCTGTCGGCCTGACTGGGTTGGGCGATATCCTGCGGGGTGCTGGCGCTCGGCCCTGGCCGCAGACGCTCGACATCCTGGGCGACTTCCTGCGTGGTGCTCGCGATGCGGCCGCAACAACGCAGCCGTTGCAACCTGCATCCTCGCTTCTGGGAGGCGTGCTCGACGACGTTGCCGATCGCTATCAGCGTCGGCAAGAAACCGGTGAGGATGCCATCGGTCACAGCACTGGTTTCCCTTCCCTCGACAGGATCCTAGGGGGCCTCGACCGGGGGCGTCTCAGCATCATGCTTGCGGCCCCGGGTGCGGGAAAGACGACCTTCAGCAACCAGATGGCCTTCACCGTCGCGGCCGCCGGCCATCCCGTCGTCTATGTCAGTTTCGAGAATTCGGCGAGCGACCTGGTGCTCAAGCAGCTCGCGCGGCTGGCGGGCAAGAGTGCCGGCGACATTCGCCGAGGCAAGGTTCCTCCGGCCGCGCTCGAGGATGCCTATAAGGTTTTCGATCGTGGTGCCGGGCGCCGGCTGTTCTACGTGACGGGCACGACAGGAACGACGGTCGACACCGTGGCGGCCGCACTCGAGCAGTTGCAGCGTGCCTTTCCCGACACCTATCCCCTCGTCGTCGTGGACTTCCTGCAACGGCTCGCGACATCGGCCAGTGTCGTTGGCCGAGGCTCTGGTCTCGACGATATGCGTGGCCGCGTGGGTCTGGTCTCGCAGCAACTCCGCACCCTCGCCCTCGAGAGCGATGCGCATATCTGGGCGATCAGCTCGACGAACCGGGCAGCCTACGACAGCGAGAAAGCGAAGCCGGGACTAGCATCCGCTCGCGAAAGTGGTGATGTCGAGTTCGCGGCCGATCACGTCATCACGCTGGCTCCGGGGCAAGGGGACGGTCTCAGCATGACAACGGATCCGCTCACGCTGGCCGTGGTCAAGAATCGCCACGGCGAAACTGGTGTCGTCAACCTCACCCGCGACAGGATCACATTGCGCCTGGCGGAGACGGAAACGCATGTGAAGGCAACCTATGCCGAGAACGTGCGCACCGGGTGGGCAAGCGCCTAGGCAGGGAGAAACCATGATTCCCGGTGTTCGTGGCTATTACCTCGAACTGCTCGACGGCTGGCAGCTGACGGTTTCCGTCTTGGATGAGGAAACTGTCGCCTGGCTGACAAACGACGGTGTGGACTCGGGGTTCTACGAAATCGCCCTGCCCGGTCACGATCTGATCGATCTCGAGACGCTGGAATATGTGCCTTCGGTCTACTGGGAGCGGATCGATGCGTCCCCGTTGCTGCTCTTCCACGCACCTCGGCTTGATATGCGCCCCTATGTGCTCGAGCCGGCCAGCGGGCGATTTTATCGGGCAGGGGATGGTGGCCATGCGTGAGCATCGGAGTAAGTCCGGGAAGCTGATCTATTACGCTACGCGGTCAGAACTCGAGAGCCTCAAGGGGTATCGGGGAAACGATCGGCGTGGTCGAGCGTGTTGCCCGATTCATGATGGCGACAATCCGACGGCGCTCTCGATTGACTGGGGAACGGGTTGGGCGAGCTGCTTCTCGTGTGGCGATGCCTGGGCGATCCGTGTCGAGGATCATCCCGATGCCTGGAAGGCCGGAAACGACCCGAAGCGATTGCATACAACAAACCCCTCACGGTCCCAGGAAAAGCGCCACAGCGGGGCGCCTAGCGATCCACAAAGCATGTCCCGCAGCCTGGACGACCTACGTGCCGGGCTTTTGCGTGCTGTGACCACGGCTGTCGAGGCGCTCCCGGCATCACCGGGTGCGGTCTATCTCGCAGAGCGGGGGATCCCGCTCGATGTGGCCAGCGAGCTGGGCATCGGCTGGGGCACGCGGGGGGTGCTTGCTAACCGTGTGGTTTTTCCGCTCTCTGGTCCTGACGGCATCCCGACCTCTGCCACAGCCAGGCGGATCCACGAAACCGACAATCGGCGCGATCCCAAGTACCGGACGCTCGAGGGGAAATCTGGCTGTATCAAGACGCTGTTCAACGGCAGGGCGATCGGGCACGCGCGCCATTCTGGACATCCGCTGATCGTTGTTGAGGGGCCGCTCGATGCGGCAGCGTGTGTAGCTGCCGGGCTGCCACTTGTGGTGGCGATTGGATCGACTTCCTACGCCTACCCAGACCATTTCGCTGGTCTCACGACGGTGATTCTGGCCCTTGATGGCGACCAAGCGGGGCAGGACGGCCGCCGTGCGCTCTGGCTCGAGCTTGTGGCTCGCGGCATCGATGTCCTGCTTCTGCCGGCGGATGCGCTTGAGGGATGCAAGGATCTGGGAGAGTACTGGCAGCAATTCCGCACGATGCCTATGCAGCTCGCGGCACGCAGCTACGGTCCCCACCTAGCGGCACTCCGGATTTCCGAGCACGCCGTATCTCCCTCGCCAAGGGTGGATCGTGATGGTGAAGGCGTCATCGAGACAATCGGTGCGGGGCGTTTGCCAAGCCTGGAAGAGCTGCAATGCCGCTCCGAAGAGGCGCGGCGCTATCTCAGTCTGACCCCGGACGACCTCACGGACGACTTGCGATCGGAAGCGGAGACCCTGGCGATCGAGCTAGCGGATGATCTCGATGCGATGGGCGAATTTATGCACGATCTCCTAGGGCGTGAGCATCTGCTCATGGCGGAGGATCGGTGTGCGGCTTGGTACGTGCTTCAATGCGCGGTTGGGCACCATGAGGCCGCCGCGTGATTCAATATTCTGTCAACCTATTGAACTTGGATCACCTGTTACCTAGCATACTGTTATATCTATGCCCCTCTGACCCGGCTGAAATGTAATTTCGTATGGATGACTACCCCAACGAGCCTGGCGATGAGGAATACATCGACCTCGCTCGCCGCCACATCATTGATCTGATCGATCGTGAGCACGCCGTTGTGTGGCACGAGGTGGAGGCGCGCCTCGCAGAAGTCGCCGTTCCTGGCGCTGAGAAGGGGATCAACCCCCATTTCCTCACCAATGCGCGAAGACAGCTCCTCGATGAGGGTGTGATCGAAGTGGTTACTGCCACCGCTAGAGGTGGACGAGAGATCGCGGTGTACGGGCTACTCGATCGGAGACGCAGGAAAACAGCCTTCGAGCGTGCAGCCGGACGGAAGCGCCTGCTGGAAACACGGTATTTGGGGTGGGCAGGAGGCAGTGTCGAGACCAATGCGATCGGATCTGCCGGCGAGCTGGTGACGCATGTCTCGTTGCAACGGGCCGCCAGCGAGGCCATTGGCTATCGTGTGCTCTCGACGGGCGGGCAGGTAAGACAGCTTTTCGGGGCCAATATCCCAGGGGGGCCTATTGACAACGCGGCCCTCCTGATCGGGGACAACATCGCCGCGCCGCGTATCTTCACGATCATGGTCGAGGTAAAGAACCTCCGACCCTGGCTGTACCCGCCGGCTGTCGAGATCTACCAGCTCCTTCATAAGGCTGCCCAAGTACAGATCCAGCAACCAAACCAGCACATCATGCCGGTCCTGGTAGCTCGTCGCGTCCACTACCTCACGTTTGTCATGGCTAAGCACCTGGGGTTCTTCATCGTGCAGTTCGATGGGTGTGCCCAGCCTATCCGCGAGCTTGAGTTCGTCGATCCTCACTTCGTGGACGAGATCCGCGATGAGCTGGGGTACAACCTGGTGCTCACTGATGGCACCGGCTTTGAACGGATCTACCGTGCGTTTCGCTATACCATCCCCCGCTATGCCCAGCCTACTGCGGAACGATGGGCACGCATGGGGCCAGATCTGGCACCCCACTTCGCCCGCTTGCGAAATAGAAACCTCACAGCGCGGGATCGTGATCAGGCGACAGATCTTCTATACCGGGATGCGGTTCGGATTGCTACACCCCGACCTCGTTGGCGGACGGTGTAGTCCTTGCGACTTTGGGTATCAGCCTCCAAGGGAAACATATCCCGTTGGTTTGGATAGCACAAAAAGTCTCACATCCTGCCATGCACGTAGAGAAGCCGTGGTTCCTGCAACCACGGCTTCTCTACGTGCATGGCAGGATGACTAGTTTTGCGGAGTGGCAGGGGCCTCGTCGGTGAGTTCGGATCGAATCGCAGTCAGCTGGTCGATCTCGGCCTGCTGGGCGTCGATAACGGCTTGGGCCGTTTCCTTGATCTCCGGATGCTCCGCCTGCTTCAGCGCGATCTGCGAGACATCGATCGCCATCTGATGGTGTGGGATGACTTGGTCGATGAAGGCCAGATCTGGATCGGACGCCGAGCAGAACGTCGCGACTTGAGTTGCGGCATCCATCTCGTGCATCATCGCGTCCATCGTGCCTACCGGCATGGCCTCCAGCATTGCCATCATGCTGTGCTCGCTGAGGTCCGGCGTGGCGCTGCCGTACCAGGCTTCCCGCCACGCCGCCATCTGGGTCGTCTCCTCGGACTGCGTCGCGATGATGTTCTCCGCCATCTGGATCAGGCGCGGATCGGTAAGGCGGGGCAGCGCCGCTTGCGCCAGCGCGATGATGCTTTCGTGGTGCGGGATCATCATGTCGATATAGAGTTGGTCGAACGGGTAATCGTCTTGATTCATGTCCATGCTGCCATCCATCGTCATCGGCGTGGAGGACATCGAGCTACCCATGCCAGCGGACATGTCGCAGCTCCACGGCGTCCCGGTGGAGGAAGGCGTTGCGGAGGCATGGTCGTGGCCGGACTGGGCGAACCCCGTGGCGGGGGTGAGCAGGACGGATGCGGCAATGCCGATCGTCGCGAGGCTACGGATCGTGATGGCGCGCGTGTTGGCGAAGCGGATCATGTGGTGTCTCCTGTCGAGGCGTGAAGGTTCAGGCGGATGACGCGGCCCGGTCCCTGGGCTGGCCCGTCATCGGCCTAGATCAGGAACACCTGGATCAACGCCCTGCGGACATCCGGCGGCGCGGACTTGCCAGGCTCGGTAAAGACAGTGGACTGGAGGTGTTTGCTCCCGCCCGCTGGCGTGACCGGCATCGGGAGGATCGCGACAACGGACGACGTGAGCGCGATGCCCGGAACCGGATTCGGAGCGCCGATGCGGAGAACCATGCAATGGTCGTGGCCGGATATGGGCATCGACGTCTCCGGCGTAATGACGGCATCGGCCGGGACGATAGCGGTTGTAGAAACCATGTCCTCGTGGTGATGCGATTCCTCGGCCGGGTGCGTCACGTCGTCATAGATGATGTGCCCGGCGTGGGCCATCCAGCCATCGTGCAGCAGAAAGGCCGCGATGAGCACGAGCGCAATGACCGGGCGCGGCAGGTTCATCGCGTGCCTCCGCGCAGGTCGAGACCGCGCAGGGTCTGGGCGTTCAACGCGACGATGATCGTGGAGAGGCTCATCATGATCGCGCCCACGGCGGGATTCAGCACGAGTCCCCACGGGGCGAGCACGCCTGCCGCCAGCGGAATCGCGATCACGTTGTAGCCAGCGGCCCAGGCCAGGTTCTGGATCATCTTGCGGTAACTCGCGGTGGAGAGCGTGCGCACGCCGGAGACGGCACAGGGGTCGCTGCTGGCGAGCACGATGCCTGCCGAGGCGATCGCGACATCGGTACCCGCGCCGATCGCGAGCCCGACATCGGCCTGCGCGAGGGCGGGCGCATCGTTGACGCCATCGCCCACCATCGCGACGGCCTCTCCGCGGTGCTGAATGGCCTGCACCTGCGCCCGCTTGTCCCCCGGCAGCACCTCGGCAAGGACCTCGTCGACGCCGATCTCCTGTCCGACCGCCTCCGCGACCGAGCGGGCATCGCCGGTGATCATCACGACGCGGATACCCTGAGTATGCAGGTCGGCGACGGCCTGCTTCGACTCCGGGCGGACGCGATCCTCCAGTGAGAGCGCCCCGACGATCTGGCCATCGACGACAACGTGCAACACCGCCGCGCCCCGGGCCGTCCAGCCGGACTCCTGCTCCCGGAGCGACGCCGGGACGTCAATCTGGCGTTCGCGCAGCATCGCCGGGCCGCCGACCACGACCTCCCGACCGTCGACCGTAGCGCGCACACCGCGTCCGGCATCGGCGGCGAAGGCGGTCGCCTTCGGGAGCGTGAGCGCCCGGTCCACAGCCGCCCGCACGATGGCGCGGGCGAGTGGGTGCTCGCTATCACCCTCCACGGCGGCGGCAAGGGCCAGGATATCGTCTGCAGTTTCTGTGTCGGAGGCTGGGGCGAGGTTGTGCACGACGTGTGCGCCCTCGGTGAGGGTGCCGGTCTTGTCGAAGAGGACGGTATCGACCGTGCGCATCTTCTCCAGCGCGAGCCGGTCCTTGATGAGGATGCCCTGCTTCGCGGCGACAGCGGTGGAGATGGCGATCACGAGCGGGATGGCGAGTCCCAGCGCATGGGGGCAAGAGATGACGAGCACGGTGACCGTGCGTTCGACCGCCTCGCTGACCGTGCCGACGACGGACCAGACGATGAAGGTGACGATGCCCGCGCCGAGCGCAACGTAGAAGAGGATGGCGGCGAAGCGGTCGGCGAGGGCCTGGGCGTGGGAGCGCGACGATTGCGCCTCCGCGACCATCCGCTGGATACCGGCGAGGGCGGTGTCCTCCCCGAGAGCATCGACCTTCGCGCGGAGGGATGCGCCGCCAACGACCGTCCCGGCGACGATGCGGTCACCAACTCCGCGTTCGACCGGGCGGGATTCGCCGGTGATCATCGATTCGTCGAGTTCGGCACTCCCCTCGGTGATCGTCGCGTCGGCGGGGACACGGGCACCGGGCCGGATGAGGAGGGTATCGCCGACCGTGAGCGCCGAGACGGGGACGGTCTCGGTTGCCCCATTGGCGGTGATGCGTTCGGCCTCGTCCGGGAGGAGCGCGGCGAGGGCATCCAGCGCACCCTGGGCCTGACCGATCGCCTTCATCTCCTGCCAGTGACCGAGCAGCATGACGGTGACGAGCAGCGCAAGCTCCCACCAGAAGTCGAGGTCCAGCCAGCCGAGGGAGGTCGCGAGACTGGCGACCCAGGCGACGACGATGGCGAGCGAGATGAGGAGCATCATGCCGGGCTGGCGGTGCTTCAGCTCGTCGAGGCCGCCTTCGAGGAAGACCTTGCCGCCGTACAGGAAGATGACGGTGCCGAGCACCGGGGCGATCCAGTCGCTTCCGGGGAAGGAGGGCATGGTATAGCTCAGCCAGTGCTGCACCATCTCGCTGTACAGCACGACTGGAATGGAGAGGACCAGACTGAGCCAGAAGCGATCACGGAACGTGGCCGCGTGACCTGCATGGTGGCCACCCGCATGATCGTCGTTCCTATGGTGTCCTTCATGGGTACCGTGGCCCGCCCCATGTGAGGCATGTTCGTGGGGCATGGGTGGCTGACTGTTGAGTGTATCGTCATTCATCTTCATCTCATCGGGCATAGTCGATGTCCAATCACCATCGAGCGTTCCCCTCGCAGACGGACGGTTGGTAAGGGTGGCTTCGACAGCATAACTATTCTCGCTCTGCCATTCTTCAGTCGATCGTTTCTCAATAATACCCCCTAAGGGTATCACTTTATCAGAGTAAAATGTGCGTGCTTGCGACATTGCTGAAGATAACGCATAGACATCTGTCTATGAGTCTGCTAGGCTTGGTGCCATGAAGGATCGAACCATTCGCCTCCGACCGGAGCATTGTTGCGCTGACGTGATCGAGCCTGCAGCCCTGACCGGTGACGATCAGGTGCGGCTCATTGCGACCTTCAAGGCGCTGGGTGATCCCACCCGGATGCAGATCTTCCGGCTGATCGCGGCGCAATCGCAGCCGATCTGTGCCTGCGACATCGTCGATCGTTTCGATGTCTCCCAACCCACGATCGCTCATCACACCAAGATCCTGCGTGAGGCCGGGCTGATCACGTCCACGAAGATTGGCATCTGGGCCTATTACCAGGTCGATCGCGAGGGGGCTGCTCTGCTCGCGTCAATCGCTGATCTCCTGCTCGATTTTCCGGAGGTTGCCGCTGCGGTGGCGTAGCGGGTTCGTCCTGTGCTTAGACATAGACGAGTGTCTATGCAAAGGGAGCTTTCATGGAGCGCACGGCCTATCCCGTTGTCGTGATTGGTGCCGGTCCGGTCGGGCTGGCGGCGGCGGCGCATCTGCTCGATCAGGATCTCGAACCGCTCGTGCTGGAACGTGGTGCGCAGGTCGGGGCGAGCGTCGCATCCTGGGGGCATGTCCGCCTTTTCACCCCCTGGCGCTATGCCACCGATCGTGCGGCTGAGCGGCTGCTCGGGGAAACCGGCTGGCAGGCGCCGGATCCCGAAACGTATCCCACCGGGGCGGAGCTGGTGACACACTACCTGGAACCGCTCGCCCAGCACCCCCGCATGCACCCGTGCATTCGCCTGGGGGCCGAGGTGGTGGGGATCACGCGGGCCGGTCTCGACAAGATGACGACGCCTGGCCGCGAGGATGCCCCGTTCCTCGTCACGATTCGCGATGATGCCGACGAGGAATCCACCGTGCTCGCGCAGGCGGTGATCGACGCCTCCGGCACCTGGACGTGCCCGAACCCGCTTGGGGCGTCGGGGCGGCCGGCGATCGGGGAGCGCGCAGCTCAGGACCGGATCGCCTACGGGATTCCCGATGTGCTGGGATCCGCGCGGGCACGCTACGCCGGCCGGCGCGTGCTGGTGGTCGGGAGCGGGCATTCCGCCTTCAACGTGTTGCTCGATCTCGTGGACCTCGCTGCCGAGGTGCCGGGAACGGAGATCACCTGGGCGATCCGCAAGCCGGCCGCGCAGACGGGTATTCTCTTTGGCGGGGGTATCAATGACGCCCTGCCAGCGCGTGGTGAATTGGGGGCGCGTGTGCGTTCCCTCGTGGAGATCGGACAGCTGCGGATGGTGACGGGGTTGCGCATCGCATCCATCACGGCGACACCGGCCGGTCTCGTGGTCTCCGGAGACGATACCGTGCTCGACCCGGTGGACGAGATCATCGCGGCCACCGGCTTCCGGCCCGATCTCGATCTCTTGGCAGAGGTGCGATTGTCGCTCGATCCGGCGGTGGAGGCTCCCACGGCCCTGGCTCCGCTCATCGATCCCAACGTGCATAGCTGTGGCTCGGTGCCGCCACACGGTGCCATCGAACTGGCCCATCCGGAACGGGATCTCTACGTCGTCGGCATGAAGAGCTACGGCCGTGCCCCGACGTTCCTGCTGCTGACCGGGTACGAGCAGGTGCGCTCCGTGGCGGCGGCGATCGCCGCCGACTGGGATGCCGCGCGTGAGGTGCAGCTCGTGCTGCCGGAGACGGGGGTCTGTTCCTCTTCGGTCGTGCTCGGGGATCGCGGTGTTGCCTGTTGTGGGACGGCCGCAGCATCGGTCGATGACTCCTGTTGCGCGACATCGACCACCACGACGGCCACGACCACCGCATCGAGCGGATCCTCTTGTTGTGGCGAGACGGTGCCCCAGGTGATTTCTCTGAAGACCCTTACCCGTGGAGGGTGTTGCTGAATGGCAGAACTAACGACGGTGGTGCTCGAATCGGTCATTACCTGCCCCCATTGCGGGACGCAAGCGACGGAGACCATGCCAGAGAACGCTTGCCAGGTGCGCTACCAGTGCACCGGATGTGGCGCGATGCTCACACCGCAACCAGGTGACTGCTGCGTCTATTGCTCCTATGGCACGGTGCCGTGCCCACCAATCCAGCGAGAAGGATCCTGTTGTTCATGATCGATGCTGTCTCGACCGCACCCGCGCCCCGGCCGGTTTCGGTGCCTTCCTCCCCACGGCTCGGGGTCATCGACCGCTTCCTGCCCCTCTGGATCGCTTTGGCGATGGTCCTGGGAGTCGGGTTGGGACGCCTGATCCCTAACCTAGGCGAGTGGCTGGATCGCGTGAAAGTGGCCGGCGTCTCGCTGCCAATCGCCATCGGCCTGCTCTGGATGATGTATCCCGTCCTCGCCAAGGTGCGCTATGGCTCCCTCGGCCAGCTGCGGGCTGAGGGCCAACTCTTTGGTCTCTCGATGGTCCTGAACTGGGTGGTCGGGCCGGTGCTCATGTTCGCGCTGGCCTGGCTTTTCCTGCCCGACCTGCCTGCCTATCGCAATGGGCTGATCCTCATCGGCCTCGCACGCTGCATCGCGATGGTCCTGATCTGGAACCAGCTCGCCTGCGGGGATGGCGAGGTTGCGGCCGTGCTCGTGGCGATCAACTCGGTCTTCCAGATCGTGATGTACTCGGTGCTGGGCTGGCTCTTCCTGACCGCGATCCCCAGCTGGTTCGGGGCCCCCACCACGAGTCTCGACGTCTCGATGGGCGAGATCGCGCTCAGCGTGGCGATCTTCCTCGGTATCCCGCTCCTTGCCGGCGCCCTGACGCGCGTGCTGCTGGTGCGGAAGCGCGGGGAAGCCTGGTATGACGGCACGTTCATCCCCCGCATCGGCCCGACGGCACTGCTGGGACTGCTCTACACCATCGTCATCATGTTCGCGATGCAGGGGGATCGCATCGTTGATGTGCCCCTCGATGTCATCCGGATTGCCATTCCCCTCGTCGTCTATTTCCTCGTCATGTTCACGGTGGCGTTCGGGCTGGCCTGGAAGAGCGGCCTCCCCTACGAGCGCACGGCGGCGGTGGCCTTCACGGCTGCCGGCAACAACTTCGAGCTGGCGATCGCCGTGGCCGTCGGTGTCTTCGGCATCGCGTCCGGGGAGGCATTGGCTGGGGTGGTCGGCCCCCTGATCGAGGTGCCCGTGCTGATTGCGCTGGTCTATGTCTCGCTCTGGTTGCGGGACCGCCTCTTCCCGTCAGCGTCCCCCGATACATCCCCTGAGCCGACGATCGCATGAGGAATGGGAACGGTATGTATTCGAGCAATCACCTGAACGATCGAAGCGCCTTTCAGCAGATCGAGCTGATGGTGCAACGTGAGGCACGGGACCGCTGTCCGGTGGGATGTTGCTCCCTGTCGGTGGCGCTCGAACCCTGTGTGTATGACATCGTTTCGAATCTGTGGCAATCGAGCCGCATCACGGCATTCATCCCGGTGCTGGCCCTGCGACAAGTCGGGGATTGCATTCGCGCCGGAACCTGTGGTCCGAGAGATAGACGATGACCACCGAGACAAGGATCGCGATCTTCGGGGATCTCCACGGAAACCAGGCGGCGACGGAAACGGTGCTCGCAGCGATCGATCGCGGGCACCCCGACGCGGTGTATTGCCTGGGCGACCTGGTGGGATACGGGGCGCGGCCGAACGAGACGATCGACCTGGTGCGATCGCGCGCGATCCCCACGATCATGGGCAATTATGACGACGGCGTTGGCTTCGATCGCGATGACTGCGGGTGTGCCTACCGTGATGCCGGCGAGCGAGAACGTGGACAGCAGTCGCTGATGTGGACACGGGCGGTGGTGACGGATGACCGGAAGGCCTGGCTCCGTACCCTGGTTCCCGAGATCCGATTTACGGTCAACGGGGTGCGCGTCCGGCTCGTGCACGGCAGTCCGCGCCGCATGAACGAGTACCTGTTCGAGGATCGGGAACCTGCCTCCCTGGCCCGGATCGCAGCGGTGGCCGATGACGATGTGCTGGTCTTCGGGCACACCCACAAACCCTGGACCCGCGACATCGACGGCGTGCGTTTCGTGAACGCCGGCAGTGTCGGCAAACCGAAGGACAGCGATCCGCGCGCCGGCTGGCTGCTCCTGGCGATCGATGGGTTGGGAAACGTTGCGACGACAATGCAGCGGGTGCCCTATGACATCGCGAGCATGGCCACGGCGATCCGGGAGGCTGATGGCTTGCCGGATGCGTTCGCGCAGGACATCGAGACGGGGGGAGCATGAGCCACGCGATCACCACACGACCAGCCCAGGAGGGCGACGCGGCCGCGATTGCCACGATCTATAACGCTGGCATCCGGGAACGCATCGCCACCTACGAAACCGTCGAACGCTCCGCTGCTGATCGGGCTGCCTGGCTTCGCGAGCACGATCCACGCTACCCGGTGCTGGTGGCCGTGCAGGATGGCGTGGTCGTTGGCTGGGCCGGGGCAGACGCCTATCGATCGCGGGCCTGTTACGCCGGGGTGGCCGAGTTCTCAATCTATATCGATCCGGGGCATCGTGGCGAGGGGATCGGGCGGATCCTGCTTACAGCCCTGATCGACGCGAGTCGGGAGGCCGGTCTCTGGAAACTGCTCTCACGCATCTTCGTCGAGAACACCGCGAGCCGTGCCCTCTGCCAACGCTGTGGGTTCCGGGAGGTGGGGATCTACGAACGGCATGCCCAGCTCGATGGCGTCTGGCGTGATGTGGTGATCGTGGAGCGGCTGATTCCGGAGAACCAAGCGTGACGACCACAACGAAACCACGCCTCACCGCCCAGCAGGCGCAAATCGAGCGGACCTACCGCAACGTGATCACGCTCTTCCTGGCTGGCCGGCTCGGGAATTTCTCACACCAACGGCACGTTCACGTCGCCAATATCCTCTGGCATCTGCCGTACGGTCGCGAACTAATGCACCTGGGGCTGCAGGTGATGGCCTATCGCAATTTCGTCCCTGACAAATACAGCCCCGAGATCACCGATCGGGAATGGGCGAAACTCGATGGCACGCTCCCCGATCCGGCGGTCTTTGCCGACGTGCCTGGCGGTGCCGACGGGCGGGCGTGATCGAAAATATCGACACACATAGGCTTACACACGATCGCATTTCTGGAGTTTTATGACCCGCTTACGCGCGAGCAGTGACGGGATCCCAGCGAGCCGGGCTTCCGGATCATCCCGCAAAGAACGCACGCAAGCGTGCGAGCCATGAGGGAGCCTGCTCCTGCTCCCCAGCTGTCGGAGGGGCTTCCTGCGAAACGGGGGGTGTGGTGATCCGCGCGATCGTCTCGGCCTGGGTGGCGATGATCTCATGCAAACGTGCGATCTCCTCTACCCGCGCATCGAGATCCTGTTTCAGCGTGGCCACCAACTCCACGGTCGCCGGATCCGGCATCTGCATGATGTGCGGACCATAAACGGGGGTCACTTCGCTCCTGGGCGATCCCAGGGCCTCTGAGGGGCTATCCGTCGATTTCGATGATTTCGCAGGATCGGGCAACGGCACAAGCCAGCGAAACCCCTGCGGCGTCATTTCCCGGCGTGTGTCCAACTCTTTCCGCTTGATGCGACGCCGGATGGTATCCACGCTGACGCCATAAGCCTCGGCAGCCTGCGTAAGCGGCGCCCAGGTCCGCATGTCTGCATCCTGCATATCTTCATCACGCCCATCCTGCCCCACAATTCCCTCTCCCTGCCTACGCCGTGCATGACTTCGGTGCCGATGTCGCAACGCCTAGGCATTGCCCCTAGAGGTCCTGAAGCAACAGCCCGATCCTCGCGTTGGCGGCCTCCTGCTCTTCCCGCGCCTTCCTGACTGCCTGAGACGTGGCCTCGGGATTGTCTCCATGAAAAGCGTTGCGTGCCTGCCTCTGGAATTCCTCGACACGGTGCCGGACCTCCGGATCTGCTATGGCCGGAATAAGCATGCGAAGCGTAGCCTCGCCCTGATCGGCCAGATCCTCGAATTCCTGCGGAGGCAACTGCTGTGGCCACCCGTTGCTGCGCGCGAATTGCTCCGGGTGCAGACTCATGACCTGAGCGGCCGCGAGCTTTCCCGCACCCCACCGCACGAGGCTGAGGTTCAACTGCTCCATTGCACCCTGAACCCGTGTCAGGATTTCCCGTTGCGTATCCCGACGCCGGAGCGATTCCTCCCGATCCACCTGGCGTGCCTCTTTCGCACGCTCTTGGCGGCCCTGAAACCAATGCGTGGCAGCCGGCCCAACAATAGCCGCAAGCACACCACCACCGATGAGCACGATGGCGATAATGCCACCGATTGCTGCCCAGTCCACCAATCTCACCGCCTACGCTGATGCCTAGGTCATGCCTAGGCAATCCGACGCTAACACACATTAGAATAGTGTATAATGATGTCAACTGAACAGGGCGGCATGGACATAGGCACAGGGTATGCAGCATGGGTGTAGCAGCGGGGCAAGGCATCGAGCACAGTGTCATCGTCAGTGAGACGAGCACCCTCCCTGCTGTGTCTGACACTTCCCGATCCTGGGCGAGCATCGTCCTTGCCTGGGCGGAAGAGTTGCGCCAGCGCACCGGCAGCAAGCGCACTCCGGTGGAATATGTTCGCTATGCCGAGCATTTCCGGGATGCTCTCGCGAGTACCGGGCGAACCCTAGCTGATGCAACACCGGCGGATGCCCATGCGTTTGCCTATGCTGCTCTGCCTGACCGGCGCCGGGGAGGGCAGCCGGGGAAGCCCCCTGGCCCAGCGAGTGTGAATGTCCGCCTCGCTGCCCTTCGCTCGCTCTACGATTTCGCACGTCGCATGGGAATCTCCACCACGAACCCGGCCGACGCTGATCACGTCAAGCGTCCCCAGCTACCGACACCCCAGCCGAAGGATCTTTCCCCCGAGCAGATCCGCGCCCTCATGGATGCGACACCGGACACCATCACCGGCCAGCGTGACCGCGCGGCGATCCTGGTCTTCGTCCTCACAGGGCTACGCCGTGCCGAGCTGCTCGCCCTGACGGCTGGCGACCTCTCGGATGATGCCGACGTGCCGATGTACCGCGTTCGGGCCAAGGGAGGGAAGGTGCGACGACGCGAGCTACCGGCACCGGCATGGGAAGCGATCCGCGCCTATCTCGCGGCCGATGGGCGACCGCTCGAGACGCTCGACACCGATGCCCGCATCTTCCCGATCAGCGCGACCACCCTCTATGACAACCTGCGGCGATATGGCCGACGAATCGGCCGGGATGACCTCACGGTGCATACCCTACGGCACTCTGCCGCCAAGCTCCGGCGTCGAGCGGGAGCGTCGATCGAAGACGTGCAGGCATTGCTAGGGCATGCCAGCATCGCCACCACGGCGCGCTACCTCGCGCAGCTCGAGGGCCAGCGAGACTCTGGCTGGCAAGCCGCAGCGGTGTTGCTGGGCACCAGTGAGTGAGGGAAAGCATGCTCATGGATGATCAGCAACCCCATGGATCAAATCCGAAGACCATCACCCGGCAATGTACGGCGACCTCGAAACGATCGGGGGAACGGTGCCGCAAGCCGGCCATGCGCGGCCGCACGGTCTGCCTGGCCCACGGCGGCCGTACCCCACGCGGGGAAGCGTCACCACATTTCAAGACGGGGCGATACAGCCGATCGCTACCGGGGCATCTGGCAGCAACATATGAGCAGGCACTCGCGGATCCCCGGCTCCTGTCCCTGCGTGACGACATCGCCCTCACGGATGTCATGATCAACGAGCAGCTCTCCCAGCTTAGTGAGGATGGGCCGACTCCGTCCGATCGTGCGATCTGGCACGAGGTATGCCGGCTCATCGGGCAGCGTCGGCGCCTGGTTGAATCCGAGGTACGGCACATGGTGCT
>Ga0180218_1001022_pt1 | contig 18981 bp, 16 predicted proteins | sample eDN3rd37CKraftBY_FD_151334 | JGI IMG/M metagenome (GOLD analysis project Ga0180218, IMG submission 151334) | Enriched backyard soil microbial communities from Emeryville, California, USA - eDNA 3rd pass 37_C Kraft BY (version 2) (version 2) | ecosystem: Environmental > Terrestrial > Soil >...
AGACGATGCGCCCGTTCTGGCGCACCTTCACGTAGGTGGCATCGATCCACAGATACGGCCACTCGCCCTCGATCGGCCGCTCCAGGAAGGCGTTCACGCGCTCGTCGATCTCCTCGCACAAGCGGCTCACCTGGCTCTTGGAGATGCCGGTCATGCCGAGTGCTTTGACAAGATCATCGACCGAGCGGGTGGAGATGCCCTGGATGTAGGCTTCCTGGATCACGGCGGTCAGCGCCTTCTCGGCCATGCGGCGGGGCTCGAGAAAGCCTGGGAAGTAGGAGCCGGTGCGCAGCTTGGGGATGCGCAGCTCCACCGTGCCGGCACGGGTGTGCCAGTCGCGCTCGCGGTAGCCGTTGCGCTGGGCCAGGCGCTCCGGGCTCTTCTCACCATAGCCAGCACCCGCGAGGGCGCCGACCTCCAGCTCCATCAGGCGTTCGGCCGCAAAGCTGATCATCTCGCGCAGCAGATCGGCGTCCGGGGTCTTCTCGACCAGGCTCTTGAGGTCCATCATGGGATTGGTCATCGGGGGTTCTCTCGGTTGCAGGTGGATGTCGCAACCCAACCCTAACCGGAAATCGCCGATGACCACCCGCCCAGCACTCGGCCCGCTACGGCGCTACTGAGGGCGCGCGGGCCGACCGCTGTGCTTCCGTCGAGCTACACCACGCACTGGGACCTATCCTGTCATGCGTCGTCACACGCATGATCAACGTCATGCAAAGGGTCATTGGTGCGGGCGGAGGGACTCGAACCCCCACAGCTTGCGCCGCTGGAACCTAAATCCAGTGCGTCTCCCAATTCCGCCACGCCCGCACGTGGTGGGCCTGGAGGGACTTGAACCCCCAACCAGACCGTTATGAGCGGCCGGCTCTAACCATTGAGCTACAGGCCCCACCCTCTGCCACCCGCCCATTTCCGGCGGTTGCCCTGTGCATCCCGTGACACAGGTATCCAAGCTGATCAAGCAGCCAATCGTGTCTCCTCAGGCGTCCAGGCAGAAATCCCCCGACGTGCCTCAACCGGCTTGCGGACGAGATCAGCGTCCCTGTGGCTGCAAGGCGCGGGCAAGATCCCGGATCACGCTGTCCTCGATTTGGAGCCGGTCGAAGTCCCGTTCGGCCTCAGGATCCAGGGCCGGCTCCGAAGCCTCCGGCGCACGCGTCGCTGGGGATAGGTGCGGCTGGGGCTCACGAGCGTGATCACCCAAGGCATCGAGCAGGCTGTGAAGGGCCGCGTCCGTGACCTCCACCTCTGCAGGAGACGGCAAACCGGCGAGGGCGATGGCGCGGGTCTGGTAGGTGGGATCAGCGGTGACTTCGGGCCCAAACCAAGCCGGAGGCTGGAACTTGCGCGCTGCCTTGTCCTGCTTGAACACGACGGGGATCAGGTCGAGCGGTCCCGGACTGAGGAAGCGATGCAGGGCAGCCGTGTGGGAGCCGATGTCCAGGCTCACCGTCTGAAATTCAACCTGTCCGGCAGTCAGTTCGAGCAGAGCCTCGGCCTGCAGGCGGGAGATCGCAGCCAGATCCTCGTGCCGTCCGGTTGAGGGCTGGGAGACCAGGACCAGATGCCCTGCTTCGCCTTCCAGATGGACATGGGTCCTGCGGCCTGGTCCTTCCGGGAAGTAGCCCTGCCGGACAAGTTGACCTCCCCTCTCCCTCTCGATCAATCGAGCCAAGGAGGTGGCGAGCAGAAAGACACGGGTGGTGCTCATCGGGGCAGCCCTTCACAGCGCGTGCTGGTCCATCCAACAGACGCAAAGTTTCGGTGCGACGACGGCCAGGCAAAGGCTATTTGCCGTCCCTCATCGCCGAATTTGGTGCTTTACGCTCTTTGGCTCAACACAAAGCGAAACCAAGAGAGCGAACAGTACACAAGTCTCCTCGGTCTCCTTCTGATCAGGTGTCAGGCACTGAGGAAGGGTCGATCGGCGGTGCGGAGGTTCTCGTTGGCCCACATGGCGGCTTGGGTGCGGTTGGCAGCCCCGATCTTGCGCAGGATTGATTTCACGTGAACCTTGATCGTCGCTTCGGTGATCTCAAGCTTCCTGGCAATGACCTTGTTGGCCTCACCGCCCATCAGCGACTGCAGGATGACTGTTTCTCGGGGCGATAGTTTCTCCACCCGCGGATCAGGAGCGCTGTGCTCAGAGATCGAAGGGGTGCGAGCCCGAGCCGAAACCGTGGACGCTTCATCGAGCAGGGACTGGAGCACGCTTCGCGGCAGCATCTGCTCGCCCAGAACCGTCAGTTCGAGGATGTTGATCAGCACCTGACGATCAACCGTAGCAAGGCAGAAACTATTCACCCCGGCCGCGACCGCAAGCCGGACCAGGCTAAGATCAAAGCTCGTGGCGACGACCACAATGCGAGCCGAGGGTTGGTGCCGCCTAGCGTCTTCAACAAGGGTGATTGTTTGCTGGGGCGATCCGCTGGCGTCAATGACATACAGAGCCGGAACTCCGTCAGCCTGATCGGCAGATACGCCATCTCTGATACGTCCGCCATCGATAACCCTAAATCGGGTGCCCGTCAGAAGATGCGTGAGCCCCGCCCCCAGCAGCGCGTTGCCGCACAGCAATGCCGTGGCAATCTGCTGATCGGAGCGGTCTGCCACTCCGCTTGAGCTGCCAGCACAGCCGAATTGGTCGCCAAACATCCCCCTGCCCCCGTCATATCGCCCCAAGCAAATCCTATATGTTCATCAATGATGAAGAATCCCGGTTGGGCAAGGGAATGCGATCTATTCTACTCACTAAGAGGTACGCATTCGTACGTAAGAGCGAAGCACCGTTCAGCTGTGCTTAACGAAGTTGTGCATGGGGCATCCGTGTCTCAGCCGGGTTGAGGGTAGGGCCCACCATCGGAATCCCTGATGCCGGTCCTGGGCTCAAGAAAAAGGCCCGCTGTTATCAGCGGCCGACGGTGAGCCCCAAGCTTACCACCAGAGGCCTGCACCTTCCGGCGGGAAGGTACCGTAAGTTCCGTGGGCGTAAATCAAGGGCTTTGCGGCAGCCCTGGAGGCAACGGTCACCACGGCTCCAAAGAACACACTGTGGGTGGTCATTCGCACAACCTCCGTCACGCGACAATCGAGACCGGCCAGAGCACTTTCCAGAAGTGGAGCGCCTGTCACCAAGGGAGCCCAGCTTCCCTCAGCGAACCGCTCTGGCTCTGATGAGGTGGACGCCCCCCAACGGCCACGGTGTGCCAAAGTGGAGGTGTTGAAGAGCACCACTTGAGGGAGGCGTCCATGGGAGAGGTTAGCACGATCGGGTTGGATCTGGCGAAGAGTGTCTTCCAGGTTCACGGCGCCGATGCATCCGGAGCCGTCCTATTCCGTAGGAAGCTGCGACGGCATCAGGTTCTCACCTTCTTTGCAGGCCAACCGCCTTGTACGGTGGCTATGGAGGCCTGCGGCAGCTCGCACCACTGGGCGCGCGAGATCGGCCGGCTCGGGCATGCCGTCCGGCTGATCCCGCCCGCTTACGTGAAGCCGTTCGTCAAGCGGCAGAAGAACGATGCGGCCGATGCCGAGGCGATCTGTGAAGCAGCCCAGCGCCCGACCATGCGCTTTGTGGCGCCCAAGAGCGAGCAGGCTCAAGCCGCTGCCCTCGTGTTCCGGGCGCGTGATCTTCTGGTCAGGCAACGCACCCAGATCATCAATGCCCTGCGGGGACATCTGACGGAATTCGGCATCGTGGTGGCGAAAGGACCCGCTCACGTTCCGCACCTCGTGCGAACTGTCGAGGATCTGGACGGACCAATCCCGGAACTCGCGCGACCAGTTCTCCAGATGCTGGTCGACACGCTCCGTCGCCTGGATAAGCAGGTCGCGGATCTGGATCGCGAGGTCAGCCAGCGGGCTACAGAGAACGAGACCGCGCGGCGGCTGATGACCATCCCGGGTGTCGGTCCGGTCACGGCAGTGGCTCTGGCCGCACTTGCGCCACCGGCCGAGACCTTCAAGTGCGGACGGGACTTTGCCGCTTGGGTGGGGCTCACGCCCTTGCAGCATTCCACGGGCGGTAAGCAGAAGCTGGGAGCCACCTCGAAGATGGGTGAGCGAACGCTGCGCCGCCTGCTGATCATCGGCGCCAGTGCCGTTGTGAGGTGGGCAGCCCGCAACGGGGCTCCCGCGGGATCCTGGATCGCGCGGATGGTCGCGCGCAAGCCGCCGATGCTAGTGCGGGTGGCGCTCGCCAACAAGATGGCCCGCATCGCCTGGGCGCTGATGGCACGCGGTGAAGTCTATCGGGCTCCAGCTGTGGCGGCATAAGCCGTCGCGGCTGAGGGGCTGTTGGGGCGTGGGAAGGTCAGAAGGAGAGAGATGGCGCAACGGTCACCGAGACGGGATCAGGAAAACCAGCTTTGCGACAGGTGCTTCAAGCACGTGGCTCTGAATTGGACCCGATCCGCGAACTCCCATCCGGGCCCGCGGCATGTGAGCCGCAGTAGAGGCCGCACACATGTCAGCCCTGACCACGCGCTGCATCAAACCTGAAGATTTCTCTTGCGTCTCGCGGGGCGTCCACACATGTCGCAATCTCTGACTGCCGACATAAATATCTGAACGCGGTTCGCATTCGCTTGTGCGGCGAGCCGCTCGAACTGCTCGGCGAGCGACAACTGGTGATTGTAGGCATATTTCGCCTGCTGCTTGCGTATCATGTGGATCACCTCGATGCCATTTAAGATCACCCAGGCACTTTCAGCGGATTTGAAGCCGAGCATCGGGCGCACTCGGCGTTTGACGGTACGGTGACCCTGCTCGATGCGGTTGTTGAGATATTGACTCTGCCGGATCCTGATCGGCTTCAGCTTGCGCCTTGACCTGTCCTTAAGTCGGCCTTCCGTGTCGCAGGCCAGGATCGCCTCGCGGTTGGTCTGGCTGCCGTCGATGACAATCCGCTCGGGCCGGCCATGGCGCTTGGGCGCTTTGCGTAGAAACCGCTTGGCCGCGGTGAGGTTACGCCGTTCGCTGAACCAGAACTCAACCGTGTCGCCATTGCTGTCGATGGCGCGATAGAGATATTTCCATTGGCCTCGCACTTTGATGTAAGTTTCGTCAACGTGCCACTTGGCAGTGACGACCCTCTTGCGTGCATTGAAGTGCTTCAGAAGTTCGGGCGAGTACCAGACGACCCATCTGTGAGTGGCCGCGGGATCGACTGAGATGCCACGCTCAGCGAGCATCTGCTCCAAACTCCGGAGGCTGAGATTGTAAGCCAAGTACCACCGGATGCAGAGCAGGATTATCGAACGATCAAAATGCCTGCCCTCGAACATAGCTGTCTCCGCTGCTTTGACCGCAGTCACCATAGCTGAAACTCTGAGACATAAGGTTTGCGACACATCCTCATGGGGATGCTCAAGTTCGCAACCTGCTCTACGTGGTCTGCCAATGGTGCTGTGGGCGGCTCCCACCCAGCGGTGAGGTAGCATGGCTGCTTCGAGCAACCAGGAGCCCAGGAGCAACTCGAGGGCTTGCCTGTGCGGGAGCGGCGAGCCGCCATCGGAATTCCGACCGCCTGGGCTCGACCACCACAGGATCTGATCGTGCGCCCAAGACTAAGCCCCGTTAACATGAGATGCAGGCCGCGGCTGGCTGGCTCTGGATCGAGTTTGGCATTGCTGCCGACACTGTCGGGAGTGCTTCGACCGCGGTCTTAAGGGCCGGGAAGGTCCCGCGTCAGCGAACGATCACGTTTAAGCCTTGATCTGTGGCGCAGGAATAGATGAAATGGCAAAGGCGGAAGCCGCATGCGACCATCGTGCAGCTTGCATCTACAGAGGGCCGGCTGCCAAGCGGCGAGAAAATGGCTCGAGAAACCAGGAAGGTAGAGGGGATCGATGACGCAAGTCCTATGGCAGAACCTTACGGCCGCCGAGTTGCGTGACCGTGCCGGCTGCGGAGCCATCGTGCTCCTGCCTGTCGCATCCACCGAGCAGCACGGGCCGCATCTTGCCACGGGTGTCGACGATGTCCTCTGCTCGGAGGTTTGCCGCCGGGCGGCGCTGAAGTTAGTAGGCCAGAATGTCCCACTGGTCGTCGCACCGACAATTGGGATTGGGCTTGCCGAGCACCACATGGCTTTTGGCGGCAGCCTCACGCTTACCCTGCCAACCTACCACGCGCTCCTGCGCGATCTCTGCGGCTCTATACTGCGAGCCGGGTTCGGCAGGATCCTGATCGTCAATGGGCATGGCGGCAACATGAGCGCCCTGAATGCCTTGACGGTTGAACTCACGCGGGAGCTGAAAGCGCCGATCGCCACGACATCCTACTGGCTTCTCGCTAGTGAAGCCTTCGCAGAGATCCTTGAGGATCAGCAGTCCGTCCTGCATGCCTGCGAGGCCGAGACCTCGATGATGATGGCGGTTCGGCCAGATTTGGTCGACGACGCAGAATTACCTAATGCCGTAGGGCCGCAAGCAAGCGGAGCAGGTTCTGTGCTGAGTCCACCATTGCATCGCTGGCGATCATTTCAAGAGTTCGCCCCGACCGGGGTGATCGGTGATGCCCGTCGCTCTTCGGCTGACAAGGGCGAGCGTCTCATGGAGGCCGCGTCAAGCGCCCTTGCAGACCAGTTGGCCCTCGGCGAACCGTGGAAATGAATATCCCTTAACTTCTCTCAAACCCTTCACAGTGGAGCAGCATGGGTGGTCAAGATCAATTTCACGGGCCTGCTTGATGATCTAATGATTTTCCATTGAAGGGGTCTGTTGTATTAACTTCGGAGGACACAATCTGTAGCACCTGTGGCCTGATCGACAGCGACTACATCCTGTAGCCTGACAAATTAATGCAACAGATGGGGTATTCGACTTCGCGCCGACCTCAGGGGCTATCGGAGGTGCCTCACTTCAGGCTGACGGTACAACGTGGTCGGAGTAGGACCAGCCATAAACATCATTGGGAGAAGCGCAGTCTGAAGCATTATGCAGGCCTCGATGTCTCCGATAAAGAGACTTGCGTGTGCAATTGGATGAGACGGGTAAGGTCTGTCGCGAACTGAAGGTGACCAGCCATCCTGCTCGTGTTCTGTTGCAGCTTTGAAGCCTCGTTCACCCCAACTATGAAAACCGGGTGCTAAGAGGGCTAGCAGCGAAGCAAAGTAACAAGACCCTGATCAAAGGTCGACAGTTCACAGCTGAGATCACCCTCTGGGCTGTCCGCTGGTATCTGCAGTTGCCGATCAGCTATCGCGATCTCAAGCACATGTTTTCTGATCGAGGCATTCAGGTCAATACTACAACCCTGTCTCAGGGGATCCAGGCTTCTGCACCGGATCTGGATAAGCGAATCCGGCCGCATCTCCGTATGACGAACGGCTCCTGGCAAGGTGACGAAACCTATATCCGCCTGAAGGGTGAAGGGGTTTATCTCTACCGTGCTGTCGACGCAAAGGGGCAGACCATCGACTTTCTGCTTTCACCCAAGCGGGATGCGGCAGCCGCCCGGTGCTACTTCAAGGTACTGGGGAAGCCGCATCCGATCCATCTGCGGACGATTGCCGGCGACGAGGCCATGGCGATGATCCGCAAGGGACAGGTTATCGATGCTCCAACGAATGGCATGGTCGCTCAGCGCGACTTCATTGCCATCCTGTTCGGCGCAGCCGCGTAACGTGCGTCCTGGGCGGACCTTCGCGCGACCTATGTCAGGAGTTGCAACGGAAACCCGGGCACGACGGCCTACACGAAGTCCTTCGGGACCCGTATCCATGCCCTAGTGGCGCTCCAAGAGCACCTCGCTAAAGCCAGAGCCCCAAGGGGCTCGAGCACCATTTTGCACTGAGGTGGCCCATGTCCGAAAACCTTCAACCGATTACCCTTTCCAAGTATCGGAGTTGGGACCCGGCCATCGGCTCGAATATTTCATGCGCAATGGCGAAGCCTGAGTGCGCGAGCATTTCCAAACCCGGGTGGGGCCGATCATGTCGGCGGAGGACAACTTCGAGATCGTGCTGAAAGGCGTCGGCGGCCATGCCGCCCGCCCGCACTGGGGCAACGAGGTGCTGGTCGCCGCCTGCGCGACAGTGATGAACCTCCAGATCATCGTCTCGCGCCGCTTGAGCCCGACCGACATCGGCGTCGTGTCGGTGACGGAGCTGATCACCGACGGCGCGCGCAACGCCCTTCCGGGGTTTGCCCGCATTCTCGGCGATGCCCGCAGCTTTCATCCGGAGGTCAGTGCCGAGATCGAGAAGCAGATGCGCATCATCGCCGAGGGCACGGCGCTGACCTACAACGTCGCTGCTGAGGTAACCTACACCCGCGAATTCGTGCCGCTCCTGAACGATGCCGCTCTGGTGGACGAAGCCTTCGCGGCTGCCCGGGCAGTGTTCGAGCCTGAGCATGTCTCGACCGCCCGCGAGCCGATGACGGGGTCTGAGGACTTCGCCCGATTCCTGGAGCACGTGCCCGGCTGCTTCGTCTTCGTCGGGAATGGCAGGGACTCGGCGCCTCTGCACAACCCCGCCTATGATTTCAACGATGAAGGGCTGCTCTACGGCGCGCGCTTTCATGCCGCCATCGTCCGACGGCGGCTACCATCCGCCTGACCATCATAGATCCGCCCCTGGAACCTCACGAAGCATTGCTTGAAGGGCTCCTCTGGGTCGTGGCCAGGGATTCTTGCCCGGTTCCACCCCAGGGGCTGGATGGCCTACCTATGGGATCATTCTGCTGAGCTGACGCGGGTCCATCTCCAGGAGCCCGGCCCATTCTTCCAGAGCGGCGGCATAGAGCCGGGTCAGGATATGGGTCGAGTCGTCAGCGGCGCTCTTGAGCCGGGATAGTTCGGACAAGGCGGCCTTCACCACGTCGAGGTCACGATCTGCCATTTTGGCAACTCCCCTTGTGGTTTATGCGAAGACTATGCTTCCAAATCTGTTGGGCTGCCAAGAGTAAAATGGCATTCGGTGCCTGACCAAGCTATTCGATGGAACGGCCCCTCAGAGTCCGGAACCGAGGTTCCCTATGTCTTGGGAATATAGGCTTCGATGAAACTACTGCTTTCGAGCTTAGGTCGCGGGCGTGCCATACGACGACCCCTCACTTCAAATCGAGCTTGAGCCAGATAGATCTTCTATTGAGCAGGATCACAAGCATATGGTGTTGCTCAATCCATCATGACCACTTCATCCGTGTGCCTCGAACTTCGTCTATCGCGGCAACGATCCAGGCACTGTTCACGAGGAAACTTTGGTACAGATCAAGGAGGGGAACGAATGGCAGGAGTTCGATCTCGTCATCCTGCTCAAGGATATAGATCGTCGCTGTCATAACATTCAGAAGGCTCACAGACCCGATCCAAGTGATAACATCGTCCAGTGATGCGCCAGATGCCGCGGAAAGGGCAATCGACCCCCAGAAGAGGAGGTTAAGGATTGGGACGAGGTAAATATCCAGCGGGTAGAACAAGGCCATGATCGTCGGCAGATAGCGGATCTTCTCCTTCTTCAAATGGCGGAGTTGCCTCCAGTAGATGGCATAGACCTGCCATGTGCCGCGGAACCAACGATAGCGCTGATTCATCAGAACACTAATATCCTCAGGACACTTCGTATAGGCGTAAGCGCGAGGCTCATACACAATGCGGCCGCCCAACGCGAGGGCCGAGAGCGACAGCTGAAAATCCTCTGCAAAGGTTTCGCCCGACAAGGGGCCGAAGACATCGCCGGGTCTCCTGATGGTTGCGTCTTTAGGCTGGTTCCCAGGGAGATTCCTGATCTCCTCCAGGATCTCCCGTCTATAGAGACCAATGGGCCCCGGCACCACAGTGACAACTCCCAGGGCACTCAGGGCTGTGCGCATTCCCCCATTGCCAAGGAGGTACTCGATCGACTGGAACCGCGTCAGCATGTTGACGCGATTGCGGATCGTCACCTGTCCTGACACAGCCGCAACGCCGGGACTGAGAAGACGTGGCACCATGACCTTCAGCGCATCCCGCGCCAGACCTGAGTCTGCATCAACGAAGAGAAGGAGATCTCCCTTCGCCTTTTCATATGCGAAGTTCAACGCACTCCACTTGCCTCCATTGGGCTTAGTGAAGACTTGAACGGTGCAACGCCCATACTTGCCGGCGATAGGGCGGGCCTTGGCATAGGTGTCGTCGGAGGAGCCGTCATCGACGAAGATAACTTCATAGGCGGGATAATCGAGATGAATCAGAGATTGGAGTGCCGCCACTACCGTTTCCGATTCATTGTAGGCCGGCACCAGGATCGAGACGAAGGGCAGCGTATCCGATTCGACTGGGTGGGAGCGGCGAATCCGGTTGAGCTCTGCGAAGGCAAGTCCTTGGATAAGGAGCCAGCGCAACAGGATGAAGGTTCCAATCATCACCAGCAGCACGCCCTTGATGTGTCCCCACGGTCCTGTGGCAGCAAGCTCACTTTCGGAGAAAGCCGCCTCTTTCATGCTCCAAGGCAGGGTCAACAAGAGAGAAAGGCCGTAAGCGAAGGTAGCGACGGCAAGGAAGTTGACGAGTGCTCGAGGAATAGAGCGCCGACGCGCTCTGAACCCACGAGTGGCTCCTGTATGATCCACCATGTCTGACATTTCACGTTCCGCTTGCAGATGCGGCAGAGGGAGCCTGGCCCTGAGCACTGTCGAATAGGGCTCCAGCCGCTGTTGCGAAGTCCTTGCGGCGCCTCAGGCCGGGATGGAGGCCACCTGCATGCTGCGTGCATTCTCTTCCGCTTGCAGAGCGGCTCTCTCAAGAGCTGGCAGGACCGTCGCCTCGCCGGGGAGCACAGCGGCCACGCCAACACTGATGGAAGCCTGGATGTGGGGCAAGTCGCTTATCCGAAGCTGCCCCGCTCTCACGCGCAACCGCCCAGCGACAACCTCGGCTCCTGCCATGTCTGTTTCCGGGAGCAGCACAACAAACTCCTCACCCGACCAGCGTGCGGAAAGATCCCGATCACGCGAGCCACGGCACAACTCTGCAAGATCCTTCAGGACGGCATCCCCGACCTTGCGCCCATAGATGGTGTTTGTCTGTCGTAGTTGATTGATGCGAAGGATGAGCACCGCAAGATGGGCACCCGCCTCGGTTACATTCTTAACTTCAACCTCAGCGACGCTTAGGAACTGGTCACGATCAATGAGACCCGTAACGGAATCTTTCGGAACGAGTTCGCCGCGATGGTGGACCATTGGCTTACGGCTTCTGATATCAACAATGTCGCTGGTTGAACTCGGACTAGCGGCCGGCGTGCTCCCAACCAAGGCCGTTGAATGGGGCCCACTCTGAGGCTGAACGAGCGCTCCAGGCAGGTTTCCATTTGCCTGGTCAGGCAGAGCTTCCTGTTTGGGCCGAATTCCGCTGAAAAGAAGGCCAAGGACACCAAGAAGGGCCACTGCAGCACTTGCCTGAGCCCCGGTGTTATGCAGCAGAGAGGGCTTCCAGAGCAGTCGCACCTTGATCGGTTCGGCCGAGTTTCCGAGGCTCGCCACAACCTCTGCCGGCAAGGTGCAGTCAAAAAACGCAATTACCTGATTCTTCATAAGCGGCACCGGCTCGGACCGAACAAAGCTAGCAGTTATGACGTTGCGCAAAACCGGGTGGTCGAGCATAAGCGGAACGGGTTGCTCGTGGGATGCGAGTTCGTCAGCTTCAGCTCGCGGCAGTCTGACCCGGGCGAGAAAGCCTGTGCCGGACGAGAGGGCAAGAACGGGAGCACCGTCGGCTGCGAGCCCAGGGTTTGGATGACGGAAGACAACATGCCCGGCGAACGGCGCCTTCAGCTGGGTCGTCTCGATCGAGCGCTCCTTCTCGGCCGCGGCAATGGAGGTCTCAAGATCTGCGGCTTCGACCTCGCGCTCGACAAGAGCCCTTGCGCGAGCCCGGTCGGCTTCCAACAAACGTTCGGTCTCGGTTAGCTGTGCCTTGTAGCTCTCCAGCGAGGCACTGAACTTGACCGTACTCTCTGCGATTTGGGCAACTTGCTGGCTCAAGGTCATGTCGGACTGCTTGAAGCGATCCTCTAGCGCCTTGCTCCGGGTTTTCAGTGAGGACAAGGCCACCTGCTGGGTATTGACCTCGCGCTCTGCGTTGATCAAATTCGAGCGACGTGAGTCATAGACAGGTTGCGTGATGATCTGCTTCTTGAACGCATCAGCAGCCTGTTGCAGGGCCGCGCGCGCAATCTCCAGCTGACTCAAAGCTGCTGACAGAGACTTGTCGGTGGACGCGATCTCTCCCTCAAGTCTCGTCTTCTCACGGGTCCATTCCGTCAGGAGCGCCGCACGCGCTTTTTCAGCCTCGCCTCGGGATTTCTGAAGCTCGAGAAGAAAACCTTCCGCTTGAGTGAGCTGTGTGCGGATCTGAAGCTCGCGCTGGACGAGCCCCTGATCAATCGGCAACGACTGTACACGGACAGCCTCTTTTCTTGCCTTCGCTTGCGCCTGCTGGATATCCTTGACGGCAAGCTGCGTCTGATTGGCCAAGGGAACATACTTCGCAATCACCTCGCCGGCTTCGACTTCGTCCCCAGAGGTCAGATTGAGGATGGTGTTATCCCGTCGTGCATGCACGACGAAAAGATCGTTCCCGCCTGCAATGCCTTCGCGCTTTTCGAGCTCACTGGAGCCCCATGCGGTGAGGACACCGATTGCCCCGAGCACTACGGAAGCGAATGCGATGCGTCGCAGCCAGCTCGGCTGGTAAGCACGCCCCTTATTGCGCTTCCTCCAAACCAAGAGGCTGTAGGACGCGCAAAATACCGCAAATCCGAGCGCACCACTGAAAATCGCAATGCGCAGGAAGTCACTCCCATTCAACGCCAACATCTTTGCCCCACTCTGTCCTCGGTAGCCGCTTATCGCGCCCGTAAGTTGCGTAAATTATCTTGCTATTCGCAGTCGCCAGCTTATCGGTCCCGATCCTGAGAGACACATCCGGCTTTTTGTCTGCTGATCTGGCTAGTTTGCAATTGTCGCAACAAGATATCGTCGCAAAAATGCGCTGTCTATTAACGCATTATTTACGATTCCTTATCCGCTGTGCCTTAGAATGCCCTAGGTATATTTGCAACGATTTTCTGGGGGCGCAGAATCGTGAAAATATGTTACGGTTAAGCAGTAAAATGCCGGACGGGTAACGGTTCCGGCGACTATGTTGTATGGATCGGCTAGTAACCAACTCCCTGTTTTAACTCCATCGTCGTCCAGGACTCTCATTGCGGTTCGGTATGCATCAGTTGATGGGGTCCTCCTGCGGGAACTCACTGGCCGAACCCGTTCTCGGGCCTGGGGCATTGTATAAGGGCGGCTCGGGGTGACCTGGGACGGACTTTCCAGACGACGTGCGCCAAGACTCTCGCCACGTCGGACAAACGCAATCATTTACCCCATTTCCTTAGTTGGATGGATTCCTAGAGGCTCTCTGGCTTATCCTGAACGAAGCCAGATTATGGCTTTTGATACGCTATGTCGTTGAAGTCCCGCCTTATCCCCCTTTCCAAGAAATTGCCTCGTGACCTCCATTTCCTGGCGTAAGAACCTGCTCGCTCACCGCCCAGTCCTGAACGTTCTGTTTCTAGCTGCGGTCTTCAACTTGTTTTGTGCGGCCCTCGTCTACGATGAACGCGGGAATGCATCAGATCAGGCGAGGGCAGCTGCGGGTAATGTTGTTGCGTCGGTAAGCCGAGACATCTCCCGCAATCTCGAGATCATCGATCTGACGATCCAGAAGGTGATCGACCGGGTCAACCTGCCGGGCTTTGCTGAACTCCGTTCTGACCTCCAGCGACAACTACTGTTCGATAAGGTGGCAACGGCACAGTATTTTGCCGCCATCGCCGTCGTCGATGAACACGGGAGGCTGAGATACCACTCCCGGTTCACGGACCCGGACATCATCAATGTCGCCGGGAACCAGTATTTTACCGTCCACCGTGATCACCCGGACGTGGGGCTCTATGTTTCGCTACCCATCAAGAGTCCGGTCGGCCTTGGTTGGGGGCTCGTGTTCAGTCGCCGGATTTCTCACCCGGATGGCCGGTTTGCCGGGATTGCGTATGTCGGCCTGGGCCTGGACTACTTCACCGATCTGTTCCGCAGGATGGACCTGGGACCGAATGGATCCATGTCGCTCATGCGAGCGGACAGGAAGCTGCTCGTGCGCGAGCCCTTTAACGAGGGACATCTCGGGACAGATACGAGCGGGGCTGAGCTCTATCGTTACTATCCGCAGCAACGTTCAGGGTCGTACGAGGCGACCACGTCTCCACTTGATGGTATTCCGCGGCTGTACACCTTCACCCAGATTGGAGATTTCCCCCTGACGATCAGCGTCGGACGCTCTCTGCAGGATGTCTATGCCGCCTGGCGAAGCCGAGCCCTGACGATTGGCGGCATCGTGCTGGTGCTGACCGGGGCGATGACGGCATTGGCTCTCAGCCTGAGCCGGGAGTTCCGCTGGCGGCGAGCCGCACACCAGGAGGCCTTGCATAACGAAGCACTCTTCCGCGGAGCCATGAAGGGCGCCGGCATCGGGACGGCGCTTCTGCACCTCGATGGAACTGTGTTCAAGGTTAACCGAGCCTTCTGCCGGTTGTCCGGGTTTTCCGAAGGCGAGATGCTCTCGAAGACAGCCGCCGACCTGACGCCTCCGGAAGACAATCCGCCCGATGATGGCCCGCTCTTGAGAGGCGAGATCGAAGTCGTCGAGAGCGAACGGCGTCTGGTGCGCAAGGATGGTACGGATGTCTGGGTCTTCAGGTCCGCCTCTCTCCTGCGTGATGGAGCAGGCGAACCCGCCTACATGATTGTACAATTTCAGGATATCACGGCCCGGCGCGAAGCCGAGGAGCGGCTCAGATACAACGCTACCCATGACGAATTGACCGGCCTCCTGAATCGATCCGCCTTCGAGCAGAAGCTCGAAGAAGCGCTGGTGGAAAGCCGGGATACTGGTATCAAGCATGCCCTGGCCTTTGTCGATCTCGACCGCCTGAAAATCATTAACGATTCCGCCGGCCATGTCGCCGGTGACGCCCTCTTGCGAGGGGTGGCAGGGGCGTTGCCGAATTACCTTCGCGAAGGCGATGTGATCGGCCGGCTCGGTGGGGATGAGTTCGGCATTATCCTGCTCGGATGTTCCCTTGATGATGCGACCATGATCCTGGAGAACCTTAACACCAGGGCCAGTGCCATCCAATTTCCCTGGGACGATCGCAGCTATAGCGTCGGGGCAAGCATTGGGGTGACCGAAATTACGCCCGACGTCCGCTCTCCAAGTGCCGTGCTCGCCCAGGCGGATGTCGCCTGCCTGACGGCCAAAATGGCCGGACGGAACCGGGTCAGCATCTACCGCCCCGAGCAGAGCGAGGCGGTCGATCGCCATCGCGAGATTGCTGTCGCGGCTGGTCTCGAACTGGCCATAGAGGAGGGTCGGCTCCGGCTGTTTGCCCAAAGGATTGTGGCGTGCGCCGATCCCACTCAGGAGCGGTATGAAATCCTGGTGCGGATGCTGGACAGGGATGGGACGGTCATTCCGCCGTCTGTGTTCATCCCGGCAGCGGAACGGTATGACCTCATTGGGGTCATCGACCGTTGGGTCGTTCGGGAGGCACTGAGCATTATTGAACGGGCTGGATACCTTGAAAGGGATACGCGGATCCACCTCAACCTGTCGGCGGCCTCTATCGGCGATGCTTCGTTTGCTGCTTATGTGCGCGAGGTTCTAGAAACGACAGATGTCGCGCCAGGGATCCTGGCTTTCGAGATCACGGAAACGGCCGTGGTCAGCAATATGGCCGTGGCAGCCACGACGGTCGGCAGGCTGCGGGAGATGGGATGCCAGATAGCGCTGGATGATTTCGGTGTAGGCCTGAGTTCGTTCAACTACCTGCGCCAGTTTCCTGTCGATATGGTCAAGATCGATGGCAGCTTCATTCACAACATGACGGCGAATGCGGTGGATCGCTACATCGTCAAATCCATCCACCAGATTGCCAAAGAACTCGGCGCGCAAACGGTCGCTGAGTTCGTCGAGGATCAGGCGACTTTTGAGCTAGTCTCGGCCCTGGGGATCACCTTCGCCCAGGGCTACGCGATCCACAGACCTGAGCCCTTCGATGAGATCATGGCAGATTGCGAAATCCGGGCCGAGGCGTAATACCCACGTGCCTCCGCGGTTGGGCAAGAGTGAAGATCGTTTGGGTCTGGTAGGGACGACGCTCGCGTTGGGATGTCTGAGCGTTCCTAAGCGATAACATGCGTCTGTCATGGGTTGATCATATTTGATGGATTAATGCCTTACCCGTTCTCAAGGGCGGTTTCGCACGGTGATGTGGAGCGTAGTGGTGACTTTCCTCCTCTTGCTGGTGGCCATCGGGCCACTGCGGGCGAGTGCTTCCGCCTGGCTCCTGTCTGGTGCGGAACTTGCGGCGGTGATCAGCGCTTTGTCCCGGTATGCTTGCTTGAACGCAGCGGCGGCAACACCGACCATTCCACTCCCACCGGCTGACAAGTTTCGGTAAGGAACTCCGCTTACGATGCGGCTTCGTCGATCGGAGATAGCTCATGAGAAGCTTCCTGCTCGCCTCGATCGGGACTGTCCTGGCGTCCCCAACAGTCATCGCCGACGGCCTGGGCTTGGCTAGCTCCCTCTGGAGATGTACTCGTGCCTCTGACCGATCCCAGTTCATCATCACTTTCTATACCGGTAGAGGCGTTGGGTGAGGGGAGATCGAGAACGGGGGGAGCCCCTACATTTTTGATGCCTCCGAGAGGAAACCCGGCGAATGGCCAGGCAAGTGGGAGCAGGCCGGGCAGCGCTTCACCTGGGTGTTTCCCGATCAAAGCATCCGGATCGAAGGGAGCCTGTCAGGTCTTGGGCAAGCAACCGCGCGGCTTATTGGCACCGAGACCTCGTCAGGAGAACGCTCGGCCATCATCTGCAGCGCCTTATCCAAGCTGCCGAAGATCGGGGAGGGTTTGCTCATTCCCAAGGACAACCGTTTCATTGACCTGGATCAGGACGACGGCGAACTGAAAGTGCCGGCGTGCATCTCTCTGCAAGAGCTAGGAAGTCGATAGGAGGGATGGCTGCGGTGGAGCAGGACTCAGTCACAGATCCTTGTTCTGCGCACTGTGACATCACCGAAGGCGTCGATCCGCCTCGTGGCGACAATGCGGCACTCCTCGACTGGCGCAGGGATGTCGACAACTCTCGGCTGGTGCATGGGTGGAGGCAGGACCGGCTGCACAGAGACGATCGGGATATTCCGGGGAGGGACTAAGCTAGGTCCCTCATAATCATCACTATACTCCAGAGGCACAATCGGCAGAGGCTGCTGCGGCACCAGCGTAGGCCCTTCATAGCCTCTAACGACGCGACGCTCGATGACCTGCCGTTCAATCACCCTACGCTCGATCGGTGAGGCAATATACGTCTCCTCGACCATAACGCGACGCTGGGCTGGTGGGCGCTCCAGAACCACGTCTTGATCCTCGAAATACGGAGGCAGATCCGCTGCTACTGCGGCTGCTGTACTCACAAAGGTCGACCCGCCGAGTAAGAGGGCGGCCAAGCCCATGTGTGCCACCTTGTTCAGATCGAATACCTGCATGTGAGCTCCTGACGTTCCCAGAGGAACGTCGCCTCACGGTCAAGGTTCCGCCTTGGAGCGTTCTGGCCCCTCAAGTCAGGCCGGCAGTGCTCGGCGCTACTATCCAGCGGTTTATCGCATGGCGGACGGCCGCTGGCCTGCACCCCAAGACACACCCGACCTTCAATGTCTGCGCTCCGACCGGCACCTGAGCGCCGGCCGACTACAGCGTGGACCTTTTGTGTCGGACCGGCTACCCGATCAAGGCGAACGACTCGCAGATCAAAGCGGGCGAGATCCCGGGCGGGCGCTGCCCGTCATCGGCAACACCGACAGTCGGGAACCCGCCGCGCCCTATTTTCTTTGCCGCTGCAATAGTGCCCGCTGGCGGCCTGTTCCATCCAATTGCAAGAAATGGGCAGGCTACCACACCGGATCCAGATGGGATCAACTCGTCTCAGACACAGGTGACCGTTTGCAGAGCCTGGCCTGCCTCAGTGGTGAGCCGTCCGCTTCTTCGGTGTCGCGCGATGCCGCTGGACGCTGCCAGTGTTCTGTGGAATGCCGAGCACGCCCTTGACCCCACCAACGACGCCGCCCGTCACACCACCAACGGCACCGCCGACGGCTCCTCCAACAGGACCTGCAGCCCGGTTGCCTACAGCGGCCCCTCGCTCAGCGCCGCGTACGATGCCCTGTGCTTGCACGACAGCAGGCGTAGCGAAAACGGCAAGGCCGACTATGGACAGGAAAGCATATCGCTTCATCAGGGTGACTCCTCTTTGCGAAGAATTCAAACCCTACACGCAGCCGAGGTTCCATATTGGGCCGGTTGTGAGTCAAAGCTGGACCTCGGCATAGCTCTTGCCCCCTCATTCGGCTCACACCGCCGCCCCCTCTCAACGAACGATGTTACGGTTCTTCTGTTGCTTACTACAGTTTTGCCGGAGTCGGATTAGCGCGTCGGTATAGGGGCGAACACCGTGCCGGTTCACACTTCAGACGTTCCGCCGACACTGTCAGTCCCTTCCTGCCCCTTTGGTGAAGCTACACAGTGGAGCTACAGTGTCGAAGCAAAGCTGTTATTCTGGCCCTGGTCCCCGGGCAGCAAGGATCGTGCATCATACTGGAAGCGCGACCAGGGAGGCTGATGCGTCCGAACGTCAGCCCTGAAGCGGTCGCCAGAGAACCTCGCGAGAGGATGCTTGGAAAGGGAACCCACATGGCTCGACGCTTCCGACAGGCACTCCGCGCAATCTTCCTCGCGCTCACCTGGTTCGTCACAATCAGTATGTCAGCCCGAGCCTCTGAGCCGTCTGGGATCATCGCCGTTGTCTCGGATATCCACCTCAATCCATTTGTCCCTCGCGATCTTGCAGTCCGGCTTGCTAACTCGGAGACGGCAGCGT
>Ga0180218_1001023_pt1 | contig 18969 bp, 13 predicted proteins | sample eDN3rd37CKraftBY_FD_151334 | JGI IMG/M metagenome (GOLD analysis project Ga0180218, IMG submission 151334) | Enriched backyard soil microbial communities from Emeryville, California, USA - eDNA 3rd pass 37_C Kraft BY (version 2) (version 2) | ecosystem: Environmental > Terrestrial > Soil >...
ACTCCGCGGTCGAATTCGCCATCCTCAAGCCGTGGAATGAACGGCCGCCTGAGCAAAGCGCGTCGCGCCTCGTGCAGGAGGTCCGCGGCAAGCTGATGATGATTCCCGATGCCTTCGCGCTGAGCTTCGACCCCCCTTCCATCCCCGGGCTCGGGACCACCGGCGGGTTCGAATTTCAGGTCGAAGATCTGACCGGTCGCGGCAGCGCTGCTTTAGACGAGGCGACGCAGGCGCTGATCGCGGAGGCGCGTAAGCAGCCGGAGCTCGATGCCCAACAGTTGTTCACGTCCTTTTCGACCTCGACGCCGCAGTACCACTACGACCTCGACCGGGCGAAGGCGAAGCTCCTGGGCCTCAGTCTGCCCGACGTGTTCAACACCCTGCAGATTTATCTCGGGTCGCTTTACGTCAACGACTTCAATCTATTTGGCCGTACGTTCCGCGTGACATTGCAGGCGGACAAGACCGCGCGAGCCGATCCCACCAGCCTGTCCAAGTTCTACGTGCGCAATGCCACGGGGGGCATGGTGCCGCTCAGCACGCTTGGAACGCTTAAGCCCATCGTCGGGCCCGAAACCGTTCCTCACTACAATAACTATGCGTCGGCGCTCATCAACGGTGGGCCGGCGCCGGGCTACAGCACAGGCCAAGCGATCGCCGCAATGGAGCGGGCGGCTGCAACGGCGCTGCCGCGAGACTTTGGCTACGAATGGACCGGCATCACGTTCCAGGAATTGAAGGCAGGGTCCATCGCGCTCGTCGTATTCGCGCTAGCGAGCGTGTTCGTGTTCTTGATCCTTGCGGCGCAGTACGAAAGTTGGTCGATGCCGTTCATGGTGCTATTGGCCGTGCCGCTGGCCCTCTTTGGAGCATTGCTGGCGATCTTTGTGCGCGGCCTGCAGATCGACGTCTACTCGCAGATCGGGTTCGTCATGCTCATCGGTCTTGCTGCAAAGAATGCCATTCTGATCGTCGAGTTCGCGAAACGGCGGCGGCTTGAGGGACTGTCGATCGTCGAAGCTGCGATGGAGGCGGCGCGGCTCAGGCTTCGCCCGATATTGATGACGGCGTTCGCGTTCATTCTTGGTGTCGTGCCGCTCATGATCGCAACGGGAGCGGGCGCTGCCAGCCGGCAGTCCATTGGCACTGCAGTCTTTGGGGGCATGCTGGCGGCAACGCTGCTGACGCTGCTTTTCGTTCCGGTGTTCTACGCGATGATCGAAGAGTGGCGCGAAGGACGTGAAGCCAGCAAATCGGGGAAACCTGCGCCGGCCCACGGCGAGGACGCTTCACATCCGGCAGCTGCCGAATAGACAGGGATTTCGCGATGCGACTTTGGTCGATTGTCATTCTGGCTTTGCTGGCCGCTGCAGGCGGCGCCGCCTTCGTGCACCGGAAAGAGCTTCCAAAACTTCTTGCCATGGTTGAGAAGCCTGCCGCTCCGGCGCAGCCTGCCTTCGTCATGCCGGTGCCTGTGGCTCAGGTCGTCAAACGGCCGGTCAATATTTATCTGGAATACTCCGCACGCACGGAATCCATCCGCGACATCACCCTGCAAGCGCGCGTCTCGGGCTACGTGCAAAAGCAGGAGGTCCCCGACGGTGCTGACGTTGCAGCCGGCGACCTTCTCTATGTGATCGATCCGCGTGACTACCAAGCAGCCCTTGATCGCGCGAAAGCCCAAAAAGCGCGCGACGTCGCCGCGCGCGATTATGCGAGTTCCAATCTCGAGCGCGGATCGGAACTCTCCAAGAGCGGATGGCTCGCCAAAGACACGTACGATCAGCGGACGAGTTTGCTGCGGCAGGCGGAGGCTGCAATCATGAGCGATGATGCCGCCATTCGGACGGCCGAGCTCAATCTCGAATATACAGAAATTCGCGCGCCCTTCGCCGGGCGACTGGGCAAGAACCAAGCCCCGCTCGGGGCACTCATCAGTGCGGGCGGTGCGCCGCTCAATACACTTGTCCAGATTGATCCGATTTACGTGACGTTCAATCCGAGCGAAGCGGAGCTTGCCGCGATCGAAAAGGTGCGGGCGAGCGGCGCCGCAGCTGCCGAAGTTTTCGTACCTGGAAGCAACAAGCCCCAGAGCACCGGCGCCATTACCTTTGTCGATAATAGCGTCGACCACTCGACGGGCACGCTCACTGCGCGGGCGACCATTGCCAATGCTGATCGCACGCTTCTGCCCGGGCAGTACGTGCGCATCCGCATTCATGCGGGCGAAGATCCCAATGCCCTGATGGTGCCGCAGACCGCGGTCGGCTCAAGCCAGCTCGGCAAATATGTTTACGTGGTCGATGCGCACAACGTTGCGCAGCAGAAGCTGGTGACGCTCGGCCCCGCGGATGGCGATCTCATCAGCGTGACGGGGGTTGACGAGAAAGACCTCATCATCACGGGCAATCTGCAGAAGATCGGCCCTGGGTCACCCGTGCAGCCTCTGACGGGCGGGGCGCCTCAGGCGAACGGCAAATCGGACGTCACGACCGGCGCGGTCGAGTAGGCCGGGCCAAAAAGAGAAAGGCGCGGCTGAGGATCAGCGCGCGCCTTTTCATTTCGTTCGATTACGTGAGCCTTAGAAGTCAATGCGCAGCATCGAGCCGCCGTAGATGCCCTCGCCGCCTGCTCTCGACTCGCTGTCACTGCTCACGAACTGATGACCGACATCGAAGGTCAGCTTGGCGGGGAGCCCGTTCCAAGGCAGGTTGAAGGGAATGGTCGTGAACGCGCCGACACGCGTCGCCACATCACCTTCATCGCTGTAGACGGAGCTAGCAGGTCCGACGATGAAGCGCTTGAAGTTGTAGCCAGCGCGCGCTTCCGCGAAGAACGAATTGAAGGCCGTCGAATAGCTGCCTTCGAGGCTGCCGTAGAAGGGACCGTCAGATTCGGTTTCGAGTTCGACAGCGACTTTGAAGCCGTCGGCGCCGCCGCGAACATCGTTGTCCAGGTCTCGCGGAGACAGATGCACGCTGCGCACTTCATAGCCGAGGTAGGCGGCCGCGCTCCAGTTCGAGAACACCCACTGGTAGCCCAGCATGACGTCCAGCGAGCGATCGTCAGCGTCGACCGTCCGGTCGATCGGCTCGCCAGCGCGATAGTCGTAATCGGCGATGATGCCCTGCGTGCGGAGCAGGACGCCATTCTTGTAGAGGTCGCCGCTCAGGCCGAAAATGGTTCCGCCGTAATAAGCCACCGAGTCGTGCGCGGCATCGATGCCGCTGTAGGTGATGACCTTCGGTCCGCGATCTTCCGTGACCGGGTCGGGCCGCAAGACCTTCTCGCGGTCGAGCTTGTAGACGAGTGCTGCCTGGACCGTAACGATCGAGGGCACCTCGCGGTCGACGTAATTGACGTCCTCGAACGAGCCCGAGTTCGTGACCTTGCCCGAGAAGTCGGAATATCGTGCTTCGCCGCGGAGGTAGAAGCTTTCGTTCAGCTGCCGCTCGATGCCGCCGCCGACGAAATAGCCGCCAAACGTCTGGCCGCCGCGGCCTGGCAAGGTCGTCGGACCAACGTCGATGTCCCACCAGCCTTCGTTCGAGAAGTGGGCTTGCGTGTAGCCGGCCGTTGCATAGACCAGCGTCCGGTCATTCACCAGGAGACCGGCGCGGGCGCCGATCGCCCACGAGCGATCGACGGTCATGCCGTTGCCGATGTCGAAATCGCCGCGATTGAGTTCGGACGTCGAGATGTCGGCGAACGCGCCGACGACGAAGCGGCTGCCGATCTGACGATCGATGCCGTAAATCAGCGAGACGATGCCGCCGCTAGCCGACTCGTTTCTGGACGAGGTCTCGCCGTCGCTGTCCCGGTAGTTGTTCTTTGAGTGGTTATGGCCGTAGCCGGCGCCAACGCCGAAATAAACCCCCGACCATGTCGGTGCTTGCACCTGGACAGGCGTGTCTTTCAGTGAGAAGGGGCCGTCGGCGAGTGCGGGCGTGACAACTGTGGGCAGCGCCCAACCACATGCAACAGCCGCAAAAAGCTTCTTCATCGTTTTTCCTCGACCGGAACTGGAGCGCGCGCACGTCCCATCCTCAGCGTGAAGATGGATAGGGCAGGTGCAATAAGTCTCAATGCTACGATTGAGGGGAAGTGATTCGCGTGCTCAAGTCGAGTTCAGGAACGTTGACCTCGGGAAGAGGCTTCCCAGGGATGTCCGGGAAGCCACAGCGGACGGACTATTATGCTCACACCGATACGGGTAGCAGCTCCATCCGCTTCCTCATCAGACGGGCTCGGCGCTTAGGTTGTGCATAAACCTGTGTGGCCCGGACTGCCGCCGGCGCGACGAGCGGCTCGCAGGGCGTGCCGTGCCAGCGCGTACCGGCCGGCAGCACGTCGCCCTTCATCAGAACCGACAGAGGCCCGAGGCTCGAACCGGCCTGCATCGTCGTGCCATAGAGGACGATGCCCATATTCCCCACCGAGCAGCCGTCGCCGATTTCGATACGGTCGGCTTTGAACACGCGATCTTCAAAGAGATGATTTTGGATCGTCGCTCCGAGGTTGAGGCAAGCCCGGTCGCCGATCTCGACGAGATCGAATTCGGAGAAGAGCGTCGTTTCGATGAAGCACCACTTTCCGATCCTGCACCCCATCGTGCGCAGTGCGGGCGCAATGAAGGGCGTGCCCAACAGCGGCGTCATCGCGGTGGCGGCAACGGTTTCATACACGCCGTTGACGAGTTCGTTGTTCCAAATGAAACGGCACCATAGCGGCTTCACGGTCACCGGGATGCGACCGACGAAGAGCGTTTTGATCAGCGCGCAGCTCAAAATGGCGGCCGCCGCTATCGCCGAGGCAACGAGGGGGATGCCGGCTACGACAGCCCACAGCGGCAGGGCGTAATAGGCCGTGACCAGATATGCCGTGAAGGCGATGCCTTCGGCGGCGACGATCAAGCCGGGCAGTAACACGCGAAGCGTATCCGTGATCGTTCTGGCGATCCATGCGGCGCGCGTGGGCGTGAATATCTCTGTTTCGTCGAAACAAACATTGCGCTGCGTCTGGGGAAGCGCAAAACCCGGCGCCCCAAGCCAGCGTGTGCCATCAGGTGTTTTGGCGGCATTGGTGGGGGGCGTCGACCCGACGCCGAGCAGAGCATTGTCGCCAAAGGTATGCCCTCCCGGTACGAGGGCGCTATTGCCGATGAAGCTGCGCGAACCGATCCGCACGGCTCCGATCTCAACCACGCCAGCGTTGATGCGGTGGCCACCGATGAGGCAGGCATCCGCGAGGAAGCTGCCGTCTCCCACTTCGAGCAAGTCCGGGGTGATGTGCGATACGGTGGAGATCTCCGAGCCCTTGCCAATTTTAGCGCCCAGAGCACGGAGCAGCGGCGGGCAATAAACGGTTGCATAGACCGGCAGCAGAATGGTTTTCGTGTTTTTCAGCAGATAGCTGACGAACCAATGTTTGGCGTAGGCGAGGCTGTAGAGCGGCATCCGTTTCGTTTTGGACCGCCCGAGCAGACGGGTCAGGGTTACTGCACCCAAGACGTAAGTCAGGATGCCGACTGGAACGGAGATCAACGCACCGGCCGCGCCGCCGAGGGGCCCGGCGACGGCCAAGCCTGCATAGATAATCGCGACCGAAGGGATGATCGTCGCGAGCAGGAAGTAGCCCATCGCATAAATCAGCGCGAGGTGCAGTGCCCCGAATGCGAATGCCCGCAGCTTGCTTCGCGACTGAGGCCCGCCCTCCGGCGCGACCACTTCCGCCAACTGCGCGGGCGATCCGCGGCGGCATTCATAGCTCATCATCGCGGTGCCATCGGGCAGAGACGACATATCGTCGAGGCGCGCGCCATCGCCCATGCGCGTTGCGAGGCCCAGATTGCAATGCATGCCGATGAAGCAGTTGTTGCCGATTTCCACGGGCGCGATCACGAGGCAGCCGTCTTCGACGCGATATCCAAGAACTTGGCTTTCAACGCCGATGCTCGAGCCGTGGCCGATGGAGATGACGTCGTAGGCGCCGAACAGCGAAGTCGAGAGACTGGTGTCAGCACCGATTTTGGCGCCCATCGCCCGCAAATAGATATTCATCAGCGGCGTGCCAGCAAACATGTCCGACCAGCTCAGCGCCTGGAAGCGCGTGACGACCCACCAGCGGAAATAGTAGAAGCTCCATAGCGGATAGCGGCCGGGCTTGAAGCGGCCGATGACCAGCCACTTCAGAGCGACGCTCAAGAGCAGCATGCTCGGCCAAACGGCAAAGCCGATGAGAGTCGAGATCTGCGCGGCGTCCACCCAATCGAGCTTTCCATCGTGAACGGCGGTGGCAATCAGCACCATGTAGGCGAGCGGCGCCGAGATGATCCCGTAATACAGGGCAACGCACACTGCCTGCAGCGAGACCGTGGTCCAGCGCGTGACCGGATGGACGCTACGGAAGGCCTCTGCCGAAGCGTCAACCCGTGCCGCATCTTCCACGGTCGCGTTGCCAAGGCGGCTTTCGAGAACGCCCGCCAGCGCCCGCACTGAGCGATGCTCATAGAAATCGCGCACGGATATCTGGGCGCCAGGAATCGCTTCGCGAACCAAGCTCGCGCATCGCGATGCCAACAGTGAATGGCCGCCGAGATCGAGGAAGAAGTCGTCGGTTACCGAAACCGTCGGCAGCCGGAAGGCATCCGACCAAGCCGCGACGATACGCGTTTCCATTTCCGTCTCAGGGGCAACGATGTTGCCGGCGCCCTTGAAGAGCGTTTTCGGTTTCGGAAGGCTCTTTCGGTCGACTTTGCCGCTCGTCGTCATCGGCAGCTCGTCGATCACATCGAGATATTGCGGCACCATGTATGCGGGCACGCGGCTACGCAGCAGCTCATCCAGCGCTTGGCGGTCAAGCTGCTCGGGCGAGCCGTGGCAGACGACGAAAGCTGCCAGTTCCTTGAGATCACCGCCCATATCGATCACAGCTGCAGCGGCAGCTTTGACCTGCGGATGCTCAATCATTACCGCTTCGATTTCGGAAAGCTCGATGCGGAAGCCACGCAGCTTCACCTGATCGTCGAGCCGTCCGAGAAAATACAGCTCTCCTTCATAGCCCAGCCGAACATGATCGTAGGTGCGGTAGAGGCGGCCTTTTTTATCGAGCCCGAATGGATCGGGAATGAAGCGCTGATCGGTGAGGGCTTGCAGATTCATATAGCCCCGCCCAACGCCCGCGCCCCCGATGAACAGTTCGCCGCTTTCTCCGGGTGCCACCGGCTCGAACTTTTCATCGAGCACGTGGGCCGAATACCCGGGCAGCGCCTTGCCGATCGACACCGGTTCACCGCTGACGCATTCAGACCACGTGGCAACAACAGTTGCTTCCGTCGGGCCATACGTATTCAGCATCCGGCGGCCGGGCTTTGCCCAACGCGTCACGAGTTCCTGCGAGCAGGCTTCGCCGCCGAGGACAAGCGTCGTCACCGTCGGCAAGTCGCGATCGATCATGGCGAGCATGGTCGGCACGGTCGAGAAGTAGGTGATCTGCGTATCGTCGATGAACTGCGCGACGTCGGCTGGAGATCTTTCGACTTCCTCGGGAGGGACGATCAAAGTCCCCCCGCGCGAGAACGCGGCCCAGATCTCCTCAACCGACGCGTCGAAGGCGGTCGAAAATCCCTGATAGACGCGGTCGTCGGCGCTCACCTGGTAGACACTGCGGAGCGACTTGACGAACGCGACGACATTCCGGTGCTCGATCATCACGCCTTTGGGGCGGCCCGTCGAACCGGACGTATAGATGATATAGCTCAGCGCGTTGGGGCTGATTTCCTTGTCCAGAAGGAAGTCGACGGGCTCATCCGATTGCTCTTCCAGTTCGTGCCGGTCGCGATCAACGAGCAGCAGCGGGGTCGCAACGTTTCCATCGATCGTGCGCGCCAGCACGTCTTCAGAAATGATCAGCCGCAGCTTGGCGTCATCCTCGATCGCCCGGATGCGCTCGATGGGCGAACGGGGATCGATCGGCACATAGGCCGCGCCGGCTTTCAAGATGCCAAGGATCGCGGCGTAGAGATGCGGCGACTTCTTGAGATAAATGCCGACGAGGTCTTCGGCACCGATCCCGCTCGTCACAAGATAGTTGGCTATCCTATTCGCGGCCGCGTCCAGCTCTTCATAGGTGAGAGTTTCGCCCGCGAACTCGATTGCGGGGTGATCAGGCCGCCGCTGCGCTTGGAGTTCGAAATAATGGTGCAGGAGCCGAGGCTCGCGCGTCCTCTCGGTTTTGTGCGATTGCCAATTTGGCTCGAATACAGACACGGGCTTCCTCGATCAGCTGGTGCCTCGGAGCCTCATCTTCCCTGACGCCGCCCATTGAGATGGCCACGGAAAGTCGCTGCCCTTGGCATTTTGCGATCCAAGCCCGGAAGGTCACCGGCGCGCTCTCACGGTTCCGGTGCTCCGGACAGAGACGATTGCTGCGAGGATCGAATGCAACTGTCGATGCTTCAGCAATTCCGGTGCCAAGCATCTTGAGGTAGGCTTCCTTGAGCGCCCAAAGCCTCGAAACGGCGCGCTCCCGCTCTTCCATGCCCATCTCGCTCAATGCTGCGCGTTCGGTAGGGGTGAAGACGTCGTGCAGCCACTCTTCGGTCGCGGGAATGAAGGCGTTCTCGATATCGACGCCGATGGGTCCGGCCGTGGAAACGGCAACGACGGACGCCCAAGGCGTATGGGAACAGCTGAAATTGAGCTCTCCCGAGCCGCCCGCGAGGCCCGGCTTGCCGGCGTCCGAGCGATCAAAGCGCCATTCATGCGGAGCAGTGCGTCCGCCAGCGGCTTCCGACAGAGCTATTCTCAGAACACTGCGCGTCGCGAGCGAGCGCTGGCGCTTTTGGAAATTGCGTATTGAGGCGAATTCCGCGATGTCGTCTTTCGTCAGAGTCCCGCAATGATCCGCTGTCTGAGAATGTGGGACGTACCAAATTCGGACATTTGAAGAGATTTGCGCCGAGGAAATGCGGTGACTCGGGATGTCGACCTCGGCTGCGCACACCTCATTGGCACGCGCATTTCTTCCGAATGACGGAAGCCTTTCAGCGATTCTCAGGATCAACGCAGACAAAACGCAGTCGCCTCTCGTATGACGGCTGCGGCCTGCTCTAAAAAGAACAGCTCATTAACGAAATGATAAAATACAATTACTGATAAAATTGCTCATATAAAGGTAAATTGCCTATCGCAATTACAAAGCGCCTCACCTATGTGAGAGCGATGCAGACATTCCTCAGCAGCGCATTCTTTCGAGCGAGCATTCAAGCGTGTTGTTCTTCCGGCGGAGACTTGTCGGCGCCATCGCCCTTTCGCTCTGCCTCTTCGCCATGACCACCATCAGCAATTCAGGCAACGAAGGAGAGGCTTCCGCTATCGAGCCCAGTGGGTTGCGACCCGTTTATCCGGCTGAATACGATTGCTCGCCGATTACATCGGAATACGCGAGCTGGATCGACGTCGATGGAACTCGCCGGGATGAAATTCACAGCGGCGTCGATGCCGGGCGGCTCGGAGAATGGGTGATCGCACCTGGCCCTGGAACCGTTCGCGCCGTTTGGCGAGCGAATTGGAAATGGGGCAGCGAAGGTGCGCTGATGATCCGGCACGATCGCCAAGATCTCAATCTCAGCAATGGACCCCAATTCTATTATTCAGAGTTCGACCATCTGGACTTCAATGAGATCAAACATTTCAAGCCCGGCGACAGGATCGAACGGGGCCAGCGGCTCGCACGCGTGACGCGTCCGGGTGAAAACGAGAGCTACCTTCCCGAAGTCCATTGGGAAGTTTGGAAGGCGGACCACGACAAGCTGACGTGGCGCGAGAACCGCTACGGTGCGCCGGACTGGTGGAATGACAGCGCCGAACTCGTCGATCCGCTGTCGATGCTCGCCTTGCAGAACCCTCCAGCCGACGGCAAAAGCGTGCTCATCACGCCCTTCGACCCAGGCTCTGACTACAGCGGCTTTCGGGGATTTACCTATATTATCGCCTGCAAACGGAAGTAGGCTAACTTAGGTTTCACCGCACTTGGCATTGGGCTTGCTTCGGTCCTCTCAATTCGATCCGAACCAGGAGTGGGCCAATGTCCCCAATTCATGCAAAGCCACGTGCCGGCGTCCTCGCGCTTATTTCCACCGTATGCGCCGTTTTCATCGCGATGCCTGCTCAGGCAGAAAGCCCGTCGGGCTCCGCGCAGGGCGATGCGGGCAGCGTTTGGTGGAACGAACTCATCAGCGCCAATCCGGAACGCAGCCGGGATTTCTATGCGAGCGTTATCGGCTGGTCTCCCAAGATCGTAGCCGCGGATGATACGTCCCGTGCACCTGCCCCCGGCGAGAACGAATACACATTGTTCCTGCAGAACGGAGTCGAGAGCGCCGGTCTGACGAAATACGACGGCCATGAGCCGAGCGATCCGAAGCCCGGCTGGCTCACTTACATCCAAGTTGCAAGCGTGGACGATGCTGTTGTCGAAGCGCTGAAAAAGGGCGGCAAGGTCATCAAGGCGCCGACGGATGCCGTGAATGTCGGACGGATCGCGATTGTTGCGGATCCCGACGGCAATCCTGTCGGCCTCTTCGCGCCATCAAACAAAGACGCGCAAGTCGCGGGGCACTGAGCGCGGGCAGGAACAGAGGGCTTCAAGACGAAGCAACGGTTCGGTGCGGCGGTCCGGCATTTATGCCGGGCCGTTTTTGTATGGAAGCCGTCGATCAGGCCGCCCGAGGGAACGGCCCGTCTTTGCAACGCGTTGCCCAGCGAGGAAACGACGATCAATCAAGGACATCCGCAATGGGAAACGGCAACGATCCCCCGACCATTCCTTTTCCAACTCAGGAGCCCGGTGAGCTTCCGACGCTTCCGCCCGAGCCCAAGGAGCCGCCGCAGCCTTCGCCCATACCGATCGACGATCCCGGCGGACCGCCGGAGCCGGATCCTGCACCTCCGGTGCGGTGAAGCAGCAGACATGCGGACGGCCGGCCACGACACACACTGGCGTGTGGCGGCCGGCCGCTTTCATAATGGATGAGCTTGCTGAAGTGAGCTTAGCCGCTAATCCGCGCCGAGCAGGGACGGGCGATAACGACACACTTTGCGGTGATCAAAGCGTTCTTGGCGCAATCCCACCGAACATGTGCTGCACGGTTGAAATTCGCGAACGCGCGGCCGTAACGGTACTCGGCTTCGTCTTCCCAATTGCTAACCGCGGCTTCCCGCGCGCGCTGGCTACCTAGGCCGAAAACCCCTTTGCCGGTCGCGGCGCCTTCCAAAGGTGCACGGCACTCACCGCGCTTATTCCAGCGCGCTGCGTCCGCAGTCGTCGCAGAGCCGACGAGGCAGAGACCAACAAGAACCGCCGCGCCGATTTTGGATATCATTGCTTTTACTCCCCTATTCATCCCAGCGCGCACGACGCCATGGGGAGGTTGTATTGTCAATCAGATGACTGTCGAAATGCGTGGATCTGCGGCTGCAGGGCGACAGGCGGTGATTACGTGCGTTCAGGGAGGATATTTTCCCTTGTGCCTGGGATTTTGTCCCGAGCGAGCTTTATCGGCGATCCGTGCAAATCCGACTGACCAAATTGCGGCTTAAGGAGCTGACAGCGCTTCGACTTTGGCCTGCTTATCTATCTGTTTCTTTGCTGCGCTTTGCATCAGCGTCCACAATTGGCCGCCGTCGTTATGAATATCGAATCCGTCCACTGGATCCGCAGGAAATAGACCGCTGTCCTGTCGCGAGACGAGGCGCCACACGACCCAACCGGCGCAATCGCTATTGTACAACGCCTGCATCCAGCTCCCGTACACGTCAAGCTGATTGGCATGGGCCTTTGACCATCCGAACTCCTCGAGCAGCACCGGCTTGTTGAATGCAACGCTCATCGAACAGAATGCGCTAATGCGATCAGTCATTTGCTCCGGGGTTATTCCGTTGAATCGCGGATAGCCGTGCCAGGTGCCGAAATCGATTTTGCTGATCGCCATATCCGGGAATTCGCCGGTCGGATTGCTGTGGCCGCTTGCCAGGAGATGATTGCGGTCCAGAGATTTGACATACACAGCCATTTCATTGAGCCATGTCGCCAGGAGCGGAGCCGGGTGAATGTCCGGCTCGTTCATAAGCTCCCAGGAAAAGATCGTTGGGTCGGCTGCGTAGCTGACGCCGTTGATGCTGTTGACGCGCGTGATGACGGTTTTCACCCAGCGCTTGTAGTCGGCAATCGTGCGGGGGTCCTTGGCGAAGAAGGAATATTCATCGTCGCTCCCGTACCAGGCCCGCATTTGTTGTGCTCCGCCCGTGTAGGACCAGAAGTCCAGAAAAGCCAATATGACCTTGAGGCCGCGCTTCCTGGCTTCGTCGAGCAGGAAATCGATGCGCTGAAGCCCGTCTGGCCCATCATTCACAACCATGCGCGCCCTGATGGGATCCCAGGCCATCATCACAACGCCGTGCACATTGAGATTGCTTGAATCGGCGGTGCTTCGCCAATTCCAGATTGTCGGCGTCGTGCCGTCCAGTGAGCCGATGACCGGCTGGATGAAGGTTCTCACCACGTTGGCATTCATCGCCACCGCATCATCAAGCACGCGGGTGACCTCGGCTGGCGAGCCAAAGGGCAGGTAATGGTTGTTCACGCCGGCGACGAAGAGGGGCTCGCCCTTCAGCATAAAGCGGTTGCCCTTGACGGTGACGAAGGGTGACGCGTCTTGAGCCTTGGCTCCGGCGGACGGCCAAGCGGCAACACAGAGAAGCGCCGCCGCGATCGCGCCGTGAAACGTTCCGCAAAGCTTGCCCATCGGGTTCTCTATCCTCTCACGTCGGCTGGACCGCAGGCGCTTCCCCGCCCCAACGGGCAGCTGAAAGAACGGCTGGAAGTTGAATAAGGGCTTGCAACACGATCGCTGACATCCAGAAAGTCGTGAGCCCATAGAGGCCGGCGTAAGTCCCGCCGATGACGGCAGCTGCGATTTCCAACAAAGTCCCAGCGCCGACGATCAATGCCGCCGTTCCCATGCGCCGCTGCAGCCGCATGACGGCGATGTAGTGGTACTTGATCATGATGGGCAGCAGGCTCAGTCCAAGCCAATCGAGGCTCGAGCCGGCAATTGCCGGGTAGGCGCTGTTGAAGAAGCCCAGCATAGGCTGCAGGAAAATGTAGCATCCGGCGGCTGCAAGCACGCCGAACAGGGTTGATAATTTGAGCGAGAAGCGCAGACGCGCGATCGCTGCCTGTGGGCTGGCGGACGAGATCGCAAAGAGGGCGGTTGCCGCTGCGCCGGGCACGAGCATGGCCGCCTGCAGAAACATCCACGTGATGTAGAAGACCGAATTCGCGGTCGGTGACAGCACTTCCGTCACGAGGAACGGAAGCGCGATCGATCCGCCTGACGCACCAATGTTCAGCGCATGGTGCCCCAGGATGTCCCCCGAAAACCGTTCAATCTTTGCCAAATCGGGACGGCGGAGATCACTGCGCTTGCGCACGGCGTAGCAGCCAAATGTGCAGGAAAGAGAGACGAAGAGCGCGCCAATCCACACGGCGATGATGGCGGCGGGCTGCACCCCGCTCGCGGTCTTGAAGAGGACCAGAAGAAAAACAATTCGAAGTACCGAGAATATGATCTCGCGAACCATCCGAGCCCAGCTCGCGAGCAGGCCGATGGCCGCTCCGTCGACGGTCACGGCGATAGCGGAGGCGACCACGCCAGCGATAAAGAGCGGACTGTGGTTTTGAACGAGGCCTCTCAACTGGGGCGACAGCCTATCGCTGCAGCTGACGAAAACGAGCGCTGTGAGCAAACTCCCAGCGAAGCTGCACACGAGCGCCGCGGTCATCAGCCCGCCGGCGTTCTCGCTCATTTTCAAGCGGCCCATCAGCAGAGTGCCCAGGCCCAATTCGCCCAGAAAGGCGAGCATATTGATTGTAGAGATTCCTGCGGACGCCAGCCCCTGCTGCTCGGGGGAAAGGCTACGCGCTGTCCAGAGCCAGAATACAAAGCCGAGAAGCGCACTAACGCCCGTAGCAATCGTCAAGAAGCCTGTGTTGGCTAACAGCAATCGGTGCAGGACGATGCCAGCCCCGATGCGATCGGAATAATAGCGGAAACGGTCCCTCATGGCGTTCTTCCGGATCGCAAGGCGTCAAACGTCACAGGGCTGGGCGGATTAGCAAGGAGCGCTCCTTTTTTCGCGAGGTAACCCACGGCTGTGGCGACGAACCCGGTGACGATTGCAGTTGCACGGAACAGGCCCGCGACGTCGCCTCGGAGTGCATCTCCAAAACCACGAACAACGCCACGAGGCAAAGTTTTGGAGACGTAGCGCCGTTCACTGGACAAGGCGTGTTTTGCAGTCGCCATAGCTGCGAGAACCGCCTTGGATGAGCCTTCGGCATAGCAGCGGCGAAGGAAGTAGCGCCACGTCACGCGTTCGCCGCTGACGAGGTGCGTCACCCATGGAGCGTCGTCATACCTGAATTCGCCGTCGCGGAATGCCTTGCCCGCACGGATGCAGAACTCGGTCTCTTCGCAGCCCATCGGCAGGCCAGTCGACGAACGGCCTAGTGACGTCGCGAAGCCACCGACCCCATCGAATACCGCCCGTTGGACGCACATCGCGGCGCCGATGAGGTTTCTAACCCGGCCAGGCGTCATGCCTTCGTAGGTGCAGCCGATCACCCAAAGAAATTCATCCGGAAACCAGGATGGGCGTGCTTGCTGCCAGCGCGGGACGATACGGCTCGTGACACCCAACACGTTTTCGTCTTCGAAATGCGCCGATACCTTTTGGACCCAGTGATCCTCCAGCGCCGCATCATCATCCAGGAACAGCAGCAGGCCGCCCTTGGCGTTTGCAATGCCGGTGTTGCGCGCGCCTGAAAGACCCGGCTCCTCAACATTGGGGATGATCTTTACGCCGGCCAATGTCTGTGTGAGCCATGCCTGCAGCTCGAGATTGTGATCAACGACAACAATGATTTCGCTGACCGGCAGGGTTTGACATCTGGCCGATCGAACGGCTTCGAGCATCGCTTCGCGCCGCTTGTTCGAATGGACGCAGATGATCACCGAGACGCCTTCAGTTGGGAGCATATGTCTGCTCCTTCTTCAGAACGGCTGCATGGCCAGATGTGCTCGGCAGTAAGTCGCGCGCAGCTGCTTTCGTCTCGTAGACGAATTCGATGAGATCGCTCTTCGGGGCGCCGAATACATCGACGGTCTCGAGGGGTCCGCAGCGATTGAAGGTGTGACCTCCGGGAAGTTCTCTGACATCACGCGGCCGGAGCGTTCCAACCTCGTCCTGCATGAAGGCGCGACCCGCAGGTAACGTGAACCGGCACCAGACGATTGCGCCGCCATACCGGTGCGTGCAGTCCTGAGTGGGCCTGTAGAGAGTTTCGCCAGCGCCAATGATGTGCCCCGCGGGCCGGGATGTTCTGGGATCGAGCGACAAAGGTTGCGGCCCGCAGGGAGCCCACGGACCTTGCAATGCCGGCGCATGGAAGAGACATAAACGATCGGATGGCGATCCCTTGCCGGCGCAAGAGGCGAAAAAGAGCCAATAGCCGCTAGCATCACGATAAAGCGTCGGGTCCGATGCCGCGACGTTTTCGATGAGCACCGCCTCCTTGACCCACTCGAAGGGGAACGTCTTGCAGCGATAGAGGGAGACCTGATCGCTCGTGCCGGATTCGGGAATCATCCAGCACTGCCCGTTGTCCGCGAAAATCATTGGGTAGGAGAGGTGATGCGGCTCTTCGATAATCGGCCGTGGAGCCATCTTTGGATCATTCAGGTCAATGACCGAGATGATGCCCTTGCCGGTTGCGTAGGGATATTCCTCGCAAAACACCCACGCGTGGCCTTGCGAGAAGGCGGGAAACGGGTCGGCAAGAAAGCGGCGGCCATCATCGGGAATTCGGCTATAGGTGATCGTCGTCGCGGCGCCGGCCGGATCAAACCGCGTGCCCGCTGCGTTGCGCCATCCAATGACCCATCTATCGCCGCCGCGGGACATCGTATCCAAGCGGCGCGCGAGACGGTGACTCAACGCCGATACCGCATGCATGATCATTGGCAACGCCAGCGACGCGCGTGTGACGCCCCCGTTTCCGGCGTGGGCCGTGCCTGCTGCAGGCCGAACCGGCACGGCTGAGCATTCCCAGACCAGCAGATCGATCATGCGGCCGCAGGCATTGTTGAGTGTTTTGGAAAGAATGGTGGGGCGTTCGGTTTCGATGGCATATGCCGTACTCGCACCGCCATGCGTTGCCTCCTCAACGCCGATCGTGACTTGCCGGTCGTCAAGCATCGCAGCGAGTGCTCCGGCTTCGCTCGGCAATCCGTTGAAGAGAGGACGGAGAACTCTCCGGCCATCGGGGGCAAGCGCATCACCGCCATCCAAGCGAATGACGATGTCGAACACGCAGGAGTCCTGGTGCGGGATCGGCTGCGCTCCGAGTTCTGCTTCATCGGATGGTATGGCGGCGATAAGAGGTTTTTCCGAAATGCCGTAGACGACACGTTCAAAGGCCAGCGTCAGCGGCAAGGCGGCGGGTAGCGGAAGTTTCCCGTCGGAAATGTACAGAGCGAGATCGTGCTCTTCGGCGAGCAATCGCGCGACGAGGACCTTGTGCCACTCACGCGCGCACGTTTCGCCGATAACCACGCAGATCTTCATTGCAGCCTCCCGGCGCGCGAGACGCCTATGCCGCCTTCGTAAATTCTCTCGATCCGCGGAACGACGGCTTCGGACATGAAGGCGCCAACGTGGACGCGGCTCGCCTCGCCCATTTTCTCTCGCAAGTCGTGATTCTCTGACATCGTCACCAGAGCCCCTCTTAGGGCCTCGACATCAGCAGGCGGAACGAGAATGCCCGTCTTGCCGTCGGCGACGGTCTCGGGAAGCCCGCCGGTGCGACAAGCGACGACAGGCTTGCCGAACGCATTTGCCTCCATCACCACGGTCCCGCAGGTTTCGAGACCTTCGGAGGGCGCAATTCCAAACAAGCAACGGTTCCACGCGTGCAGGATTGCTGCGTGAGGCCAGCTATCCAACATCGTGACATTTGGAGGGAGGTTGTTCGGGGTGTCTTTGCAGCGGCGGCCGATGAGCACAAGCGGTGGAGCATTGGCCATTCTGCGGTAAGCCTCGATGAGCGTGTGCACGCCCTTGAGCCGCATCAGGTCGCCGACGAACAGCATGAAATCCGATTTTGGCAAGAGCGAAAGATAGTTTTCGTAGCCGTCCGCCAACTGACCGACATCTTCGGCAATAAAGGTGGGAATGACCTCGAACTGGTGGAGCTTCGGATCCATTCCGCACCGGCTCGCCACCGAATTGCTGACCGCAATGAACGTATCGACTTGGCTCAATCCCATACGTCCAAGAGATGCATTCGTGAGCCACGTCACCGCGCCCTTGACAGCGCCGTAATGCTGGCTCGCGCAAGGCAGACACTTCAACGGCGCTGGACCCGAGCAGGGCGCGGCGTCACGGATCATGCTCTTCTTGGCACAAACGATGCTGTAGTCGTGCAGGGTCACGACGAGGCGCTGCTTATAAATGCGCTGCAACGGCAGGTACGAGTGCAGCAACCAGTTGTGGGCATGAACGACATCCGGTCTTTCCGCCCGCAGGATGCGGTTCAGGCGAAACATCAATTCCGGATCAGGGAAGGGCGGCGCGTGCCGTCGCTGGCTTTCAGAGAACAAACCTGCGTTGCGTTGCAGAGATCCTTGCAGGCGATGGATCGTGACGCCGGATTGAACTTCGACGTCGGGCTGATCGCCTTGCTTGATCGTCGCGACGCTGACGTCGTGTCCTCTTCGGACAAGAGCTTCGCTCAAAACTTTGACGTGCCGTTCTTCGCCGCCGATGATTGGCGGGAAGAACTGAGTGAGCATTAAGATCCGCATTCAGCGCACCCCTTCCTGCGTTGGCTGATGGACTTCGGCCGTGATCTGCAGCTGCTGCTCAGTGCTCTTTGCCGGAGGGATCGAGGCCCACACCTTCTGGCCCTCGATCCCCGGATCGCTCCGATCGCGAAGTCTGGCTATGAAGCGTTGTTCTTTTGGGAAGTTGGCTTTGATCGGCAGCTCAATGACGCGTTGCCATGTCTCGCCATCGGCCAGAACGATGCCGCTCCAAGACGCGATGGTCCCCTGTTTCGATAGGACGTCGAAGTCATAAGTTGACGGCCGCAGCTGCTTATTTGAGAAACCCACCGCGTAAAGCGAGCCTCCTGCCGGCACCATCCAAAGCTCGCTAAAGCGGAACTCGCGATGCCTGACATAGCCGTATCCCGACAGCAGCAGCGCCGATATCGCGAGCGCGGAGGCCCCAATAAGAGAGCGCTTGTCTCGTTTCGTGAACCTCGGCAGGCGTTCGTTCGTCTGGTCGCTCCACCCGGCAAAGGGCAAGAGCAGGAGTGTGATGCTGCCCATCATGATCGACCATCCCGCGGGCTTCAGCATCGCAATCTTGTCCAGGCCGAAACCTGCCAGGACGGTGATAGCAAGGCTAGCCGCGACGGCGAGTGCGAACCGCTCCAGATCGAGCGGCAGACCGGGAAATGCGATCTTTGTTGCCACGAAGCCCGGAACGAACAGGATCATCGGAACGGCCAAGCAGATGCGCGCTGGCTCGGGAAACAGCGGCGATATCAATGTTGCGAGCGCGAGCGTTGCGCAAATCTGAGGGTCATTGCGCATCGGTGGCATCCCGCAGTGCTGCGATGTTTATGATCGACATGAAGCCGTTGTCGAAAACGCGGCTGACGCCAGGGAGGCCGTTGAACTTGGTCAGAACGCGCGGGAGCGGCGGCTTGCGGTAAACAGGTCCGGGATCGAAATAGAAGCCCATGGGCGGCAGCTGCTGGGTAAGCCGCATGTCGATAAGAAAATAACTCGCCGATGTTTGGCGGATCGCATCGATTTCCGCCGGGCCGACTTTCTCCGCA
>Ga0180218_1001024_pt1 | contig 18930 bp, 17 predicted proteins | sample eDN3rd37CKraftBY_FD_151334 | JGI IMG/M metagenome (GOLD analysis project Ga0180218, IMG submission 151334) | Enriched backyard soil microbial communities from Emeryville, California, USA - eDNA 3rd pass 37_C Kraft BY (version 2) (version 2) | ecosystem: Environmental > Terrestrial > Soil >...
TTTCGAGGAAGCGGCGGATGTTGCGCGCAGCCTGCCGGATACGCTGCTCGTTTTCGACGAGTGCAATCCGGACATGATCGTCGCCGTGCTCGCCGAATCCGATGCCCGGCGCGACCGCAACATCGGCTTTCTCGACCAGCAGCTTCGCGAACTCGATCGATCCCATCTCGCGGAACGGCTCGGGCAATTTCGCCCACGCGAACATCGAGGCCGACGGCGACGGAATGTGCCAGCCAGCGCGTCCGAAGCTTTCGACCATCGCGTCGCGCCGCTTGCGATAGATATCGCGCATCTCGCGGATGCAATCGTCCGGTCCGTTGAGCGCGGCGGTGGCCGCGACCTGCACCGGCGTGAATGCGCCATAATCGAGATAGGATTTCACGCGGCCGAGCGCCGCGATGACCCGCTCGTTGCCGACCGCAAAGCCCATGCGCCAACCCGGCATCGAGAATGTCTTGGACATCGAGGTGAACTCGACGGTGACATCCATCGCACCCGGCACCTGCAGCACGGACGGTGGCGGGTTGTCGTCAAAATAGACCTCGGCATAGGCGAGGTCCGACAGAATCAGAATCTCGTGCTTCTTCGCGAACGCCACGAGGTCGCGATAGAAATCCAGACTTGCGACGCAGGCGGTCGGATTGGCCGGATAGCAGGCGATGACCGCGATCGGCTTCGGAATCGAATGAACCAGCGCCCGCTCCAGTGCCAGGAAGAAGTCCGGATTGGGCTCGGCCGGTACCGAGCGGATGACGCCGCCCGCCATCAGGAATCCAAAGGCATGGATCGGGTAGCTCGGATTGGGAACCAGCACGACGTCGCCCGGCGCAGTGATCGCCTGCGCGACATTGGCGAAGCCCTCTTTAGAGCCGAGCGTCGCGACGACCTGCGTATCGGGGTTGAGCTTCACTCCGAAGCGGCGCGCATAATAGGCCGCCTGGGCGCGGCGCAGGCCTGCGATACCCTTCGAGGCCGAATAGCGATCGGTGCGCGGCTTGCCGAGCGTCTCTTTCATCTTCTCGATGACATGCGCGGGCGCCGGCAGGTCCGGATTGCCCATGCCGAGATCGATGATGTCGGCGCCGGCGTTGCGGGCGGCGGCCTTGGCGCGGTTCACCTGCTCGAAAACGTAGGGCGGCAGACGTCGAACGCGATAAAATTCTTCCATGGAGGCGTGTCCTTGGCGCCAAGGCTTTGTCGGAGCCCGAAGGCTCCCCCGAGCCGGAGTCGGGGAATTGTTGATTCAAATGGCCGGCGAATGGGATGCTTTTATCACGGGCGCGGGCTTCCGCCAGTGGTCTGGGACGGCATTGGCCAGGGAGGCGTCCCGGGGGCGGCCTGACCAGGCACTCTACTGCCGGCGGATGACTTGTCCTGGCTCTTGGTCTGGTCCTTGGCCCGCGCCCTGGTTTGGCCGTTGGCCTCGCTCTTCGGCTTGCTTTTTGGCTTGGCCTTCGCCTGCGCTTCCGTTGCACCCGCGGCCCTCAGCGCCTCCTTCTGCTGACGCGCCTGACGCTCCCGCGCTGCAACAAGGTCCGCCTCAAGCCGCTTCTGCTGATCGGGATCAAGAGGCGCTGCACGCGGCGGTGGCATTGCGTGTACCGCGGGAAAATCCGCGGCCTGCGCCGGCCGCGCCGGAGCACCTGCGGGCAACCCGCCTATTTCGTGCGGAATCTTGTCGATGTCCGTCGTGGAACATCCGGACAGCAGTACCGCGGCCAATGCCACCACGCAGACGCCGGCGGCGCGGTCCGGCACGGGACATGCATTCATGCGGCGATTGGGCATCAGTGCTGCGGTTCTTAAGGGAATTGGCGCGAGTATCGGTCTAATATGACCAAAGCAAGGATGAAAGAATGGGCGATTAACGTCCATAGTCGACAAGGGATTCGTCCAATGGCGGTCACCTTGCGGGAGGGCAATACGGTCGCCATGTCGGCCCGTGGAAACGCTCGAGGGAGGCAATGAACAAATTGCCGGATCGACCGGTCGTCGCGGAAACGGGTAGCGTCGATATCGAACGCTTCGCGTTCAATGTCGCGCGCCTGGTCGAACAGGGCGGCAAAACCCTCGCCGCCTATCTCAAGCCGCGCGAGCAAGGCGCGGCCACGATCGATTTTCCCGACCAGATCCGGGACGCGGTCAAGACGCTCGGCCAGGTTCTCGAATACTGGCTGTCGGATCCTCAGCGCGCGGTGGAATTGCAGCGCAGGCTCGGTGCCGCCTATCTCGAATTGTGGGGCAGCGCGGTCCGCCGCATGTCCGGTGAAGAGGCCGAGCCGGTTGTACGAGCCGATCCGAAGGACAAGCGGTTCGCCGACCCGGAATGGTCAAGCAACCAGTTCTTCGATTTCCTGAAACAGGCCTACCTGCTCTCGACGCATTGGGCCGAGCAGCTCGTCGCCGAGGCGCAATCGCTTGATCCGCATACGCGGCAGAAGGCCGAGTTCTATATCCGACAGATCGCCAACGCGATCTCGCCGTCGAACTTCGTTCTGACCAACCCCGAATTGCTGCGCGAGACCTTGTCGTCCAATGCCGAGAACCTCGTGCGCGGCATGACCATGCTGGCCGAGGACATCGACGAGCGCGGCAATCTGAAGATCCGCCAGTCGGACCCGACCATGTTCGAAGTCGGCCGCAATCTTGCGGTGACGCCCGGCAAGGTGATCTTCCAGAACGAGCTAATGCAGCTCATTCAATATGCGCCGTCCACGGAGAGCGTGCTGAAGACGCCGCTCCTGATCGTGCCTCCGTGGATCAACAAGTTCTACATTCTCGATCTCACGCCCGACAAATCCTACATCAAGTGGTGCGTTGATCAGGGCCTCACCGTCTTCGTGATCTCCTGGGTAAATCCCGACCAGCGGCTCGCGCGCAAGGGATTTGCCGAATATATGCGCGAGGGCCCGCTGACGGCGCTCGATGTCATCGAGCAGGTCACCGGCGAGAAAGAGGTGCATGCGGCGGGCTATTGCGTTGGCGGGACGCTGCTCGCGGTGACGCTCGCCTATATGGCAGCAAAGAACGACGATCGCATCAAATCCGCGACCTTCTTCGCGACCCAGGTCGACTTCCGCCATGCCGGCGACCTCAAGGTCTTCGTCGACGAGGAACAGCTCGAGGCGCTTGAACAGCGCATGCGCGAGCAGGGCTTCCTCGAAGGCGCGAAGATGGCGACTGCCTTCAACATGCTGCGGTCCAACGATCTGATCTGGCCCTACGTCGTGAACAATTATCTGCGCGGCAAGGTGCCCTTCCCGTTCGACCTGCTGTTCTGGAATTCCGACGCCACCCGCATGCCGGCGGCCAACCATTCCTTCTATTTGCGCAACTGCTATCTCAACAACGCGCTCACCAAGGGAAAGATGAAGGTCGCCGACGTCACCCTCGATCTGAAGAAGGTGAAGGTGCCCGTCTACAATCTCGCCACGCGCGAGGATCACATCGCACCGGCCAAGTCCGTTCTGGTCGGCTCGAAATATTTCGGCGGCCCGGTGAAGTTTGTCCTCTCGGGCTCGGGCCATATTGCGGGCGTGGTCAACCCGGTCTCCAAGGGCAAATATCAGTACTGGACCGGCCCGAAGCCGACCGGCACCGATGTCGAGGCCTGGCTGAAAAAGGCGAAGGAAACGCCGGGCTCATGGTGGCCGGACTGGCTCGGCTGGATCACCGCGCAGGGTGACGAGCGCGTACCGGCGCGCACGCCGGGCGGCAGTAAGCTGACGCCGATCGAAGACGCACCGGGCAGCTATGTGAAAGTGAAGGCGTAAACGCGCCCCTGCCTCACGCCGCGCCCATGTCGAAATCGACCTTGCCGATGGCGAGATCGTAGGTCGCGCCGACGATCTTGATCCTGCCATCGGTCACCGCCTTGCTCAGGATCGGCCTTGCGCCCCCGAGACGGGAAACCACCAAGGAACCGCCGGCACGAATGCATAAGCATGGCCTCCCCCTGAATCTTTCAGCTGTGGAGCGTACCATGGTGCGCGATGCCCCGATATGACATCATCCGGTTGGTATCGCGCTTTGGCGAAGTCGCGATATATTCGCGTTGCGCGAGGAATCGAACGGGAGGCGACAGTGCTGGGCGAGATGGCGGGCGAACTTTCGAAGGAATTGTTCTGGCTCACGATGACCTGCATCCTGACGCTGGTCATCTGGATCCCGTATATCCTCGACCGCATCAAGGTGCGCGGGCTGTGGGCCACGCTCGACAACCCCACCACGAAGGACAAGCCGCAATCGCCCTGGGCCCAGCGTCTCTATTTCGCGCACACGAATGCCGTCGACAATCTCGTGACATTCGCACCGCTGGTGCTGATCCTGAACACGCTCGACATTTCGACGCGCACCACCGCGATTGCCTGCGCGGTCTATTTCTGGTCGCGCCTCGCGCATGCCATCGTCTATGCGATGGGCCTGCCGGTGGTCCGCACACTGGCTTTCACCGTCAGCTTCCTCGCACAGGCCGTACTGGTCCTCGCGATCTTCCGTATCGTCTGAGCGAAATGGCAGCGCCGCGAAACCGCGGCGCTGCAGGACTGTGGGCCGGCTTATGGGAACAGCGCGATCTGATCGATGCCCATTGTCTCGGGATAGCCCATCATCAGGTTCATGTTCTGGATGGCCTGCCCCGACGCACCCTTCACCAGATTGTCGAGCGCCGAAATGATGATCGCGCGTCCGGGCACGCGATCCCTGGCGACACCGATGAAGGTCCAGTTCGAGCCGCGCACATGCCGCGTCTGTGGCGTCTCGCCGAACGGCAGGACGTGAACGAAGTCGGCCTTCTCGTAGAATTTCAGAAGGATGTCGTGCAATTCCTCCGGCGTGCGCCCTCGCCGGCCCTGCACGTAGATCGTGGACAGAATGCCTCTGTTCATCGGAACGAGATGCGGCGTGAAGCTGACGATGACGTCCTTACCCGCCGCAGCTGAGAATTCCTGGTCGAGCTCTGCCATGTGCCGATGGCCACCGACGCCATAGGCGTGGAACCCCTCCGACACCTCGGAGAACAGCATCGCCTCTTTCGCGGCTCGCCCCGCGCCGGTCATGCCGGACTTGGCATCGATCACGATGCCATCGGTCTCGATCGCCTTGTTCTTCAGAAGCGGCACCAGCGGCAGCTGCGCACAGGTGGTGTAGCAGCCGGGATTTGCGACCAGCCGCGCTTTCTTGATGTCGCGCTTGTGGATTTCGGCAAGCCCGTACACCGCCTCGGCCTGCAATTCGGGGGCATGATGCTCGTGCCCGTACCACTTCGCATAAGCCGCCGTATCGCTCAGCCGGAAGTCGGCCGACAGGTCGACCACCTTCGTCTCGGGCGCGGCGGCCAGCAGCTCCTTCAACACCTTCTGGGTCGTGGCATGCGGAAGCGCACAGAACACGAGATCGAGGCCAAGCGATTTCCAGTCGAGCCCGTCGATGGACACCAGCGTCGGCAGATCGAATGGCGAGAATTGCGGAAAAACGCTCCGCATCTCCTGGCCGGCCTTGCGGTCGGCTGTGAGCAGCGCGATCTCGGCGCGCGGGTGGCGAACGAGCATGCGCACCAGCTCCGAGCCGGTGTAGCCCGACGCACCCAGGATGCCGATCTTCGCTTTCGTCGCCATGTGTGTCTCCGCAAGGCGGTCTGTTACCGCCGGGTTCTTAAGTCGCCGGTGAAGCCTTGGAAAGCGCGGATTTGGCTGGACAGGGCCGCGGCTCCAGAGGCTCGCGGCAGGGATCGGATCAGACCAACGGACCCGTCCCGGCCGCGGAGGCGGCACGGCGGCGGCGGAACATTGTGGGCCTGATCGTCATGATGCGGCCATATAGGATGCGACAGTCTTGCGGTCAATTCCGCGACGCACCGGAGTTTCAGCCGTCGCCGACCTGGCATATGACCATCGCATGACGCGGACCATGGCCATGCTGCGCCTGTGCTTCATCGTGCTGTTCGGGACGATGGCGGTCATGCATGGGCCGCTCATGACCTTCTCCACGGCGCATGCGGCCGAGCACGGGCAAGCTGAATGGTCCCGTGACGCGACGCCGGACTGCCACGAGGACGAGGCTCCTCCGGCAAGGCACGCTCAGTGCAATGCGTTCGCCTGCTTCATGGCGGTCGAGCCGATCGGGGTAACGGCGCGTCCGATCCATCGCATCCTGTTCGCGGTCATGGCCGCAGCGCCGGCCGCCAGTCTCGATCCGGTGCAGACGACCCCGGCACTGCCGCCTCCCCGCCTCCTTGGCTAACCGATCGAGATCATCGTCCCGCGCGCGGCACGGCCGGCGCGCATGATTCATCTTTGGAGACATCAATGAGAACGAAAGTCATCGTCGGCCTCGCGGCCGGCACCCTCGCGCTTGGCACCGCGCTCGCCTTTGCGCAATCGCACCAGCACCACCGCCATGGCGCACCACAAAAGCCTGCCGCAGCGGCAGACCACTCCGCCCATGACAGCAGCAAACCGAAAGGCGATGCCGGCCCGTCAAGCCTCGCCTTTCATGCGATCAACGCGAAGATGCATGAAGGCATGGACATCACCTTCACCGGCAATGCCGATGTCGATTTCGTACGCGGGATGATCCCGCATCATCAGGGTGCGGTGGACATGGCAAAGACGGTCCTCGCCTTCGGCAAGGATCCGCAAATCCGGAAGCTCGCCGAGGAGATCGTCAAGGCGCAGGAAAGCGAGATCGCAATGATGCAGGCCTGGTTGAAGCAGAACGCGAAATAGTCTGCCGAAAACGAAACCGCCCGGTGCAGGCCGGGCGGCTTTTCATCGCGAGGCTGCTCAAACCGGGACAAAGCTGTAGCCGTTGCCCGCCTTCTCGATCCGGCCCAGCGCCGGGAACGGCAGATGATAGCCCGACATCGGCATCTTCTCGGCCGCAAGCATGTCGTAGAGTTTGCGCCGCGTCGCGACTGCTGTCGGCCCGTCCATGTCGCCGCCGGCGACCCAGTCCGGATTGCGAACAAACACCGTCGCGACGCCGGATGTCACATCGGCCTGCACAAGAAACTTGTCGGATCCCGACGAAATCACGAACGACGTATGGCCGGGCGTGTGACCGGGCGTAGCGATCGAAGTGATGCCGGGCGCGACCTCCTTGCCGGCCTCGAACTTCGTCAGATTCTTGCCGGGGATCACGCTGAACACGCGGCGGACATTGGCGTGCCCGTTGCGCAGGTTCGATCCTTCCGCCGCCTTGTTCATGTTGGCGTCGTCGAGCCAGTAATTCCATTCGTCGAGCGGCACCGTCACCTCGGCATTCGGAAAGGCCGGCGTGCCGTCCGCCGTCACCAGGCCGCCGATATGATCGCCATGGAAATGCGAGATGATGATCTTTTCGACCTGCTTAGGATCAAATCCGGCAGCGGCGAAATTCGCAGGCATCTGCCCTGTGCCAGCCGGCAACGTGCGCGGACCGTTGCCCGTATCGATCAGGATCAGCTTGCCGCCAGTCCGGATCGCAAGCGGATGGAACGCCAATGAGACTTCGTCGCGCGGCAGTTTGTCCGCGGCCAGCGCGTCCTGGAATTGTTCGAGGCTCGCACTGCGTGACGGGCTCGCGGTGAGCTTTCCCGGACGGGCGCCGTCGAACAAGGCGGTGATTTCGATGTCGCCGACCTTCGTGCGGCGGAAACCCGTGCCAGCGGCGGGAGCCTCTGCCCGGGCCGTCGAGAGTTGGGTGCCGCCAGCCAGAGCAATCGCCGCAGCACCGCCAAGCACGTGGCGCCGTGTCAGATGTGTCATGACTTCCTCCCTTGTGGGTTGGACTTCGCACCTCAAACACAAAGGCCGCCCTTTCGGGCGGCCCTTGCCATCGCTCATCTCAGAGCGTCGAACTCCACTGCACCATGTGCTCGCGGTAGCCGGTCGGCGTCTTCTCGATATACGCCGCGGCGGGGAACGGATAGTGGAAGCCCTGCACCATCATCTTTTCCGCGGCGAGCATGTCGTAGACCTTGCGCCGCGTCGCCTCGGCCTGCTGCGGGTCCTGATCGAACATCAGATGCCAGCCGGGATTGCGCGCAAACAGATACGGCACGTGCGTCACGTCGCCCTGCACGAACAGAGACTTGTTGCCGGACGAGACCACCTGCGAGTTATGGCCGAGGGAATGACCGTTGGTCTCGACCGCGGTGATCCCCGACACGATCTCCTTGCCCGGCTCGTAGGGCTGTACGCGTTTGGCGATCTCGGGATTGCCGAAGATGCGGCGATTGTTCTTGAACAGGCCGGCCAGGCGTTCACTGCCCGAGGCCTTGCTCATCTCGCCGTCGTCCATCCAGTATTTGTGCTCCTTGGCCGGCACCTTGATCGCAGCATTGGGGAACGCCACAGAATTGTCCTTGCGCAAGAGGCCGTTCACGTGGTCGCCGTGGAAATGCGAAATGATCACGGTGTCGACCGCCTTCGGATCGATGCCCGCCGCTGAGAGATTGTTGATGAAGTTACCGGCCGTGCCCTTGCTGGTCTCGATGCCGGCCTCGCCGAAGCCGGTGTCGATCACGACAAGGTTCTTGCCGGTATTCACCACGATCGGTGTGTAGGTATTGTTGAAGATCTCGGTATCGATGAAGTTCGCCGCCAGTTGCTTCTTCACCTCTTCGGTCGGGACATTGGCGACGAAGGTGGGCGGCAGCTTGAAGCGGACGACACCGTCCGACACGACCGAAACCTCTGTGTCGCCGACCTTGTAACGATAGAAATTGGGCGCCTGCTTGCCGATCTGCGGCGCTTCGGCGCGCGCGGACGACATCCACGAAAATTCGCCCATCATCGCGGCTGCGGATGCGGTTACAGCACCACCCAGTACCGTGCGGCGTGTCAGTTGGCTCATCTGTTCCTCCCTGGATCGGCTGACCTTCGCTCTCATTCCATCGGCCAGACCTTGGGCAGACCTTACCGCAGCGGGTTGAACCGTGGAACGTCGCAGCGCACAAAGACGATGGTCACCTAAACACCGGTGACGCCTTGTTATTCCCGGACTCTCGACTTTCATCTTTCGAAAAAGGCGTGCCCGGCGCTCAGGACGCGGTCGCCTGAAGGCCGGCGCTGACGTGATCAAATAAGGCGACGCAGGTGACGAGGCTCTGCCGCCATCGTGGCAGAGCTAACTCTCGATGCCCGGAATATTCGTGAAATAGTGATCGATATATTCGGTCTTGAGATAGCGATAGCCGTGCCGCGCGAACAGCGCCTTCAACTCTTCGAAGCGATCCGAATAGAGCTCGACCTGGGCATAGCATCGGTTGTCGCGCAGCGTGCGTTCCATGCCGGCGAGCGCGTGAAACTCGGAGCCTTCGACATCCATCTTGATCAGGATGGTCTTGCCCGAGAACGCGAACACGTCGTCGAAGCGGATCTGCCGCACCACGTGCGAGGCGACGCCGGGCGCTTCTTCCGGCGGCTTGTCCGGATGCGCGATCCAGGACTCGCCGCGGTTGTGACTGCCGGCTTCCATCAGCACGACCTCGCTCGCCTTATCGCCGACCGCCTCCTCGACGACGCGGATCCGGTCCTGCAAGTTGTTGGCAGCGATATTGGCGCGCAGGCGGGCGCGATTGCCCGGATCGGGCTCGAACGCGATGATCTCGCCGCCCAGATTCTTCATCGCCAGCAGAACCGAATAGACGCCTGCATTGGCGCCGATGTCGAGAAAGCAGGCGACGTCCTGCGTGCGGCAGATCGCGGCGAAGTCTTCGAGCTGCGCCGCCTCCCAGATCGCATTGATGGCGATTTCGCGGTCGATCAGGTCGGTCGTGTCGACAACGAAGCGCGCACCCTGCGCGCGCGCCACATAGGGCACCCGTCCCAATCCGCGCATGGCCTGATCGTAAAGGCTGCGGAGCTTTCGCTCGAATGCTCCGATCGGATGACGAAATGTGGGGGCGATGGTCATATGGCGGAGCGATACCCGTTCAGTCGAACCACGGTGCCAGCCCGAACCATTTCGCAATCCCCATGCCGACATCCCCGAAGGCCAGCAGCACATAGGCCCACACCAATGCCGAAAGCACATTGGCGGACTGGAATTTCCAGTAATCCATTTCCAGGATACCGGCGATCAGGGGCACAACGGCGCGCAGCGGACCGAAAAACCGGCCGATGAAGATGCCCGGAATGCCCCATTTCTCCATGAAGGCGTGCCCACGCGGCAGCATGTCGGGGTGGCGCGATAACGGCCACATATGGGCGATGCGGTCCTTGAAATGAAATCCGAACCAGTACGAGACCCAGTCGCCGGCGGCCGCCCCCGCCGCGCCCGCGAGCCAGATCGGCCAGAAGACCAGCCCGGACGCGTTGATCAGGGCGCCGATCGCAACCAGCAACGCCCAGGCCGGAATGAAAAGCGAGATAAAGGCCAGCGACTCGCCAAATGCGAGCGCGAACACGATCGGCAACGCCCACCAGTGATTCTGGCGAACGAAATCGATGACAATCTGCGAGTATTCCTGCATCCGGTTTGTGACAGGCCCGACGGGGGCCATGGTCTAGCCCGCCCGAGGTTAATGTTCCAGCCGCACGACGGTAAAATCGTCGGCAAGCCTATGCTGTTTCAAGGATTCGCCACGGGCGTGGCATAGTGACCGCTTCCCTCGATTCGAGCACCGCACTATCAGCCCACGATCAAGCATGGCCAAGACGACCAAGCAAACCCGGACTGTGAACAAGAACGCCAAGGCCGAGAAGAAGACTCACAGGTCCGACGATCTTTTCGCGGCTGCACCGGCTGCCAAAAAGCGGGGGACTGCGGGACGCGCTTCGGCCGCGCGCGGGGGTGACGATAGCGGATACACCGCCCATCACATCGAGGTGCTGGAGGGTCTGGAACCCGTCCGCCGCCGCCCCGGCATGTATATCGGCGGCACCGACGAGAAAGCGCTGCATCACCTCTTCGCCGAAGTCATCGACAATTCGATGGACGAGGCGCTGGCCGGCCACGCTACTTTCATCGAGGTGGAACTCGAGGCCGACGGCTTTATCGCGGTGACGGACAACGGGCGCGGCATGCCGGTCGATCCGCATCCGAAATTCCCGAAAAAGTCTGCGCTCGAAGTCATCATGTGCACGCTGCATGCGGGCGGCAAATTCGACTCGAAGGCTTACGAGACCTCGGGCGGCCTTCATGGCGTTGGCGTCTCGGTGGTGAACGCGCTTTCGGAAAAGGTGGAAGTCGAGGTCGCGCGCGGTCAGCAGCTCTACCGCATGACCTTTGCGCGCGGAAAGCCGAAGGGCGGGCTGGAAAAGCTCGGCAAGGTCGCGAACCGCCGCGGCACCAAGGTCCGCTTCAAGCCTGATCCGCAGATCTTCGGCGACAAGGCGAAGTTCGATCCGGCGCGCCTGTTCCGCATGACGCGGGCCAAGGCCTATCTGTTCGGCGGCGTGGAAATCCGCTGGTCGTGTGATGCCTCGCTGATCAAGGACGATACGCCGGCCGAAGCCGTGCTGCATTTTCCAGGCGGGCTGCAGGACTATCTTTCCGCCTCGATCGAAAGCGCCACCCGCGTTCATCCCGACATCTTCGCCGGCGGGTCCGAGAAGAAGGCCGGCCATGGTTCGGCCGAATGGGCGATTGCATTCGTCGCCGACATCGACCCATTCGTCTCCTCATACTGCAACACGATCCCGACCCGCGACGGCGGCACCCATGAGAGCGGTCTGCGCACCGCGTTGTTCAAGGGTCTGCGCGACCATGCCGCCCGCACCAATCAGGAAAAGCGCGCCGCCGTCATCACCAGTGACGACGTGATGGCCGGCGCCTGCGCGATGATCTCGGTCTTCATCCGCGAACCGGAATTCCAGGGCCAGACCAAGGACCGGCTCGCGACACCGGAGGCGGCACGCGTTGTCGAACAGGCGATCCGCGATCCGTTCGATCACTGGCTCGCCGGCAATCCGATGCAGGCGAACAAGCTGCTCGACTTCGTGATCGAGCGCGCCGAGGAACGCGTTCGGCGGCGCCAGGAAAAGGACGTCGCGCGCAAGAGCGCGGTGCGCAAGCTGCGCCTCCCCGGCAAGCTTGCCGACTGCACGAACACTGCGGCACAGGGCTCCGAACTGTTCATCGTCGAAGGTGACAGTGCCGGTGGCTCCGCCAAGCAGGCGCGCGACCGCGCCTCGCAGGCTGTGCTGCCGCTGCGCGGCAAGATCCTCAACGTCGCCTCGGCCGGCAAGGACAAGCTCGCGCAGAACCAGCAACTCGCCGACCTGATCCAGGCGCTCGGCTGCGGCTATGGTTCGCACTATCGCGAGACCGATCTGCGTTACGACAAGATCATCGTGATGACCGACGCCGACGTCGACGGCGCGCATATCGCATCGCTGCTGATCACCTTCTTCTACCGGCAGATGCCAAAGCTGATCGAGGACGGCCATCTCTATCTCGCAGTCCCTCCCCTGTACCGGCTCTCGCATAACGGCAAGACCTTCTACGCACGCGACGAGAAGCATCGCGACGAGCTCCTCAAGAAGGAATTCCACGCCAACGCCAAGGTCGAGATCGGCCGCTTCAAGGGCCTCGGCGAAATGATGGCGGGGCAGCTTAAGGAAACAACCATGGACCCCAAGAAGCGAACGCTTCTGAAGGTCGTGCTGCTCGATGAGGAGAAATCCGGGACCGCAAAATCGGTCGATCAGCTGATGGGCACAAAGCCCGAAGCGCGCTTCGCCTTCATCCAGGAGAAGGCCGAGTTCGCAAGCGAAGACATGCTCGACGTGTAGCGCCCGCCGCTACTTCAGCCCGAACATGTGCGGCACGAACAGCGTGATCTGCGGAAACGCGATCAGGAGCAGGAGCACGATCGCGAGCGGCAGGCAGAACAGCCATATTTCGCGGTTGATGTCGCGCATCGGCACTTTGGTCAGCGACGACAGCACGAACAATATGAGCCCGTAGGGTGGCGAGATGATCGCGATCATGAAGTTGACGATCACAACGACGCCGAAGTGAACGAGGTCGATGCCGAGCGCCTTGACCGTCGGCAGCAGAACCGGGACGAAGACCAGCAGCATCACTGCGCCGTCCAGCACCGTGCCGAGAACAAGAAACATCACGTTGACGAGCAGCATGAAGGCGAGCGGCGAGAGGTCCAGCGACGCGATCCAGCGCGACAAGCCCTCCCCGATCCCTTCATTCGTAATCGCGTAGTTCACGATGAACGAGCTGATGAGCAGCAGCATCACCACCGCCGATTGCCGCGACGACTCGCGAAAGGCCTCGACGATCCCCGCAAAGGTCAGGCTGCGGTACCAGACCACGCCGATCAGGATCGCCCAGAATGCTGCGACCGCGGCCGCTTCGGTGGGCGTGAACACACCGCCCCAGATGCCGCCGAGCAGAACCACCGGCAGCGTCAGCGGCACGAAGGCCTGCCCGAATGCCTGGGGCATGAGCCGCAGCGGCACCGGCTCGCCGCGGGGCAGATTGCGCCGCTTCGCGATCGCAAGGATCAGGATCGAGATCGACAGCGCCATGAGGAGGCCGGGCACGATGCCGGCGAGAAACAGCGCCCCAATCGAGGCCCCCGAAATCAGCGCATAGAGCACCATCGGGATCGACGGCGGGATCAGCGGTCCGAGCAACGACGAGGCCGCAGCGACCGCGACTGCAAGGCCGCCCGGATAATGGCCCTGCTTGCGCATCATCTTGATCGCGACCATGCCCGCGCCGGCGGCGTCGGACGCCGCGGAGCCGGTCATCGATGACATGATCAGGTTCGTCATGACCGTGACATGCCCATGCCCTCCCGGCAGACGGCCGACGATCGCATTCGCGAATGTCCACAGCCGCTCCGAAATGGTCGAGGCATTCATGATGTTCGCGGTCAGGATGAAAAGCGGGATCGCGAGCAGCACGTTCAAGGTGATCGTCGAGTTGAGCGTCTGATCGACCAAAAGGCCGATGTCCTGCTTGCTGACCCACAGATAGACGATGCCGGCGGCGAACATCGACAGGACGATCGACAGCCGCAGCGCCGCCGCGACAACGAACACGATCAGCAGTGAGATAAACGGCCAGCTCATCGGATCATCACGGCAAGGCTGGCGTGCATCGTATCAGCCGATCACATTGGGTGCGGCGGGCGGCACATCGTCCTCCACCTCTTCCCGCCAGTGCGAGCCGAGAAGCGTGACGAACTTTGCGGCGAGCCGGACGATCACCATCGCGAAATAGATGATGAAGCAGATGTAGACGAGGTCGAGCCGCCATTCGAGCGCGGAGGTCTGCTCGCGCCACAGGAACATCACGTAATCGACGATGGTGGGGAATGCGACCGCGAACAGGATGCCGAACAGCCCGGTCTGGAGCAGGCCGACCACGCGCTTTCCACCTGATGGCAGCCGTTCCCACAGGATATCGAAGCCTACGTGATCGCTCTCGCGGTTGACGAAAGCGTCGGTCAAGAACATGCACCAGAGAAACACGATCATCGCCAGTTCGTCGGACCACGCTATCGGCGCGGAGAACACGTAGCGTGCGGTGATGCCGGCGAGATAGATCAGGAAAACGACAAGGAACATGGCCGTCGTCACCCACTCCGCGACGATGCGGAACCGGGTGGCGATGGCTGTCAGTTTCTCGCGCAAGGCGGGCCTATTTCGTATCGGCGATGCGCTGGGCGAGCCCGGCCCGCCACTTCTGCGAAATCCCCGCCTCCGCATATTGCTTGTCGACGGATGCCTTGAAGGCCGCGAGATCGGGCTCGGTCACCTTGAGGCCCGCCTTCTTGAAGAACTCGACGAGTTCCTTCTCGTCCGTCAGGCGGCCCTTGTCGTTGAACTCAGCGGCACTGCGCGCATGCTTGCGCAGCACCTCTTGCTGGGCGGGCGTGAACTTGTCCCACACCGGCTTTGCGATCGCAAAGGCAACCGGCTGCACCAGATGGCTGGTCAGGACGAATTGCTGCGAGACTTCCTGCAGGTTGTTGTAGCGCGCGAGCGCGAGCGGATTTTCCTGCCCGTCGATCGCCCCGCTCTTCATCGCGAGATAGACTTCCGGCATTGCCATCGGGGTCGGCGTGACACCGAGCCCGCGGCCGAGCGCAGTCCAGCCCGCGCCCGGCGGCATGCGTAGCTTCACGCCGGCAAGGTCCGCCGGCGTCTTCACCTCGCGGAGCTGGCGCAGGTTCACCTGCCTTGTGCCGAGATAGATGAAGTCGATGATCTGGATGCCCATCTTGGATGCGACCGCGGCGATGTATTCCTTGCCGATCGGGCCATCCATCACCTTGCGCATGTGGTCATAGTCGCGGAACACGTAACCGCCCGAGAAGATGCCGTATTCGGGCAATTGCTGCTCGATCTCGAATGTCGTCATCGTGCTCATTTCGAGATTGCCGCGCTGGATCGCGGGCAGTTCGGTGCCCTGCCGGAACAGCGAGGAGTTCGGATGCACCGAGATCGCGATCTGACCGGGCAGGTCCTTCTCGACATTCTCCTTGAACTGGTAGAGCGAGCGCGCCAGCCAGTCCTGCTCGGCGCCGGCAGTGGAGATGCGAAACTGGATCGGCTGTCCCTGCGCGAATGCAACGCCGGGCGCCGAAAGAGCAAACGCGGCTGCTGCCGCCATCATGGTCCGTCTGGTGATCATGTCGACACTCCCTGTGTTGCGCCGTTCACCCGATCAGCGGCTCCTGAACCGTCACCGACAATGCGCCAATGCCTTCGATCTCCGCCTCGACGCGGTCTCCGACCGAAAGGAAAGTCTGCTTCGGCGCACCGACGCCGGCCGGCGTGCCGGTCAGCACCACGTCGCCCGGATCGAGCGTCATGATGTGCGACAGGATTTCGATCTGTTCCGCGATCGAGAAGATCATGTCGGTGGTGCGTGCATCCTGTTTGACGGCGCCGTTCACCGACAGCTTCAGGCCGATATTCTGCGGATCGGAAATCGCGGATGCAGGCACGAAGCGCGGCCCCATCGGGCAGCAGGTGTCGTGCGCCTTACCGGCAACCCAGTCGAGCTTGTAGAAGGTTTCGGGCGCGCGGTTGTGGTCGCGCGCGGAGAAATCGATGCTGACGGTGTAGCCGGCGATATGAGACAGCGCATCGGCGGCCTTCACCGCCCGCGCCTTGCGGCCGATCACGGCGGCGAGTTCGATCTCCCAGTCGAATGCCTTTGTGCCAATCGGCATATGCACCGTCGCTCCCTCTCCGACCACCGCATTGCGCGGCGGCTTGAAGAAGAAGAACAGACGCTGCGCCTCCTTGCGCGTATCGGGGACGCCCATCTCCTTGAGGTGGTCGTAGTAATTCGCGCCTGCGCACAGCACCTTGCCCGGATAGAGAAGCGGCGCGAGCCGCGGCGTGCCGGCAGGGATGCGATCTTCGGCGCGCACGAGCGTCGCCGCCTTGTCGAGCGCGGCCCGCGAACGGTCCCAGTCTGAAAACAGGTCGACGACGGTCGCTGCGCCCGGAAGGCCCGCCCGCGCCAGCGAGGGCTCCAGCCGGTAGAGTTCGCCACCGACCTCCAGGCACGCCGTCGGTCCGTCCAGCGCCACGGTTACGAGCGACCAACTCATCGACACCGTCCCCCCATTGTCACCGCCGCCGGCGGAATTTATAAATTCGAGTGGATCAAAATTTATAAATTCTGTCAAACCGTCCGACGACCGATGCAAGACCCCGCCCTCACCTTTGGCCTCGAGCCGCGTTCGGAAGCTGAGCGCGCCTACCAGACGCTGCGCCGGGAAATCCTGAATGGCGAGTGGATTCCGAACGAACGGCTCCGCCCGCAGGCTCTGCAGCAGCGCTTCGCGCTCGGACTGACGCCGATCCGGGAAGCCCTGATGCGGCTCGCGGTCGACGGACTCGTGCTCGGCGAGTCGCAACGCGGCTTCCGCGCCTGCGGCGTGTCCTCGGAGGAATGGCACGACCTGATGTCGGCGCGCCGCGAGCTGGAGCGCAGCTGTCTCAGGCGCGCGATCGAACGCGGCGGCGCGGACTGGGAAGCGCGCATCACCGACGCAATGGAACAGCTCGCACGCACCCCGCTTCCCAGGAGCGCGAGCGACCGCAAGGCCGCCGAGCTCTGGGAGGTGCGTCACCGCAACTTCCATTTCGCCCTGGTGTCAGCCTGCGGATCGTCGTGGCGGCTGCGCTTCTGGAACACGCTGACCGATCATTCCGAACGCTATCGCAAATTGCGCCTCCTGCGCCGCAAGGAGAGCGCGGCCAAGGTGCGCGATGCGGTCGGCGACCACCGCGCGATCATGGAGGCGGTGCTGTCACGCGACAGCGCGCAGGCGGCAAAGCTGATGGATGCTCACCTCGCGACGACCGAACAAGCTATTGCGGGATTGCTGAAGCTTGCAGCCGAGCACGGCGGAATGGCTGCGAAATAGCGCTCGCAAAGCAAAACGCGAGACGATTGCTCGCCTCGCGTCAGTGGAAAACGGTACTGCTTGTCGTTGCGTTCCGGGCACCGCCCGTGTTGCGCTTCTAGTTTGCGAATTTCAGATTGCCGGCCTTGATCACCTCGGCCCACAATTTCTGCTCGTCGGCGATGATCCTGGAAAATTCATCCGTCCCGGACCCGCGCGGCACCACCGCCATGCCGCGCAGCTTGCCGGTCACCTCGCTGTTCATGATGACGGCATTCAGTTCCTTGTGCAGCTTGTCGACGATCGCCTTCGGCGTCCCGGCCGGCACGAAGAAGCCGCTGAACAGACTGACATTCACATCCGGAAAACCGGATTCCGTCATGGTCGGAACGTCGGGCAGATCGGGGAAGCGCTCCTTCGCCAGCACCGCAAGCGCACGCATCTTGCCGCCCTGCACCTGCGAGACCAGCGGCGGCGGATCGACGACGGTCATCGCCGCGTTGCCGGAAATCACGCCAAGGATCGATTCCGCAGAACTCTTGTAGGGGATCGCGGTGCCGTTCGCGCCGGATCTCAACTTGAACAGCTCGGACGGCAGCGTGAAGGCCGGCGACGACGTCGCGTAATTCGCCTTTCCGACATTCGCCTTGGTCCACGCCACGAGATCCTTTGCTGTCTTGGCCGGATGGTCCGCGGCGACCGCAAGGAACAGCGGGAAGTCGCCGATCATTGTCACCGGCGTGAAACTCTTCAGCGTGTCGTATTCGGTCTTGTAGATCAGCGGTCCGATCACCATCGCGCCACTGGCGCCGACGAGGATCGTGTAGCCGTCGGCCGGCTCGCGCGCGACCTGTTCCGCCGAAAGCCGTCCGCCCGCTCCCGGCTTGTTTTCGATGACGACAGTCCAGCCGGTCCGCTTCTGCAATTCATTCTGGATCAGACGGGCAAAGATGTCGTTGCCGCCGCCGGCAGCGAAACCGACCACCATGCGGATCGGCTTGTTCGGGAACGAAGCTGCGGGGTCCTGCGCGGAGGCTATCCCCGCGGTTAGCCCGAGCGTCAGTAACGCAAGCGACGCCCGAAGGCCCCACCGAGTTGCCATGCCAACCTCCCTGTGCGGCCTTGTCTCCGGCAGACTCTGCCGCGCGGCCCTTGAACTCCAACCATAACGGTCGGGCCATGGGACGCGCAAGCATGGGCTGTTCTGCGCGCAAGGAGCGCGGGAGGTCGAAACCTAAGCGATGGGCAGCCCGGTATATTGTTCGGCGAGCGAGGTCTGCGCCGCCGTCGAGTGGGCGATGTAATCGAGTTCCGCCAACTGGCGGCGGCGATCGAACGGCACCTCGTCCGGGAAAAGGTGGAAGATCTGCGTCATCCACCACGAGAAGCGCTGCGCCTTCCAGATCCGGTCGAGACAGGTTTGCGAATAGCCCGCCAGCAGATCGCTATTGTTCTTCTTGTAATAGGAATCGAGCGCGCGCGAGAGCATACGCACATCCGCAAGCGCGAGGTTCATGCCCTTCGCGCCGGTCGGGGGCACGATATGCGCGGCGTCGCCGGCGAGGAACAGCCGGCCGGTCTGCATGGGCTCGCAGACAAAGCTGCGCATC
>Ga0180218_1001025_pt1 | contig 18905 bp, 18 predicted proteins | sample eDN3rd37CKraftBY_FD_151334 | JGI IMG/M metagenome (GOLD analysis project Ga0180218, IMG submission 151334) | Enriched backyard soil microbial communities from Emeryville, California, USA - eDNA 3rd pass 37_C Kraft BY (version 2) (version 2) | ecosystem: Environmental > Terrestrial > Soil >...
CGATCGATATTCATGCTCATGAAGGCGGCGAGCTGCACGAAGCCGGGATAAACCCTGCGAAAGGCGCCGTCATAACGGAACGGCACCCGCGCGATCAGGTTCTTTTCGAACCATGACATCGGCTTGCTCTTGGCGAGCTCGTTGACCTTGGTCGGGTTGACACGGGTGTCGATCGGCCCGGCCATCAGCGTCATCGACCGCGGCTGTGCGGGATGATCGCCCTGCGCCATCACGGCGGCCGCCACCAGCGCCGCGACGCAGGGCTGACACACGGCAATGACGTGCGCGCCCGGTCCGATCGCCTCGAGGAAATCGATCAGATGGGTAACGTAGTCGTCGAAGCCGAAGCGGCCGGCGGATGTCGGAATGTCGCGCGCGTTGTGCCAGTCGGTGATGTAGACGTCATGCTCCGGCAGCATGGTGCGTACCGTGCCGCGCAGGAGCGTTGCGAAATGCCCGGACAGCGGCGCAACCAGCAACACGCGCGGCTGCGCGGTGTCGACATCTTTCCGGAAGCGCAACAGCGTGCCGAACGGCGTCGTACGGACCGCCTCCTCGGTCACCTCGACCTCGCGATTGCCAACCGTCACGCTATTGATGCCGTAGTCGGGACGCGTGTGGGTGAGCCTCGCCCGGGAGATCAGTTCATAGGCAGCGGTAAGGTTTCGGACGGCCGGGCCGTTCAGACTGGGGATCGCGTGGTGCGCGGACAGCGCAAAACCCGCAAGGGCCCGGACCGGCAGCATAATGTCGGAACTGGCCTGATACGCCTGATAAAGCATTCCCCCGCGGCCCTCGCCGCCCCTGTTGCAGTGCAAAAGCCTAGTGCATTTTTTTCTGCACTGCGAGATAATTTCCCCGCCGGAGCACAGGGACCGGGCGCCAGGGCGCCCGATCGGGGGATTACGGGAATGGCGCAAGCCACGTTGACCATCAGCAGCCGCAATTACGGATCCTGGTCACTCCGGGGATGGCTGCTCTGCAAGTTCGCGGGGATCGACTTCGAGCCGGTAATGGTGAACAGCGACGATCCCTCGGTGCGGGCGGAACTCCTGCTCCTGTCGCCCTCCTTCCTCGTGCCCATGTTGACCCACGATGGCGTCAAGGTGTGGGATACGCTGGCAATCGGCGGCTATCTCAACGAGCTCAATCCGGACGCAGGGCTCCTGCCCAGGGAACGCGTCGCGCGCGCGCATTGCCGTGCGGTGTCGGGCGAGATGCATTCCGGCTTCTCGAACATGCGGTCGGCCCTGCCGATGAACCTCAAGGCGCATTACCCCGGCTTCAAGGTCTGGGCCGGCGCGCAGGCCGATGTCGACCGCATCGTCACGATCTGGAACGAATGCCTGAAGGCCTATCGCGGCCCCTTCCTGTTCGGCAAGACGCCGAGCATGGCGGACGCCATGTATGCGCCGGTCTGCACGCGGTTTGTGACCTATGACGTGAAGCTCGACAAGGCTTGCGCGGCCTATTGCCGGACCATCATGGACATGCCGCTGATGCAGGAATGGATCGCCGCGGCAAAAGAGGAGCCTGACGAGGTCGAAGAACTCGACGTGGAGTTCTAGACTGCCTCTCTCAAACGGAGGCCCCTATGTCCGCACAACTTGATGTAAATCCCTTTGTCTGCGGTGCGACGCCGCAGCAGGCGATGTCCATTCTCGGCGCCATGCGTAACGTCGCCGAGACCGGCGGCGCGTTGAGCGACGCCGACGCACGCGCCCTCTCCGCCGCCTCACTCTATATGTTCGGACAGACTGAGGCGCTCGACGTTGCGCGACTGGAGCCAGTGACGCCGGCCACACTCGCATCGGTGATCGTCGATCCGAAGCTGCGCGAGGACGCACTGAAATGCGCGACCGTCATGGCTTTTGTGGACGGCACGCTGGACAAGGCAAAGATCCGCAAGGCCATCGACTACGCCACGTCGCTCGGATTGCATGAACGCTATATCGACGAGATCGCGGAAGCGGCCAACGGCCATGTGAAGGAAGCGCTCGCCGACATGACGCGCGCCAATATGGTCTCGATCACCGGCAAGGACTGGAAGGACGCCGACGCCACCGCCTGGCTCGTTCCCTATGACAAGGCCCCCGATCCTGTGCTCGCCGAACGCTGCAAGGCGCTCGGCAACCTTCCGGAAGACAGCTTTGGCCGCGCTTTCTACGACCATTATCGCAACAACGGTTACGCCTTCCCCGGCGAGCCTGTGGGACTGAATGCCGGTTTCGGCTTCCCGCACGACACTGCGCATGTCGTCTCCGGCTACGACACCACGCCGCGCGGCGAATTGCTGGTGTCCACCTTCACGGCCGGCATGCACCCGCATTTTCCGATGGCCGGGCACATCCTGCCGGTGATCTTCTCCTGGCATCTCGACATCCAGATCAATCCGGTGGCGAAAGCCGCACAGGGCGCGCTTGATCCGCAGGAATTCTGGCACGCCTATGCGGGCGGCAAGACCGCGACGATCGACACCTTCGCGCCGGGCTGGGATTTCTGGAGCTATGTCGAGACGCCGCTGCGCGAGCTGCGCCGACAGTGGACGATACCCGAGGACGGTCTGGACCGGAAACACTGAGTTATTCCGGGGCGCGGCCGCGGACGCAGCGAACGCGCGGCCGTCCCGCCTTGTGAAAGGCGATCGAAACCATCTCCGTCATGCCCGCGCTTGTCGCGGCCGTGACGAATTATGGAGAGTGCGCGCGTTCCGCTGCTACCCCATCGCTTCCAGCGCGCCGACCGGCTTGGCATCGATCAGCACGAACGCGATCACGCACGGCTTGTCGCCGTTGTTGATCCAGTCATGGATGGTGCCGCGCTGGACCAGCACGTCGCCTGCCTTCAGATGCACCACCTCGTCGTCGAGCGTCATGTCGATCTCGCCCGACAGCACGACCGCAAAGTCGATCGAGTTGGTGCGGTGATTGCGCGGCGCGACGCCCGGCGCATATTCGATCACGCGGAACACCGCGCGATCCTTCATCGCGGTGCCGACGATCTCCTTGGCGCCGTCCGCGTCTCCGTCATTGTTCGCGGGCAAAGCGGTCGACCAGATATTGAAGAAGGTGCATCCCGGCCGCGGGTTGACCAGATCCTTCGAGATTTCGTCGATCAGGACGGTGGCCTTGCCATCCGCCTTGTGACCGGTAACGACGCGACGAAGCTGCATTGCGGCTATCCCTATTTCGCTTCCAGACCGATGCGGCGGATGATGTCGCCCCAGCGGCTGGTCTCCTGTTGCACATAGCTCTCGGCCTCCTTCGCGGAGCCGCCGACCGCCATGAAACCGATCTTCTCAAGCTGATCCTCGGTGTCCTTGTCCTTCAGGATCGCGTTCACATCGGCATTGATTTTCTGGATCACCGCGTCCGGCGTCCTGGCCGGCACGAAGAACACGACCCATGTCGTGTCGTCTGCCTCGCCAAGACCGAGTTCGCGGGCGGTCGGAACGTTCGGCAGCGCCTTGACGCGATCCTTGCTGGTGACGGCAAGCCCCTTCACCTGCCCGGCCTGCACGTTCTGTACCGCAGCCGATAGCGCAACGCTCGCGAGCGGAATGTGCGAGCCGATCACCGCCTGCGTTGCCGGCCCCGCACCGGTGAACGGCGCATGCGGAATGTCGACCTTGCCTTCAAGCTTGAAGATGCGTTCCGCCGACAGATGCGGCGTAGTGCCGGCGCCCGCGGTGCCGTAGGTCATCTTCTGCGTCCGCGCCGCTTCGATCGCCTCTTTCAGGTTGTTCGCCTTCAGGTCGGGCGCACCGATGATGAGATTGGGCGTGGTGGCGACCACGGCAGCAGCCTTGAAATCGCCCGGCGTATAGCCCGGATTCTTGGTCAGCGTCTGGTTGACCGCGAAGGCCGAGGTCGTGACCAGAATGGTGTAGCCATCGGGATCGGCTTTCGCTCCCTGCATCGCGGCGATGTTGCCGCCCGCGCCGCCGCGGTTTTCGACCACGACGGTCTGCTTCCAGCGGTCGTTGAGCTTCTGCCCGATGATGCGTGCGATCGAATCAGCGGGGCCGCCCGGCGCGAAGGCAACGAGCAGCTTCACCGGCTTGTTCGGATAATCCTGCGCGAGGCCCGGCGTTGCCACCAGCATGGCGGCAAGCGCAACATTCAGGGCCGCAATTTTTGTAGCACGAAACATGAGCGCCTCTCCGATAGCACCTTTGTTGCGAGGCAAAGGCCATATCGGACAGCGCTTGGCAAGGCGTCAGATTGCGCGTCTCGTCTGCAGAAAATGCGCCGGCCGCGGAGCGGCCGGCGGCGCAACCGATCAGAATTCTTCCCAATCGTCCTGCTTGACCGCGGCCGCGAGTGCGGCCTGCATCTTGCGCGCAGTGCCAGGCACGATTGCGGACTTCTTCGCAAGTGGCGCACGGCGCGGTGCCGCCGATGACGCCGGCGCCGCCTGCGCACGCGGAGCAACAGCCGCCTGCCCGGACAACTTGAATCGCCCGATGCGCTCCACCATCGTCCCGGCCTGCTGATCCAGCATGCGCGCCGCGGCCAAATTCTCCTCGACCATCGCGGCATTCTGCTGCGTCGTCTGATCGATCTGAGTCAGCGCGGTGTTGACCTGGTCGATCCCGACGGCCTGTTCGCCGCTCGCCGTCGCGATATCGGCAACGATATCCGCGACGCCGATGATCGACTGCATGATCTCCTCGAGCGTGTTGCCGGTGCGCCGGACCAGTTGCACGCCGTCCTGAACCTGGCTCGAGGAATTGACGATCAGGCCCTTGATGTCCTTCGCCGCCTGCGAGGAGCGCTGCGCGAGGCTGCGAACCTCGGACGCGACCACCGCGAAGCCGCGGCCAGCCTCGCCCGCGCGCGCGGCTTCGACCGCGGCGTTCAATGCGAGAAGGTTGGTCTGGCGCGCGATCTCGTCGATGACCGAAATGATGTCGGCGATCTTCTGCGAGGCTTCTTCGATCCGCGCCATCGCCGTCACCGCTTCGGAGACGACCGAGCCGCCACGGTCGGCGAGTTCGCGCGTGCCCTGCGCAAGACCGTTCGCGCGCTGCGCGTTCTCGGCATTGTTTTTCACCGTCGCTGCGATCTGTTCCATCGACGACGATGTCTGTTCGAGGCTCGCGGCCTGCCCTTCGGTGCGCTCCGAGAAGGTAGCCGTCGCGCTCGAAATCTCGCCGGAGATATCGATCACCTCCCGCGCGACGACCGAAATCGATCCGATCGCCTCATTGAGTTTTTCGACCGCGCTGTCGAAGTCCGACTTCAGCGCCTGATACTCGGCCGGGAACGTCTCCGGCAAGCGGCATGTCAGGTCGCCCTGCGCAAGCAGCGCAAGATTGCGGGTCAATGCTTCGACCACGGCAGCCTGCTTTTGCGCGGCCGCAGCGTTCGCATCCTCCGCGGCCTTTCGTGCGGCGTCTGCTGCATCGATATATGTCGAGATCGCGAGCTCCATGTCGAGGAACACCGCCTTGATCAGCGCGCCCATCGCGTCGGCGGCCTGTTCATGGCCTTGCCGGCCTCCAAAAAGCCCCTTCGGCCAGTTCGCGGCGAGAACCACCTTCGCCAGATCCGCAAGGAGCAGCGCGTAACCTCCGACATACCAGCGCGGCTCGAGGCCGATGCGTGCGTGCGTCTTGCCGATCCGGATGCTGCTATCGAGATAATCGGCGCTGAAATCCGCCGAACTGATGCGGGACCAATGGTTGAGCTGGGCCCCTTTCGCGTGGCTGACACGGCTTTCATCGGCGAAGAAGCGCGCGACATCCGGCACGGAGCCGATCTTGCCGTAGAAATCCTCGAGGATAGCCGGCAATGCCATGTCGATCACCGGCTTCAGCGAGCGGATGTCGTCCTTGGCTTTGGCGTCGAGACCAATGAAGTGCAGACGCTCTGCAAGCGCGGATTGATCGCTCAAGATTTTTCGCCTCGTTGTGTCTGGCGTGCGAAGCATCGTGTTCCGCACGACTCAAGTACAACGACGGTTAAATCCCACCGATTAATGCTCGCTTACCAAGCAAAGTTCTACTCATCCGCGCAGTGCGCGACGCATCCCGCAAAGCGAGAAAAGGCTCACTTCGCAGCCGCGGCCGCGCGCGTCGAGACGCGCTCGGCCGGGACCACGTCGAACTGGCGCAACATGCCGCGCCGAAGCACATCGAAAGTCACGGTGCGTCCGATCCGGTCGGCATTGAGCAGGCGGATCAGGTCGTCGACGCCGGTGACCTTCTCACCATCGACCTTGACGATGACGTCGAGCGTCATCAGCCCCCCGGTATCGGCCGGGGCGCCGTGCTCGATGGTGGTGATCATCGCGCCCGAGCCATTGTCGATGTCGGCGGCGCGGGCGTGCCTGCGCGGCACCGCAACGGTCTGCGCCGCGATCCCGATAAAGCCGCGCCGTACACGGCCGTGCCGGATCAATTCGCTGAGCACGGTCTGCGCGGTGTTGCTGGCGACCGCAAAGCAGATGCCCTGCGCGCCCATGATGATCGCCGTGTTGATCCCGATCACTTCGCCATGCGACGTTACCAGCGGTCCGCCGGAATTGCCCGGATTGAGCGCGGCGTCGGTCTGGATCACGTCCTCGATCAGGCGGCCGGTCTGCGAGCGCAGCGAACGGCCGAGTGCGGAGATCACACCCGCAGTCACGGTCGATTCAAATCCGAGCGGATTGCCGATCGCGACCACGAGCTGGCCGCGGCGCAGCGCCTTGGAATCGCCGAGCGGCGCGGTCGGCAGGTTACGCACGGAATCGGCGCGGATCAGCGCGAGATCGGTGTCCGGGTCTTCGCCGAGCAGGCGCGCATCCATGACGCGGCCCTCGGCATCCGTGAGCCGCAATTCGCGCGCGCCATCGACCACGTGGCTGTTGGTCAGCACGAGGCCGTCCGGCGCGATGATGACGCCGGAGCCTACGCCGCCGCGGCCCTTGCCATCCTTCTTTCGCGTCTCGACCCGCACGACAGCGGGACCGACGCGGTCGGCGACGCCGATCACGGCATGGGAATAGGCGTCGAGCAGCGCCGCATCGCTCGCGGCATTGTCGGCATGTGGCTGCGCTTCGTCCGCCTCGAACAGGGCGGTATTGGTGATATCGAGCATGGGACGCTCTCACATGAATACACGCGCGGCCGCAGACTGGTCTGCGGGCGCCCAAGCCGCCGGCCGCGCTGTTGGGGTGTTCCCAGATATAGGTCGGCGGCGCGTGAGTTAAAGGCCCGCCTCCGCGGCTAGCGGATGTGCGCGAAAACCTCGGCAAAAAAGTAGGGGCCGAGGCAATAAACGCTGGTCCACAGCACCGCTCCCGCGCCTTGCGCCATCAGGAAGCGGTGAAACGGCATGGAGAGCGAACCCGCGACCAGGCCGTTGAGCTGCCGCATCAGCGGGATGAAGCGCGCGGCGACGACGATCCAAAGGCCGCCTTTGGAAAAACGCGCCTCGACTGCATCGAGCCGTTCGGCGGTGAGACCGATGCGTGGCCCGAAGCGACGCAACAGCCGGTTGCCGCCGAGCCGTCCGATCAGATAGCCGGTGGAATCGCCGAGGATCGCGCCGAACAACACCGCGAAATACACCCCGACGATCGAGAGTTCGCCCTTGGCCGCAAGCAGGCTGCCCGCGATCACGCCGGTTTCGCCGGGTACGGGCGAGCCCATCGATTCCAGAAAGATCATCACGAAGATCGTAATAGCGCCGTAGGTCTTCAGGAACGGTTCGAAGATCGCCCAGCCTTCATGCAACGTCGAAAGCATTCGCCTCAATTCCCGAAAGACTGGCCGACTTTCTTCATGACCGCGTCTTTCCATTGCACGATCTGCGGCGAGTCGAGAACCTGCGGCGGCTTGTCCGTTTTCACTGCATCGGGAGTCAGCCGCGCGATATCGAGTTCGCCGTCGGTCCAGTAGGAATCGCCCTCGCCGTTGCGCCCGTTCAGCGTCGGGCCGACGCCGGTCACCTGATAGATGGCTTCCACGACCTTTGCGGCTTTCAGGTCATCGATCAGGCCATCGCGTTCCGCGTCAATATCCGGCGAAATGTGGTGCGTCACCTGCCCTGTATAATGACTGAGGCCGACGCCGCGATCGAAGGTCACCGAACCAAGCCAGACCGGCCGCTTCTCGGCGCCCTGTGCAAGCACCTGCCAGAACCGCACGTGATGGCGGCGATCGGCGCTCTTTCCGGACGGCTTCTCGAAGGCAAGATCCTCGACGCGCCCGTCATAATAAAGCGGGCTCACCGGGGCATGTTTGTATGGCCGGTCGAGCAGCACCGAACCGATGATCTCGACACTCGACTTGAGCGTGATCGGATCGGCCGGAAACCATCCTGCCTCGTTCATCGCCCGGATCACGGTCGCGCGTTCGCCGACAAGTCCGACATTCAGCGCATCGCCGGGGATGCCCTGCTTGGTATGCGTGACCATCGACTGGGTCGCGAGGCCAGGTTGATGCTCGAAATGCTTCCACGCCGCCGGCAGGATCAGATAGGCGACGGCGCCGTAGATCAGTGCCACGACGGCGGCAGTGAACATGATCGCACGTCCATAGGGTCTCATTGCTTTTTATACCGGATCGCTGCCGCCACGTCTTGCAGACCATGCAATGAGTCCGGCAACGACGAAAATAGCAAAACACGCGCTGAAGGGACCGGCGGCGGCATAGGCAAGCGCACCACCGAGCACGCCGGCGAGGAAGCCCATCAGCACGGAGAACACGGTCGCGAAACGCCTGCGCGCTTCCGCGACATAGGCGGCGAGTGCGGGATCGGCCGCAACGCGCGCCGGACGAAAGCGCGCATAGATCAGTTCGGCGGCATCGATCGCGAGCTGCGTCGAGTTGCCGGTCATCACGTTGGTCTGGGGCACGCCGCGAAGCAACAACCGGACGAGCGTCGATTGCACGCCCATCGCCGCCGCCGACAGCAATCCGGCGGCCGCGCCGATGAGGGCGTCCGGGTTCTTGATCGGCCACGCGTAGAGCATCAGCGCAACGAAGGCCGAGAGCAGCAATGCTTCAAGCGCAAACACCAGCGGCAGCGAAGAACGTTTGCTGCCTCTGCGCGCGATGACCATGATCGCAGCGATGCCGGCGCCCAGCATGAATGCCGGGATGGCGAGCATCTTGACCGCCACGCCACGGTCATCGACCACGAGCTCGGCCGCAGCGACCACAAAACTGCCGGTCACCTGCGCGGCAAAGAATCCGAACAATGCGAGAAAGGTGATGCTGTCGACATAGCCGGCGACGAGACTGAGCAGTGGCGGAACGACGCGCGGCAGCGGCGCGGGTCCGGCAGTCGCATTCATAGGCCGCGCAGCCACGCGCCGATGCGCGCGACAGCCTCATGCATGTCGGCCTGCGATTGCGCGTAGCAGAAGCGCAGATAGTGGCGTCCGTCGATCGGATCGAAATCGACGCCGGGCGTCGCCGCGACATGCGCTTCCGCAAGCAGGCGCTTGGCGAACTCGTACGAGTCGTCCGAGAAGCGTCCGATATTGGCGTAGAGGTAGAACGCGCCGTCGACCGGAAGAAACGTTTCGAGCCCGGCCTGCGGCAAGCCTTCAATCAGGATACGGCGATTGTCTTCGTAGCCGTGCTTGACGCCGTCCATCTCGTCGCGGCCGTCGAAGGCGGCTTCCGCCGCGATCTGCGACAGGGTCGGCACGGAGATCGCGAGATTACCCTGCAACCGTTCGATCGGCCGCACGAGCGGCTCGGGCGCAACGATCCAGCCGATCCGCCAGCCGGTCATGCAGAAATATTTCGAGAAGGAATTGATTACGAGCGAAGCGTCCGAGACCCGCAGCGCGGTCTCCGCCGGAAACGCGTAATCGAGGCCATGATAGATCTCGTCCGAGATGAAGCGGATGCCCGCCTCTTCCGTCGCGCGGATCAGGTCCGCAAGCGCCTCGGGCCGCATCATGGTGCCGGTCGGATTGGCCGGGCTCGCCACCAGCAATCCGTCGAGCTTCTGCTTGCGATGCTCGGACAGCACCGCCTCCGGCGTCACAGCCCAGCGTGTCGCGTCCCCGGTCTCGATCAAAACCGGCTCGCAGCCGAGCGCCTTCAGGATGTGGCGGTACGGCGGATATCCGGGATTGGCGATGCCGACGCGGTCGCCGGGCTCGAACATCGCAAGGAAGGCCAGGATGAAGCCTGCAGACGATCCCGTGGTGACGATCACCCGCGCCGGATCGAGATCGACATTATACGTTTCGCCATAGTGCCGCGCGATCCGGTTGCGCAGGGAACTGATTCCGAGCGCTTCGGTGTAGCGCAGAGGCCCGTCGAGTGCGTTTTTCGCAGCCGTGATTGCGGTCCGCGGCGCCGATGCCGCCGGCTGGCCGACCTCCATGTGGATGACGTGGTGGCCCTTAGCCTCCATGCGCGTCGCGGCCACGATCACGTCCATCACCATGAAGGGCGGAACATCGCTGCGCGCGGACGGCGACAATATCTGGCGTGCCCGTTCCAGCATCAGTTCAGGCGCCCATTTTCAACCTGTCGTTGGGCATGCGCCCCGCTCCTGCCGCATTCGCGGGATTGCTTGGGACGATCCCGAGACCATGACCGCGGCGTGATTTGACCGCTTCAGACGGGCTCTCTAGGTTCGCGCCATAAGCGAAGCAAATCAGAACGTTATGACACGAGCCGCAACCCCGCTTACGCCTAGCAGGACCGCGAGGTCGAAACCAGTCTCGCGCCTCCTGGTGGCGGCGATGGCGGTGGTTTTGGCGGTTCCGCCGCTCCCGGCGCAGGCCCAGAAGCGCGGCGGCGGCATTCCGCTGATCCGGGACGCCGAAATCGAGCAATTGATGCGCGACTACACGACGCCGATTCTCCGGGCGGCGGGGCTGGCCAAGGCCAATGTTAAGGTCGTGCTGATCAACGACCGTTCGTTCAACGCCTTCGTGGTCGATGGCCGCCGGATCTTCGTCAATACCGGTGCGCTCGCCGAATCGACGACCCCCAACCAGATCATCGGCGTCATGGCGCATGAAACCGGCCATATCGCCGGCGGCCACCTGTCGAAACTCCGGCAGGAACTCGCCAACGTACAGACCGCGGCGCTGATCGGCATGCTGCTCGGCGCAGCCGCAATGGCAGCCGCCGGTCGCTCCGGCGCGGGCGATGGCGCGGGTCAGGCCGGCATGGCAGCGATCATGGGCAGCCAGCACGTGGCGACCCGCAGCCTTCTGTCCTACCAGCGCGCACACGAGGAAGCCGCGGACCGCGCGGCGGTGAAATTCCTCGCCGCCACCGGACAATCCGCGAAGGGCATGTACGAGACCTTCAAGCGCTTTGCGGACAACTCGATGTTCACCGCGCGCTTCGCCGACCCTTATGCGCAGTCGCATCCGATGCCGACCGAACGCATGGCCGCGCTTACGGAGATCGCGCGCACGAGTCCGAACTGGGACAAGAAGGACCCGCCGGAATTGCAGGCGCGTCACGACATGATGCGCGCCAAACTGTCCGGCTTCATGGAGCAGCCGCAGACTGTCGCGCGCCGCTATCCGCCGAGCGACACGTCGCTGCCGGCTCGCTATGCGCGCGCGATCGCGACCTACCGGCATTCCGACATTCGCGCCGCGCTGGCGCAGATCGATGCGCTGATCGCGGCGCAGCCGAACAATCCCTATTTCCACGAACTGAAGGGGCAGGCACTCCTCGAAAACGGCCGCGCAGCCGAAGCGGTGGCGCCGCTGCGCCGCGCGGTCGCTCTCGCTCCCGATCCGACGCTGATCAAGATCATGCTCGGGCAAGCGCTGGTCGCGACCAACAACCCTGCGCATGCCGAAGAGGCGATCTCGATCCTGCGCACTGGACTGGCGCAGGAGCCGGACACGCCTAACGCCTATGAGCAACTCGCCATGGCCTATGGCCGCAAGGGCGATCTCGCTCAGGCCGATCTCGCATCGGCGCAGGCCGCTTTCGCAAAGGGCGACATCAAGACCGCGCGCGAACTCGCCGCACGCGCCAAGACACGCCTGCCGGTCGGATCGCCCGGCTGGGTCCGTGCCGATGACATCATTGCCGCCAAGGTGCCGACGGGACCGAACCGTCAGAACTGACCGATTCACAAAGGACACACTCAATGAACATTCTTTCCCGCCTACTCGCCGCCCTCACCGTGGCGTTCGCCGTTGTCGCGGGCGGCGCGGCGCAGGCGCAAAGCTTCACGCCGGAGCAGCGCGGCGAGATCGAGGCGATCATCAAGGACTATTTCATCAAGCACCCCGAGATGATCGAGGAGCTGCAGGCGCTGGCGCAGACCGAGAAACTCAAGCGGGTCATCAGCGAGAACAAGCAGACGCTGTTCGAGTCGCCGCGTCATGTGACGCTCGGCAATCCGAAGGGCGACGTCACGATGGTCGAGTTCTTCGATTACAATTGCGGCTTCTGCAAACGCGCGCTCGACGACATGATGACGCTCATCAAGGACAACCCGAATCTGCGCGTCGTGCTGAAGGAGATGCCGGTCCTCAGTCAGGGCAGCATGGATGCGGCTCAGGTCGCGGTTGCGGTCGCACTGCAGGACAAGAGCGGCAAGCGCTATCTCGACTTCCACCAGAAGCTGCTGGGCGGCCGGGGCCAGGCCGACAAGGCGCGCGCCCTCGCCGTCGCCAAGGAAGTGGGCGCCGACATGGCCCGCATCGAGAAGGACATGAACAGCCCCGAGGTGAAGACCGCGCTGCAGGAAAGCTTCGGCCTCGCGGAGGCGCTCGGCTTCCAGGGCACGCCGTCCTACGTAATCGGGAACGAGGCTGTGGTCGGCGCGGTCGGCGTCAAGGAGTTGCAGGCCAAGATCAATACGGCACGCTGCGGCAAGGCGACCTGCTGACGCCTCGCAGGCATCAGGGCACCGTCCTCGTCTGCGGACGCCGGGCTTTTCCTCGCCCGGCGACCCGCCTATAAGGGGGCCCGCCGGGGCCCCCGCGCCCCTTTTTCATGCAATCACGGCGCGACTCTGGCCCGATGGCGACGACGGTCTATGTCCTGAATGGCCCGAATTTGAACCTGCTCGGCACCCGCGAGCCGGAGGTCTATGGCCACACCACCTTGAAGGACGTCGAGGCCATGTGCCGCGACGCCGGCAAGCGCCACGAACTTGAGATTGTCTTCCACCAGTCGAACCATGAGGGCGCGCTGGTCGACTGGATCCAGGAGGCACGCGCGAAAGGCGCCGCCGGCATCGTCATCAATCCGGCCGCCTATACCCACACCTCGATCGCGATTCTGGACGCGTTGCTCGCGGCCAATGTCCCGATCGTCGAGGTGCATATCAGCAACATCCATGCCCGCGACCCTTTCCGCAGGCATTCCTACGTTTCTCCGGTCGCGAAAGCGATCATTTGCGGCTTCGGCGTCAACGGCTATGTGCTAGCGATTGACGGACTCGCGGCCATGCTAAAACCATCGAAGGGCTGACACGTGGCGTCTGATAAAGACAAGAAATCGGGCCAGGCAAAACCTGCACCTTATGACGAAGACACCATTCGCGGGCTTGCCAGGCTCCTCGACGAAACCGGCCTGACCGAGATTGAGATCGAACGCGGCGGCGAGCGGATCAAGATCGGACGCGCCGCGCGTGCGGTCAGCGTCACGGCTCCCGCAACCGCTGCGGCGCCTGTTGCGGCAACGGCGGCTCCTGCTGCCGCCGATCCCGCCAAGCATCCGGGCATGGTCCCCTCGCCGATGGTCGGCACGGCCTATCTTGCGCCATCGCCCGGCGCGAAGGTGTTCGTCGAAGTCGGCCAGACCGTGAAGGCTGGCGACACCCTGCTGATCATCGAAGCGATGAAGACGATGAACCAGATTCCGGCGCCGCGCGGCGGAACGGTGACGCAAGTTCTCGTCGAGGACGGCCAGCCGGTCGAATTCGGCGAACCGCTGATGATCATCGAGTGAGCGAATGCGCACCACTCGGGCGTTCCATGTTTGAAAAAATCCTCATAGCCAATCGCGGCGAGATCGCGCTGCGCGTCTTGCGCGCCTGCAAGGAGCTCGGCATCCATACGGTCGCCGTACACTCCACCGCCGACGCCGACGCCATGCATGTGCGTCTCGCCGACGAGAGCGTCTGCATCGGACCGCCGCCTGCGCGCGACAGCTATCTCAACGTGCCGTCGCTGCTGGCGGCCTGCGAGATCACGGGCGCCGATGCCGTGCATCCGGGCTATGGCTTCCTGTCAGAGAATGCGCGCTTCGCGGAGATTCTCGCCGAGCACAATATCGGCTTCATCGGCCCCAAGGCCGAGCACATCCGCACGATGGGCGACAAGATCGAGGCCAAGCGTACCGCCAAGAAACTCGGCATCCCGGTGGTGCCGGGTTCGGAAGGCGGCGTGACGTCCGACGACGAGGCGTTCCGGATCGGCCGCGAGATCGGCTATCCGGTGCTGGTGAAAGCTGCGGCGGGCGGCGGCGGCCGCGGCATGAAGGTTGCTCACTCCGAAGAGGAAATGAGCGTCGCACTGCAGACCGCGCGCTCGGAAGCGAAAGCCGCGTTCGGCGACGACGCCGTCTATCTCGAGAAATACCTGCAACGGCCGCGTCATATCGAAATCCAGATTCTGGGCGACGGACGCGGCGGCGCCATCCATCTCGGCGAGCGCGATTGCTCCTTGCAGCGTCGCCATCAGAAGGTGCTGGAAGAAAGCCCCTCGCCCGCGCTCAACGCCGCGCAGCGCGAGAGGATCGGCGAAATCTGCGCGAATGCGATGCGCGAGATGAAATATCTCGGCGCCGGGACCATCGAATTCCTCTACGAGGACGGCGAGTTCTATTTCATCGAGATGAATACGCGTATCCAGGTCGAGCATCCGGTGACCGAGGCGATCACCGATATCGATCTGGTTCTCGAGCAGATCCGCGTTGCCGCCGGCAGCGACCTGCCGTGCCAGCAGAAGGACCTGCGCTTCACCGGTCACGCCATCGAATGCCGGGTGAATGCGGAAAATCCGTCCAACTTCCGGCCGTCCCCCGGAAAGATCCTGCACTATCACCCGCCGGGCGGGCTCGGCATACGCGTCGATTCAGCGGCCTATCAGGGCTACACCATCCCGCCCTATTACGACTCGATGGTCGGCAAGCTGATCGTGCATGGCAAGACGCGGCAGGAATGTCTGATGCGTCTCAAGCGAGCGCTCGACGAATTCGTGGTCGACGGCGTGGAGACGACCCTGCCCCTGTTCCGGACTCTGGTCCGCAATCAGGACATTATCGACGGCAATTACTCCATCCACTGGCTGGAGAAGTTTCTGGCCGAAGGCGGGATGGAGGGGTGAAAAAATGAGCCGGGATCGGGAACTCGGCGTTGGCTTAAGCGTTTGACACAATCGCCTCGCCACAGGAGCCCTTTCCCCGCCATGACTTCCGTTGAGACGGCCGGCCCGATCCGGTCGCCTGGCGCGCAGCCAATATTGCTGGCCTTGGGTTTCGCCATTCTCGTCGCCATCAGTCTCGCCGCCATCTGGCTCGTCGACCGGGCCCGCGATGACTCGCAGACGGTGGTGGCAACGTTCGACATCCAGAACCGGCTGTCGCTGATCCTCCTCAATCTGCGCCGGGCGGAATCGGCGCAGCGCGGATACATCATTACCGGACAAAAGCCGTATCGCGACGAATACCGGGAGGCCGCAGCCAACACGATGCCCGCGGTCAAAAGTGCGGCCGAGGTGATTGGGCTCGACCCCTCACTCAAAGACGGATTCGAGAAGGTCCCGGCGCTGGTCGAACGCAAGCTCGCGGAAATGGAACGGGTCGTGGAGTTGCACGATTCCGGCCGCCCCAGGGAAGCCGCGGATTTGATCTGGCACGGCGAAGGCCGTGCCGCGATGACCGATGTCCGCGACGCGATCGTCGAGCTTTATAGCGTCGAACGCAAACTCCTCGAAGCGCGCCAGGCGGAATCTGCGCACACGAACACATTGCTGCTGCTGGTGACGCTGCTCGGCACAGCGGCAATCGCCGCCATCGGCGCCGTCTCGATCTATCTTGTGCAGCGCACGTCCCGCCAGCGCGAACAGGCCCGCGCCGCCCTTCTGGATATCAACGAAAACCTGGAAGCCAGGATCGAAGAACGCACGGCCGAATTGCGGGAAGCCAACAACGAAATCCAGCGCTTCGCCTACATCGTCAGCCACGACCTGCGGTCGCCGCTCGTCAATATCATGGGCTTCACCGCGGAGATCGAGGCTATAAAAAACGACATATTTGACCAGCTTCCCGTCGCGGAAGAAAACGATACCGAGGCCTCCCGCAAGACGGTAGAGTTGTCCCGGGACTTTGATGAATCCCTCGGATTCATCAAAGGCTCGATCGGCAAGATGGACCGGCTCATCAACTCGATCCTGAAGCTGTCCCGCGAGGGACAGCGGACATTCAAGCCCGAGTATGTGAGCATGGACCAGCTGATCAGGTCGATCACCGACGCGGTGGCCCATCAGGCTGCCGAGAAAGAGGTCGAAATCACGGTGGAGGCATTGCCTCCGCTGAAGAGCGACCGCCTCGCCCTGGAACAAATCTTCTCCAATCTCGTTGACAACGCGCTGAAATACACGGCGCCAGGCCGCCCGGGCCATGTCCGCATTCGCGGTCGCGCTGAGCATCTGCGGGTCGTTTACGAGGTGGAAGACAACGGTCGCGGCATCGCGCCCGAGGATCACCAGCGCGTCTTCGATCTGTTCCGTCGTGCCGGGGAGCAGGACCAGAAGGGCGAAGGCATCGGCCTCGCCCATAGCCGTGCGCTGGTGCGGCGGCTGGGCGGATACATGACGCTGAAATCCGAGCTGGGCAAAGGCAGCACCTTCATCGTCACGCTGCCGCGCCGGATGCAAGAGGACGAGAGACACGCCGCATGAGTGAACATGTCAGCATCGTCATGGTCGAGGACGACGAAGGCCACGCGCGCCTGATCGAACGCAATATCCGTCGGGCGGGCGTCAGCAACGAGATCATTCCTTTCAAGAACGGCACGGAGGCCGTGCGCTTCCTGTTCGGTTCGGACGGGTCGGGTGCCGTGAACAGCGGCCGGGCGCTGCTGATCCTGCTCGACCTCAACCTGCCTGACATGAGCGGCGTCGACATCCTGAAGCGCGTGAAGGCAAACGAGCACCTGAGGCTGACGCCCGTCGTGGTGCTGACGACCACCGACGACGAGGGCGAGGTCAAGCGTTGCTACGATCTTGGCGCCAATGTCTACATCACGAAGCCCGTCAATTACGAAAGCTTCGCGAACGCCATCCGACAGCTTGGCCTGTTCTTTTCGGTCATCCAGGTTCCCGTCACCGCCTGACATCATCTCATGCCGAAGAAGGTCCTTTATGCCGATGACGAAGCCGGGCTCCGCCGGTTGGTGGAGCGCGGACTGTCTGCGCATGGCATCGAGGTTGTCGCAGTAGAGGATGGCCACGCCGCCGTCGAACGGCTGAAGCACGAACAGTTCGACGTCGTCGCGCTCGATCACTATATGCCACGGCTCGACGGCATTGGCGCGCTCAGGCTGATCCACGAGATTCCGAACCATCCGCCGGTGATCATCGTCACCGGCGAACAGGATTCCGCGGTTGCTGTCGCGGCGCTGAAGGCCGGTGCTTTCGATTACGTCCTGAAGGATGTCTCCGGACAATTCGTCCCTCTGCTGCTCGCGGCCTTGACCGGCGCGGCTGACGCGATGCGCATGCGGCGCGCCAAGGAAAACGCCGAAGCCGAATTGCGCGAGCAGCGCGACCGTTTCGAGAAGCTCGCCATCGAACGCGAGATGTTGCTGCGCGAGGTCAATCACCGCGTCGGCAATTCGTTGCAGTTGATCGCGGCCTTCCTGCAACTGCAGGGCGGCTCGTCGAAGAACGATCAGGTGAAGGCTGCCCTCACCGACGCCACGCGCCGTGTGATGGCGGTCGCGCAGGTCCACAAGCGGCTCTACACCTCCAATGATGTGCAGTCCGTTTCAGTCGACCAGTATCTCGCCGCCCTGGTCGAAGATCTCGCCAAGACCGACATCTCCGATACGCCCGTTCTGAGCCTCGCCGCGGAGCCGCTCGATCTCGATCCGGATCGCGCGGTCGCGATCGGCGTCATCGTCAACGAGCTTGTGCTCAACGCGATGAAATACGCGTACCCGGCCGAGAAGGGTCCGATCCGCATCGGGCTGAAGCGCGTCAACGGCAAGCGCGCCATGCTGAGCGTCGAGGACGACGGCATCGGTCACGACATCAAGACCACCCCGCGCTCGACCGGTCTTGGCCGCTCGATCGTCGGCGCGATGGCGAACCGCCTCGGCGCGGACGTGGTCTACGACCCATCCCATAGTGGAACGCGCGTCGTTATCACGTTCGAGTGTGTTGCACCGCCCGCAAACTGACCGACCGCCAGTCCGTAGACTGCAACCATTGCGCGACGGCAAAGTCTCGCCTATCTCGAGCGTATGAGAATCGCGGCATGGGTTCAGCCTTTGCGTCGCAGCCTGCCCGCCGGTCTGGGCATCGTGGCTTTCTCCGCCACCGTGGCGCACGCGTCCTCATTCGCCGACAGTCGTGACGCCCTGCTCGGCCTGATTTCCAATCCGGACGCGGCCTTCATATTGCTGCTGGTCGGCATCTATGCGCTGCTGCTGGAATTTGCGCATCCCGGAGCCCTGCTGCCGGGGATCGTCGGGGTCATCTGCCTGGCGCTTGCCACGATGGCGCTGTCCGCTCTGCCGGTGCAATACGGCGCGCTCGCGCTCCTGATTGCGGGCATCGCGCTGATGGCGGCGGAGGCCTTCACGCCCGGCTTCGGCGTGCTCGGCCTTCTCGGTTTTGCCGCCTTCGTCGGCGGCGGCTATTTCCTGTTCGATGCGCCGGCCGGCCAGATCGAGATGCGCGTATCGATGCCGCTCCTGATTGGGTCGGCGGTCGCAAGCGCCGGGCTGATCTTT
>Ga0180218_1001026_pt1 | contig 18896 bp, 14 predicted proteins | sample eDN3rd37CKraftBY_FD_151334 | JGI IMG/M metagenome (GOLD analysis project Ga0180218, IMG submission 151334) | Enriched backyard soil microbial communities from Emeryville, California, USA - eDNA 3rd pass 37_C Kraft BY (version 2) (version 2) | ecosystem: Environmental > Terrestrial > Soil >...
GCCGAAGCACCGATCTTCCAGGTCGCCGACTATGGCCTCGTGGCAGATCTCTTCCAGGCCCTGCCCGAACTCGACGCCGAACTGCAAAAGGCTGGACGCTAAGCCAGCTTTCACCTCCGAAGGACACCCGTTCATGCCGCAAACGCAGAAGCTGATGGAAAAAGGCAAGGTCGGCGTCAAACCTGCCCGCACGATCAGCAAAGTCGGCATCATAGGCGCAGGACAGATGGGCAGCGGCATCGCGCATGTCGTTGCCCTATCGGGCTACACGGTCGCCATCAACGACCTGAAGCGCGAGTCCTTCGACCGCGGCATGGAGGTGGTCAACAAGAACATGGCCCGGCAGATCGCCAAGGGCCTGATCAAGGAAGAAGAGCGCGACACCGCGCTCGAGCGCATCAGCTTCGCACCGGCATTGGAAGACTTCGGCGACTGCGACCTCGTCATCGAGGCCGCAACCGAAGACGAGAGCCTGAAGCACAAGATCTTCGCAGCACTCTGTCCGCACCTGAAGCCGACCGCGCTGCTCGCTTCCAACACTTCGTCGATCTCGATCACCCGCCTCGCCTCGACGACCGACCGGCCCGAAGACTTCATCGGCATGCACTTCATGAACCCGGTGCCGGTCATGGAGCTCGTCGAACTCATTCGCGGCATCGCCACGGGCGACGAGACGTTCGCGACGGCCCGCACCTTCGTCGAAAGCCTCGGCAAGACGACCGCCGTGTCGGAAGACTTTCCGGCCTTCATCGTCAATCGCATTCTGCTGCCGATGATCAACGAGGCCGTCTACACGCTCTATGAAGGCGTGGGCACAGTCGATGCGATCGACAAGGCGATGCGGCTCGGCGCGCACCACCCGATGGGACCGCTGGAACTCGCCGACTTCATCGGTCTCGATACCTGCCTAAGCGTCATGCAGGTTCTCTACGAAGGTCTTTCGGACTCGAAATACCGTCCTTGTCCGCTGCTCGTGAAATACGTCGAAGCCGGCTGGCTCGGCCGCAAGACGAAGCGGGGCTTTTACGATTATCGCGGCGAGAAGCCCGTCCCCACACGGTAAGGCCAGGGCGAAGGAAGCATCAGCTCAGCCCCGCCTCATCATCTAGCCGAATAGATTGCTCAATTTTCCAGTGACGTCGGCCTGCTCGGCCAGCGCCAGCAATGCCGGATAGACGACGAGCCACGACATCGCGCCAACGAAGAGCGTGACGCCGATCGCAATCGGCCACGACATTCCCCAAAATATCTTGTGGCTCCACGCGACGAAGACCAGCACGGCGCCGTAAGTTGCATACGTCAGGACCTGCCAAACGATGTTGAGGTCGATGGCCGCCTGGGTCTTCAAAACGCTAAATCCGATCGCGAACGCAATGAGCGTGACGACGATGCTCACGATCGATCCATAGCTGACGCTCAGCACGCACAGCTTCACGTATGACATCGGTGGCCGTGCCCGCGGGCCGAGTGCGCGGCAAACGTAATATTGAATGGGCGTCAGGATCGCCATGCCTATGTACTGCACGATCTCGTTCGTCACGACCGTCGCGCTGTTGGCCGTATTGGGAACGTTGAACAGCAGGGCGAACGCCCTCGGCACGATGACGTAAGCGAGAGTCATCTGCGCACCGACTAACGCCGTCAGGAGACCCCAGTGCGAACGGTATACCGGATCGTCCGTCAGCCGGATGATGGTCGCGACAGGGTGGACTAGAAACGAAACGACGACCGAGAAAATTCCAGTGTCGCGTTGGGAGTTCAAGAACTCCGACTTGATCGCGCCCCAGCCCTCCGGCCCAGCGAGCGCCGGGGCGGCGGCACCGCACCCGCTACAGAATTTCCCCTGCAATGGCGTGCCGCAATGGGTGCAGAATCCGGAACTTGCCGCTTCGCTTCCCGCCATGCCGAGCACCCCCGTGCTGTCCCGCAGATTCTTCTATCATGGCCGAACACCCGCAGAAACTGGCGCCGCAAGCCGTTCGGAGTTATGCAGCAGTTCACAATGTTCAAATGAAGAGTCGACGATGGCTGACAGCTCACGTGTAGCGATGGTGACGGGCGCGGGATCAGGGATCGGGCGCGCCGTTGCCCTGAAGCTTCAGGCGGCAGGATATGACGTCGCCCTGCTCGGACGGCGCGTCAGCGAGCTGGAGAAAACCGCAGCAGACGCAGCACCCGGTGGCGGCAGCTTCCTGATCACGCCGGCCGACGTGATGTTCGAAAATGCCGTCCACGGCGCTTTTCAAAAGACGCTGGAGGTCTTCGGCCGCCTCGATCTCCTCTTCAACAATGCCGGCACGTTCACCCAGGGCGTCCCGATCGAAGATCTGCCCGTGGAAGAATGGCGGCGCGTCGTCGACGTCAACCTGACCGGCCCGTTTCTTTGCGCGCGCGAAGCCATCCGCATCATGAAAGCGCAAACGCCGAAGGGCGGGCGGATCATCAACAACGGCTCCATCTCGGCGCAGGTGCCGCGTCCCTACTCCGCTGCCTATACGGCGACGAAGCACGGCATCACCGGCCTCACGAAATCGATCTCACTCGATTGCCGCGCCGACAACATCGCCTGCTCGCAAATCGACATCGGCAACGCCGCAACCGATTTGACGGCCAAGATGGCAGACGGCATTTTGCAGGCCGATGGCCGCGTGATGGTCGAGCCGCGGATGGACGTCTCGCACGTCGCCGATGCGGTGCTCTACATCGCCAACTTGCCACTCGATGCCAACGTGCAGCAGATGACGCTGATGGCGACCACGATGCCCTTCATCGGACGCGGCTAGCCTATTGCGTTGGCTGGGCGGGCGCCTCGGCGGTCGCCCACAAAAGCCAGAGCGCGACGAGCAACAGGCCGATCGCGAGCACACGTCTCACGACTTGCATCTGCGCCGTGTTCGCGAGCAATGGCCGCGCGCGCGCTGCCAAGGCGACGATCCCGCCATGGACGACCGTCGCCACCACGACGTAGGCAATCGTCAGCGCCATCGTTTGCGCCACAAGCGGCTTGTCCGGATCGATGAACTGCGGCAGCACCGCGATATAGAAAACCGCAGCTTTCGGGTTCAACACGTTCGTCAGAAAGCCGCGAAAATAATACCGGTGGGAACTCATGTTCCCGCTGGCATTGCCGGTCTCCGTCGCAGGCTCTCCGCGCCAGACATCGTACGCCAGCCACAGCATATAGAGCGCGCCTGCCCAGCGGATGATTTCATACAGCAGTCGCGATTGCGAAACCGCCGCCGCCACGCCCAGCGCTGCAAGAATGCCGATGAGCAGCAGACCGGAGGCGACGCCGGCAACCGCCGTGAAGCCCGCCCGCCGGCCGTCGGCCAGCGTCACAACAGCGAGATAGGTCATGTTCGGACCGGGCGTCAGCTCGACCAGAAAGGCAAGCCAGATGAACGCGAGCGGCACTCCAAGAACGGTAAGTTCCTGGAGCGCGCCGGTCATCACGATGAACCGGGGATCTTAGGCAGAGAAATCTCATCGACGAGAAACTTCGTGAGATCACGCGTAAGATAATGGACGTGCTCGGGAAGCTCGCGCCACTCCCGGATTTTCAATTGCGCGGGATGATCGATGTAGTCGGAATGTACGAGCACCGTTGTCATCCCGAGGCTCGACGCGGGCACAAGATTGTGCGGCATGTCTTCGAACATCGCCGCCTGCGCCGCCGGAACTGCGTGCAGCTTCAGCATGCGGTCGAACGCTTCCCGCTCGGGCTTCGGAACGAATTCCGTCGCCGCGATATCGCAGATATCTTCGAAGAGATCGAGGACGCCGAGCTTTCGCGCCACGTTCTCTGCGTGAACGCGCGAGCCATTGGTGAAGATGAGACGGCGGCCCGGCAGCTTCTTGATCGCGGCGGCGAGTTCCGGCAACTCCGGCACGACGGAAAGATCGATGTCGTGCACGTACTCGAGGAACGGGCCGGGCGGCAGCTTATGCACGCGCATCAGCCCGGCGAGCGTCGTTCCGAACTGCCGGTAATAGGCTTTCTGCAAATGCCGCGCATGCTCGCGCGGAACGCCGAGCTTCTTGGCGATGAACTCGCTCATGCGCAGATCGACCTGCGCGAAGAGATTGCAGGATGCCGGATAAAGCGTGTTGTCGAGATCGAAGATCCAGGTATCGACGTGACCGAACCCACGCTTGGCCACAGCCTCGATCAGCTTTGGCAGACTGGATGCGTTCACGACTGAAGCCATCAGGCTTTGCCCCGCTTGCGCTCTGCGCGCCTGACGAGTGTACCGACGCCGTGTTCGGTGAAGAGTTCGAGAAGGACGCAGTGCGGCACGCGGCCGTCGATGATGACGACACCTTCGACGCCCGCTTCCACGACTTCGATGCAGCCCTCGATCTTGGGGATCATGCCGCCCGAGATCGCGCCGCTCTTGATCATCGCGCGAGCGTCCTCGATCGAGAGACTTGGAATAAGCTGCTTGTTCTCATCAAGCACGCCGGTCACGTCCGTCAGCAACAGCAGACGCTTGGCCTGCATGCGCGCGGCAAGCGCCGAGGCGAACGTGTCGGCATTGACGTTCAGCGTCTCGCCGCCCCGCCCGATGGCGACGGGCGCAATCACCGGAATGAGATCGGACTTGGAAATGACCTCGACGATGTGCGGGTTGACCTCCACCGGGTCACCCACATAGCCGATGTCGATCTCCTTCATCTCATTCGATTGAGGATCGGGCATCTGCGTGATCTTCTTGGCGACCATCAGGTTGGCGTCTTTGCCGGAGATGCCGACAGCCTTGCCGCCCTGCTGGTTGATCGCGGAGACGATCTCCTTGTTGATCTTGCCCGACAGCACCATTTCGACGACCTCGACGGTCGGCTTGTCGGTCACGCGGAGGCCGTTGATGAAGTCCGATTTGATCGCGAGCTTCGACAGCATACTGCCGATTTGCGGCCCGCCGCCGTGCACGACGATCGGATTGATGCCGGACTGCTTGAGGTAGACGATGTCCTGCGCGAAGGCCTTGAAAAGCGCCTCGTCGCCCATGGCATTGCCGCCGAATTTTATGACGACGGTCTTCTCATCGTAGAGAATGAGATGCGGTATCGCTTCCGCAAGGATCCGCGCCTGTTGATGCGCGCTCAAAGGCTTTTCGGCCGGCGCAGCAGCAGCATTTTCCGAATGACTTTTCGTTGACGTCACGCGCGCCCCCTTTGCCCATTCGATCGCGCCGGCGGGGAGCCGGTCGCCTCGTGGCGGTCTTATAGCTTCTCGGCAAAATGCCTCAATGAATTTCCCGGTCTTTGCCACATCCGGGCGCTACTGCCGCAGGCTGTCACGGCCAGTTGGGGACTAAAGTCATTCTGCCATCCTTCGGCGTCATGGCCTTGCTATAACCTTGCTATCAGCATGTACTTTCGGCACGTTAAGGCAATGAGTCCTGGCCAGTTCTGCCCGTCTTGGCCTTCAGTTCAGGAGACGTCGTGGGCGTGACGGCCACAGATTTTGCACAAATTCCGATGTCGTCCGATCTCGCCGCCACACTGGCGCGGGGAGCCGACTTCGCAGGCTCCAGCGGCGCGGCCGAGGTTTCGCTTGAGCATGTGCTCGCCGCCCTTTGCGACGATCCTGACGCCTCAGCCGTGCTGGACGCCAGCCAGATGGATGCGGAACGGCTGAAGGCAGATGTGGTCGAGCGCGTCCTGGCCAATACCGCGCCCGCCTCCGAACCGCACGATTCCCTTGGCGTATCGAAAGACGTCCGCCGCATATTGGAAGCGGCCGCAGCTGCTGCGCGTGGAAGCCGCCGCCGCGACATCAACGGCGCCATCGTGCTCGCGGCCATCGTGGGTGACGGCCAAAGCCTGGCAGCACAAATTCTCGAAGCGCACGGATTGACGTTCGACAACGCCATCCGCGCCCTGCAAGCCGCACTCGCCGCACCGCGCGAAGCACCGGCTCCAGCACCCGCGCCACCGCCTGCCCAGCAACAGCCGCAGCCGCATCAGCAGCAGCCCGTCGCGGACGATGTGCTGGCCCGCGCCCGCGAACGCGTGCAATCGCGTTCAGCGCCATCGTTGCGCGATATCATGAACGATATGCCGCGGCCCGCGCCCCCGACTCCGCAATATCCGGCTCCCCCGGCCGAAGCACACCCCGGGCCGATGCCAGATTTCGGCGAGCCGCAACCCTCGCTCGACACCGGCCTCACGGCTGACCCTCGGCTCGGAGCCGATCCATATGCGCCGGCTGGCAGCCACGGTTCAGCTCCGGCGTCACCGGCCTCCTCGGATCCGGGCCCGCACTTCGGCGGCGAAGGCGAACCGCAACAGCGCCGCGAGCCGAGTTTCGGCGACCGCGACCTGAGCGCGCCAAGTTTTGGCCAGCCGTCAGGGCCGCAGGCACCTGAACCATCGCTGCGCAATCCATCCGCGCCCGAGCCATCATTGCCGGTTCCACCTCGCCCCCAGCACGGACCAGCCCCAGCGCCTGAGCAGCATTCCTATCCCGCTGGCCCGGCCGCGCCTGAGGCGAGCCCCGCGCCGCCTTCGGAGATTTTCTCAGGGCTGCCGCCGCGGCCTCAGCCTTCGCGCGTCCTGCCGCCGCCGATCCCGCCCGGCGCACCGATCGGAGCCCCCCTTGGTTCGCCAATGGGTCCGCCGCTGGGAGCGCCGGCGCCAAGCGGCCCGGCCGGCCCACGCATGCGCGGTCCCGTGCCGCCCAATGCGCCGATGGGTCCTGCGACGCCGCTGAATGCGCCTCTTGGGCCACCGCTCGGCATGCCCGGCCAACGACCCAATCCTGGTCCGGGCCCCGCGCAAGCTCCGGGCCTCGGACACGATACCTCATTCCGCTCGGGTCCGCCGATGGGCGCGCCGCCACAGCAGCGGCCTGCGCCCGACGGCAAGCCGCGCCGCAAGGTCAAAGGCGCGAAAGGTCCCGCCGTCGAAGCCGGACAGCTCGCGGAAAACATTCCCCGCACGATGCGCGTGGGTAAAACTTCGCGGGCCGAAATCCGCATTGCCAAGGCCTCCGTAAAAGCCCTGACCGAAGGGCTCGATGGCGATGGCAATGTCTGGCAGCACTCGGTCGCCGTCACGAAAGCGATGTCGGTTCGGCTTCGCGCTCCTGAAGGCGGCTTCTTCATCGAGTCAGCCTCGCCCGAAACGCAATGGATCGAGAGCAATCTCGGCTACGCAAGCGATGACTTCGCGAGCTGGCGCTTTCTGATCACGCCGCAGTCGCGCGGCTGGTCGAGCTTGCAGATCATCGTCTCAGCGCGAACGGTCGGTGCCGATGGCGTTGCCGCCGAAACGGCGCTGCCCGATCAACTTATCGAGGTAAAGGTTCGCACCAACGTCGCGCAAATGCTGAAGCGGGTCGCCGGCTGGACGATTTCCGCCATCATCGGCGGCGCGCTCGCAACATTTGGCGGCGCGGCGTCAGGGCTGATGCAGAAATTTCTGAACTGACGAGAGCGGCGAAGGCCTTAGCCGCCGTGCGATTCGAGAAGCTGCGCAATCGTCCCGCGCAGCTCTTCGAACCCGAGCCCTTTTTCCGATGACGTCGCGATGATGGAGGGATAAGCGGCTGGACGCTTCGCGAGCGCCTTCAGCGTGCGCTCCTTCACCTTCTCCAATTCCGTCGGCTTGATCTTATCCGCCTTCGTCAGAACGGCCTGATAGGAGACGGCCGCGCCATCGAGAAGATCGAGGATTTCATCGTCGGGCGGCTTCAATCCATGGCGCGCGTCGATCAGAACGAAAACTCGGAGAAGCGTTCGTCGTCCGGCGAGATACGCGCGGATGACCTTGTTCCAGGCGGCAACCTTGTCCTTCGGCGCTTCCGCAAATCCGTATCCCGGCATATCGACGAGAAACAGGTCGGCTTCGGGCTCCGTGAAGAAGTTGAGCTCCTGCGTGCGCCCCGGCGTATTCGACGCCCGCGCCAGCCGCAGCTGTCCGACGAGCGCGTTGATGAGGCTCGATTTGCCGACGTTTGAACGCCCCGCAAACGCGATCTCCGGCCTGTCGTCTGGCGGCAGATGATCGAGGTCGGGCGTGCCGCGCGCAAACGTCCAGGCGCGCGTGAAGAGGCGCCGGCCTTTTTCGATTTGGTCAGCCGATAAGGCCTGAACCTCAGTCATGAATGGTATCCGGTGAAGGGCGGCCCCGAAGAGAGCCGCCCGCCTAACTCATTTGCCTGAGCCGCTGCTCGGCTTGAAGAGGCGCATCAATGGAGCAAACGTCCGTTTGATGTTGTCGAGCAGGTGAAACTCGGCGCCGTTCTTCTTGTTGATCAGCATCTGCTGCGCAATCGACAGCGTATTGCTCCATGCCCAGTAGATCACGAGACCAGCCGGGAAGCTCGCCAGCAGGAAGGTGAACATCACCGGCATCCACTGGAAGATCTGCTGCTGGATCGGATCCGGCTGCGGCGGGTTGAGCTGCATCTGGATCCACATCGTGATGCCCATGATGATCGGCCAGATGCCGATGTGCAGGAACTCCGGCGGCGCGAACGGCAACAGCCCGAACAGGTTGAAGAGCGACGTCGGATCCGGTGCGGACAGATCCTGGATCCAGCCGAAGAACGGCGCGTGGCGCATGTCGATCGTGACGAACAGCACCTTGTAGAGCGCGAAGAACACCGGGATCTGCAAGAGGATCGGCCAGCAGCCCGCGAGCGGATTGATCTTCTCCTTGCGGTAAAGCTCGAAGATCTCTTTCTGCTGCCGCTGCGGATCGTCCTTATGCAGTTCCTTGATGCGCTGCATCTCGGGCTGCATCTTCTTCATGCGGGCCATGCTCTCATACTGCCGGTTGGCGAGCGGGAAGAACGCCGCCTTCACGAGCACGGTCAGGATGAGAATGGTGACGCCGAAATTGTGAACGATGCCGTTGATGAACTCCATCAACTGGAAGAGCGGGCGGGTGATGAAGTAGAACCAGCCCCAATCGATCATGCGGTCGAAGCGCAGAATGTGCAGCGCATTCTCGTACCCGTCGATCAGAGAAGCCTTCTTGGCGCCGGCGAAGAGATGCGATTCCGTTCCCTTCCGCATTCCGGGCTGCACGGTGATCGCGCCGCGCAGGAAATCGGTCTGGAACGCATCCTTACCGCCAGGATCACGGGCCGGAAGCGCCGAGTATGTGGCGCGATATGGCACCGTTTGATCCGGAACGAGCGCAGTCGCCCAGTATTTATCCGTGACGCCCAGCCAGCCGCCGATGACGTTGTCGAACGTCGTCGGCACGCCGTTCTTCAAGGCGTTGGCGAAGGTGAATTCCTGCAGGCCGTGATCGCCGGAAACGCCGACGAGGCCCTCGTGCAGAACCGAGAAAACCATGGACGGCGGATGACCGCTGCGATGGACGCGCGCGTAGGGCATCAACGTCACTTCGCCGCCGGTCTTGTTCTCGAACTCGTCGACGACTTTGAACATGTAGTCCTTGTCGACCGACATGGTGCGATGGAAGACGATGCCCTGGCCGTTGTCCCACATCAGGCTGACCGGGGTTTCAGGCGTGAGCGTCGAACCGCCGACGACCGTCCAGTTGCTGTCCCGATCCGGAACCTTCACCGCGGAACCCGCCTGCGGCACCCAGCCGAATTCAGCGAAATAGGGATCCGCCGTGCCAGCTGGCGACAGAAGCGTGACCATCGGGCTGTTGGGATCGAGCGTCTCGCGATATTTCGTCAGCACAAGATTGTCGATGCGCCCGCTCTTCAGATCGATCGAGCCTTCGAGCGACGGCGTCGAGATCTGGATGCGCGGCGATTCTTTCAAAATCTCTTCCCGCGTGAGCGGCTTGGCGGGCGGCGGCGAGACCGTGCCGGGAACTGTCGCAGACGGAGGCGCGACCGGCGCGTTGGCGACGTTAGGCGGAACCTCCGACGTAGAAGTGCCCCGGTTCTGAGCCTCGAGTTCCTTGCTGTATTCCTGGCGCGCCTGCTCGTGCTGGATTTGTGGACGGGCAAAGAAGTACTGCCATCCCATCAGCACCAGGACCGATAGCACCACGGCGAGCATTAAATTGGTCTGGTCTTTGGGATCGTTCGGAGAGCTCATCAAATCCTCGAGGGCGCGGCGCCACTGGCAGGGGCCTCATTCAGGCCGAAGCGATGGCGGAAACTGGTCATAAAAGGAAGGGGACACCCAGTCACGCTGAACCTTTTTTGTCAGGTCTGGCGGGCCGGCTACGGTGCAGCGCCGACATGGCTTGGCAAATGTCGCCAAGAATGAGGGCATAGGGCCGGTCTAGAGCGGCGTGGCGGGCCACCACGACATAGTCGCAGGCACCGAGCTGTCTTTGCTTGAGATCCGCCGCAAACGCCGCCTTGAGGCGGCGGCGAATACGGTTACGCGTGACCGCGTTACCGATCTTTTTCGTAATCGTGAAGCCAAAACGCGGACCATCGCCCGCCCGCTTTGCATCTGCGGGGCGTTCGCGCATTTCGATCAGAAATGCCGGCGTGGATGATCGCCGGCCGCCGCGCACAGCAAGAAATTCTGAGCGCGCCTTGAGCGTGGGCAGGATGGGAATGACAGCCTCCAAAGCCGCAAAGCGACAGCGGGGGCCTTCGCGCTAGACCTGACTAGGCCGAAAGACGCTTGCGGCCCTTCGAACGACGGCGAGCCAGAACTCTCTGACCACCGGTCGTCAGCATACGCTTGCGAAATCCGTGGCGGCGCTTGCGAACAAGGCGGCTCGGTTGATATGTGCGCTTCACGGAACTCTCCGTCCAAGTCTCTTGAGGCCGTCCAACGAGGACCGGCATATTGCTTACTTATCCGAGACTTACCAATACACATCGCTCCGGGCTCAAGACCCTGGCACAGTGCAGATATCTCGGGAATTCGCGCCCTTATAGTCGCGCCCATGTGGCAAGTCAACGAGGCGTGAGCAACCCGCCCCCTAGCAAGACGCGCCTTCGATGAGAACAGCCTCTCGGCAGGGGATAGCGGCCGATAACGGCCACAAAAAGCACCGCCCGCATATTAAACTACATCAATATCACGTTGAAACGACGCGCGGGGGCGCTCGGCGGCCCTGGCGAGCCTGATCCCACTCCCATTTCCGGAACGCGCTCAATGCCCAAGGACAAGGCCGTAGACACGCCCCAGGCCCAGACCATCGAAACGGACTTCTGCGTCATCGGCGCTGGCGCCGGCGGGCTCGCATTGGCCATGGCCGCGACCGCCTTTGGCCAACGCGTGGTCCTGATCGAAAAAAATAAAATGGGCGGCGACAGCCTCAACTACGGAGGCATTCCGGCCAAAGCCCTGCTCGCTGCGGCCAAACGCGCCCACGCCATGCGAACCGCATCATCATTTGGCATTCGAGGTGTCGAGCCGCTGATCGATCCGGTGGCCGTTCACCATTACATCACCGACACCGTTGCCGAGGTCTCCCAGAATGCTTCGGTCGAGCGTCTCTCGGGTCTCAACATCCGCGTCATCACGGCCGCAGCCAAGTTCATCGGTCGCTCGACGGTTGCAGCGGGCGATTATCGGGTCACCGCGCGCCGCTTTGTGATTGCCACCGGCTCATCACCCGTGATCCCCGCCATTCCCGGGCTTGCGGATGTTCCCTTTTTCACGACGCAGACGATCTTCGAGAACAGGACGCTTATTCCCCACCTGATCGTCATCGGAGCGGGATCCGCCGGCCTCGAGTTCGCCCAAGCCTATCGCCGCCTCGGCTCGCGCGTGACCGTGCTCGACGTGGGCCAAGCCTTGAGCGGCGAGGATCCCGAACTCGCCGTCGTGCTCCTCACGCGGCTTGCCCGCGAAGGCATCGCGATCCGCGAAGGCGTGCAGATCAAAGGCATCTCAGGCGGTCCTGGGAAAATCGCCGTCGAGCTACAGACGGGTGATGACTCGGAGATTCTCGAAGGCACGGCGCTCCTCGTGGCCGCGGGGCGCAAAGCCAACATCGCCGACCTCGGCTTGGATGCGGCGAGCATACGCGTTGCGCAAAATGCCATCAAAGTTAACGGCGGATTGAGAACGACAAACTGGCGCGTCTACGCGATCGGCGGCGCGACCGGTGCCCCAAGTTGCGCGCACATCGCCAGCGAGCATGCGGGCGTCGTGTTGCGCAGATCGCTCTTCCGTTGGCCGTTCCGGACGAAGGGCGAGCACGCGCCGCGCGTCGTCTTTACCGACCCCGAACTCGCAACGATCGGCCTCAGCGAAACGGAAGCGCGCACCAGCTACGGCAGGATTTTCGTGCTCCGGTGGCCCTACCACGAGAACGACCGGGCCCAGATCGAACACGAGCCCGACGGGCACATCAAAGTCATCACCTCGAAGCACGGAAAAATTTTGGGCGCAGGCATCGTCGGAGCGGGCGCCGGCGAATTGATTCAGATGTGGTCGCTCGCCATATCTCAGGGCCTCAACATCAAGGCCATGACCGAATGGGTTTCACCCTATCCCACGCTTTCGGAGATCAATAAGAAAGCGGCATTTCGTTACTTTGCAACGGCTCCGAGCAGCCCATCTCTGCGCAAAGTGATCGCGTTCCTTGCCAAGCTCGGCTAATGATCTCCGCCCATGGAGAAGTTCGATCCGGTGCAACGCGCAATTACCAACGACGGCGCTCCCAAGACTGACGGCCTGAAGGCGAAGTCCTCCGTCGCCAGCGCGCCGTGGCACGCGGTAAAGCAGCTTTGGGAAAGCCGCAGTCTTCCGGCAAAGCTCATCATTTTGACGGCCGCATTCGTGCTGCTCGCTGAAGCTCTGATCTTTTTGCCCTCAATCGCAAGCTATCGCGTGACCTGGCTGCAGGAACGGCTGACGGCAGCGCAGCTTGCCGCTCTCACCTCCGATGCATTCCCCGGCGGACAGATCCCCTCCGCTCTGCGCGCCGACCTTCTCCGTACCGCACAAGTCCGGGCCATTGCTTCGCGCAGCCAAGGCGAGCGGCGCCTGGTGTTTCCGCCCGACGGTGATCTGACGATCGACTACGTCTATTATCTGCCGCCCGAGCCCGACACGTTTTGGGACGGCCTGACGACGCGTCTTGAGCAGGCCAAGGATGCCGTGGCGACGCTTATGTCGGCTGATCGCACCATTCGCGTTGTCGGCCACAGCGGCCCCGATCGCAACGACCTGATCGAGATTGTCATTCCCGAAGCGCCGCTCAAGGCGGCGATGATCCGCTACGGGATGAACATCCTGTGGCTGTCCATTATTCTATCGCTGCTGACGGCGGGCGTCGTTTATTTCGCGCTGAGCCGTCTCTTCGTGAAGCCGCTGACGCGCATCACGAGCAACATGCTGCGTTTCGCGGAAGATCCCGAGGACCAGAACCGCATCATGCCCGAGACTGGGCGCAGCGACGAGATCGGCGTGGCCGAACGCGAGCTCGCCAGCATGCAGCGCCAGCTCGCCAATTTGCTCACGCAGAAAAACCGCCTTGCGCAACTCGGCATGGCCGTCTCCAAAATCAACCATGACCTGCGCAACATGCTCGCCAACGCGCAGCTGATATCGGACCGGCTTGCCGATCTGCCCGACCCGACCGTTCAACGCTTTGTGCCCAAGCTCATCGCCTCACTCGACCGCGCGATCCAGTTCTGCAATTCGTCCCTGCAATTCGGCGGCGTTTCCGAAGCGGCCCCGCGCCGCGAATTGATGCAGCTGAAGCCGCTCGTCGAAGAGGTTGCCGACAGCCAGGGCCTGCCGCGCGAGGGCGCCGTCGCCTTCGTCATTGAAATGGACGCTCTTTTGCGGATCGACGCCGACCGCGAGCACCTCTTCCGCGCCTTGAGCAACCTCATCCGCAACGCCGCGCAGGCGATCGAAAGTGTTGAAGGTAAAACCGACGGCGAGATCCGCGTCGCCGCCCATCGCGAAGGCCGCAAGGTAGTCGTCGATGTGATGGATAATGGCGCCGGCGTTCCGCAAAAAGCGCGAGAAAACCTGTTCAAGGCCTTCCACGGCTCGACGAAGAAGGGCGGCACGGGGCTCGGCCTCGTCATCGCGGCGGAGCTTGTACAGGCCCACGGCGGCTCGCTGACGCTGGTCGAGAGCAAAGCAGGTGCCCATTTCCGAATCGAGCTGCCCGACCGCCCCGTGAATTGATTTCTGCCGGGCTTGTGCTGCCGCCCGTCAGACAGAAGGCCGCAACCCTCTGCGCGCCCTCCAGATTCGAGATCTCCGCGCCACTTGCAGGGAGCGCGGCGTCTCGTCCCTCACACTCTTCTTCGAAGCACTTGCGCTCGGCTGCGTGACCCACTAGAGAGGGTGCTTCGCCGCCCGGCCACGACGCCGGCGGGGCTTCAGCCCCAGCGGTGGACAAAGCGCCGGTAGCTCAGTTGGATAGAGCACCAGACTACGAATCTGGGGGTCGTGGGTTCGAATCCTTCCCGGCGCGCCACATCCAAAAAAACTCGATTGATTCAGCCGCGGGAGCGGCACCAGACCGGACGAAGATGAGAACTCTTCGTCAAGGCCCGATCTGCGATTAGCCTCCGAGGTCCTGTCGCGGTGCCGGCATTCCGCGCCTCAGCGGACACGGCATCGACGTCATCCGAACGATGCTTCTGACCCGAACGAATATCGGCCGATAGAGTGTCTGAGACATCGCCGAGTGAGGCCCGGGGGTTTGCTATCGCGCATCGAGCTTTCGACGGACCGCCTCAAGCTCTTCCATGCGCGCTTTGACTTCGGGCCAGCGTAGCGCGCTGAGCCGCGCGATCATCGCCTCAAGTAGAGCGGAGATGGGTGCAAACGAATCCCAGTTCGAATTGACGGCGATCCTCAATGCGAACACGTGCTCCGCAACCGCCGACAACGGCGACAGCCATTCGTCCGTAAACAAAATGATCTTCGCCCCACGCTTTGCGTCTGCCGCCAAGACGTCTTTCGTCAAGGGCGAGCGCAGGCGCGCTTCGAACTCAAACCAGCTTCAGCAGGCGGCTTTACGCGCGCTTTGACGGCTAGGTCCGGGGCAGCACTCGTATGCGAGTTGGGCCTACTCACGAGGGGTGAGAATTCTCATCCGTCGCCTGTCCCGGACGCTGCGCGGAGTTCTCGTGCATCCGCGAGCCCCACGAGCCAATTGCAGTTGCCAAGCAGCAACAAACGGCTTGGCGTTCCTGCACCACTGAACTAAATGACGCTTCGTTCGTTTTCTGAACAAAGATCGATTCAAATCTGTTTTAATATACTCATGCTGCACAGGCTCATTCGCTATCTGGTGACCTCAACAGTCCTGCTGACCATGGCGGTCGCGGGCCTGCCGGTCTTCGTTTGCGTGAGCCAAGCGCACGGGGCGATGATCGAGTTCGGTGGAACGCACCTCGATAAGAACGGGGCGAATGCCAACCACCACACATTATTTGTTCACGTCGAAGATTCAGCTCAATTTGTTCACGTCGAAGATTCAGCTCACTCCGACCCCTGCGTCGACTTCCGCCTGGAACGCGGGACGATCGTCCAGGAAAGCCGCAGCCATCAGCAGTCCTCGAACTTCGACGCGATAGACAGCACGCCGCCTTACGCTGTCACCCTGCCGTCGCGTTTAGAATCCGGGACTACCGGCTTCGTCTATCAGGCAGCCCCGCCAGACATTTCCCCTACACTGCGCGAGCGTCGAACCATCGTTCTTCGGATTTAGAGCCTGCATTCAGTGCGCCCCGCCGATGTGCGGGACGGCCGCTGGATTGCTCAATCCGATAGAACAATGATGGAGAATAAGAATGACGCGCGCCGCCGCGAGGCATGGCGCTGGTGAGCCCGTTTGGCTTAGCGGCCGAAAGACACCAGCACAGCAAGACTTCAATTTCGTTTGTTCACGCCCCAAGGGCCGTAGCCACTCGACCAAGAAACTCACCTTGGCTCTGGCACTCGGCTTGTGGCCGCTGCTGGCGGCGCCCGGCGTCAGCGCCTCGATCGGCACCTCACCGGAACCGGAGCGTCCTGGCCTGCGAACCGCGAACATGATCCTCGCCGACGCTCACACGTACCGGCATTGTCACAACCTCTCCCGGCGCACGTATTGCCACAGGGAGGGCAGGTTGCCTCAGAACTGGCCGCCCAATTCGAATACGCCCCACCGGGGTAAATCGAAGAAGGCGCCATGCTCCAGAGGCGCGCCTGGCTGCTCGCTCGACAAAAGATTCGAGCAAGGCTGAAGCACGGGCAAGCTGTGCGAAGCGGAGAACAGGCGAGCCTTGGACATCCCATCCGGCTCTGCGAACTCCGGCCGTCCAGCTTAGCCCCTCCTCATCAGCGCCAGGCCGGTTCGATGCCGTTCTCAGCGCGTCTGCAAGTGGACCACTCACCATGAAGCGACTTCGTCTCATCGCCGGCGGAATGAGCGCGGGCATCCTGATCGGCGCGCTGTCACTGTACGCGATGATGCGCGTCACTGACCACGGCCACGACCATGACCATAAGGCCGGGATCGAGCACACGGAGTCCGATGCCGGACACGAACACCAGCACGAGCATCCTGACGGTGCCTCAGGCCATACGCACGGTAAGAATGAAGCAAACGGCCACCACGCCGGCGAGGGCGAACACGCACACGATCACCACGGCGGGCACGGCGAAGACGAGGAGGAGCATGAAGGCAAGGTCGCATTAGGTCCCGCGCAAATCGCGGAAGCTGAAATCAGCGTCGCACCGGCCAATGCGGGGCTCATCAGAAAACGTCTTCGCGTTGCAGGCACCGTCATTCCGGATCGCAACCGCGTCGGACGCGTACCCGCCAAGGTGATCGGCACAGTAGCTGAGTTGAGAAAGCGGCTGGGCGACGAGGTAGCGGCCGGAGAGGTCATCGCCGTGCTCGATAGCCGCGAGGTCGCCGATGCCAAAAGCGAATACATCGCCGCGCTCGTCAACTATCGGCTTCAGGAAACGCTTCACGAGCGCGAGAAGACGCTTTGGGAGAAGCAGGTCTCCTCGGAGCAGCGCCTTCTTCGCATGCGGGCGACCTTCGAGGAAGCGACTGTCCGCCGGGACGTCGCGCGCCAAAAGCTCTCCGCCTTGGGCGTGAGCGACGAAGCTGTTGCCCGGCTCTCACAATCCGGCCAACCGCCAACAGGCCTCGAGCGCTATGAGATTAAAGCGCCGATGAGCGGCCGTATCGTCGAGCAATTGGTGGACGTCGGCACGCCGATGGGCGGCGAGGGTCAGGCTCACGAACTCTACGCAATCACCGATCTCTCGACCGTGTGGATCGAGCTGACCGTCTCGCCTCAGGACCTCCCGCAAATCGACACGGGCCAGTCTCTGACGATAGAGGCGAGCAACACCGGCGCCCGCGCGACGGGAACGATCATTTTCACCAGTCCGATGCTCAATCTCGATACCCGCTCGGCGCGCGTCATTGCCTCCGTTGAGAATCGCGAAGGCCTCTGGCGGCCAGGGACGTTCGTCACAGCCGAGATCGCCGTTTCAGAATCCGAAGCGCCCATCGTCGTTCCAAAAGCCGCAATCCAGAAAATCAAAGGCGAGGACCACGTGTTCGTGCGGACGGCCGAGGGCTTCGAAGCCCGGCCGGTGAAGGTGGGCCACGACGATGGAACGTCGGTTGCCATTGCGTCGGGTCTTGAAGGCGGCGAGCCGGTCGCAACAGCCAACACCTTCCTGCTCAAGGCCGAGCTCGGCAAAGCCGAAGCCGAGCATGTGCACTGAGACGAGGATCGCACAATGATCGCCAAGCTGCTCGCATTCTCGGTCCGTCAACGTTGGCTGGTCGTAATGCTGTCCGTCGCTGCGGCGGCGTACGGCATTTATTCACTGAAAAAGCTTCCCATCGATGCCGTACCCGACATCACCAACAATCAGGTTCAGATCAATACCTCTGCACCAGCGCTGGCGCCCCTCGATGTCGAACGGCAAATTACCTTTCCGATAGAAAACGCCCTCGCCGGAATCCCGGGCCTCGAATATACGCGCTCGCTGTCGCGCAACGGCTTCTCGCAAGTGACGGCTGTCTTCTCGGAAGCGATGAACATCTATCTCGCGCGCCAGCAGGTGAGCGAACGGCTACGCGAGGCGGAAAGAAATCTGCCCGACGGCGCAACGCCAAAACTCGGACCGATCTCCACAGGCCTCGGCGAGATCTACATGTGGACCGTGCGCTACGCGCCGGAGCCGCAAAAAACAGAAGCCGGCAAGCCCGGCTGGCAGCACGACGGCAGCTACGTCACCCCAGAGGGGCAACGGCTGACGACGGAGCTCGAGCGCGCCGCCTATCTGCGCACCGTGCAGGATTGGATCGTTCGCCCGCAGATGCTCTCGGTTCCGGGCGTCGCAGGTATTGACGCCATCGGCGGGTACGAGAAACAGTATGTCGTTCAGCCGGACCCCGCACTCCTCACAGCGCTCAATCTCTCATTCGCCGACGTGGCGCAGGCGCTCGAACAGAACAATGTCAATCGCGGCGCGGGCTACGTCGAGCGCAACGGCGAAGGCTTTGCGGTGCTCAGCACCGGCAGGCTCACCAATCCTGAGCAGATCGCCAATACTGTTGTTGCGTCCCGCGATGGGAGCGCCGTCCGCATCAAGGACGTTGCGAAGGTGACGATCGGCGGTGAGATCCGAACCGGAAGCGCCAGCGAGAATGGCAGCGAAGTTGTCGTCGGCACCGCCTTGATGCTCATCGGCGAAAACAGCCGCACCGTATCGGCGGCTGTCGATGCGAAATTACGAGAGATCAGACGCAGCCTGCCGCCCGGCATTGAAGCTCAAACCGTGCTGAACCGCACGCTATTGGTCGACGCGACGGTAGCAACGGTCAGTAAGAACCTCGCGGAAGGCGCGCTGCTTGTCATCTTCGTGCTTTTCCTGCTTCTCGGAAATTTCCGTGCCGCCCTCATAACGGCCCTAGTCATTCCGTTGGCGATGCTGCTCACGCTGACGGGTATGGTGCAATGGAAGATCAGCGCCAACCTGATGAGCCTCGGCGCG
>Ga0180218_1001027_pt1 | contig 18895 bp, 15 predicted proteins | sample eDN3rd37CKraftBY_FD_151334 | JGI IMG/M metagenome (GOLD analysis project Ga0180218, IMG submission 151334) | Enriched backyard soil microbial communities from Emeryville, California, USA - eDNA 3rd pass 37_C Kraft BY (version 2) (version 2) | ecosystem: Environmental > Terrestrial > Soil >...
GTCTTTGCCCTGGCCGGCGTCGAAGGCAAGATGTTCACTCCCATGGCGTTCACCGTGGTGACCGCGCTGCTGGGGGCAATGATTCTCTCGGTGACCTTTGTGCCCGCGGCCGTCGCCCTGTTCATCGGAAAGCGCGTCACAGAAAAAGAGAGCGTCTTCATCCGTGCCGCCAAGCGCGCCTATCGTCCCGCCCTGGACCTGGCAATGGCCAACAAGCCGGCCGTGCTGGCCTTCGCGATCGTCGCCGTCGTGCTTTCCGGCCTCATCGGGGCACGCATGGGCAGCGAGTTCATCCCCAGCCTGAACGAAGGAGACTTCGCCATTCAGGCCTTGCGCGTGCCCGCCACCAGCCTGACCCAGTCGGTGGAAATGCAGCAACAGCTGGAGCGCAAGCTGGTCAAGGAGTTTCCCCAGATAGAGCGCATATTCGCCCGCACCGGCACGGCCGAGGTGGCTTCCGATGCCATGCCGCCCAATATCTCCGATGCCTATGTCATGCTCAAGCCCCAAAGCCAATGGCCCGATCCGCGTCTGCCGCGCGACGAGCTCATGCGCCGGGTACAGGAATCGGCCGCGCAGCTGCCCGGCAGCGCCTACGAGTTCTCGCAGCCGATCGAGCTGCGTTTCAACGAGCTGATTTCAGGCGTGCGCTCGGATGTGGCCGTCAAGATCTTCGGTGACGACATGGACGTGCTGAACAGCACCGCGGCGCAGGTTTCTCAAGTATTGCGGCAGGTGCCGGGCGCAACGGGAGTCAATGTCGAGCAGACGACGGGGCTGCCCGTGCTTACCGTTTCCATTGACCGCTCTCAGGCGGCCCGCTATGGCCTCTCGCTGCAAGAAGTGCAGGACGCCGTCGCCGTGGCCATGGGCGGACGCGAGGCGGGCACGCTGTTTCAAGGCGACCGGCGCTTCGGCATGGTGGTGCGGCTGCCCGACGCCCTGCGCAGCGATGTGGACGCCATCAAGCAGCTGCCCATTGCACTGCCCGCCGGCAGCGGCATGGCCGGCCAGATCCCGCTCGGCTCGATCGCAACACTGGAAACAACGATCGGTCCGAACCAGTTCAGCCGCGAAAACGGCAAGCGCCGGGTGGTCGTCAGCTCCAACGTGCTGGGGCGCGACATAGGCTCGTTCGTTGCCGAAGCCCAGGAGCGCATGCAAAGCCAGGTGCAGGTGCCGCCGGGCTATTGGGTAGAGTGGGGCGGAACGTTCGAGCAGCTTCAATCGGCCGCGTCGCGGCTGCAAGTCGTGGTGCCGGTTGCCCTGTTGCTTGTGTTCGTCCTGCTGTTCATGATGTTCAACAACATCAAGGACGGCCTGCTGGTGTTTACCGGCATTCCTTTCGCGCTCACCGGCGGCATCGTGGCGCTTTGGATGCGCGGCATTCCCTTGTCCATCTCGGCGGCAGTGGGCTTCATCGCCCTGTCGGGGGTGGCGGTGCTGAACGGCCTGGTCATGCTTTCGTTCATCCGCAGCCTGAGAGACGATGGTCTGCCGCTCGACACGGCGATCCGCGAGGGCGCACTGACCCGCCTCAGGCCGGTGCTGATGACCGCTCTGGTGGCTTCATTGGGTTTCGTGCCGATGGCGCTGAACACCGGAACCGGCGCGGAAGTGCAGCGGCCTTTGGCCACAGTGGTGATCGGCGGCATTGTCTCGTCGACCTTTCTGACATTGCTGGTGCTGCCGATTCTGTATCAATTGAGTCATCGCCGCGCCGCTGCGCGGGAAACATCTACCTGAACCGAACTATGAAAATACCGAAAAGAATATGGATCTCCGGCTTGGCGGGCGCAGCCATTTTTGGCACCGCTGCCATCGTCTACTTCGCGATGCGGCCAGCGGATGCGACAGTCATCGATCCGACGGATCGAACGCTGGTCAGGACGGGCAAGGCAGTCTACGCCAACTACTGCGCTTCATGCCATGGCAGCTCGCTGCAGGGGCAGCCGGACTGGCGCAAGCGCATGCCCAATGGCCTGCTGCCCGCGCCTCCTCATGATGAAACCGGCCACACCTGGCATCATCCCGACGAACTACTCATCGACATAGTGAAGAACGGCTTGGTTCCCGGCAGGACAGCGCCTGCCGGCTATGCCAGCGACATGCCGGCCTACGGCGGGATACTAGCCGATGAAGAGATCGTCGCGGTGCTCGCGTACATCAAAAGCACCTGGCCTCCCGACGTTCTGAAAGCCCAGGAAAAAGTCACACGGCAACAGAGGAACTAAACAGCCCCGTGGCAAGAACAGTCGGAAAGCGCCTGCAGGATTCCGCAGGAGTCGGCCGACGCCGTACGGGTGCATTTTTTGCGCAGAGAAGTCAAATGCCGCTTCAATTGCGTCAATTCTTTCATGCGCGCCTCGACCGCGAGAATATGCTCGTCCAGCAGGCTGTTGACATCGCCACAGTCTTCAGCGGGCGTATCGCGGTAGCTCAGCAAGACGCGCACGTCGTCCAGCGACATGTCGAGCGAACGGCAGTGCCTTATGAATTGAAGGCGCTCGATGTGCGCGTCGGCATATAACCGATAGTTGCCGTCGCTGCGGTCGGGCTCGGGCAGAAGCCCCTCTTTTTCGTAGTAGCGGATGGTCTGCACCGGGCAGTCGGCCCGTCTGGAAAGCTCACCGATCTTGATTCGCATGGCGTACTCATGTCCATAAACACTATAGTTACTATAAACTTGACACCGCATGCCCGCAAGCAGGGCCACTGCACTTGACTCTAAAGTCACTATAGGGTTTCCAATAAGCTCAATAAAGGAATCCCGACATGAAAAACTGTAACGCAGGAAGGGCGAAAACCTATCGAATCGCCACCATGGACTGCAGCGCCGAAGAGGCTGAAATTCGCCGCGCCCTGGAGCCGGTCCAAGGCATTAGAGGCTTGAGCTTCCAATTGAGTACGCGCACCCTGGCCATCGAGGCATCCGAAGCCGCGTTGCCTTCGGCATTGCTTGCTCTGCGCAAGATTGGATTCGATCCACAAGAACTGCCGCACCAAGAGGGCGCCGCCTCCGACCTCGAACACAGCTTTCCGAGCGGCGTCCCTCGTCTGGTCATCGCGCTTGTCCCGGCGCTAGGGGCCGAGATGCTGGCCTTTTTCGCACCCGATACAAGGGTCTGGCAAGCCGCCGGCATGGCTATCGCCGCCATCGGCATCTGGCTGGCCGGGCTGGAGACCTACACGAAAGGCTTTTCGGCCCTACGTCACGCGAGGCTCAACATCAATGCATTGATGAGCGTAGCCGTCACCGGGGCCTTCCTGATTGGGCACTGGGCAGAGGCCGCCATGGTCATGGCGCTCTATGCGCTGGCCGAACTGCTTGAAGCCCGCGCCGTCGACCGCGCGCGAAACGCCATCAAGAGCCTATTGCAACTGGCCCCTGAAACCGCCGAAGTCCGCCAGGAAGAGGGCGATTGGAGAATTATTCCGGTCGAGCATGTAGCTCCTGGCGCCATCGTCCGCATAAAGCCCGGCGAAAGGGTTGCCCTGGACGGGATCGTGACAGCGGGCGCGAGCACCCTCAACCAGGCGCCGGTAACCGGTGAGAGCCTGCCCGTCGAGAAGACGGTCGGCGATCAGGTGTACGCCGGCACCATCAATGAATCGGGTTCGCTCGAGTTCGAAGTAAGCGCCGCATCGAGCGACTCCACCTTGGCCCGCATCATACGAGCCGTGGAACAGGCTCAAGCCAGCCGGGCGCCAACGCAGCGCTTCGTCGACAGGTTCGCCGCCGTCTATACACCGGCGGTCTTCATCATGGCTTTAGCCGTGGCGCTCGGCGGCCCATGGCTCTTCGGCTGGGCCTGGCTGCAATCCGTCTACAAGGCACTGGTGCTTCTGGTCATTGCGTGTCCATGCGCCCTGGTGATCTCCACTCCCGTCACCATCGTCAGCGGCCTGGCCGCTGCGGCCCGGCGCGGCATCCTGATCAAGGGCGGTACATACCTTGAAGCGATGCGCAAACTCCAAGCCGTGGCCTTCGACAAAACCGGCACGATCACGACCGGCAAGCCGGCGCTGGTCGCATGGGAGCCGCTCGGGCCGGATACCTCCAAACAAGCAATAGCCACGATTGCCGCAAGCTTGGCCCACCGCTCGGACCACCCCGTATCCCGGGCCATCGCCATGGGCCTGGATCACCCGCCAAGCGACGTGGAGGGCTTCGAGGCCGTGCCGGGAAGCGGAGTACAAGGCAAAGTGGCGGGAGCCGACTACATCCTAGGCAATCGTCGCTTGATCAAGGAACGAGGCCAATCCAGCACCCGGCTCGATGCGCTGCTCGAAAGCCACGAGCGGAAAGGCCGAACCGTCACATTGCTGGCGAACAATGAGTCGGTGCTCGCGCTTTTCGCCGTCGCCGACGCGATCAAGCCTTCTTCACGAGATGCGGTGGAAAACCTCAAGGCACTCGGAGTCACACCGGTCATGCTGACCGGAGACAATAGCGCTACGGCCCAATACATCGCCCAAGCCGCAGGCATCGACGACGCGCGTGGCGATCTGCTGCCCGAAGACAAGCTGAAGGCCATCCAGCAGTTGCAGACTCAATACGGCTTGACCGCAATGACGGGGGACGGCATCAACGACGCACCGGCTCTTGCACAGGCCGACATCGGGTTTGCCATGGGCGCGGCGGGCACGGACATCGCCATGGAAGCGGCCGACGTGGTCATCATGAACGACGACCTGCATCAAATCGCAAGAACCGTGAAGTCGTCCCGGACGACCCACGCGGTGCTGTGGCAAAACATTACGCTTGCGCTCGGGATCAAGGCGGTCTTCTTCTTTCTGGCGATTTTTCATGGCGCGACCATGTGGATGGCGGTTTTCGCAGACATGGGCGCCAGCCTGTTGGTGGTGGCCAACGGACTGCGTTTGCTGAGCCATGGGAAGCAGGGCCGCTAAAGCGGCCGCGACAGGTACAGTCAACCAAAGGCGATGCCTCGACCACGATTCCATAGTGGTTACGTGGCATCTGTCCTTTACTTTACATAATATACATTATACGTCATTTGTCAGCGCAAGTTCAGACCCTGAAGCTCTTGGAACTGAACTAGACAAGTCGCGATTACTACAACATCAAGCCACTTTTTTCATGGACCCCTTCTGCCAAAGTTCCATGAGCTCAGCGCTTTTGGCAGCCTTTCCATAGTAAGTCTGGATGTTGAAGACAGCAGCCTCGTGCTCAGCCGGTGTGGGCGTACCCGAGCAGTCAGACGCTAGAACGATGTAGTAGCCTTTCTCGTAACCGTGCCGGGCAGTGGATTCAACGCAGACGTTGGTGGTGAAGCCCGTCATCAGTAGCGTCTTAATCCCGTTAGCCTGAAGCAGGCGTTCAAGGTCGGTGCCCTGGAAGGCGTCATATTGCCACTTAGTAACTACGGGCTCACTATCAAGCGGCTTAATCATTCCTTCATACCAGTCTGTACCCTTTCCACCCTCGGGAATCAGCCAGATATCATCGCCGCCACCCCAAATTGATTTCTGATTGCTGTGCATACGTTTATCAGAAAATATTTCCCGCACCCATACTACGAAAATGCCTGCCTCACGGCAGACTTCGATTAGTTTGTTCAAACGGGGAACGGCTTCGCGGATTTCTTTCATATCGAAGCCAAAGCGCTGTGCCATTGCTCCCTTTTCAGAGCAAAAGTCATGCTGCGCATCGATAATAATCAGCGCTGAATGTTTCGGATCCGCGATTTCTTTCAGCGTGCTGAGTATTTCTGTGTTGCTCATGTGCGCTACTCCTAAATTAAAGTCACCGTGTGTAACTCGGATGTTGGCGTGAGCAAGAAATAAAATTGTGGGGGTGTAGCTATATGCGAGTTCCCCAGCTAATGCTCACATTATGGTCACGATAAGACATTAGAAGCTTTTTTCCATCTCTGACAACTGGGGTTTACGCGCACCGTGTAGTAAGCAACATCTCTCCTAACCGTCTAGCGAGTCATCCGGCTGGCGACTCCACAAGACATCTGGCTGACGGGCGGCACGGTTCAGCGCCCGGGCTAATACGAAGCAAAGATCGGACAGTCGATTGAGGTATTGTTTCAGAGGCTCGTTCACGATGCCCGCCAAATGCTTGCCCTCTTCCGCACACGGTTCAGCGCCATGCTCAAGGCTCGATGCAGCATCGCCTGTTTGCGCGGCCTCTGCCGTTTCCAGTGCAATTACCGAGCGCTCGGCACGCCGGCATACGGTGCGCGCCACGTGCGCCAAGGCTGCGGCCCGGCAGCCGCCCGGCAAGATGAACTCTTTCAGCGCGCCCAGTTCCGCGTTGTAGCGCTCCAATGCTTCTTCCAGAAACAGCACGTGCCGCTCCGATACCGCTACATGGCCCGGAATGCACAATTCGGCACCCAGATCGAACAGGTCGTTCTGTATGCGTCCCAGCAAGGCGTCGATGTCGGCCGGCAGGCTTTCGGCACGCAACAGGCCCAAGGTGCTATTGAACTCGTCGACGTCGCCCATGGCTGCGATGCGGGGCGCGTCCTTGGAGACGCGGCTGCCGTCGCCCAGGCCTGTCGTACCCTGGTCGCCGGTGCGTGTGGTGATTCTTGAAAGTCGTGTAGCCATTATTTTGTTGTCCTATGCTGGCCGGCATGCGCCGGCGCGCTTTACACAAGCTCAGGCTCGCGCCGCGCCTACCATGGGAAAGAATTCGCCGGGCGTACGCCCGAACTGAGCCTTGAACGCTGCAATATAAGCCGAAACGCTTTCATAGCCACAGTCGAAGGCCACGTCGGTAACGGGCTGCCCTTGTTCGAGCAGCGGCAAGGAATGCATCAGGCGCAGCCGCTGCCTCCATTGGCGGTATCCAAGGCCCGTTTCCCGCAGGAACAAACGGCTGAGCGTCTTGCGAGACACCGACAGCCTCAGGGCCCAGTCGTCCAGCGAGTCGCCCGCGGCCGGCCGCGCTTGCAAGGCCTGGCATATTGCAAGTATGCGCGGCTCGGAAGGCCATGGCAGCGCCAGCGTAGTGGCCGGCGCCGCGGCCAATCGATCGAGCAGCACGGCGGCAAGCCGGCCCTCGGGCCCTTCGAATGCATAGTCTTCGGGCATTTCGCTGAACGCCTGGATCAGTTCACGCAACAGTTCGCTGACTTCCAGCACAAAGCATGCATCGCTGCTTCTATCCATTGCTTCGGGGTCGACGTAGAGACTGCGTATTTGCGTGGCCCGAGACGCATATACCTGATGGGGAACGCCGGCGGGAACCCAGATGGCGCGATGAGGCAAGGCGACGAATCGTGCATTGTCCGTGGCTACCTCGAGCACGCCGCGCACGGCATACGAAACCTGTATCCAGGGATGGCTGTGGCGATGGCTGATGACCCGGTTCGACAGCGATTCCACATGCCCATAAAGCGGGCGCGGAAGCCGCTTCAAGCCGGCGAGCTCGGTGCTGTCATTGGAACGCGCCGTCTTGCTCTTTGCGAATGCCCTTTCGTTCTTCATGCCGCCAATGTCCTTTTAGCTACATTATGACGCTGATTAGCGTTAGCGGGAAATCCGAGGCTACGGTATGGTGCGCCCATGAACCGATTACGCCTGCTTTTCGACAACTTCACCCTTTTGCTGATCGCCGTCGTGGCCTCCGCGACGCTCGTGCCTGCACATGGCATGGGCGCGACCCTGTTTGGCTGGATCACCGACCTGGCCATTGCCCTGCTCTTTTTCTTGCATGGCGCCAAGCTATCGCGCCAGGCCATTATCGCGGGCGCCATGCACTGGCGCCTGCATCTTCTGGTGTTCATCTTCACCTTCGTCATGTTCCCCCTGCTGGCGCTGGCCCTGAAGCCGGCGCTGCAGCCCGTGCTGGGCACGGCGCTGTATGTCGGGGTGATATATCTTTGCTGCCTGCCCGGAACGGTTCAATCCGCCATCGCCTTTACATCGCTTGCGCGCGGCAACGTCCCGGCGGCGGTGTGCAGCGCCTCGGCTTCCAGCCTTATCGGCATCGTGCTTACCCCGCTTTTGCTGCAGTGGATGCTGGGTTCGGGCTCGCGCACGTCGTCCACGCTGGACGCCATCCTGCACATCAGCGTGCAGCTGCTCTTGCCGTTTCTGGCCGGGCATTTATCACGCCCGTGGATAGGGCAATGGATAGACCGCAACCAGCACTGGCTGCGCAATGTGGACCAGAGCTCTATTCTGCTGGTGGTCTATACCGCCTTCAGCGCCTCCGTGATCGGCGGTTTGTGGCGTGCCGTGCCGCCCTCGTCGCTAATCGTACTCACCGTCGTGTGTTCCGCCCTGCTCGCTCTCGTGCTCTTCATCACCACCTGGACGGCCCGCAAGCTTGGCTTCAACACACAAGATGAAATCACGATTGTCTTCTGCGGCTCCAAGAAGAGCATGGCCACCGGCGTGCCCATGGCGCAGGTGCTGTTCTCGGCCGGCGCGGTCGGTCCTGCCCTGCTCCCACTCATGGTGTTTCATCAGATCCAGCTCATGGTGTGTGCCGTGCTGGCGCAAAGGTACCGGCAGCGCGGCCAGACGGACGAGGTGCTCGAAGCCGGATGATTCGGCTGCGGTTGGCGCCGCTCCGGCATAATATGACGCCGGTAAACCCTGATCCACCCCATGCTCATCGCTTCCGCCGTCTTCATACTTACCCTCGTTCTCGTCATCTGGCAGCCCCGGGGCCTGGGCATAGGCTGGGGCGCCCTCATCGGCGCGGGGCTGGCGCTGGCCACCGGGGTCGTCCATCTTTCCGACATCCCCGCGGTATGGGCCATTGTGTGGAATGCCACGATCACCTTCATCGCCATCATCGTCATCAGCCTGCTGCTGGACGAGGCCGGCTTCTTCAAATGGGCCGCCCTGCACGTGGCGCGCTGGGGCCGCGGCCGGGCACGGCGCCTGTTCGTGGCCATCGTGCTGCTGGGCGCTCTGGTGTCGGCCTTTTTCGCCAACGACGGCGCGGCGCTTATCCTGACCCCCATCGTCATGGCGATGCTGGTGACCCTGGGCCTTAGCCCGGCGGCCACCCTGGCCTTCATCATGGCGGCGGGTTTCATTGCCGATACCGCCAGCCTGCCCTTCATCGTGTCCAATCTGGTCAACATCGTGTCGGCCGATTTCTTCGGCATCAGCTTCGGCCGCTATGCCTCGGTGATGGTGCCGGTGAACCTGGTGTCGGTGGCGGCCAGCCTGCTTGTCCTGCTGCTTTATTTTCGCGGCAGCCTGCCCGCCACCTACGACAAGACGCTGCTGCGGCCTCCCGCCAGCGCCATCCGCGACCCGCGCACGTTTCGCGCCGGCTGGCTGGTGCTTGCCCTGCTGCTGGCGGGCCTGTTCGGCCTGGAGCCGCTGGGCGTGCCTGTCAGCGCCGTGGCCTCGGCGGCCGCCCTGGCGCTGTGGGCGGTGGCCAGGCACGGCCACGTCATCGACACGCGCAAAGTGCTGAGAGAAGCGCCCTGGCAGATCGTGGTGTTCTCGCTAGGCATGTATCTGGTGGTGTATGGGCTGCGCAACCAAGGCCTGGCGGACCAGCTGGCTGCGCTGCTGGACACCTGCGCGCGGCAAGGCTTGTGGGCCGCGACTTTCGGGGCGGGCCTGCTGGCCGCCCTGCTCTCTTCCGTCATGAACAACCTGCCCGCCGTGCTGGTGGGGGCGCTGTCGATCGACGCCAGCCAGGCCGGCGGTGTAGTCCGAGAGGCGATGATATACGCCAACGTCATCGGCAGCGACCTGGGACCCAAGATCACGCCCATCGGCAGCCTGGCCACCCTGCTCTGGCTGCATGTGCTGGCGGGCAAGGGCATGGTCATTACCTGGCGCTATTACTTTCGGGTCGGCGTGGTGCTGACGCTGCCGGTGTTGCTGCTGACCCTTGCCGCCCTGGCCCTGCGCCTGGGCGCGGCGGGCTGAGCCCGCCTCATGAACCTTCCACAACTTGTCACGGCCTGTCTATTGGCACAGGCCCGAGGCGGGTCTATAGTTGACGGTGATCCGGCGCTTGTTCGGCATCCACTGCGCCGGCAGTCAACCAAAAGGGAGAACTGAATGAGCGACTCCAGCAAAGACCTGGCCAAACACACTACGACCGGCTCTGGCGCACCGGCACAAAGCGACCGCAATACCTTGTCGGTCGGCCCCGACGGCCCTCTGTTGTTGCACGACGTGCATTTCCTGGAGCAGATGGCTCATTTCAATCGCGAGAAAGTGCCCGAGCGGCAGCCTCACGCCAAGGGCGCCGGCGCCTTCGGCGAGTTTGAAACCACCGAAGACCTCTCGGCCTATACCAAGGCCGCCCTGTTTCAGAAGGGCTGTAAAACCGAAATGCTGGCGCGCTTCTCGACCGTGGCCGGCGAGGCGGGCAGCCCCGACACCTGGCGCGACGTGCGCGGCTTCTCGCTCAAGTTCTACACCACCGAAGGCAATTACGACCTGGTGGGCAACAACACCCCTGTCTTCTTCATACGCGACCCCATGAAGTTCCCGCACTTCATCCGCAGCCAGAAGCGCCTGCCCGATTCGGGCCTGCGCGACAACCACATGCAGTGGGACTTCTGGTCGAACAACCCGGAAAGCGCCCACCAGGTCACCTATGTGATGGGCCAGCGCGGCCTGCCCCGCACCTGGCGCCACATGAACGGCTATGGTTCGCACACTTATATGTGGATCAACGCCAAGGGCGAAAAATTCTGGGTCAAATACCATTTCCATACCCAGCAGGGCATGGAGTTCTTCAGCAATGAAGAAGCCGCCGCCATGGCCGGCGAAGACGCCGACTTCCACCGCCGCGACCTGTTCGATGCGATCGCGCGCAAAGAGTTTCCCAAATGGGTCCTGTCGGTGCAGGTCATGCCCTACGCCGACGCCAAGACCTATCGCTTCAATCCCTTCGACCTTACCAAGACCTGGTCGCATAAAGACTACCCGCTCATTCGGGTGGGCACCATGACGCTCAACCGCAATCCCGAGAACTTCTTCGCCCAGATCGAACAGGCGGCGTTCTCGCCGGGCAATACCGTTCCCGGCATCGGCCTGTCGCCCGACAAAATGCTGCTGGGCCGCGCCTTTGCCTATGCCGATGCTCAGCGCAACCGCATCGGCACCAACTTCCACCAACTGCCCGTGAATCAGCCCAAGGTGCCGGTCAATACCTATATGTTCGACGGACAAATGGCCTACCACCACAGCGGTAGCGCGCCGGTGCACGCCACCAACAGCGGCGGCCGTGCGTGGGCCGACAACACCGGCCCCATGCCCGACAGCTGGGAATCCGACGGCGAGATGGTGCGCTCCGCCTACACCCTGCACGCCGAAGACGACGACTTCGGCCAGCCTGGCACCATGGTGCGCGAAGTGTTCAACGACGAGCAGCGCAGCCTGCTGGTCGATCAGGTCGCCGGCAGCCTGTTGGGCGGGGTGCGCAGCCCTGTGCTGGAACGAGCCCTCGAGTACTGGAAGAACATCGATGCCGACGTGGGCCGGCGCATCGAGGAACAGGTGTTTGCGGGGCGCGGCGACGACCCGGCCGCGGGCATGGGTGACGCATAGGCCGGCGCTTCGCATCGCCTTGGCCCGGGCCGCCCGAGGAGCCCATTGCATTGAATCCGGGGCCCGTGCCCCGGCAAAGCCTTTGGACCCGCCCGCGACGGCAGGCCAAAGGCTTTTGTGTCCGCGCCGTTTGCCGGCACTGCGCCAGGGCCTGTCAACCCTAAAAGGGCAGCCGCACTGTCCGGCCGTCTTTCACGCTTTGCCGTCGCCCAGCGCCTTGAGCACATTGGCGCCGGTGCGCTCGACATGCGAGCGAAGCAGTTCGCAGGCCTCGTCGGGCCGGCGCTCGAGCGTGGCCGTGCAGATGTCGACGTGCTCTTGGCGCACGTCGCGGTCTATGGGGTTGTCTGAGAGGAAAATGCGGCGGTAGCGGTCGTTGAGGTCGTGCAGGGTTTCACAGAAATGCAGCAGCAGCGGCATGCCGCAGGCCGATATCAGCCGCCGGTGGAAAACGCTGTGGAATTGCTCCCACTGGCTGACGCCCTGTACATCGACGCGGCCGCGCTCGATCTTGTTGAGCCGATGCAGGGCCGCCAGCACCTCGCCTTCCCATACGTCGTCGCCTTTGATGATGGCCTCGCGCAAGGCGTAGCTTTCGAACTGCACCCGCAAGCGGATGACTTCGTCCAGATTGTTCTGCGACACGGGCACGACCCGGTAGCCGCGCTGGTCTTCGGTGGCCACGAAACCCTCGGCGCACAGGCGGGACAAGGCCTCGCGCAGCGGACTGAGGCTGACGCCGAACATGGTGCGCAGCTCGTCCAGCCGCAGCTTGGCGCCGGGCGCAAACTCGCCGTGCGCAATGCGTTCACGCAGCATGGCGGCAATACTGCTGGCTAGTGTGGGAGTGGAATCGGCCTTTGTCATAAGAATATCTGTCGCTTGGTGAAGCTCCTGATTGACAGCGATTATAAACCCAACTACATTAAATCGATATTATTATCCTAAATCGAAATTTAAAAGGAATATCGATGGGCATCCAGGATACGGACCGCACCCTGCCCTCCAACCGCATGGTGTTCGAACTACGCCGCGATCAAGAGCGCTACCAGCAGTTCCAGCAAGACATCGAAGCTTCGATGCAGCACTTCGGCCTTACAGAGCCCGAGCGCCAGGCATGGCGCGACATGGACATCGCCGGCCTGGCCCGAATGGGCGTGCATCCCTATTTTCTGCCCCAGATCAGCCGCCTGTTCAAGGGCGGCGGCTACAACCACAACACCAGCGATGCCGCGCGCCTGTACGCCGAAAAAATGGGCATCCAGCAAGAGGACAAATAATCATGGCAAAGCTCGTTGCAACATTGGGCATTGCCCACGCTCCCGGCGTCACAGGCTGGATAGACCGCGCTCCGCAAGACCAGCAAGAAGCCGTGCTGGCCGGCTATAAAGAATTCCACCGCCGCATGCAGGAACTCAAGCCCGACGTCGTCATCGGCGTGGCCAACGACCACCTGCTCAATTTCTCCATGGACAACGTGCCCGACTTCTGCGTGGGCATTGGCGACCATTGGCAGGGCCCGGCTCCCTGGTTCAAAGACTGGCTCAACGTGCCCGACTATCAAATAAAGGGACATCGCGAGCTGGGCCGCGCGCTGGTGCGTGATTCGGCCAAGGCGGGCATCAACCACGCATTTGCAGAGCAGCTGCTGTTCGACGACAACTGGTCCGTGCCCCTTATGTTCCTGTTTCCGCAATACGACGTGCGCTTCGTGCCCATGCACATGAACTGCATCGTGCCCCCCATGCCCAGCGCATCGCACTGCCTCGAGGTGGGCGCGCAAATCGCCCGCATCGTCGAAAGCTTTCCCTCCGACGAGCGCGTGGTGCTCATGACCACCGGCGGCCTCTCGCACGATCCGGGCGGGCTCGACTATTTCACCGTCCACGAAGAATTCGACCGCTGGTTCATGCAACTGCTCGAAGGGGGCGATCTCGACAAGGTCCGCAAGGAAGCCACCTTCGAGAAACTGCTTACCGGCGGCGACGGCGGCGCGGGCGAACTGCTGGCATGGCTGGTGGCCATGGGCGCCGCGGCCGAACTGGGCAAGCCCAAGGCCGAGAGCATCTTCTATGTGCCCTCGGTCCCCATGCGCTGCGGCATGGGCGGTTCGTACTGGGCGCTGTAAGGGGCAAGGCATGAACACACCTCAAACCGTACAAGACGGCCCCCTGCACGAGGCGCTGCGCCCCGAAGCCGCGGCCCTGCTCGTCATCGACATGCAGAATGATTTCTGCGCGCCCGGCGGCTATATCGACAGGGTCATGGGCAAAGATGTGGCCACCGCCACGGGCATCTGCGACAATCTCTCGCGCCTGCTGCAGGCGGCCCGCGCGCACAAGGTGCCGGTGCTATGGATAGGCGCCGATTACTCGCACGACCGCATTCCGGCCTCTATGCTGCGCAAGCTTCGCCAGCGCGGCATTACCGCGGTTTGCTGCGAACCGGGCACCTGGGGCGCCGATTGGTTCTGCGTTCAGCCCGAGCCGGGCGAGCCGGTTGTCATCAAGCACAACTACAGCGGTTTTTCAGGCACCGGGCTCGAACGCGAACTGCGGTCGCGCAATATCGAAACGCTGGTGCTCACAGGCGTGCAAACGCAGATCTGCGTAGAATCCACGGCGCGTGAGGGGCATTCGCTGGGCTTTACCTGCGTGGTGCCCAAAGACGCGGTGGCTTCGCATACGGCCAATCTGCACGAGGCCAGCCTGATGAACATGCAGTTTCTGTTCGGCGAGGTGTGCACTACGCAAGACGTGGTGTCGGCATGGTCGCACGCGCCCTCTCCTGTTTCTTCCAACTGATAAAGAGCCACTCACATGCTACCCAAACGAATCAATGTCGACGTTGTCCGCGAATCCATCGGCGAGTACAAGGACACGAAAAAAACTGTCGAAGAGCGCGGAAAAATCTATGAAGAGCTGCTGGGTTTCGTGCCGCCGCGCATCGAAGCACGCATGAACGTAACGGGCGCGCTCGACCCGAAGATCGTCGATCTGCAAGAGCAGATGCGCGAGCACGCGATGTACCCTGAAAGCTTCGACGTGAAGACGACGCAGCTGATGCTGTTCGGCATGCTGCTCATCACGCTCAGCGACGCGGCCATTCTGCATGGCATGGCGGCCCGGCGCGCTGGCGCTACCTGGAAGGAAATGCAAGACGTGGTCAATCTTACGTTCTTGTTCCGCGGTCTGTCCGCGGCCAACCGCGGCGCGGAAATACTGGCCAACATCGCCGAGCGCGAGGCGGCCGACAAGGCGAAGTAAGCGTCTGCTCATTCGTGCTTGCAACAACGGCGCGCCAAATTATGGCGCGCCGTTTGTTTCTAGACTCTTTTCTTTGGGCCTTTAAGTTGGTGCTCTTGGAATCGAGTGTTTGTATCTTTGAATCGGCCGTCTGTCTTTGAGTCTTTCAGCCGGCGCGCTGCGGGGTCTGGAGTTGATGCGCTTCAGACACACCCCGCAGCCGCATCGTTATCGTAGATCTTCACATACTCGAAATCGCCCGGCTTGCTGTTGATGCCCACACGCGGAGGCGCGATCCAGCTGGCGTATTTGCCCGGCTCATAACACGGCTTCATCAAGGAATTGATGAAATCGTGATCCGCCTCGTTGCACAGCCACTCATCCCTGCGCGCCTCGAACTCTTCCGCCGAGATCAGGTCTCCTTCCGGCGTAATGCTGTGCCCCGCGAATTCGCCGATCTTGCGATTGAAGCCCTTGTGCGGCTGGACGAAGCGGAAATCGATTCCCGCATTCGCAATCACTTTGTTCCAGCGATCGATGCCGCCCTGGCAATCCTTGATGTAATCGTCCAACAGGCGGCTGTTGATGGCGCTGAGCGCGGGCAGTTCGTCCGTCACGATTTCTGCGTCGTGCACCGTCATCACCGGATAAGTCGCGTCGGCCAGTACATGATCGTCGTCGATGCGCGTTTCCTCGTAGCGCCCCTTCAGGCCCGAACTGTACAGCTCCGCCCCGTTGCTTGAAACCTCTGAACCGAACAAGTCGCGCGTTACCGACATGTGGAAGTTGGCCTTGCGCTGCAAGGTCGGCAGGTCGATGACGCCCAGCGCCCGGATCGCCTCTGTATCGTAAGGGTCCGTGATGCCGGCCGCGTTCATGGCCTTCACCGTGGCCTCGATGGTGCGGCCCACCCCGGTTTCGCCCACGAACAAGTGGTGCGCTTCTTCGGTCAGCATGAAGCGGCAGCTGCGCGACAGCGGATCAAAGCCCGATTGCGCCAGGGCCGCTAGCTGCATCTTGCCGTCGCGGTCGGTAAAGTAGGTGAACATGAAGAACGACAACCAGTCGGGCGTACGCTCGTTGAAAGCACCCAGGATGCGCGGGTTGTTCTTGTCGGCCGAGCGGCGCTCGAGCAGGCCCTTGGCCTCTTCGCGGCCGTCGCGGCCAAAGTATTTCACCAGCAGGTACACCATGGCCCACAAGTGCCTGCCCTCTTCCACATTCACCTGGAAAAGATTGCGCATGTCGTACAGCGAGGGCGCCGTCTGGCCCAGGTAGCGCTGCTGCTCGACCGAGGCGGGTTCGGTGTCGCCCTGCACCACGATCAGGCGGCGCAGCACCGAACGGTACTCGCCCGGCACTTCCTGCCAGGCGGGTTCGCCCTTGTGGCGTCCGAACGGGATGCGGCGGCCTTCTTCCTGGGGGGCCAGCAAGATGCCCCAGCGGTACTCGGGCATTTTCACGTGGTCGAACACTGCCCAGCCGCTGGGGTCGACACCCACTGCGGTACGCAGGTAGACGTCGGCATCCTGGAAGCCGTCCGGGCCGGCCTCTTTCCACCACTCCAGGTAGTCGGGCTGCCAGGACTCCAGCGCGCGCTGCAACTGCTTGTCGCCGCTAAGATTGACGTTGTTGGGAATCTTGTCGTCGTAGTTGACTTCGACATAGTTCTTGCTAATGATGGCTTCGCTTTCGCTCATGATGTTCTCCCGGCGGGCCCCTGGCCCGGCATTCACTTTGGCTGAACAGACGGGGATATTCCCGGCCCCGGACAAATATGCACTTTGATGCATTTATGCCCGTTAATATGCATAATAGTGCTTTCAAAATAGCGATTTTTGACAAAAATCAAGGTTTCTGTCGAAAGGCACGGTTGAACCAGGGAGGAAACCTTACTGGAGTACGCAGGCACGGAGAGGCCCGGCGAAAGAGGGCTTTGGCCCCTGGACACCAGCCAGCACCACAAAAGAAGGGCCCGCCCTCTTCGGGCAGGCCCATGAAGCAGATGAAGCGCCTGGAAAAATGAGGCGCCTGGAACAGCGCGGCTACATTGCCGGACGCTCGCGCTCGAAATGCCGGTGATGGCCCAGGGCGGAAATGAAATTCTGCAAAGCCTTGGCGTCGCTCTTGTTCGTCACGAAAACGCCTGGCAGTTCCTCATCCTGCGCAGTGATGCCCGCCTGGCGCAGCAGGGCTTCGGCATCGCGCGAGGCCCAGATCGTCTTGCTGTGCAGGAACTGGTCGGTCAGGAATTCGCGCGCCTTGGGGTCGGCCGCCAGGCGCTTTGCCGCGTCGGGCCCGCCGGGCACGATGACGCCGTCGAACAGCACGCCGGGGTGGTTTTCCAGCGAGGCGTCGGCATCGATGGCGGGGCCCTCGCGGGGCATCACCGCGCCGATGTGGGGGCCCACCAAGCGCACCACAGCGCCCTGTTCCTGCAGCGCATGTGTGGCATCCCACACGGCGGCGCCGTCCACGCCGTCTGCCACCAGCACGGCCACCTGCCGGCTTTGTATGCCGGCGTCGCCCTGGCGCGCCGTCAGCGACAGAGCCGGAGACACCTCCACCTCGGGCTTCGGTGTTTTGGCCAGCGCGCGGGGCATGGCTTCGGGCAACTCCATGCCCAGTCCCTGTGCAACCTCGGTCGCCAGCTCTTCAGAGGCGTTGCGCAGCATGGAGACCACGCGCCGGCGCACCGCCGGGACGGTCACCTTGCTGAGCTCGAAGCGGAAAGCCGCGGCGATATGGCGCTGTTCGGCCTCGGTCTGGCTGTTGTAGAACAAAGCCGCCTGGTTGTAATGCTCGGCGAACTTCTCGGGCTTGCCGCGCACCTCGTCCGCATGGATCGGTTCGGGAAAGGACACGAAGCCCTGCGTGCCCGCCTGGTGCGGACAGCCTCCGCCCAGCGAATTGGGTTCATACGAAGAGCGGCCGCGATGGATGGCCTGCCTGTGCATGCCGTCGCGCTGGTTGTTCTGCACCGGCGCCAGGGGCGCATTGATGGGCAGTTCATGAAAGTTGGGGCCGCCCAAACGGGTGATCTGAGTATCTACATAAGAATGGATGCGCCCGGCCAGCAAAGGATCGTTCGTGAAATCGATGCCCGGCACGACGTGGGCCGCACAGAAGGCCACTTGCTCGGTCTCGGCGAAGAAGTTGTCGGGATTGCGGTTGAGCACCATTCTTCCCACGGGCTGCAGCGGCACGAGTTCTTCGGGCACGATCTTGGTCGCGTCCAGCACGTCGAAGCTGAAGGCTTCGGCCTGTTCTTCGGTAAAGGCCTGCACGCACAGCTCCCACTCGGGATAGGCGCCCGACTCGATCGCTTCCCATAGGTCGCGGCGGTTGTAGTCCGGGTCGGCGCCCGATATCTTGACCGCCTCGTCCCACACCAGGGAATGCGTGCCCAGCTTGGGATTCCAGTGGAACTTCACGAAGGTGGATTCGCCCTGCGCGTTGACGAAGCGGAAGGTGTGCACCCCGAAGCCCTGCATCATGCGAAAGCTGCGCGGTATGGCCCTGTCCGACATCTGCCACATCAGCATGTGGGTGGATTCAGGCATCAGCGAGACGAAATCCCAATAGGTGTCGTGGGCGGAAGCCGCCTGGGGCATGGCGTGATGCGGTTCGGGCTTGACCGCGTGCACCAGGTCGGGGAACTTCATGGCGTCCTGGATGAAGAACACCGGCATGTTGTTGCCCACCAGATCCCAATTGCCTTCATCGGTGTAGAACTTCACGGCAAAACCCCGCACGTCGCGCGCCGTGTCCTTCGAGCCCCGCTCCCCTGCCACCGTCGAAAAGCGCACGAACACTGGGGTGATCTTGCCCGCCTCGGCAAACAGCGACGCCTGGGTCAGCGAGTTCAGGGGCTCGTAGCACTCGAAGTAGCCGTGGGCGCCCGAGCCGCGCGCATGCACCACCCGCTCGGGAATGCGCTCGTGGTCGAAGTGCGTAATTTTTTCGCGCAGGACGAAATCTTTCAACAAGGCCGCGCCGCGCAGGCCCGCCTTGAGTGAGTTCTGGTTGTCCGAAACCCGCACGCCCTGGTTGGTCGTCAAAGGCTGGCCTTCGGGGTCGGCCCGCACCCGCTCGAGCGAACCCCCGGCCGCATTGACGCCTGGCGC
>Ga0180218_1001028_pt1 | contig 18884 bp, 18 predicted proteins | sample eDN3rd37CKraftBY_FD_151334 | JGI IMG/M metagenome (GOLD analysis project Ga0180218, IMG submission 151334) | Enriched backyard soil microbial communities from Emeryville, California, USA - eDNA 3rd pass 37_C Kraft BY (version 2) (version 2) | ecosystem: Environmental > Terrestrial > Soil >...
CACCAACGCCTTGCTTTCGAAGCGGACGTCGAGCGAAAAATCGCCGAGCTTCTTTCTGACGGAAACTTCGAACATTCAGCCACCGATCCGCGCCGACATGCGGCGCGCCAGATATTCGGAGACGACGAGGGCGATCAGCGACAAAATGACGGCGACCGCCGCAAGCTGTGCGGCCGGCCCGTCGCCGCCCGGCACTTGCGTGTAGGTGTAGATCGCAGTCGGCAGCGTGCGCGTTTCGCCGGGAATGTTCGAGACGAAAGTGATGGTGGCGCCGAATTCGCCGAGCGCTTTCGCGAAAGCGAGCACGAAACCGGCGAGAATGCCGGGCAGCGCCAGCGGCAGCACGACGGTGAAGAAGACCGTGACGCCGTTTGCGCCGAGCGTGCGCGCGGCATCCTCCAACCGCCGGTCGGCGGCTTCGAACGAAAGCCGCACAGCGCGTACGAGAAGCGGAAATCCCATGACGGCGGCGGCGAGCGCGGCACCCGTCCAGCGGAACGCGAGGATGAAGCCGAATTTCTCGTACAGGAAAGCGCCGATCGGGCCGTGACGGCCGAACAGCAACAAAAGAATATAGCCGGTGACGACCGGCGGCAGCACCAGCGGTAGATGGACGAGACCGTCGACGAGGAATTTGCCGGGGAAACGCCAGCGCGCCAGCGCATAGGCAATAAAGAGCCCGGCCGGGACGCTGAATAGCGTCCCGACGGTCGCGACCCGGAGGCTAAGCCGGATCGCGTCCCATTCCTCGGGCGACAGTGTCAGCCAGTCCATTAACTGGCTTTGCGCATCGCCGTCGCGATGACGTCGAAGCCGTGCTTCTCGAAGATCGCCTTGGCTTCCGGCCCTGACAGATAGCCGAGGAATTCGGCGGCCCTGGCGTTCTTCGAATCCTTCAGGAGCGCTGCCGGATAGATGATCGGCTTATGAGAATCGCTCGGGAAGATGCCGACGATCTTGACGTTGTTGTCGGCGGCGGCGTCGGTTTTATAGACGATGCCGAGCGGCGCTTCGTTGCGGCCGACGAGGGCGAGCGCGGCGCGGACGTTCTCGGCCTGCGCGAGCTTGCCGGAGACGCCGTTCCAGGCGCCGAGCCATTCAAGCGCGGCCTTGCCGTACTTGCCGGCGGGCACCGAGTCGACATTGGCCATCGACAGACGGGCGTCGCCGAGAAGCTTGGCGAGGTCGAAGCCCTTGGTGATCTTCACGTCGCCCTTGTTCCAATCCTTATTGGCGACGAGCACGATCGAATTGCCCAACAGATTGCCGCGGGTGCCCGGCTTCAGCAGATTCTTCTTCTCGACATAGTCCATCCAGTCGAGGTCGGCGGAGATGAAGATATCGGCCGGCGCGCCGGCTTCGATCTGTTTGGCGAGCGCGGAGCTTGCCGCATAGCTCGACTTCACCTCGGTCCTGGATTTTCCGGTCCAGCTTTTGGCGATCTCATCAAGGGCGTTCTTCAAGCTGGCGGCGGCGAAGACGACGACAGGTTCGCTCTGGGCGCGGACGGGGGTGGCAGCGAAGGTAGCGGCGAGCACGAATGCGAGCGCAGCCGCCGCTGTGCGAAACGGCAAAAGCATAGCGATCTCCTACGGGCGAAAGCCCGTTTTTTTAATGTTTGAAGAACGCCGCCCGGATTCCCTCGAATGCCGGCGGGCTCGTTGCCGCCTTCTACGGCGGGCCGCCATTTGCAGCCCCGATAATTTGACGGAAATCTTGGGAGGAGGCAATGGAAGAGGTAATAGAGGCCGGTCCAGGCCGGATTTATTCTCCACAACGGAACCATCAGGAGCCGATATGAAGCTCAGCGCGAGAAACATGATCCAGGGCAGGATCGTCGATGTCGTGAAGGGACAGACGACGGCGCACGTCAAGATTGACGTCAACGGCACAATCATCACGTCCGCGATCACCAACGAAGCGGTCGATGAACTCGCCCTCAAGAAAGGCATGAATGCCGTCGCCGTAATCAAGGCGTCGGACGTGATGGTGGCGGTGGAGTAGCCCGATTACGTCCGCGTGCGCTGAAGCGCGCGGACGCGGTCGGCGAGCGAAAGCGGCGCGCCGCCTTCGTCGCTGTTCTGCGGCGCGCCGTTGGCGCGTGCCGCCGGGGCCTGATCGATGATCTTCTGGATCGGCGAATTGGTGCCTTCGAGATTGGCGGCAAGCCGCACCACTTCGGCGGCGACATCGTTGATGCGCTCGCGCAGGAGCGCGCCCTCGACGCGCTCGTTGGCCCAATTGGTTTCGGCTTGCTGCTTGAGCGTTTCGACCTCGCGCTGCAGCCGGTCGCGGTCCTGGCGGAGTTGCGCCATCGCGCCTTCGTTCATGGATTTTTCTGCCTTCAACGCCTCGACGGTGGCGTTGTAGGAGCGGTTGCTGTTCTCGATCTCGCGGTGGAGTTCGAGGGCTTCGTTGCGGCTGCTTTCGAGCCCGGCCTTGAGCTCAAGCAGTTCCGCCTCGCGTTGCGCGAGCCGCGCGGTGAGTTCGGTTTCGCGCTGCGCGGCAAGCTCGGCCTGACGGCGCGCTTCGGATTCGAGACCGGCGATATTCTTCGAAAGCTGCTCGGCCTGGCGATTGCCGGCTTCGGCCTGCGACTGCATCTCGGCAAGGCGGTCGTTGAGGTTCTGGACATTGCTGCGCTCGTCGACCAGCGAGCGTGCGGCGCGATCGGCGGCGTTGCGCTCCTCGGCGGCGCGCTCCTCGGCGGCGGCGACTTCCTTCTCGAGCCCGGCGATACGCTCCTTCAGCGTCGAGCACTGGCCTTCGAGCGCCTGCACTTCGAGACGGCGGCTGTCGGCTTCGGAGGTGCGATCCGACAGCGAGCGGGCGGCTTCGGCAAGCTCGTTGATCTTGCGGGCAAGCTGCGCTTCGGTGTCGTGCAGCTCCCGTGTTTTGACCGCGAGTTCTTCTTCGGTGCTCGCGAGCTTGTCGCGCAAATTGCGCTCCTGTGCTTCGAGCGCGCTGACGCGGGCGGACTTTTCCTCGCTCTCGGTCTTGAGGCGGCGGATGATGTCGTTCTTGCGCCCAAGCTCGGCGAATTGCTCGGTCGTCTTGAGCTTCAATTGCTCGACGCTCGTTTCCAGCCGCCGGGTGGACATCGCGAATTCGGCGCGGAGCTGATCCTTGTCGGCCTGGATCTCGGCCATCGAAACGGGGATCGCGCCTTCGATGCGTTTCGTCGTGAGGCGAACGGCGCGGTGCCAGACGGCGGACAGGAGGATGAGCGCGAGCAGGCTCGCGGTCAGAAAGCCAAGGGCGAAGAACATGACCAGTTCGATCATGCGGGCCTCACGCAAATACTGGAAAACACGCCATCGCCCCCGACGATACACCTAGGTTGGGCATGATCTTATCCGAAAACCGTTTCGCATTTTTCGGGATCATGCTCGAAACGCAACAACTCTTGCATGGCAGAGCCGGATAGTAGCGAATAACCCGCTTGAGCGGGAGGGCGAAATGACGCCCTCCATCGCGAAAAGCTGATGACAGGCTTGTTGAGGGCAGGCTTGGGGGCAGCAGGCTTGGGCAGGCTTCGGGCAGGCCCTGGCGCCTGCCGGTGCTTGCGTCCCGCCCGCGGGCGGTAACCGGGCAGGGCCTAGAACGGGTTCCAGGTCGAGGTCGGGGTGAATTTGAGATAGCCGATATTGGCCCCGAGCCGCAGCCCGACGCCGGAGCGGATCGGCACCACGACGATGTTGTTCATCGTCACCGCCGTCGCGCCGAAGCCGCCTACGACATAGGCAGAGCCCGAGATGCCGACGAAGCGGTTGAAGATCGCATCGACGCGCGGCAGCTTGTAGACGAGCATCATGACGCGCGCGCCGTCAGCGCCGAGATCGAAGCCGAGCGAAGGGCCCTGCCAGTAGACCTTCAGGTCGCCGGCGTTGCGGGTATAGAGAGTGCCTTCGCCATAGCGCAGGCCGACGCTGATCGCGCCCGAGGCCTCCTGGCCGAGGATGTAGCCGTTCGGCTCGCCCCATTTGCTGAAGGATTTTTCGATCACCATCGCAAGATCGCGCGACACCGTGCCGAAGAAGCGGTGCCCGGCATCGATCACTTCGTTGGAAGAATATGTCCCCGACCGTTGCTGTGCCGCCGCGGGCGCCGCCGCGAACAGGAAAGTCATGAGAACAGCCAATGCGCGCAGAAGGGTCATCCCAATCCTCCAAGCCGTCGTTCAGGGGCGCCTTATCGGCGCAGTCGTTACGCACTTAACCGGCCGATCCCGCTTTAACCGCCCGCATACCCGCCCGGCCTAAAATGGGGGATCAGCCGCCCGGCCCCGCGAATCAAGCCGCAGGCGGCCCGATCAGTTTGCCGTGCCCGCGAGCAAAAGGGAATCCGTCATGTCGCCCCGCCCATCATCTTGGCCGTGCCAGAAGCGCAAAAGCTCATGGCCGTTTTACGGCATGGTGGCGGCGGTTTTCTGCGGCTTGATGCTTGCCGGGTGGCTGCACCCGACGAGGGCCGCGACGACAGAGCTTTACGTCAGTGACCGGAACGGCATCGCCTTTTACGGTTTCGACCCGGTGGCCTTCTTTATCGACGGCGTGCCGCGCCGGGGAATGGCGGCGTTCGAGCTGGTGCATGCGGGCGCGGTGTTTCGCTTTCGCAACGAAGGCAACCGCGCCGCCTTTGCGAAGGATCCCGAAACCTACCTTCCGCGCTACGGCGGCTATGACGCGTTCGCGATCGGCCGCGGCTCGCCGGTGCCGGGCCTGCCGCAGTTCTTCGTGATCCGGAACGGCCAGCTTTACCTGTTCGCGAGCGAGCAAAGCCGCGCCAACTTCATCGCCAATTCCGAAGAAGTATTGTCCGCGGCGGAATTTTCCTGGCCGCGCGTCAGGCGCGGCCTCGTGCACTGACGCGCTGCGTCTTTATTCAGCCCGCGCCCCAGGCGACGAAACCGCCGAAGCGGAATTTCTTGTCGCGCGCGCCATACATCATCGGTGAGCCGTCAATCTGCTCGACGCGGCCGCCGGCGGCACTCAGCAGCGCGTGACCGGCCGCGACATCCCATTCGCAGATCGGCGCGAAGCGCGGATAAACATCGGCCTTGCCTTCGGCGAGAAATGTGAATTTCAACGACGAGCCATAAGAAAGCCGGCTCGCGACCGGCAGGGTGGCGAGGAAATCCTCGCTGCGTTTTTCCAGAAACGAGCGGCTCACCGCGGCGACGAGTTCTGCCGGCCGTGCGCGGGCGCGGATGCGCTCGGTCGCGCCGGCATTGAACTTCGCGCCGGGCGCGAGCGAAACGCGCAACGCATGGCCCGCGGCGCCCGCATGAATGATTCCGTTGGCCGGTGTGTAAATGACGCCGAGCACCGGCACGCCGTTCGATATCAGCCCGACATTGACGGTGTATTCGTCGCGCCCGGCGACGAATTCGCGCGTGCCGTCGAGAGGATCGATCAGCAGAAATTCGCGCCCCGGTTCGGGGATGTCGCCGCGCTCGACGGATTCCTCGCCGATGAACGGCACGCCCGGCAGAAGTTTCGCAAGGCCCTCGCGCAGCACGCCCTCGGCGGCAAGGTCGGCCGCGGTGACCGGGCTTTTATCCTGCTTGTGGCTGGTGCCGAGATCGCCCTTGGCGATTTCGAGGATTTTGCCGCCGGCGCTTGCGGCAAGCTCGGCAATGGGCCCGATAAGGCCGTGCAGATCGTTTCGTGCCGAGATGCCTGACGTCATGATCCATCCGGGGTTGGCGGGCTGCGATGCGCCCGTTTGACTTGCGGCCGGTTTATCACACACCGTCACGCAAGACCTAGCAACGATTCGCGAGCCTTGGCATGAGCGAGCCCATCACCCTCGATTCCCTCGACCTCACCGCGCTTGTCTGCTCGCGCGTCTGTCATGACGTCATCAGTCCGGTCGGGGCGATCGTGAACGGGCTCGAAGTGCTGGCCGACGAAAAAGACGAAAGCATGAAGGAGGTCGCGCTCGATCTCATCAAGAAGAGCGCGACGCAAGCCTCGGCCCGGCTGCAATTCGCGCGGCTTGCGTTTGGCGCAGCCGGCTCGGCCGGCGCGCAGATCGACCTTGGGGACGCCGCCGATGTCGCCAAGGGCTTTCTCGAGGACGACCGGTTGAAGCTCGAGTGGAATCTGCCGCGGGCGCTCCTGCCCAAGAACCGGGTGAAGCTGCTCCTCAACCTCCTGATGATCGCCTCGGCGGCGATCCCGCGCGGCGGCCTCCTGAAGGTCGATCCGATCGGTGAGGGCGAGACAATGGGCTTCCGGCTTAACGCCGAAGGCCCCAATTCGCGGGTCCCGCCGCATGCCGAGATGCTCCTTGCCGGGACGCCCGAGCAGACGCTCGATGCCCACCAGATCCAGCCGTTCTATGCGGGCATGATCGCGCGGGCGGCGGGATTTGGCGTCACGATCGCGCCGGAGGGTGCCGCGGTCGTGCTGACGGCCAAGCCGGCCTAAAACCCCGTCCGGCCAGCCCGGACTGCGCTGATTTTCGGCGCTGCCGTGCCGCGATGGAACACGGCAGGGTTGAGAATTCGCCTTATCGCTTCAAGCAAATTTAACCGATCGCGCGCGACACTCGCCGCTGAATCAACGTGGCTTTTCGCGGGGCCGCGCTGACTCGCGGCTCGTTTACTTCTTGGTAACCATTATGGATGACCTGCTTCGCGAATTCCTGACCGAGACGACCGAGAATCTGGACGTCGTCGACGTCGAACTCGTCCGTTTCGAACAGGAGCCGAACAACGCGGAAATTCTCGCGAATGTTTTTCGGCTCGTTCACACCATTAAGGGTACCTGCGGTTTCCTCGGCCTGCCGCGCCTCGAGGCGCTGGCGCATGCCGCCGAAACGTTGATGGGCAAATTCCGCGAAGGCATGCCGGTCACTTCGGATGCCGTTTCGCTCATTCTTTCGACCATCGACCGCATCAAAAAAATTCTCAGCGAGCTGGAAAAGAGCGGCGGCGAGCCCGAAGGCGCCGACCAGGACTTGATCGCGAAACTCGTGACGATGTCCGAACTGGATTCGGCGCCCGCGGCAGCCGCCCCCGTCAAGGACGAGCCGCCGCTCGTCGTGCAGACCCTGGAGCGCGAACTGCGCCCCGGTGAAGTTTCGCTCGACGATCTTGAACGCGCCTTCCGCGAGACCGAAGCCGAGATTCCGGTGCCCATCCCGGAGCCGGTGAAAGCGGCGGCGCCTGCCCCGGCTCCCGTTGCGGCGGCGGCACCGAAGCAGGCAAGCGAAACGGAAATCGACAATCGCGAGACGCCGACGCGCCGCGTCAATCACCGGCGCGAGAGCGATCGCCAGGAAGAAGCCGCGAAAGCGCAGACGCTGCGCGTGCAGGTCGAGACGCTAGAGCGTCTGATGACGATGGTTTCGGAGCTGGTGCTGACGCGCAATCAGCTCCTCGAAATCATGCGCCACAAGCAGGATTCAGAGTTCAAGGCGCCGTTGCAGCGGCTCTCGAACGTCACCGCCGAGCTGCAGGAGGGCGTCATCAAGACGCGCATGCAGCCGATCGGCAATGCCTGGTCGAAGCTGCCGCGCATCGTGCGCGATCTCTCGAAAGAGCTTGGCAAGAATATCGAGCTCGAACTGCACGGCGCCGAGACCGAACTCGACCGCCAGGTGCTCGAGATCATCCGCGATCCGCTGACGCATATCGTGCGCAACTCCGCCGATCACGGGCTGGAAACGACGGCGGAGCGCCGCAAGCTCGGCAAGCCCGAGCAGGGCACCATTCGCCTCTCGGCCTATCACGAGAGCGGCCAGATCGTGATCCAGATCGCCGACGACGGCCGCGGCCTCAATACCGCGCGCATCCGCGAGAAGGCGATCGCCCAGGGTTTGATGCAGGAAGGCGACAAGCTCTCCGACGCGCAGATCCATAAATTCATTTTCGCCTCGGGCTTCTCGACGGCGGCGGCGGTCACCAGCATTTCCGGCCGCGGCGTCGGCATGGATGTCGTGAAGACGAATATCGATCAGATCGGCGGCTCGATTGACCTGAAGTCGGTGGCCGGCAAGGGCACGACGCTCTCGATCAAGATTCCGCTGACGCTCGCGATCGTTCCGGCGCTGCTCGTCGAAGCATCCGGCGAGCGCTTCGCCATCCCGCAGTCGGCGGTGGTTGAGCTCGTGCGCGTCAGCCCGACGTCGAAGCACAAGATCGAGCGCGTCAAGGATGCGCCGGTGCTGCGGCTCAGGAACAAGCTTCTGCCGCTCGCGCATCTTTCGTCGCTGCTCTCGCTCAACCAGGGGCCGCTTGCGAACGACAACGCCTTCATCGCGGTCATGCAGATCGGCAAGAAGAAGCTCGGCGTCGTCGTCGATAGCGTCTTTCACACCGAGGAAATCGTCGTGAAGCCGATGTCCTCGATGCTGCGCGACATCGCGATGTTCTCCGGCAACACCATCCTCGGCGACGGCTCGGTGATCATGATCATCGATCCGAACGGGCTTGCCGCGACGCTCGGCGCGCGCCTCGACGGCGAGAGCACCGAGAGCGAGCAGGAAGCCGAAGTCCGCGTCAACGAGGCGGAACGGCCGATCTCGTTTCTCGTCTTCCGCGCGGGCTCGCAGGAGCCCAAAGCCATTCCGCTTTCGCTCATCACGCGTCTCGAAGAAATCGACGCGAGCCGCATCGAAGTTTCGAACGGCAAGTATCTCGTGCAGTATCGCGGCGGCCTGATGCCGCTCGTGCCGATCAATGACGAGGTCAAGGTGCGCTCCGAAGGCATGCAGCCGCTCCTCGTCTTCATCGACTCCGATCGCGCCCTCGGTCTCGTCGTCGACCAGATCGTCGATGTCATCGAAGATCGTCTCAATATCGAAGTCGGCAGCGCCGAACCCGGCACGCTCGGCTCGGCGGTCATCGGCGGCAAGGCGACGGAAATTCTCGACGTCGCGCATTATCTGCCGCTCGCTTATGCCGACTGGTTCATCCGCAAGGAACGCGGGCCGGAGGGCACGAGGTGCCGGCTCCTGTTCGTGGACGATTCCGCTTTCTTCCGCAACTTGCTGCTGCCGGTACTGAAGGCCGCGGGCTACGACGTCACGGTCGCGGCGAGCGGCGGCGAAGTCGTCGAGATGATCGAGAAGGACGCCGAGTTCGACGCCGTCGTCAGCGATATCGAGATGCCGGGCATGAGCGGTTTCGACCTCGCCGAGGTGCTGCGCGCCAATCCGCGCTACGCCCATGTGCCGATCATCGCGCTTTCGTCGCACTCGTCGCCGGCGGTGATCGAGCGCGGCCGCAAGGCCGGTTTCCATAATTTCGTCGCCAAATTCGACCGGCAGGGATTGCTGACGGCGCTCAAGCATGTGCCGCAGGAAACCGGTCGCGAAATCAGCAAGGCGGCCGCGTGATGAAAAACGAAATCAAACACACCGGCGAAACCGAATTCGTCACCGTGATGATCGGCGATCAGCTGTTCGGCATGCCGATCAGCCGCGTGCACGATGTCTTTGCCGCCGACCGCGTGACGCGCGTGCCGCTCGCGCGCCCGGAAATCGCGGGCATTCTCAATCTGCGCGGCCGTATCGTCACCATGATCGACATGCGCAAGTGCCTCGATCTGCCGGCGCGCTCCGGCGCCGCCGACCAGATGGCGCTCGGCATCGAATTTCACGGCGAATCCTACGGGCTCCTGATCGACGAAGTCGGCGAGGTGATGAAGCTCGCCGCCGCCCAGCAGGAGCCGGTGCCCGTCAATCTCGATCCGCGCTGGGCGCGGGTCGCCTCCGGCATCTTCCGTCTGGAAGAGGGCCTGATGATCGTGCTCGACCTTGACCGCGTGCTGGAAAGCCAGCCGCGCGAAGCTGCCGCCTGATTTGTGGTGAAGGAGTAGGATGATGAAACGTTGCCTGGTGATCGACGACTCGAGCGTCATCCGCAAAGTCGCGAGGCGAATCCTCGAAGGCTTCGGCTTCACCATCATGGAAGCCGCCGACGGCCGCCAGGCGCTTGACGCCTGCGTCCGCGAAATGCCCGATGCAATTTTGCTCGATTGGAACATGCCGGTGATGGACGGCTACGAGTTCCTGCGCGCCCTGCGGGCGATGCCCCATGGCGACCGGCCGAAGGTGGTGTTCTGCACGACCGAGAACGATCTCGCGCATATCGCGCGCGCGATGCATGCGGGCGCCGACGAATACATCATGAAGCCGTTCGACAAGGAAATCGTGGAGGCCAAGTTCCAGGAAGTCGGCCTGATCTGACCGGCGCTGCCGTCCGGCCAGAAGGCCGGGCGAAATTTTCCGTACAGAAGTATTTCGAGTTCGCGTATGCCGCTTCCGCAACCCACGGCTGCCTGCCAGGACGACACACGAATCCGCGTGATGATCGTCGACGACGCAGTGGTCGTGCGCGGGTTGATGTCGCGCTGGCTGAGCGCCGAACCGGACATCGAAGTCGTCGGCATCTTCCGCAACGGCCGCGAGGCGGTCGATAACGTCATCCGCTCCCGCCCGCATGTCGTCGTGCTCGATGTCGAGATGCCCGAGCTCGACGGGCTTTCGGCGCTGCCGCTGTTGCTTGCGCGCCGCCCGGACCTCATCGTCATCATGGCTTCGACGCTGACGCGGCGGAACGCCGAAGTCAGCTTGAAGGCGCTTTCGCTGGGCGCCACCGATTACATCGCCAAGCCCGAAACCAACCGCGAAGTCACCGTCTCGACGGACTTCCGGCGCGAGATCATCGAGCGCATCCGTCAGCTCGGCCGCAGCCGTCTGTCCCCCTTGCGCGCCAGGCCCGCCAGGATCGCGCGCCCGGCCGAATTCGCGGATGCGCATGCGCGCCCCGGCATCAAGCTGAGGCCGTTTCCGCCGTTCATGCCGCGCGCCATCGCCATCGGCTCCTCGACCGGCGGCCCGCAGGCGCTGCAGATATTGCTGCGCGGATTGCTGCCGATCGCGAACCGCGTTCCGATTTTGATTACCCAGCACATGCCGCCGATGTTCACGACGATCCTCGCCGAACATATGAGCCGCATCTGCGACGGGCGCGCGCATGAAGCGGCGCATGGCGAGCCGGTCAAGCCGGGGCACATCTATATCGCGCCGGGCGCGAAGCACATGCTGATCGAGCGCCACGGCCCGGAAATGTCGATCGTACTCAATGACGGCCCGCCGGTGCATTTCTGCAAGCCGGCGGTCGATCCGTTTTTCGATTCGGCTGCGGCCGCATTCGGCACCGGCCTCATGGGCATCGTGCTCACGGGCATGGGCGTCGATGGCGCGGCCGGTGTGCAGAAGATCGCGAGCGCTGGCGGCGCGGTCATTGCGCAGGATGAAGCCAGCAGCGTGGTTTGGGGCATGCCGGGAGCTGCGGCGCAGACCGGGCAATGCTCCGCAATCCTTTCGATCGACGATATAGCGCCAAGAATATTGAAATTTTTTCATGGGGAACGGCCGTGACGCCAGCCGACTATGATTTCATCCGCAAGGTCCTGAGGGAGCGATCGGGCTATGTGCTCTCGCCGGACAAGCAGTACCTGATCGATAGCCGGCTGACGCCGCTCGCGCGGCAGGAAGGCTGCGCGAGCCTTGCCGAACTCGCGACCAAGATGCGGCTGCCCGGTTCCGAGGCGCTGCTTGCGCGCGTCACCGAGACGATGACGATCAACGAATCGTTCTTCTTCCGCGACAAGATCCCGTTCGACCGCTTCAAGGACACTATTCTTCCGGCGCTGATGGAAGTGCGGCGCCCGGCGCGGCGCCTGCGCATCTGGTGCTCGGCATGCTCGACGGGGCAGGAGCCCTATTCGCTGGCGATGGTGCTGAAAAGCATGAGCGAAAAGCTCACGGGCTGGCAGATCGACATCGTCGCGACGGACATCTCGCGCCAGGTGCTCGACCGGGCCAAGGCCGGTATCTACTCGCAGTTCGAGGTGCAGCGCGGCCTGCCGATTCAGATGCTGATGCAACATTTCCGGCAGGTCGGCGAACATTGGCGCGTCAGCGAAGAGATCCGGCAGATGGTGCAGTTCCGCCACCTCAATCTCCTGGAGCGCTTCACCATGCTCGGCACGTTCGACGTGGTGTTCTGCCGCAACGTGCTGATCTATTTCGACCAGTCGACCAAGGTCGATGTGCTCGAGCGCGTTAGCCATCAGCTTGCGCCGGAGGGCTTTCTGGTGCTGGGCGCGGCGGAGACGGTCGTCGGACTTTCGGATTGCTTCAAGCCTCATGCCGACAAGCGCGGGCTTTATGTGCGCGCCGGCGGCGCCGTGCCGAAGCTGGCGTTTCCGCCGGCGGCTTCGGTCACGCAGGCCGCGGCCAAAGCGAACGTGTGAAGGCGAACGTGTAACGACAGCGCGCTCGCCAACAAAAAACCCCGCCGAGTTGGCGGGGTTTTTGTTTTGATCTTGCTCGCGGCTTACGCCGAGATTCTGGCTTCGCCTTCGATCGGCTCGCGCAGCACATAGCCGCGGCCCCACACCGTCTCGATGTAGTTGCGGCCGTTCGAGGCGTTGGCGAGCTTCTTGCGCAGTTTGCAGATGAAGACGTCGATGATTTTCAGTTCCGGCTCGTCCATGCCGCCGTAGAGATGATTGAGGAACATCTCTTTGGTGAGCGTGGTGCCTTTGCGGAGCGAGAGCAGCTCCAGCATCTGATATTCCTTGCCGGTGAGATGCACGCGCGCACCGTTCACTTCGACCGTCTTGGTGTCGAGGTTGACGATGAGATCGCCGGTGTTGATGACCGACTGCGCGTGGCCCTTCGAGCGGCGCACGATCGCGTGGATGCGCGCGATCAGCTCGTCCTTGTGGAAGGGCTTCGTCATGTAGTCGTCGGCGCCGAAGCCGAGACCGCGAACCTTGTCCTCGATGCCGGCAAGGCCGGAGAGGATCAGGATCGGCGTCTTGATCTTGGCGACGCGGAGCGACCGGAGAACCTCGTAGCCGGACATGTCCGGCAGGTTCAGGTCGAGCAGGATGATGTCGTAGTCGTAGAGTTTACCGAGATCGACACCTTCTTCGCCGAGGTCGGTGGTGTAGACGTTGAAGCTTTCGGACTTGAGCATCAGCTCGATGCTTTTCGCCGTAGCGCCGTCGTCCTCAATCAAAAGCACTCGCATGCCCAATCCCCTTCATGGCCCTTGGGGGGAATACCGGGACGGGCGCCGCATGCCCGCCTCTCCGGCAGAAAATTTACGATTCGCACGCTACTCGTTAATGGTTAACAGAACCTAATTCTTACCCGCAAGAGTCCCACTGATAAATATTCACGAATCGGCGTAAGATACTGGCAGCAGGCAGGATTCATGCTGAACGGGAACTTAATGTCCCACTTTAAGAATTCGATTTTACGGATTCGAGGGGCGAGCCGCCCCACCAAAGCGGCCTGCAAGGCCAGTTAAAGATGAACGAACTGGGTAAACAGGGTCTTTCCGGAGTCCGCACCACCCGATGAAGGCGCTCGCCGACCAGATTCGCGAACTCGACGGCCCGGAGGTCTATGGCCGGGTCGCGGGCGTGCGCGGGCTGATGGTCGAGGTGGCCGGGCCGGTCCACGCCATGCCGGTCGGCGCCCGCGTCGTCATCGAGACGGGACTCCCCAAAGGCGTGCCCTGCGAGGTCGTGGGCTTTGCCGGCGACAACGCGCTTTTAATGCCGTTCGCGCCGCTCGAGGGCGTACGGCGCGGCTGCCGGGCGCTGGTTTCCTCGGCGCCGGCTTCGGTCCGGCCGTCGATGGGCTGGCTCGGCCGGGTCGTGAACGCCATGGGCGAGCCGATCGACGGCAAGGGGCCGCTCCCCGTCGGGCCGTCGCCTTATCCGTTTCGCGGCCTGCCGCCGCCCGCCCATGAGCGAAAGCGCGTCGGCGCGCCGCTCGATCTTGGCGTGCGGGTGCTCAATGCCTTCGCCACCACCTGCCGGGGCCAGCGCATGGGCATCTTCGCGGGCTCGGGCGTCGGCAAGTCGGTGCTGCTCTCGATGATGGCGCGGAACGTCGCCGCTGATGTCTCGGTGATCGGACTTGTCGGCGAGCGCGGCCGCGAGGTGCAGGAATTCCTGCAAGATGACCTCGGGGAAGAGGGCCTTGCCCGTTCGGTGGTGGTGGTCGCGACCTCGGACGAGCCTGCGCTGATGCGCCGCCAGGCGGCGTTTTTGACGCTATCCATCGCCGAATATTTCCGCGACGAGGGCAAGGACGTGCTGGCGCTGATGGACTCGGTGACGCGCTTCGCCATGGCCCAGCGCGAGATCGGGCTCTCGGCGGGCGAGCCGCCGACCTCCAAGGGCTATACGCCGACCGTCTTCACGGAGCTTCCGCGCCTCCTGGAGCGGGCCGGGCCGGGCACCAAAAAAGGCACGATTACCGGGCTTTTCACGGTGCTGGTCGACGGCGACGATCATAACGAGCCGGTCGCCGACGCCGTGCGCGGCATTCTCGACGGCCATATCGTGATGGAGCGGGCGATCGCCGACCGCGGACGTTACCCGGCGGTTAACGTCTTGAAGTCCATCTCGCGGACCATGCCGCGCTCGTGCGATCCGGAATACTGGCCGGTGGTGCAGCGAGCCAAGCGCATCCTCTCGATCTACGGCGATATGGAGGAGTTGATCCGGCTCGGGGCCTACCGGGCAGGCTCCAACCCCGAAACCGACGAGGCGATCCGGCTTTTCCCCCAACTCGACGCTTTTTTGGCGCAGGGTAAGGAAGAAGCAACCAATCTAGGCGAGGGTTATCGGCAATTGGCGCAAATTGTAGGTACCGCGCCAACCGAATCCTAACCGGTCGCGTGGAGTATCGCCGGCATGAAATCGCGTGAAACCCTGATCCGCCTGAAACGCTTTCAGGTCGACGAGAAGCGCCGCAAGGTGGCGCAGATCGAAACCATGATCGCCGAGTTCGAGCGCATGAGCGCGGACCTCGAGCGTGAAATCACCACCGAACAGGCCAAGGCCGGCATCTCCGATCCGGGCCATTTCGCCTATCCGACCTATGCCAAGGCCGCGATCCAGCGCCGCGACAATCTTGCCCGCTCGATCGGCGACCTCAAGACGCAGCTCGAAGAGGCGCGCGCGCATCTCGCGGACGCCTTCGAGGAACTGAAGAAGGTCGAGATTCTCGAAGAGCGCGACCAGCAGCGCGAGCGCGCGGAAGCCGCCGCCCGCGAGCAGGCGGAACTCGACCGCGTCGGCGCCCAGCGCGTCCGCGTCTAGGTTCCCGAATTTTCAGAATGCACGATGGCCGGGCCTGCCCGGCCATTTGCTTTTAGAGGCCAGTAATCACCGGCACCTGCGGCGCGGCCTTGCGCGGCAGGATGCCGGCAAGGCGCGGGTCGTCGGCGATCTCGATCGAGCGCGAGTAGGGCGAGAAGCCCGTCTTCAGATAAAATTCCAGCGCGCGGGGATGATCGAGCGTGCAGGTATGGATGGTGAGGCGCTTCGGCGCGCGGGCCCAGGCAATCTCGAGCGCACGGTTCATGAGGTAGCGCCCGGCGCCTTTGCCGAGCAGCGTATCGACGACGCCGAGAAACGAAATCTCGACTTCGGGGAAACGGCGAAAATCAATTTCCAGAATGCCTTCGTCCTTGCCGCGGTGGCGCAGGATATGCACCTCGACGCCGGGGTCGTGGATGATGGCGGCGAGCGTTTCGTCGTCCATGGCGAGCCGCGAGAACCACAGCCAGTTCTCGCCGACGCGGCGATAGATCGCGCGGTAGGCATCGAGCTCCGGCCGGTTCATGCGGCGGATGGCGTATTCGCCGGGCTTGACGTATTCCTTGCGCAACGCGGGTTTGGCGTGCATCTCGAGATGCGTGACGATCGCGGCGATCTGGCCGGGCGGCAGAAGGGTGAATTCGTCGCGGATCGTCATGATCTCACACGTTATCTCACACGTTGCCGACGGTCTTCAGCCGCACGCGCGGATGAATTTCGCCTTGCGACAGGACGGCGGTCTGCGGGCGGAAGCGCTCGACGATCGAGCGCACGAAAGGCCGCGCCAGCGTGCTCGTGAGCAGCACCGGCACTTCGCCGTTGCGCCCGGCTTCGTCGAAGCGCTCGCGCACGGCGGTGACGAATTCGGAGAGTTTCGAGGGCTGCATGGCGAGCGAGCGGTTGTCGCCTTCGCCGATGAGCGATTCCGCGAAGGTCTGCTCCCAGCGCGGCGTGAGCGAGATGAGCGCGAGATAGCCTTGCGGCGCAAGATGCATCGCGCAGATCTGGCGCGACAGGCGGGCGCGAACGTGCTCGACGATCTGGGCCGGATTGCGCGCGCCGCTCGACAGACCCTCGGCGATGCCCTCGAGGATGGTGCCGAGATCGCGGATCGAGATGCGCTCGGCGAGCAGCATCTGGAGAACGCGCTGGATGCCCGAATGCGAGATTTGCGAGGGCACCATGTCCTTGACGATGTCGGCCTGCTCCTTCGGCAGTTCCTTGATGAGCTTCTGGACCTCGCCGTAGGAGAGGAGGTCGGCCATGTTGTTCTTGAGCACTTCGGAAAGATGCGTCGAGATGACGGTCGCGGCATCGACGACGGTGTAGCCGCGCAGCGACGCTTCCTCGCGCATCGTCTCGTCGACCCAGGTTGCCGGCAAGCCGAAGGTCGGCTCGATGGTGTGGATGCCCGGCAGATTGGCCTGGCCGCCGGCCGGATCCATGACCATGTGCTGGCCCGGATAGACTTTGCCCTGACCGGAATCCACTTCCTTGACCTTGATGATGTAGCTCGACGAGTCGAGTTGCACGTTGTCGAGGATGCGCACCGACGGCATGACGAAGCCCATTTCGGCGGCGAGGTTGCGGCGGAGCGCCTTGATCTGCTCGGTGAGGCGATCGGTGCCGTCCGGCCCGTTGACGAGCGGCAGGAGGCCGTAGCCGATCTCGATCTTGAGGTCGTCGATCTTGAGCGCGGCGGCGATCGGCTCTTCCGCGGGCTTGGCGAGCGCGCCGGGCGTGCCGGGTTCGGCACTGTCCTCTGCGTCCGCGGTGCGCGCCCGCCTGCCGATGACATAGGCGAGGAAGCCCGCGCCCGCGCCGAGGGTCAGGAACGGGAACATCGGGATGCCCGGCAGCAGCGACATCAGGATCATGACGGCGGCCGACATGCCGAGCGCCTTCGGATAGCCGGAGAGCTGGCCGAGCAGCGCCTTGTCGGCGGCGCCCGAGACGCCGGCCTTCGAGACGAGAAGGCCCGCGGCGGTCGAAACGATCAGCGCCGGGATCTGCGTGACGAGGCCGTCACCGACGGTCAGCAGCGTGTAGGTGTGACCGGCGGCGGCAAAGGTCATGCCCTGCTGCACGGTGCCGATGATGATGCCGCCGACAACATTGATGAAGACGATGAGCAAACCGGCGATGGCGTCGCCGCGGACGAATTTCGAGGCACCGTCCATGGCGCCGAAAAACGAGCTTTCGTCTTCAAGCTGCTTGCGGCGCTTGCGGGCTTCGTTCTCGTCGATGAGACCGGCCGAAAGATCGGCGTCGATCGCCATCTGCTTGCCGGGCATGGCGTCCAGGGTGAAGCGCGCGGCGACTTCCGCGATGCGGCCCGAGCCCTTGGTGATGACGACGAAGTTCACGATCACCAGGATCGCGAACACGATCATGCCGATGACGAAGTTGCCGCCCATCACGAAATTGCCGAAGGCCTCGATGACGTGACCGGCGGCCGCCGTGCCGTTGTGGCCGTGCGAGAGGATGAGGCGGGTCGAAGCAAGGTTCAGCGACAGCCGCATCATCGTGGAGATCAGGAGGATCGTCGGGAAGGACGAGAACTCGAGCGGCGCGTGGATGAACAGCGACGTCATCAGGATCAGGACGGAGAAGATGATCGAGGTCGCAAGCGCAAGGTCCAGCAGAAGCGGCGGCAGCGGCAGGATGAGAACGATCAGGATCGCAAGAACGACGAGCGCGAGCGCAAGGTCGCCGCGCCGCAGCAATACGCCGATCTGCGAAAGCGACGGCAGGCCCGATTTGACGAGCGCGGTGGCGGGTGCGGCGACGGTGGTGTCGGTCATTTAGCCTCAGGCCGCAGAGGTCGAGACGTTCGAGGCGACGCCCGAGGCGGGCGCCGGCACCTCGATGCCCTCGGCCATGTATTCGTTGAGCTTGTTTCGCAGCGTGCGGATCGAGATGCCGAGGATGTTCGCGGCGTGCGTCCGGTTGCCGAGACAGTGCTTGAGCGTGTCGAGGATCAGCTCGCGCTCGACCGACGCGACGGTGCGGCCGACGAGGCCCTGCGTCATCTGGTCGGCGATCATCGCCGCCTGCTCGGCGGGGCCGCGCGCTTCGGAAAGGCGCGTGCCGTCCGGGAGCCGCACGGATTCGGCGTCGATCTCGGGGCCGGTCGCGAGCAATACGGCGCGGTGGATGGTGTTTTCGAGTTCGCGGACGTTGCCGGGCCACTTCGCGCTCTTCAGCTCCGCGCGGGCGTCAGCCGAGATCGGCCTGACAGGCAGGCTGTTCGCTTCGGCGTAGCGGCGGCTGAAATGCTCGGCGAGTTCGAGGATGTCGGCCGGGCGCTCGCGCAGCGGCGGGATCTTCAGGTTCACGACGTTGAGGCGATAAAGCAGGTCTTCGCGGAACGTGCCGTTCTTCACGGCTTCCGCGAGGTTGCGGTTCGAGGTCGCGATGATGCGGATATCGACCGGCACGGGCTTGCCGCCGCCGACGCGGTCGATGACGCGCTCCTGGAGGGCGCGCAAGAGCTTCGCCTGCAAGCGGGCGTCCATCTCGGAGATTTCGTCGAGGAGCAGCGTGCCGCCATTGGCTTCCTCGAACTTGCCGATGCGGCGCGCGACCGCGCCGGTGAACGAGCCCTTCTCGTGGCCGAACAGCTCGGACTCGAGAAGATTCTCCGGGATCGCGGCGCAGTTGACCGAGATGAAGGCCTTCGTGGCGCGCGGGCTTTTGTTGTGGACGAAGCGCGCCAGCATTTCCTTGCCGGTG
>Ga0180218_1001029_pt1 | contig 18877 bp, 18 predicted proteins | sample eDN3rd37CKraftBY_FD_151334 | JGI IMG/M metagenome (GOLD analysis project Ga0180218, IMG submission 151334) | Enriched backyard soil microbial communities from Emeryville, California, USA - eDNA 3rd pass 37_C Kraft BY (version 2) (version 2) | ecosystem: Environmental > Terrestrial > Soil >...
GCCGGCGAGCCAGCCGTCGAGATAGGTCGCCGTCATCCATGTCCGCCAGCGGATCTGGAGCCACTGGTTGAGATAGAGCTGGTAGACGGCGAGCACGATGAAGGCGCCGGCGAGCCCGCAGAAGATCCAGAGTTCATGGACGAACAGGTCCCAGTTTTTATCTTGCAGTGCGTTATAAAACCGGTTGTTCCACTGGTTGAGGAGGACGTTGATGGCGACGATCGACAGCTCGATCGCGAGAACCGATGCGAGCAGGATCAGCCCGGGCCAGCGATCTTTCGAATAGAAGTAGGGGCTGGCGAGCCGCCAGATCGTCGCAAAGATCGAAGGCGTGGTCCTCACAAGTCATTCTCCTGTTGCGCCATCCGGCCGGTCGCGATGGGGACGACGGCCGCGGGATACCGCGCGATCAAGCGTCAGACCGGTCGCGGGAAACGTCGGCGGGCTGCCGACCCGCGACCGGGTGGACGCCGATACCGTAGCGCGGCGACCGGTCGCATCCAGCAAGGTGGAGTCGTGATTGTTCTGTATATCCTCTTATTTGCGATGCGGTTAGGTGCGGTGCAGTGCTTTCGCAGGTTGCGTCCCGTGGTTCCACCAACTAGCATTCCCTTCCGCTTGCATGAGTGCGACGTGGCCGTCGGCGAAAACCGGCAGCCATCTCATGCAGTGCGGCAAAGCGTTTAAGGGTTTAAACGCCCAAGGGGGAGACACCATCAATGGCGACAACGACATCTTCGACAACGCGACGTAAATTTCTCGGCGGAGCCGCCGTGGCCGGCGTGGCTGCGGTAGCGGCGCCCAACGTCGTGAAGGCGCAGGGCCCGGTGCAGATGCGCTGGCAGAGCACCTGGCCGTCCAAGGATATCTTCCACGAATACGCGGTCGATTTCGGCAAGCGCGTCAATGACATGACGGGCGGCGACCTGAAGATCGAAGTGCTTCCGGCGGGCGCGGTGGTGCCGGCCTTCCAGCTGCTCGACGCCGTTTCCAAGGGCGTGCTCGACGGCGGGCATGGCGTGCTCGTCTATCACTACGGCAAGCAGACGGCGCTCGCGCTGTGGGGCTCCGGCCCCGGCTATGGCATGGACGCCAACATGCTGCTCGCCTGGCACAAATACGGCGGCGGCAAGGAACTGCTGGACGAGATCTTCAAGCAGATCGGCGCCAACGTGGTGTCGTTCCCCTACGGTCCGATGCCGACCCAGCCGCTCGGCTGGTACAAGAAGCCGATCACCAAGCCCGACGATTTCAAGGGGCTGAAGTTCCGCACCGTCGGCATCTCCATTGACGTGTTCTCCGGCATGGGCGCCGCGGTCAACGCGCTGCCCGGCGGCGAGATCGTGGCGGCGATGGATCGTGGCCTGCTGGAAGCGGCCGAGTTCAACAATGCGAGCTCGGACCGCGTCCTCGGCTTCCCGGATGTGTCGAAGATCTGCATGCTGCAGAGCTACCACCAGAACGCCGAGCAGTTCGAAATCTCGTTCAATAAGACGAAGTTCGACGCCCTGCCGACCAAGCTCCAGGCCCAGATCGCCTCCGCGGTCGAGGCGGCTTCGCAGGACATGCAGTGGAAGGCGATCGACCGCTACTCGAAGGATTACCTCGAGATGCGGACCAAGGACGGCATCAAATTCTACAAGACGCCCGACTCGGTCCTGAAGCGTCAGCTCGAGATCTTCGACGACGTGGCGAGGAAAAAGGCGGCCGACAATCCGCTGTTCCGCAAGATCATCGAGTCGCAGCTCGCGTTCGCGAAGCGCGCGGTTCAGTGGGAGCAGGACACGGTCGTCAGCCGCAAGATGGCTTTCGACCACTACTTCGGTCCGAACGCCAAAAAGCCGATCTAACGGCATAACAAGCCGGCAAAGCACCATTTCGGATCACAACGAAATGGTGCTTTGTCATGGCCTTTGGTCGCTGCCGGGCGGCAGGCGATCCAATTGCGGCATCCGGGCAGGTGGGGGCGCCCTCCGGACCGCGGTTTCGCGCAAGGGGGGCAGCGAAAAACATGAACGTTCAAAACGTCCTGAACGGCGTCGACCATATCAGCACGTGGTTCGGCAAGGCGTGTGCCTGGCTGATGATCGTGCTGATGACGGTCGTCTGCGTCGAGGTGTTCAAGCGCTATATCCTCAACGCGCCGACGGCGTGGATCTTCGACGCCGAAAACATGATGTACGGCACCTCGTTCATGCTGTGCGGCGCCTACACGCTCGCGCAGAACGCGCATGTGCGCGGCGATTTCTTGTACGGCTCGATGCGGCCGCGCACGCAGGCCTCGTTCGACCTCGTCCTCTACATCATCTTCTTCATCCCGGGCATCGCCGCGCTGATCTATTCCGGCTGGATCTTCGCCGTGGAGTCCTGGACCATCAACGAGCATTCGACCATCACCGCGGACGGCCCGCCGGTCTGGCAGTTCAAATTCGTCATTCCGATCGCGGGCGTGCTGGTGATGATTCAGGGACTCGCCGAAATCGTGCGCTGCGTCGTGTGCCTGCGCACCGGCCAGTGGCCCGAGCGGCTGAAGGACGTCGCCGAGACCGACGTCATCGAGGAGCAGCTCGCGCACAGCGAGTATGTCGACGAGGAGTCGCGCAAGATCGCGATCGAGAAAGCGAAGCAGATCGACGAAGCGGCGCGCGCGCGCGGCATGGCGGGAGACCTTCAGAAATGATCAGCGATCCCGCACTCGGTCTCATCATGCTCGGCCTGATCGTGGTCGTGATCATGATGGGCTTCCCGACGGCCTTCACCCTCATGGGCCTCGGCATGTTCTTCGGCTACATCGCGTTCTACGTGCCGCATCAGGCGATCTCCGACAACAAGGTGTTCGACCTGATGGTGCAGCGAACCTACGGCGCCATGACGAACGACGTCCTGGTATCGGTCCCGTTATTCATCTTGATGGGATACGTGATGGAACGCGGCGCGCTGGTCGACAAGATGTTCTATTCGATCCAGCTCGCCTTCCGCCGCGTTCCGGCCTCGCTCGCGGTCGCCACCCTGATCGTCTGCACGTTCTGGGGCATCGCCTCCGGCCTCGTCGGCGCCGTGGTGGTGCTGATGGGCGTCATCGCCTTCAATCCGATGCTGCGGGCGGGCTACGACGTGAAGCTCGCCGCCGGCGTCATCACCGCGGGCGGCACGCTCGGCATCCTCATTCCGCCGTCGGTGATGATCATCGTCTATGCCGCGGTCGCAGGGCAGTCGGTGGTGAAGCTCTACGCGGCGGCGATGTTCCCCGGCTTTTTCCTGTCGATCCTGTATCTCGTCTACATCGTCGGCTGGGCGCTCATCAGCCCGAAGATCGCGCCGCCGCTGCCGCCCGAGCAGACCCAGGTTCCGGTGCCGGACTGGATGCGGCAGTTTCAGCAGGCCTATGGCAAGAATGTCTTCGTCGGCCATCTGCGGGCGCTGCTGTCGCCGTCGCGGGCGCTGGCGTTGCAGACCGATCAAGGCCGGCTTCGCTATACCGCGTTGCTATCGAATCTCGGCTACGCGCTGATCCCGTTCGCCATCGTCGCCGGCACGCTGGCGCTGGCGTGGTGGTACGTCGTGATCTATCCGCAGGCCGGCCCGGCCGAGGAGCTGATCGGCCTCCAGCCGCTCGGCGGAACGACCGATGTGGTCGCCGCGCCGGCCTTCACGGGCCCGTCGCCGTCGTTCTACTGGTGGTTCGCCGGCATCGCGCTGGTCTGCCTGCTCTGGCAGATCCGCTATTACCTGCGGCTCGACGCCGACCGGCTCCAGGTCATCAAGCTGCTGTCGACCTCGATCATGCCGCTCGGCATTCTGACGGTGGTCGTGCTGGCGGTCATCCTGTTCGGCATCACCACCGCGACGGAATCGGCGGCGGTCGGCGCGGCGGGCGCCTTCCTGCTCGCCGTTCAGGCGCGCACGCTCGACTGGAAGCGCACCAAGGAGGCGGTGTTCCTCACCGCCAAGACGACGGCCATGGTGTGCTGGCTGTTCGTCGGCTCGGCGCTGTTCTCCGGCGTGTTCGCCATTCTCGGCGGCCAGGCGCTGGTCGAGAAGTGGGTGCTGGCGATGAATCTGTCGCCGGTGCAGTTCATGATCCTGTCGCAGGCGATCATCTTCCTGCTCGGCTGGCCGCTGGAATGGACCGAGATCATCGTGATCTTCGTGCCGATCTTCCTGCCGCTGCTGCAGCACTTCCATATCGACCCGGTGCTGTGGGGCGTCCTGGTGTTCGTCAACCTGCAGGCGGCGTTCCTGTCGCCGCCGGTCGCGATGTCGGCCTTCTATTTGAAGGGCGTCGCGCCCAAGCACGTCACGCTCAACCAGATTTTCGCCGGCATGATGCCCTACATGCTCATCGTCATCATCTGCATGGTCATGATGTATCTGTGGCCTGCGCTGACGTTGTGGCTGCCGGAATATCTGTACGGCAAGTGAGCCGGAGGGCCCGTGACCGACGACAAGCTTCTTGAATTACCCGCGACCGCCGTGGCCGCGGGCATCGCGCGCGGCGAATTCTCCTCGGAAGACTACACGCGGGCCTGCCTCGCGCGCATCGCGGCGGCCGAGCCGATCGTGCATGCCTTCGCCCATGTCGACGAGGAGCATGCGCTGGCGCAGGCGCGCGAATGCGACGACTGGCGCCGCAGCGGCCGGCCGATCGGCCCGCTGCACGGCGTGCCGGTCGCCATCAAGGACATCATCGACACCGCCGACTATCCGACCGAATGCGGCTCGCCGGCGCTCTCCGGCCGCCGTCCGCGCCAGGATGCAACGCTGGTGTCGCGGCTGCGCGCCGCCGGCGCGGTGATCGTCGGCAAGGCGGTGACGACGGAGTTCGCCTATTTCACCCCGCGCGGCACCCGCAATCCGCATGACCCGAAACGCACGCCCGGCGGCTCGTCGTCGGGCTCGGCGGCCGCGGTCGCGGCCGGCATGGTGCCGCTCGCGATCGGCTCGCAGACCAAAGGCTCGATCATCCGTCCGGCGGCGTTCTGCGGCGTGTTCGCGATGAAGCCGAGCCATGGCCTCGTCTCGCGCGCCGGGGTGCTGACGCTGTCGCGCACGCTCGACCACATGGGTCCGTTCGCCCGCTCGGTCGAGGACATGGCGCTGGCGCTCGACGCCATCGCCGGCTACGACGCGGCCGATCCCGACACACGGCCGCTGGCGCCGCGCAATTTCCGCGAGATCGCCACGGAGGAATTCCCGCTCGATCCGCGCCTTGCGTTCGTGCGCACGCCGGTGTGGGGCGAGGCCGACGCCGAGGCGCGCGCCGCGCTCGAGGCGCTGGCGGAGGAACTGGGCGAGACCTGCTTCAGCTACGACCTGCCGGACCATTACGCCGAGGGCTGGGACGCGCAGCAGGCGATCATGGCGGCCGAGATGGCGGCCAATATCGGCCCGATCGCCGACCGCGGCGGCGACAAGGTCAGCCCGCGTTTCCATGAGCTGATGGCGGAAGGCCGCGCCGTGTCCGCCGTGCGCTATCTCGACGCGCTCAAGCTGCGCGGCGAATTGCGCACCGCGATCGAGGAGCTGTTCCAGCAGGAATGCACCGCGATCCTCACGCTGTCGGCGCCCGGCGTCGCGCCGGAAGGCGAGGCGACCGGCGATCCGGTGTTCAATGCGCTGTGGAGCCTGCTCGGCCTGCCGGCGGTCAATCTGCCGCTGCTGCAGGGCGAGAGCGGCATGCCGATCGGCGTGCAACTCGTCGGCGCGCCGGGCGACGACGCGCGGCTGTTGCGCGCCGCGCAGTGGCTGACCGCGCGGGCCGGCTGAACTTTCCGTCTCTGCCATCTCTGCCGTGCGCTGAGCGGGCAGCTGCGGTGCCTTGACTGGTGACAAGCCGGCGGGCGCCTTGACCTGTCCACCTTGTCACGGCATTCAAAAAAAACGTCAGCCGCCCATCCGTGGCCGGCGTCCTCCGCCTCACAGCGTTTGCAAAACTGACAGCGAGAGCGATCATGATGCCGTTGATGACCAGCCTGCGCCGCCACTCTGTTGCTCTCGTGATCGCTGGCGCGCTCGCGGCCCCGACCGTCACCGTCGCGGCGGCGAGCGACGGGCGCTTTCCCTACGATCTCGAGCTGTTGATGGACACGCGGCCGATGCCGCCGGGGAAGCGGATGCCGAGCATGACGGTGGCGCAGGACGGCCGGGCGATGCTCGACCTGTGGTGCCGCAGCGTGCGCGGCCTCGTGGAGGTCGGTGCCGGAACCGTCGCGATCCAGGCCGAGCCGTTGCCGGCCAACCCGCCGGACATGCAGTCGCGCGGGCAGTGCACGCCGGCGCGGATGCAGGCCGATGAGCAGGTGCTCGCCGCGCTCACCCAGATGACGAGCTGGCAGCGCCAGGGCGAGACGGTGGTGTTCTCTGGCGCGACCACCCTGCGCTTCACGCCGAGCAGCCACTGACCATCCAGCGGGTTCAGTCGATCCGCCAGTGGCCGAGCCAGACGTCGATGACGTCCTGGATCTTGGTGACGACGATGCCGAGGATCGCCAGCACGATCAGCACGGCGAACACCTGCTCGGTCTCCAGTACCTGACCGGCGAGGAACAGCCGGCCGCCGAGCCCGACCTTGCCGACCACCATTTCGGCGGCGACCACCAGGATGATCGACACGCCGAGGCCGAGCCTTATGCCGGCGAAGATCGAGGGGATCGCGCTCGGCAGCAGCACCTTCAGGATGATCTGCGACTGGTTGGCGCGCAGGTCGCGCGCGGCGAGCACGAGGCCTGCGTCGCATTGGCGGATGCCGAGCACGGTGTTGATGATGACCGGGAAGATCGCGCCGAGCGCGCTGATGGTCAGCATGAACGGGCCGCCGGTGCCGAGCCAGATGATCAGCAGCGGGATCAGCGTGATCTTGGGCAGCGGATAGAGCGCGGCGATGTAGAGGTCGGCGACCGCCCGCATGCGCTCAGACGTCGCCATCCAGATGCCGATCGCGACGCCGAGCACGACGGCGATGGCGAAGCCCGCGAAGATGCGCCATAGCGTGATGACGAGATCGGTGCCGAGCCCGCCGTTGCGGAAAAGATCGATCAGCGCGCGCAGGATGCCGCTCGGCGCCGGCAGATAGATCGGGTTGAGGTTCGCCGCCCAGACGATGCCTTCCCAGGCGACGAGCAAAGCGACGACCGACAGCCAGGCGAGGGTGCGCGGCTCGGCGATGAAGCCGAGGCCACGGTTCGCGGCGCGGGCCTTCTCCGCGACGGCGGGTTCGCTCATGTCAGCCGGCCTCGCGGTCGTTCGCCATCGCGCGCACCACCTCGTCGCGCAGCAGGCCGTAGATGCGGTCGAACAATTCGCCGTAGCGCGGGTCGTGCGTGGTGGCGAGACTGCGCGGGCGCGGCAGCTCGACCGCGATCTCGGCGGCGATGCGGCCGGGCCGCGCGGTCATGACAAAAATTGTGTCGCCGAGCAGGATCGCTTCCTCGATCGAATGGGTGACGAGCAGCGCGGTGGTGCCGCTCTCCTCGACCAGCTTGGCGAGCTGCTCCTGCAGCACCAGACGGGTCTGCGCGTCGAGCGCGCCGAACGGCTCGTCGAGCAGCAGCACGTCGGGCTTCATCACCAGCGCGCGGGCGAGGCCGACGCGCTGGCGCATGCCGCCGGAGAGCTGGCGTGGGAACTTGTCCTCGAAGCCGGCGAGGTCGACGCGCGCGAGCGCCTCGCGCGCCCGCGCCGTGCGTTCGGCGCGCGGCACGCCGATCATCTCGAGGCCGAAGGCGACGTTGTCGAGGATGGTGCGCCACGGGAACAGGTTGAACGACTGCCAGACCGTCGCCATTTCGGGCGGGCGGGGGCTTTCGCTCCCGTCCGCCGCGAGATAGCGCAGCCGGCCTGCGCCGGGCGCGAGGAAGCCGCGGGCGATCTGCAGCAGCGTGCTCTTCCCGCAGCCGCTCGGGCCGATCAGCGCGGTGACCTTGCCGGGCTCGAACCGGCATGACACGTCCTTCAACGCCACGACCGGAACGCCGGTGCGGCTGGCGAAGGTCAAGCCGATCGACTGGAGATCGATCGCAGTCGCCGGAGAGGCCATTCCGTCAACCGAACGGGTTCTTGGACTTCAGCCGTTCGGCCGCTTCCTTGGCGATCGACAGATCGAACAGCTGCGCCTCGGTGACGTCGGCCTTCACCAGCTTCAGCGTGTCGGTCCAGAACTTGCCTTGCTCCATGCAGGACTTCACATTCGGCATGCCGTCGTCGGTGAACCAGGTCCAGCGCGGCGCGGCGGCGACGATCAGCGGCGGCGGAACCTTCGTCGCGTCGGCGATGATCTTGACGACCGCCGGGTCCTTCTCCGCCGCGGCCTTGTTGTATTCGCGGCCGGCGTGGGTGTGCACCATCGCGAAGCGGACGGCGGCTTCCCGGCTCTTCGACAGGTAGTTGGTCGACACCACCCAGCAGGCGAGCTGGCAGTTCGGCTCGATATCCCAGCCCGAGAACACGAGCTTGCCGAACTTGTTCTTCTCGACCAGGAAGCCGAGCGGTACCGGCACGTTGGCGGCGTCGGCCTGGCCGGCGCCGATCGCCTTGACGATGTCGGGATAGCTGAGGCCCGCCGACCAGTCGACGTCGGTGCGCGGGTTGAGCCCGGCGCGCTCGACGCCCTTGCCGAACAGATACTGGTCGATGCTGCCGGGCGCCTGGATGGCGATCTTCTTGCCCTTGAGCAGTCCCATCTTGTCGGGCGACGTCATGCCGGCTTCGACCATCGCGTTGCTGGCGGCGATCGTCATCGAGCCGGAGCCCGGCTTCTCGACGCCGCGGTCGAGGAACGCCTTGAACGGCGCGCCCTTGCCGACGGTGTTGAACAGGCCGGCGTTCAGCGTGGTCGCCGCCATGTCGAGCTCGCCGGCGACCAGCGCCGGCATCGCCAGCGCGCCGTCCTTGAAATACTGTACGTCGACGTCGAGGCCGACCTTGTCGAAATATTTGCGCGCTTCGGCGAGGAAGATCGGTCCGGAGGAGATCAGCGGCACGATGCCGATGCGCAGCTTGAGCTTGTCTTGCGCATGGACGAACGGTGCGGGAAACGCGGCGAGCGCGCCGGCAGCCGCCGAGGTCGCGAGAAACCTGCGGCGGGTCTTCGATTCGAGCGTCGGCATGACAAAACTCCCGGTTGAAACCGGGCAAAGTCTGCCTGTCTTGCGATGGGTCCGCAAGCCGACGCGGCCCGCCATTGCGCCCGCCGTAGCGCGACAAATGTGCAGACGACGGACCGCAACAAGTTTCGTCATGCGCAAGCGTGGACACGCCGGCCGCCGTGCAATGCAACAGCGCCACGCAAGGGTTGGTATCGGCGGCCGCTACAACGCGAGCCGCGCGGCGGTGTTTCCGTGTTTCGCGATACTTACCGGCTGAACAGGTCAGCCCGGCGGGCCACCGCCGAGTCGCAACAACTCGGCCGCCGACGCGGCGCCGATCGCCTGCGGCTTGACGAAAATGGCGATCACCTCCGGATGACGTTGCTGGATGGCGATTTCGATGCTCCGCACCGTCTGCTCGATGCCGGTCGCGTCGAGATCGTCGCGAAACTCCAGGCTGAGCGCGACGATGATCTGATGCGGCGCGAGATGCACGGTGAATAACAATCTCGCGCGTTCGATCGCGTCGTTCCGCGCGACGATGTCCATGATCGAGCGGCGGATCGGCCGCTCGGCCGGCTCGCCGATCAACAACTCCTTGCTCTCGGAGGCGAGCAGGATGGCGACGCTGCCGAGCAGCAGGCTGATGCCGATCGAGGCGACGCCGTCGAGCACCGGCATGTCGAAGGCCTGCGCCGCCGCCATACCGGCCGCCGCGATCAAGAGGCCGAGCATCGCGGCGCTGTCCTCGAGCAGCACCATGAAGCCCGGCGGGTCCTTGCTGCGGCGCACGGCGGCGAGCAGGCTTTCGCCGTCGGAGGATTTGCGGAATTCGCGCCAGGCATAGAGCCAGCTCGCGCCTTCGAAAACGGCCGAGAGAGCGAGCACGGCATAGTTGACCGCGACGTTCTCGAAAGGGTGTGGGGAGACGATGTGCTGGACGCCCTCGTAGAACGTCGCGCCGGCGCCGACGGTGAACATCAGCAGCGCCACCGTGAAGCTCCAGAAGTACAGCTCGCGGCCGTAGCCGAGCGGGTGGCGCTCGTCGGGCGGCAGCGCGGCGCGGTGGATGCCGTAGAGCAGGACGCCCTGGTTGCCGGTGTCGACGATGGAATGCACCGCCTCCGACAGCATCGCGGAGCTTCCGCTCCACAGCGCGGCGGCGAGCTTGGTCAGCGCGACCAGCAGGTTGCCGAACAGGGCGGCATAGACGACCCCCTTGGACTGGCTGCGCGCGCTCATCCTCTTGCAAACGCGCCAGCGCGCATTCGGTTCGCCGTGGCCGCGCGCGCTGAAACGAAAGAAGCCGCCTTGCGGCGGCTTCCTGATGTTTTCGCGAAGGAAGCGGGGCGTCAGAAGCCCATGCCGCCCATTCCACCCATGCCGCCGCCCGGCGGCATCGCCGGCGCAGCGTCGTCCTTCGGCAGTTCGGCGACCATCGCTTCGGTGGTGATCAGCAGGCCGGAGACGGAGCCGGCATCCTGCAGCGCGGTGCGCACCACCTTGGCGGGGTCGATGATGCCCTTGGCGACCATGTCGACATACTCTTCGTTCTGGGCATCGAAGCCGAAGGTCTCCGACTTCTCGTCGAGGATCTTGCCGACCACGATCGAGCCCTCGACGCCGGCGTTTTCCGCGATCTGACGGATCGGGGCTTCCAGCGCCTTGAGCACGATGTTGATGCCGGCCTGAACGTCCGGGTTGTCGTTGGTGAGCCGGCCGACCGCCTTCTTGGCGCGCAGTAGGGCGACGCCGCCGCCCGGTACAATGCCTTCCTCGACCGCGGCGCGGGTGGCGTTGAGCGCGTCGTCGACGCGATCCTTCTTTTCCTTGACCTCGACTTCGGTCGCGCCGCCGACGCGGATCACCGCGACGCCGCCGGCGAGCTTGGCCAGACGCTCCTGCAGCTTCTCACGGTCGTAGTCCGAGGTGGTCTCCTCGATCTGCTGCTTGATCTGCGCCACGCGCGCCTCGATGTCGGCCTTCTTGCCGGCGCCCTTGACGATCGTGGTCTTCTCTTTCTCGCTGATGACCTTCTTGGCGCGGCCGAGCATGTTCAGCGTGACGTTCTCCAGCTTCATGCCGAGGTCCTCGGAGATGAGCTGGCCGCCGGTCAGGATCGCGATGTCCTCCATCATGGCCTTGCGGCGGTCGCCGAAGCCCGGCGCCTTGACCGCCGAGACCTTGAGGCCGCCGCGCAGCTTGTTGACGACGAGGGTGGCGATGGCCTCGCCTTCGACGTCCTCGGCGATGATCAGCAGCGGCTTGCCCGACTGCACCACCGCCTCGAGCACCGGCAGCAGCGCCTGCAGGCCGGACAGCTTCTTCTCATAGAGCAGGACGTAGACGTCTTCCTGCTCGGCCAGCATCTTCTCGGCATTGGTGACGAAGTAGGGTGAGATGTAGCCGCGGTCGAACTGCATGCCCTCGACGATCTCAACTTCCGTATCGAGCGCCTTGGCTTCTTCGACGGTGATGACGCCCTCATTGCCGACCTTCTGCATCGCCTGCGCGATCATCTTGCCGATGGTGGCGTCGCCGTTCGACGAGATGGTGCCGACCTGGGCGACTTCCGAGCTCGACGACACCTGCTTGGCGCGTTTCTGGATGTCCTTGACGACCGCGGCCACGGCGATGTCGACGCCGCGCTTGAGGTCCATCGGGTTCATGCCGGCGGCAACGGACTTGGCCCCCTCGCGCACGATCGCCTGCGCCAGCACGGTCGCGGTGGTGGTGCCGTCGCCGGCCACGTCGTTGGTCTTGGAGGCGACCTCGCGCACCATCTGCGCGCCCATGTTCTCGAACTTGTCTTCGAGCTCGATGTCCTTCGCCACCGTCACGCCGTCCTTGGTGATGCGCGGCGCGCCGAACGACTTGTCGAGCACGACGTTGCGGCCCTTGGGGCCGAGCGTCACCTTCACGGCGTTGGCGAGGATGTCGACGCCGCGCAGCATGCGGTCGCGCGCGTCGCCGGAAAACTTCACGTCCTTGGCAGCCATTTGAAACTACTCCTGTGTGATACGGATCGAGCGATGCCGCTTGTTCCGGCGTCATTGCCGGGCATAGTCCGTCGAAGACGGGCGTGAACGCCCTTTTGGCCCGGCAACCCATCGCTTGTGGTTGGATGCCCGGATCAAGTCCGGGCATGACGACGGAGAGCTTGGCTGCTCCTGGAACCTCAGGCGATCACGCCCATGATGTCGGACTCCTTCATGATCAGGAGATCCTCGCCGTCGATCTTCACTTCGGTGCCCGACCACTTGCCGAACAGCACCTTGTCGCCGGCCTTCAGGTCGATCGGGATCAGCTTGCCGGCTTCATCGCGGCCGCCGGGACCGACCGCCACGATTTCGCCCTGCGAGGGCTTTTCCTGAGCGGTATCGGGAATGATGATGCCGCCCTTGGTCTTCTGTTCGGCATCGATGCGGCGCACGACGACGCGGTCATGCAGCGGACGGAACTGGGTCTTGGCCATTGGATCCTCGCCGGCGGTGTTGGAGTGACGGATATTTATGCTTTTTCAATTGTTTAGCACTCAATCTGCGGGAGTGCCAAGCGTCCGAGGGAAATAGGGCATGGGCGAGGGGCAAGTCAAGGGAAGGCGCGCCGCATCAATGCTTGCGCTTCGCCGCGCCGCCCCGCACATTCACCGTCCAATCAAGAGGTTCTCCATGCGACGACACATCGTCACGGCTGCCGCGCTGGTCTTCGGGGCGCTCGCGCTCGGCGCCTGCGCCAGTGGCGCGCCCGAGCCGCCGCCGGTCGCGACACCGGCGCCGGTGCCGCTGCTGCCGCCCGCCTTCCCGCCGCAGGATATCGTCGGCCGCTGGGGCCTTGCCGCCTATCACAAGGAAGAGGACCGCGCCCGCACCGAGGCCGCCGCCGCCAACCAGTGCCGGCAGCCCTACGTCATTTCGCTCGGCCCGACCGGCGGCGTGATGATGCATCTCGCCGACCAGGCGACGCCGGAGGAATTGCGCCTCAAGGGCGCGCCGGGCGGCAAGACCTATATCGGCCCGGACGGCGAGCCCGGCGGCATGCAGGACCGCGAGGTGGTGTCCTTCACCGGCCGCGTGCTGACGCTGCGCTGGATCGATCCGGAAGTGCAGGGCCGCTACGGCACCATGGTCTATGTCCGCTGCGCGCCGGAAGGCCAGAAGCGTCCGCCGGCCAAGAAGAAGCCGGCCGCCAAGCCGAAGCCGAAGACTTAAAAGCCGGCGCCAGACGGGCGCGACGGCCTCATGCGACATTTGCAACGCGGCCGCCGCCGGCCGCGTGCTAAAGCATGAGCCGGGATGCGCTTCTCAATGACGACGGCACGAGACTTCGTTGACGGCGCTCTATACGGACCCTGGCGCGCCGTCCTCGTGCTCGGCGTCACGCAGATCGTCAGCTGGGGCTGCATCTATTACACGCCGGTGCTGATCGTGCCGCTGATCGCGGCCGACCGCGGCTGGTCGATCGCCTTCGGCATGGGCGGCTTTTCCGCCGGGCTGCTGACCGCCGGCCTGGTGCTGCCTTATGTCGGACGAACGATCGACCGCCTCGGCGGTCACGTCGTCATGACGGCGGGCTCGCTCGTCGGCGCGCTCGGCCTCGTGCTGATCGTCCATGTCACCGGCCCGGTCGGCTATGTCGCGGTCTGGGCGGTGCTCGGCGTGGCGATGGCCGCGAGCCTCTATGACGCCGCCTTCGGGACGCTCGGCCGTGTCTTCGGCGCGGCGGCGCGGCGGCCGATCACCGCGCTGACGCTCGCCGGGGGCTTCGCCTCGACCGTGAGCTGGCCGGTGACGCATGCGCTGCTCGAGCGGTTCGACTGGCACGCCACCTATCTGATCTATGCCGGCGTGCTCGCCTTCGTGGCGGCGCCGCTGCACGCCTTCGTCCTGCCGCGCAGCCGTGCGGCGTCCGACACGCAACGGGCGGCCAACGGCGATGCGGCGCCGGCGCGCATCCTGCCGCCGAAGGGACTGGTCTTCGTCCTCGTCGCCGCCGGCTTCACGGCTTACGCCTTCGTACCGTCGGGCCTCGCCGCGCATCTGCTGGCGATCTTCGACCGCGCCGGCATCGAGCCGTCAACGGTGGTGTGGATCGGCGCGCTGTTCGGCCCGGCGCAGGTCGGCGCGCGGCTGATCGAGTTCGCCGTCGTGCGCGACGTGCATCCCTTGTGGATCATGCGCTTCGCGCTCGCCGTGCTGCTCGTCGCGTTCGTGGGCCTGGCGCTGCTCGGCGTTTCGCCGGCGACCGCGGCGGTGTTCGCACTGATGTTCGGCGGCGCCAACGGGCTCGTCACGATCTCGCGCGGCGCGGTGCCGCTCGCGCTGTTCGGCGCGGCCGGCTACGGCCATCTGCTCGGCCGGCTGGCCGGACCCTTTTTGCTGATGCAGGCGGCCGCGCCGCTGCTGATGGCGCTGGTCATCGAGCGCGTCTCCGACGCCGCCGCGATGGCACTCACCGCCGGTTTCGCGGTCGTGGCGCTCGTCTGTTTTGTCGCGATCCGGAAGCCGACAGCGTCGGCTTAGGCGCAGCCGAACATCGTGTCGATGTCGCGCTGGTCGACATGGCCGTGGTCGCCGTCGAGCTTCGGGCCGTTGGCGAGCGCGCGGCCGAGCGGACGGTGATCCGGTGCGGTCCGCGGTTCGGAAGTTCTGACGTTGCCCCAGATCTCGCTCATGCGCGCGACATGGCCCTCGACGAATTTCAGCGTGTCGATTGCCTTGCCGATGTGCTGGCCGGACAGATCCTGGAAATTGCAGGCTTCGTAGATGCGCACGATCTGGTCGACGATGTCCTGCGATAGGCCGCGATTGTAATCGTTCTTCAATGTCGCGTGCAGGGCGCGGGCGCTCTCGTCGATCGTCTCCGCCGCCTTGAGAATGGTTTGGGTCGCCTTCTCCATGCCGGCAACTGCGGAGGCAAGCTCGTGGCGCGCGCGCGCGATACGGGAATCCTCGCCTGGCGCACCGTTCAAGGCGGACAGTTCGCGCTTGCTGCTGTCGATGGCGCGATTGATCATCTCGATGTCGTGCTTGACGCCCGACGCTGCGTCATGATCCGGCGCGGCTAGCGGCGACGGGCGCGCCGGCGAGCGTTCGGGACGCACTGCGCTGCGCCGCGTCAGCGTGTTCGCCGCGCCGGGCGAGGGGCGCTCCGTCATCATCTGCTCGATCCGGAAAACAGTCTTCTGCACGCGCAGGCTCCGCCGGTTGATCAGCATGTCTAATCCGTTGCCGATTAACGCGGCGTTTCGCGCAAGACATTCACGCGGCGTTTACCATGCGGCGCGCGCCTTTACCGGCTGTTAGGCCTATTGCGACGATAGCCGCCGCCACGCCGCGCCGCGGCCGCGCAATGCCTGCAATTTTACCAATCGGTGGCTTTTTCTGCTCACCATGCCAGGCGTGAGTGAATTCAGGTGCTGCCGATGATCCGCTTTGTGTCTGTTGCCGTCGCGGCGACGGTCTTCTCCATCTCCGCAGCCGGTGCGCAGGTCTATGTCGTGCCGCAAGGGCAGCAAGGCCAATACGCGCAGCCCGCGCCGCCGCGCATGGTCGTGGTGGCGCCGGCGCCGCAGCAGCGCGGCGAGATGGGCGGTGGCTTCATCGAATTCCTGTTCGGCGAGCGCGGGCCGCAGCCGGCGGTGGTGCCGCCGCAGCAGAGCTATCAGCCGGTCTATCTGGCCACCGCGCCGGCGGCGCAGGACCCGAGCTACGCGCCGCCACGCATGGCGGTGCCGATCGATCCGAAATATCTGCCGCAGGACGTCGCCTATCAGAGCGGCGAGGAAGCCGGCACCATCATCATCGATACGCCGAACCGTTTTCTCTATCTCGTCGAGGGCAACGGCCGCGCGCGGCGCTACGGCATCGGCGTCGGTCGCCCGGGCTTCACCTGGTCGGGCACGCATACCGTCACCGCCAAGCGCGAGTGGCCGGACTGGACGCCGCCGGAGGAGATGCTGCAGCGGCAGCCCTATCTGCCGCGCCACATGGAAGGCGGGCCGAACAATCCGCTCGGCGCGCGCGCGCTCTATCTCGGCTCGACGCTCTATCGCATCCACGGCTCCAACGAGCCGTGGACGATCGGGCAGATGGTGTCGTCCGGCTGCATCCGCATGCGCAACGAGGACGTCATCGACCTCTACGGCCGCGTTAAGGTCGGCACCAAGGTCGTCGTGATCTAGCGGCCATTGTCATTCCGGACGCCACACGCAAGTCGGCCAATATCAACTCTTATTGGCCGACTTGCGCATCATTGAATGCCGATCTCGGGCAAGCCCGAGATCGGTGTGGCGATCCGGAATCCAGAAACGCGAAGACAGTCGATTGTTCTGGATTCCGGGTTCACGCCGGAGCCCGCCATCGGGCCGCGCTTTCGCGCGGACCCGTTGGGCGTGCCCCGGAATGACAGCAATAACTTTTTCAGCGCTCCTCTAAAGATCGCCGCCGAGATCGCTGTCGAAGTCGGCATCGTCGCCGTCATAGTCCGACGCGCTGTCGTCATTGTTGTCGCCATCGTTGCTGTCGAACAGACTGGCGTGACGCGCCTCGCCGCTGCGATCGCCTCCGACATCGCCGAGCCCGGCGTCGCGGGCGAGATCGCTGCCCGAGGCCTGCTGGTCCCACGGCGAGGCACGATCGGTCTGCGGCTGTCCGGCGAAGGCTTGGCCATGCGCGCCGCCGCCCAGCAGCGAGCCGATCATGTTGGCCATCATCATGCCGCCGACCACGCCGACGGCGGACGCCGCCGCGGTGCCGAGGAACGAGCCGCCGCCGATGCCGGCTCCGATGCCACCGGGCGCGGGCGCGGCGTTCTGCGTCGGCTCGCGCCAGCGGCTGTCGCCATCGAGGTTTTGCCGCACGCTCGGCACCGACGTTCCGCCGGAGCGGCCGCCGAACAGCGCATCGCGCATCTGGTCGAGGAAGCCGCCGTTCTGCTGGGCGCCTTCGGGTTCGCCTTCGAGCTCGCGAAGGCGCGCGTCGGCGCGGCGCAGCGCCTCGTCCTGCAGCAGCACCGTCTGCACCAGCGGATAGATCGCGTGCGGCGCGCGTTGCAGGCCCTCGGCGATGGCGCGTTCCGCATCGGCGTCGCGCGGCGTGCTTTCGAGTCGGGCGAGCTTGTCGAACAGGTCGGACACCAGTTGGCGTTCCTGCGGCGTCATGGACTCCTCCCAAAATCCCAAAATCGCAACGGGCTCGTTGCGCCGATCAGGATGTGGGGGAGGGCGTCGCGCTTTTCCAGCGGTCAGGCCAGCGCGATATTTTTATCCGCCAGCGCCTGCGGGAAAGCCTCCGCCATGAAATAGGCATATTCGCGCTCCCGCAGCGCGGTCAGCGGGTCGAGCCGTCGCAACTCGGCATCGACGAAGCCGGGATGGCACATGACGAGGCCGCCGTCCGGCAGGCTGTCGAGGAAGCGCGGGAACAGCGCGGCGAAATCGACGTCGCCGTCGAAGTCGTAGGTGCCGGCGAAGGCGGTGTTGGTGGCGATGCCGGCCCGCGCGGCGCGGCGGCGGAACGTCGCGCTCAGGATATCGAGCACCAAGCCCTTGCGGTCGGCGATGCGCGCGGCCCACGAGCCGGCGCGGCCGCACTGGCGCACCGAGGCGTGCGGCGCGGCTTCGGCGATGGCCGCCAGCACCGCGTCGCGGACCTGCGGGAACAGATGCACATGCTGGTGGCCGTCGACATGATCCGGCGGGCGGCCGAACGCCGTCCGGAACGCCGCGAGTTGCGCCCGCGCTTCGGCGGCAAGGGCGGCGCCGTCGAGACGCCGCATCAACGCGGCGAGGAGCATGGCTTTGAGCGCCTTGAAGGGCTGCCCGGTGGTCATGGCGGTAAACGGCGCGGTCAGCGTCAGGTGAAGCCCGACCGAGATGGTCGGCCGGCGCTGCTTGATCGCCGCGAGCGCGGCGATCGCCCCGGCGTCGAGGCTCTTCGGCAGCATCATCACCGAGGTCGCATCGATGCGGCCGGCATCGAGCAGATCGAGGATGGCGCGGTTGACGCCCGGCGCGATGCCGTAATCGTCGGCGCAGATGCGGATGGTGCGGAGCGGCGTCACGCGCACGCGCTCACGGCTCGGCGCGCGCCGGCGTCTTCGCTTTGGCGTCGGCCTCCGCCTGCTTCAGGCTGCGCTCGGCGATGAAATAGTTCGGCCGGCCTTTCAGCTCGGCGAGAATCTTGCCGATATATTCGCCGAGCACGCCGATCATGATGAGCTGGACGCCGCCGAGCACCATGGCGCTGACGATCAGCGACGGGTAGCCCGCGACGTCGCGGCCGAACATCAGCGTCTCGATCAGGATCTCGACGCCGAACAGCAGGGCAATGGTCGCGAAGGCGAAACCGAGCACGCTGGCGACGCGCAGCGGCGCGACCGAGAAGGACGTGAGGCCGTCGATCGACAGGCCGACCAGCCCGCGCAGGTCCCAGGTCGTCTGGCCATGGGCGCGCGGCGCCGGCTCGTAATCGACCCGCACCTGCCGGTAGCCGATCCAGCTTGCGAGACCTTTGAAAAAGCGGGTGCGCTCGGGGAGCTGGCGCAGCGCCGTGACCGCGCGCGGCGACAGCAGGCGGAAGTCACCGGCGTCCTCGGGGATTTGCTGATGCGCGCCGAGATTGATCAGCCAGTAGAACGCATGCACCAGCTTGCGTCGCGCCCAGGATTCGTTCTCGCGATGCGCCTTGGCGGTGTAGACGACGTCGTAGCCGTCATCGAGCCAGCGCGCGACCAGCGTTTCGATCAGCGCCGGCGGATGCTGGCCGTCACCGTCCATGAACATGACGGCGCCG
>Ga0180218_1001030_pt1 | contig 18836 bp, 19 predicted proteins | sample eDN3rd37CKraftBY_FD_151334 | JGI IMG/M metagenome (GOLD analysis project Ga0180218, IMG submission 151334) | Enriched backyard soil microbial communities from Emeryville, California, USA - eDNA 3rd pass 37_C Kraft BY (version 2) (version 2) | ecosystem: Environmental > Terrestrial > Soil >...
TCAGGCGCCAATACTTGAGCAACTGGGCTCCCGCCTGCGCATGGTCGAAGCCGTAGCTTTGCACCTCTTGCTTCAGCAGTGCCGCGTGGCCGGCGCCCTGTTTGTAGAGCGCGATGTAGGCGTCGCCCAGCATGGAAGCCATGGCCAGCACGCCGATGTCCTGCAGCAGCCCCGCCAGCAGAAAATCTTCGGGCTGCCGCTCGCGCAGTTCGGTAGCGATGGTTCTGGCCGCCAGGGCTGTCAGCAAAGAGCGCGACCAGTAATCCGTATCGTCAAGCGCCCCGCCCTGCCCGGACGTAAGGCCGCGCAAGGAAAAACTGAGCGACAGTGAAATGGTGGCGTTCAGGCCCATCAGGCCGATGGCTTCCGACAGGCTCGCCACCTTGCGCCTGAAGCCGTAGAAGGAAGAATTCGCGGTGCGCAGCAGCTTGCCGACCAAGGCGGGATCAAACGACACCCGCTGGGCGAATTCATCGAGTGTCGCGGTGCTGTCCTCAGCCAGCTCTATCAGCTGCAATGCAACGGCGGGCAGCGTGGGCAGGCTCTTGCAGTACTTCAATTGCGTAAGAAACTGTGCGGCGCTGGCCTGCGGAATGCTCGCCATGATGTGACCCCTTCGTCTTATCCGCTCGGCCCGGCCCGAAGCCTTTGATGTTCAGCCTGTTCACGCACGGCGGCCCTGTGACAAGATAATACCGGAATAGCGAGTCAGCCTTGCCTTGCAAGCCTGAGCCCTGCCCTTGCAAGGCTAACTTCACTCCATTTGTATTGCAAATTTCCCATATTTCGATATTTTGGTAAAAATATAATGTACAATTTATCGAAATGGCTGAAACAAGAAATTCTTAGAGACTTACCCTAGGCACAAGGCCGCCCCGCTCTTGCACAAGAGCCTGGCAAGCCGGCATCGCCTTACGGCCCCCTACAGGAGATCCGCATGAATTACCTCGAGGCCGAACTCGACCACATGGAAATCGGCTCACCCGACCCCGAAAGGCTGGCGGGCTTCTACGCCCAGGCCCTGCAACTGAACACTTGGCCGGCCAATGACCGCATCCTGTGCGAGGGGCGCCATCGCCGCATGGTCATGCGGCAGGGCGAAGCCAAGTCGCTGCACTACCTGGCCTTCAGGCTACCCTCCCTGCCGGCACTTGCCGCCCTGCGCAGCCGGATTGAAGAAAAAGGCGTGGCGCCGCAGCCCTCGCCTTCGCCCTTCTTCGACAGCCACGCATTCATGGTTTCCGACCCCGACGGCAACCGCATCGTGTTCGGCCACGGCCCTCGCAACGGGCACAGCAGCGGCTTGCCCGCCAGGCTGCAGCACCTGGCGCTGGGCACCACGCATATCGAAGCCATGATCGGCTTCTACACCGAGACCCTGGGCCTGCGCACCAGCGACAATGTCTATGCCGACGGCGATAGCCTGCGCTCCACCTTTCTGCGCGCGGGCAATGAGCACCATGTCGTCGCCATCTTCAAGGCGGCCCGCAACTGCTTCGACCATCACTGCTACGAAGCCGGGTCGTGGGATCTCATCCGCGACTGGGCCGACCACCTGGCCACCCACGACATTCCGCTTGACTGGGGCCCGGGCCGCCATGGCCCCGGCGACAACCTGTTCTTCATGATCCGCGACCCCGACCAGAACTGGCTTGAAATCTCGGCCGAGCTCGAACTGTGCCAAGATGACCGGCCCACAGGCAGCTGGCAGCATTGCGAGAAAACCCTCAACAGCTGGGGCAAGGCCTATCTGCGCAGCTAGGGCTCGGCCCCACACACCCCATTCCCGAACACCACATCAAAGGACTACTCATGCGTCTTCTCTCTTTTGTGACCCGCAGCGGCCAGGCCGGCTACGGCGCCCAGCTCGACGAACACCAGGTTGCCCATCTCAGTGCCCTGCTCGGCCATCGCTACCCCGACCTCAAGTCGCTGCTCGGCGGCGGGTTGGACGAGGCCGATGCCGTGCTGCGGCTGGCCCCCCGGCTTTCCACGCATGAAATCCATTTGCTTCCCGTCGTTCCCAACCCGGGCAAAATCATCTGCGTAGGCCTCAACTACGAAGCCCACCGCCTTGAAACCGGACGACCCGTAGAACAGCATCCCTCCATCTTTACCCGCTTTGCCGCCAGCCAGGTGGCCGCGGGCGACCCCATTATCCGGCCCAAGGTCTCCACCAAACTCGATTACGAGGGCGAGCTGGCCGTCGTCATCGGCCGGCCCGGACGATACATCAGCGCCGAGCAGGCCTTCGAGCACGTGGCCGGATACTCGTGCTACAACGACGGCTCGGTGCGCGACTGGCAAAACCATTCGCACCAGTTCACCCCCGGCAAGAACTTTGTCGGCACCGGTGCCTTCGGCCCCGCCCTGGTCACCCCCGACGAGGTGGCCGACATTACGGCGCAAACCCTTACCACCCGCCTCAATGGCCAGGTCATGCAGCAAACACTGATCAGCGACATGATCTTCTCCATACCGCAAATCATCGCCTATGTATCGTCATTCACGCCGCTGGAAGCCGGCGACGTCATCGCCACCGGCACGCCGGGCGGCGTGGGCGCCAAGCGCGACCCCAAGGTGTGGATGAAGGCCGGCGACGTTGTCGAGGTGGAAATCACCCAGGTGGGCGTGCTGCGCAATCCCATCGTCGACGAGCAAGCTTAAGTATCCATGAAGCCCGATCGCAGCAGCTCCATCGATCGCATCCTGTCCATACCGCGCCTGTTCACCGAAAGCAAGCCGGTGTGGACAGTGGAAGAAGTGGCACGCGAATTCGGCCTGCCCGTCAGTACCACCTACCGGTATTTTCAAAGCCTGATCAAGTTCGAGCTTCTTGACGAGGCCCCCGCCGGCGGCTACTGCCTGGGCCCCGCCTTCATCGAGTTCGACCGATCCATACGCGTCAGCGATCCGCTGTGGCAGGTGGCCGAGCCCATCGTCGATACGCTGGCCAAGACAATGGAGCCCGGCACTTCGCTGATCTTGTGCCAGGTATATCGCCGCAAGGTCATGTGCATACACCAGCGCGTCATCGGGCCGCTGCATCCGTCCATCGGCTACGAGCGCGGCAAGCCCATGCCCATGTTCCGCGGCGCCACCTCCAAGGTCATACTGGCCCACCAGCCCTGGCGCCACCAGAAGCGCGAGTTCGAAAACAATGAAAGCGAACTGCGCGCCCTGGGCCTGGGCGCCGACTGGAAAAGCTTCAGTAGCGCCCTGCGCGATATTCGCAAGCGCGGCTACTGCGTTTCACGCGGCGAGGTCGACGCCGGGCGCATGGGCATCGCCGCGCCCATTTTCGACTCCAGCAACCGTGCGCTGCGCAGCCTCAGCGCCGTGGTCTGGCAGCAAGATGTCGATGCCGCGCGCGAAGACCGCATCGTCACCAGCGTGGTCGCCGCCGCCAGCCGTATCAGCGAAGCGCTAAGCCGCGCCGAAACCCAGCACAACCATGAATCCTGACCACCGCATACCCGTCGCCATCGTGGGCGCGGGCCCCATAGGCCTGACCCTGGCGAACCTTCTGTCGACCTACGGCGTGCCTGTGGTGCTGCTGGAAAAAAACAGCACCACCGTGCAGCAGCCGCGTGCCATCTCCATCGACGATGAATCGCTGCGCACCCTTCAGGTCGCCGGCCTGGCCGACGAGATGCTGAAGCTGTGCGCCCTGGACTACGGCTCGGTGTACCTCGATACCAGGCGCCGCCCCTTCGCCAAGGTGTCGCCCAGCACCGCCGAGTTCGGCTATCCCAGGCGAACCGCATTCAGCCAGCCGCAGCTCGAAGCCCTGCTGCGCGAAGGCCTGGACCGCTTCGGCACGGTGGACGCCCGCTTCGGCCACGAAGTCACCCACTTGCAGCAAAATGAATCAGGCGCCGTCCTGCAGGTGCGGGCCGCCAACGGGGCTCAATACACCTTGCACGCACACTACGTGGCCGCCTGCGACGGCGGACGCAGCCCCTTGCGCCACATGCTCGACATCGGCATGAGCGGCCATACTTACGAAAAGAAGTGGCTGATCATCGACCTGGAGGGCACGCGCGACAACTTCCGCGAAACCCGCGTCTATTGCGACCCCAGGCGTCCCGGCATCAACCTGCCCGGCCCCGGCCGGACCCGGCGCTTCGAATTCATGCTGCTCGACGGCGAAACCGACGAGCAGGTTACCGACGAGGCTTTCGTGCGCCGGCTGCTGCGCGACCATGGACCCGATGAAAACGCCCGCATCGTACGCAAGCAGGTCTATACCTTTCATGCGCTCATGGCCCGGCAATGGCGCAAGGGCCGGGCCTTCCTGCTGGGCGACGCCGCCCACCTCACGCCCCCCTTCGCCGGCCAGGGTCTTAACAGCGGCCTGCGCGATGCCGCCAACCTGGCCTGGAAGCTGGCAGGCGTCGTGCAAGGCAGGCTGCACGCCAAGGCGCTCGACAGCTATCAGCAGGAACGCCCCGAGCATGCCTGGCAGCTTATTGAAATGGCCATCACCCTGGGCCGCATCATGATGCCCGACACCATGTCCAAGGCACACTTGATTCAAAGCGGCTTTCGCGCACTGCGCCTGGTTCCGCCGCTTAACGACTACATCACCCAGATGCGCTACAAGCCCAAGCCGCGCTTTTCCAAGGGCTTTTTCGTGGCCGACGGCGCCGCGCCGCGCGATACCCTGGTGGGCCGCATGCTTACCCAGCCTCTGGTCGAGACGCAAGACCGGCAAACCAGGAAGCTCGACGAAGTGCTGGCAAACGGCTTCGCCCTGCTGGCCTTCGCCGACGACCCGCAGAAGGCGTTCGACGGCCTACCCGCCATGCAGTTCGAAGAACGCCTGGGCATCAACCGCGTTTGCATCACCTCCAGGTTCTACAATCCCTTCGAAGGGCCGCAGGGTATCGTCGCCGTGCGAGACCAAACCGGCGCTTTTGAAGAGCGCTACCCTGGTGCGCGCGATTATTGGCTGCTGGTCAGGCCCGACAGATATGTGATGGCGAGGATTCCGCGCAAGGCGCCAGCCCAGGCACTGGAAGATCTGAAGGCCCTAATGGCCCATCCTTCCGGGCCTCATTAATCCAGGGCAACCTTAGCGACCTGAAATGCAGTTCAAATGATGAATTCTCACCTTTTCATCCCTCACTGGGCCGATTCCGACCGGATATGCTCCACCTTGGCCGCCAGATCGCTCCACTCGGGCTTTTGCGCAAAATTGACACGCATGTAGTTCACCAGCGTCGCGATTTGCTCATCGCTTAGGCTGTATCGGAAGGGCGGCATGTAGCCCAGGTCGTCATCTGCGGGAAACTGCACGCCGTCGAGGATATGGCGCACCACATTGTCGGGCTTGTCCAGATACAGCGATGTGCTGAACCACAGCTCGGGGCGAGCACCGAACATGGTCGGTCCGTCGCCGGCATGGTGGCAGGCAAGGCAAGCCGACGCAAACAACCTGGCTCCCTCGGTGGCAGGGGGCGAGAGCGTCGATTCCGCCTGCGCTCTCTTGCCGGTTTCCAAAGGAGCCGCCCGCCTGTCGTCCTCATTGCTTAACGAAGCGATATAGGCTGCAAGCGCACGAGTATCTGATTCGGCCATCCGCGCGGTGCCCTCACGCACAACCGGGGCCATCGACCCCGCGGCCACGCCATGGCCGGAATCGAAGCCGTAGCGAAGATAGTTGAACAGCGCCTCTTGCGTCCAGGCAATGGGTGCCGGAGATTCTCGATTGAGGGCGGGGGCGATCCAACCCTCTGCCTCGCCGCCCCCAAAATAATGCTTTCCTTCTTTCTCGGCCCCCAAGGTATTGCGCGGCGAGTGGCACGCCGCGCAGTGGCCCGCGGCACGCGCCAGATAATTGCCGCGATTCCACTCCTGGGACTCTTCCGCCACGGGCTCGATGGGGCTTCGATCAAGGTACAGCAAGTTCCATCCGGCCATCAGGGGACGGATATTGAACGGAAACGGAAGCTCGGTCTTGGGCGGCTCGGTCCGCACCGCAGGCTGCGTCATGATGTAGGCGTACAACGCCTTCATGTCGTCCGGCTCAAGGTGGGTGTAATACGTATATGGAAACGCTGGATAAAGATAGCTACCGTCGCGCGCGACGCCATGACGCATGGCACGGTCAAAAGCTTCAAACGACCACTTCCCTATACCTGTTTCGGGGTCGGGCGTGATGTTGGTCGTGTAGATCGTGCCAAAAGGCGTTTCCATCGGAAGCCCGCCGGCGTAGCGTTGGCCGTCCGGAGCCGTGTGGCAGACCACACATAGACCCGCCGCCGCGATGTTCTTGCCACGCAGCAGTTGCTCTTCCGGAAATTCGGCTGGGGGCTGTGCCGGCTCGATGGCGGGCTTCCAAACATATGCGAACACCGCCGCCGCGAGCACTGCCACGACGATCAGCGTCCACAGCCATGTTCTGTGTCGCGATTTCATGTCTCGCCCTCCCTATGGGCAGACAGCGCCGCCTTAACTCTTTCTGGAGTAAATGGCGCCTCGCGCAGCCGTATGCCGGTCGCATCAAAAATAGCATTCGCAATCGCGGCCGCCCCCGGCACCGATGCCGACTCCCCCGCCCCAAGCGGGGGATTGCCCTGGGCGGGCATCAACACAACGTCGATGTCTGGCACTTCTGGAAAGGTCAAAATCGGGTACGCGCCCCATTCGAGGTCGACCACGCCATTCTCATCGAACGACACCGACTCTTTCAGGGTGCGACTGATCGCCTGAATGACATTGCCATGAAGCTGATGCGTTACGCCTGCGGGGTTTATCATCATGCCGCAGTCCTGCCCGACGACGGCCTTCCGGACACGCACGTAGCCCGTTTTTGGATCGACCTCTACTTCAACCGCCCATGCGCACCAAGAAGCACCCACGCCCGGAAACGCGCCGTGCACATATCGGTGCTGAGAGAACCCGCGCCCGTGCAACAGGCCATTCTCTTTCGGCTCATTGTTCTGGTGCGCCGGTCTTGGAGCCCACTGGGCACGCTCGGCAACCGCCTTGACCAAGGCAATGGGACGTTCGTCCTCCATGAAGCGAAGACGAAACTCCACTGGATCGGCCTTCTCAGCCGCCGCGAGTTCGTCGATGAATGACTCATGGGCGAAGACGTTAGGCAGGGCGGCCACCCCCCGTATCCAGGAAGCACGCACCATGGGTGCCATGTCCAGCGCGTCGATGCTCGTGTCCGAACAGCGGTATTGGGGTATGGCCGTACGATCGCCCATCTCGAACACAACGGGAACGTTGGACTGCTTGCCCAGCATCAACAGGGGCAGAACAGGCGAGCCGTTCGACGGATAACGGGTGGTGAACTTGTAAGCCAGGGTGTTCGGGCCCGTGACTCCGCCAAAAACCTCCATCAACTGGGCGGTGCCTTTGGGCTCCCAGCCGTGTTCTTCCTCACGCATCAATTGGACGCGGACGGGGCGGCCCAGGTGCTGCGCCAGCAATGCGGCCTCGGCCGCCGCATCATCCGCGCAGTTGCGCCCGTAACAGCCGGCGGCCTCCATCCGCACCACCCGTATACTCTCCTCGGGCAGCCCCAGCAATCCGGCGATATCGCTGTGCAGATTGTGCGGGTTCTGAGAACCGGTCCAGACTGTAAGCAGGTCGTCCTTCCAGTCGGCCAGGCCACAGGACGGTCCAATGGAACCATGCATTTGATACGGCCAGACATAGGTGGCACGCAAAGCTCCCGGCACATCCTTCAGGGCCGCGTCGACGTCGCCCTTGTGCTCCAGCGGGCGTACTTTATCGGGATTCCCCCTTAGCGCCTCAGCCAGATTGGAGAGGTCCTGCAACGGCGGGGGAGTTTTCCAGGAAACCTTGAGCGCGCGCGCAGCACTGATGGCATCTTCTTCGCGCTCTGCCACCACCGCGACGAAATCCTTGATTGTCACCACGTCGATCAGCGTGTCGATATGCGCGACGGAATCCTTGTCGACCGACTCGAAGCTATTGCCCACCATCTCGCCGCCGTCCCGTCCCCGATAAGGTGGCCGCACAATGCGTGCGTGCAGCATGCCTGGTACCCGCATGTCGTGTACATATATCAGGCCCCCGGTAAGCTTTGCCGGGATGTCGACCCGAGGCACGGGCTTGCCTACCAAGACGTATTCTTCCGGATCTTTCAGGGGGGCATCCTCGGACAATTCCATCGAGAACGCCTCTCCGGCAACGAGCTCCCCGTAAGTCAGGCCCGGCCCCCCGTTGCCATCGGAAACCACGCCATCGCTCACAGTCAACGCGCCCGCCGGAATGCCGAGTTTGCGCGAGGCCTGCTGGATAAGAAATTGCCGCGCCTGGGCAGCCGCCCGGCGCATCGGGACGGCTGACGACTGCACTGACGCGCTGGCGATAGTAGGGCCTTGATTTGGGGTGCGGTCCGTGTCGCCCAGCACCATGGAAACGCGCTCAAGAGGCACATATAGCTCATCGGCAACGATCTGGCTGAATGCGGTTCGTATGCCTGTCCCCAGGTCCACGTGGCCATTACATGCCACGACCTTGCCTTCGGCCGTGATCGCAATGAACGAGTCCACCTGATTCTTGGACACAAGTTGCGATCCCGCGTCCATGGCAGGACCGGCAGCCATCGCCCTGCGCACCGAGAGAGGCAAGGCAAACGAAACCAGCAGGCAGCCGGTTCCTTTAAGGAAGGCACGGCGCGAGTTCGGGACAGTGGGCGCTGCGGCGGTCATAGGCTTGTCCATCATCAGGTCGGTTGTTTGCTAGTAGAGGGCGTGCCAGCCTGCTCGGTGCCCCCGGCGGCCTGCCGCACGGCGGCCAGGATTTCCATATGGGTGCCGCAGCGGCACAAATTGAATGCCAGCTCACGCCTGATCTCGTCGTCGCTGGGCGAGGGATTGCGATTCAGCAAAGCCCGTGTGGCCATCACCATTCCATTGATGCAATACCCGCATTGGGCCGCCTGGTTCTCGATGAAGGCCTGTTGAATCGGATCCGGCGCATCGACGCTGCCCAGGCCCTCCAGTGTCGTTATCTTGCGTCCGGCCATGCCTGAAACAGGCATGAGACACGAGCGTGCGACCTTCCCGTCGACCAGCACAGAGCATGCGCCGCATTCCCCCAGGCCACAGCCGAACTTTGGCCCGTTCAGCTCCAGGTCATTGCGCAGCACATATAGCAGCGGAGCGTCAGGCCTCACAACCAGCGCGTGGTCCGCTCCATTTACATTGAGAGTTATTTTCTCGGTCGGCATAGATGAAATCGCTCGAATTGGCGTTGGACTTACGGTTCTTTGGGGTGGACAACCGTGCTGCCGCTTGATGTACCGGTATCGGCGTCCCTGCCGCCGGATCCGCCAGCCTCGGTGGCCGTGCTGCCGCTATAGCTGTCCTCGACCTGCTCGTCGATTCGCTCGTCGTCATCCGACTGCGGGCGCTCGTGCTCTGCGGCGCGATCGTCGGCTGTGCCGCTACCGTGCTGTTGCCCGGTATCGCCAGCCTCGCGGCCCTGAGAGGCGGCCGGCGGCCCGTCAATCCCAGGGGCTGCCCTTTCGCGCGAGTCGTCCGAACATGCCGCGGTGGCAAGGGCCAGGAGAAAGCTGCAACTGGATGCCAAAAATAGCTTGTTCATAAGACCGCTCCCATAAAGGCAGTGCATACGCGGACGGCGTAATCCAGGCGCGAAAGGCACGGCTTGCCGACAGCAAGTGACGTTCCTGAAAGGCGCCGCCGCTCAGGAAGTGCTATCGACGATGTATGTGGCGCTCTGTCGCAAAGGCGATGTATAACCAGACAGCAGCCAGGCGCCATGGCGCCTTCTCAATATAGGAATTCGACATGGCTTTGACTTCCGACCAGATCCATCAACTGGCCCAATCCCTCTGGCAAGCCGAACAGACCCGGCAACCCGCCGACTTGCCGTCGGCCCTGCATCCCGAGCTGGACGAAGCCGACGCCTATCGCATTGCAGCGGCCAAGCTGCAGCTTCGAAACCGCAAGAGCACGGGCTATAAGCTGGGCTACACCAGCGCGGCCATGCGGCTTCAAATGAATATCTCGTCGCCGAACTACGGGGTGCTTACCGAAGACCAGCTCGTCAGGGGCAGCGAGTTGCCTTATGACGAGCTGATTCACCCGCTGGTCGAGCCCGAGATTGCCATCCGGCTGAACGAAGGCCTGCCGCCGGCAGCCAGGCATGACCGAAATTCGATATTGGCCGCCAGGCCCGAGTTCATGCTTGCCATCGAGGTCTGCGACACCCGCTACCCAACGTACCGGTTCAAGGCTGTGGACAACATTGCCGACAACAGTTCGGCAGCCCGATATGTACTCGGGACACCCATCGCCATAGACCCCGACACCGACCTCGCGGACTTGGGCGTCGAGCTATGGATCGACGACGAACTGAAAGACCAAGGCGTCGGCGCCAACGCGCTGGACGACCCCTTGCTTGCCGTCGCGTGGCTGGCCAACCGGCTGGGCCAGGAAAACAAGTGCATTCAAGCGGGCGACGTGGTCTTGACGGGCGGGCTGACCAAGGGATACCTGGTGCAGCGCGGTCAACGTGTCGCCAATAAATCCGCCGGCCTTGAAGCCGCGGCCGTACGCTTCGTGTAGGCACCGCTTCCTCACCCGGCCATTCCCCAACTGGCGGACATGCGGCTTGCCGGCGCAACTTCCCACCCTTGGCAAGCAACGCCCACCCCAGGAGACCCGCCATGCCCAGCAAGAACACCATTTGCCTCTGGTACGACAACGGCGCACTGGACGCCGCAACCTTCTATGCCCAGACATTTCCCGACAGCTCGGTGGGGAATGTTCTGCGCGCCCCCGCCGACTTTCCTTCGGGAAAGAAGGGCGACGTCCTGACTGTCGAATTCAAGGTAATGGGCATTCCCTGCCTGGGCCTGAACGGTGGGTCCGCATTCAAGCATAGCGAAGCGTTTTCGTTCCAGGTGGCCACCGACGACCAGGCCGAGACCGACCGCTTGTGGAACGCCATCGTGAAGAACGGCGGCCAGGAGAGCGACTGCGGGTGGTGCAAGGACAAGTGGGGCCTGTCGTGGCAAATTACGCCGCGTGTGCTGACCGAGGCAATCAACGACCCCGACCCGGCCGCCGCCAAACGCGCCTTCGAGGCCATGATGACGATGCGCAAGATCGACGTCGCCGCAATCGAGGCCGCCTGGCGGGGATAGCCTTTGCACCGCTACTGCCTAATGTGAACGTCGCCCGCGCGGCGAACGAGCAACCAGCTTCGCCCGGCTGCCCGCGATCAGGGCGACACCCAAGGCGATCAAGCCCGCCCCGGGCAGCAGTCCCGCCGGTGGCGCCTCGTTCTGCAGATAGATGGCCACGGGCACAGCCACTACCGCACCCACCGAGCCAAGCAGGCTCAACAATACCGGACCGCCGGTCTTCTGCAGCAGGAAGAGCACTTGGAACTGAGCGGCAAACACAAAGGCCTGCGCTACGGTCAGAAGGACAGGCAGATTGCGATCCACCGGCACCGCCAGAGAATAGCCCGGCAGCATGCTGAACAGCATCAACATGAAGACGGCCAGGAACAACATGCCGGTTGCCAGGGCCTGCGCCGAAACACCCGCCGGCCACTTCAAGGTTCTGTATATATTGCCCACGGCAAGCAAGGCCGGCCCCAGCAGAACCAGCACCGTCCAGAACAAGTCGGCGTCTGAAGCGATTTGCCGGCTTGCCGCCAGGACACCCGCCCCGCCCAGGGCCGCGACAACCCCCAGCGCCCGCGCCCACTGAAAGCCCTCCATGCCCATCGCAAGCGCCCCCGCGTATGTAAGCAGTGGAGGCAGCGCGATCATCAGCGCCACAAAGCTGGCGCCCACGTGCGGGATGGCCTCAAAAAAGATGAAGTTGGGCCCGGCGACCCCCACCAGCGCAGCCACGGCGTAATACTTGACGCTGCGCTGGTTGATCGGCGGCAGGCTGCCGCGCAGCGCCGCCCCCGTCAGCAAAAGCACCGCGGCGCCAGCAAGCGACCAGGTAAGGAAAGCCAGCGGCGTCATCCCGATTCCTACCGCCAGCTTGGCCAGGTTGGTGGACACGCCCAGCAAGGCGCCCCCGGCAAAAAGAAGAAGTACGGGCAGCAAGCGCGATACTTTTCCACGCGAGGCAGTTGATTCGGCCGGCATTTGAGGTCCCGTTCAAGTTATCTTGACATCAAGATAAACTATTAATATCTTGACGTCAAACTATTCTGAGGCACAATTGCGACATGGACCATGTAGACCAGATCCTCGCCCAATGGCATCAAGAACGCCCTGATCTCGACGTAGATGCAATGGGCACCCTCGGCCGCATCCAAAGGCTGTCGCGCCACGTGCTGCGCGAAATGGAAGACACTTTTTCCCGGTTCGGATTGAACCGCGCAAGCTTCGATGTATTGGCAACCCTGCGCCGCCTCGGTCCGCCCTACGCCCTCTCGCCGGGCGACCTCATGGCCTGGACCATGGTCACCTCTGGCACCATGACCCACCGCATCGACCAGCTTGAAAAAGCAGGGCTTGTGGAGCGGATCCGCAACCCGCAAGATGGCCGCGGCTTCCTGATTTCACTTACGCCGCGCGGGCTGGAAATCATCGATGAAGCCGTCACCGCCCATGTGCAGACCCAGGCCCGTCTGGTGGCGGGGCTGACGAAGAAACAGCGTGCGCAGATGGATGAGTTGTTGCGTGTGTTTCTTGCGGGGCTGGAAGGCGAAGCCTAGCCGGCAGCGGCCGGTCAAGCACCGCTCTCTCCGAGTTACGGCTGCCGGCCTACCCCGCCGGAACACTCTATGGACGAGCCGGTTATATAACCTGATAGCGGCGACAGCAGAAAGAGAATCGCAGCAGCTATCTCTTGTGGCTTTCCGAACCGTTGCAAGGGGATGTGCCTGCGCTCGGCCTCTGCCAACAGCCACTGATCGTACGATGGCTTCGGACTGCTCAACTGCGCATAGCGTCGCTGCCATTGCGCCGATTCAACGGTGCCAAGAAGGACGCTATTGACCCTGATGCCCTGCGGAGCAAATTCGTTTGCCAGTGATTTGCAAAGATTCAACTGCCCGCCTCTTGCTGCGGAAGTGGCGACAAGATGAGGTTCGGGCTGCTTCGCCAACAGTGAGTTTGTAACGACTACCGAAGCGATGCTGCTTTGCCCAAGCAAAGGTAGAAATTCCCGTAAAGGCCTTATCAGGCCGAAAAACTTCAGCTCCAGCTCCTCAAGCCACATCTCGTCGGTGGTTGTCTCGAACGAGTTGAACCGGCTGCGGCCGGCATTCAGTACAACCCCATCCAACACACCATAACTTCTTTCTATTGCCACGGAAAATGCCTCCATCGACCGGGCGTCGGTGACATCTCCTTGTGCGACAAGCAACCGCTCTGAAGACGCATTCAGCTCGTCGCGGGCAGACTCCAGCTTTGCCGCGTCGCGACCGCAAATGGCTACCACCGCCCCCTCGGCCAACAACATTTTCGCCGTGGAAAAACCTATCCCCGAACTTCCGCCCGTGATGGCTATCACGCGTCCTGACAGACCCAGTTCCATTACGCGCTCGACCCTGTCAATGACGCCCCTGTCATGCAGGCTCGGAGCTTCTCTGGCGGCATGCCGGCGGTACCCCATTGGTCAAGAAGCTCAGGCTTGCGTTCCCAGACTTTGGCCTTGTGCGTGTCCTCATCCACGTACTGGATTTCGGCTGTATATTCGACCACGAAATTTGATGGCCCCAGGCAATAAAGGAAGACGTTGTCGCCGGGCCCGTGACGTCCGGGCCCCCACGTAAGAGCATCGAATTTTCGCAGCCGTCCGAGGCATCGCATCAGGGCATCGATCGACGGAACTTCAAAGGCCGCGTGATTCAATGAAACGACCTCGCCTAAATTGAAGGCAAGGCAGTGATGTTCCGAGCTCGCCCTCAAGAACACCATTTTGTCCTCGGACCAATCACTGACTCTCATATCTAACAATGCCACATAAAAATCGGCGGCCTTCTGCAAGTCGCGCGTGTTCAATACGATATGGGATAGCCGGCATGAAAGACCGGAGGCTTGTTCCGGAACTGTTGTAATTTTTCCGGGGGGACAGGTCACTTTTATGGTCCTACCCTCAAAATCCGTCAAAGAAAATGAGTAACCATGGTCATCGTCGACCAAGCCTGAAACTTCGCAGCCCATCTGCACAGCGCGTTTGTGCAGCTTATCAACCGCTTCCCGGGAGGTGGCCTTGAGCTGGATGTATGCAAGCCCATCGCGATCGCTGCGGTAGAGAGATACAAGGGGCGCGGAACCGGCAGCCGCGGAAAAATCAAGCCTTTCTTCGGTTTCCCCGACAGGGACAAGACCCCAGACATCTATGAAGAAACCACGAGAAGCTTCGAACTGCGTAACATTCAATGCAATGCAACTCACCGCTGAAATCGGGCACATAGCCTCATTACTCCTAATGGATTGGAAGGGCGTCTGAAATTTCACCCGCAGCCTTTACAACGGCTTCGACAACTTTTGTTTCGAGGCCTAGCCTGTCAAGAATAATTTCCGGACCCACGGCGTTGATAGCCGCAACGATTCTTCTTTGTCTTCCGTTGTTGCTGTAAATGGGGGCGGCCACACTTGCCACGCCATTGTGAATAGACGAACGGCCCACACAAAAGCCGTTTTTCGAAATCTCGGCGATGCGCTTTTCGATTGCCTGAAACCCAGAAGCGGTTTCGCCGCTATGCGCCAAGTACGCGTCGTACAAGGTTCGAAGTTCTTCCTTATCGAGGCCTGAAAGCAATACCAGTCCCATGGGATTGGTAAAGGCGGACAAGCGCGATCCCACGGCGATATTGCTTACAAGCTCCGCATTCGACTTGGCGCGCGCAACGTAAACCACCTCGAACGACTGCAGGATTCCCACGTGCGTGTTTGCACGCAGCTGTTCACATAAGACTCGAAGCTTGGGTTCGGCGACGTCTACGACTTCTATGGAGCTGATGTAAGAGAAGCCCAACGACAATACCCCGGGACCGGGCGAGTAGCGCTTGGTTTCCTCGGAATATGAGAGAAAGCCCCGCTCTGTAAGCGTATAGAGCAGCCGATATGCCGTTGCCCTGGAAAGCCCGAGCTCCTTGCTGACGTCCGTGAATGTAATACTGTGCCGCTTGGTCGAAAATAGTCGCAGGATTTGAAGCCCACGATCCAGGGCGGGCACTATATATTGAGCTTGAGTATTAGTCATTGGATTGAAAAAACGAAACTACTGTTTGATTAAAGGCGTCGGGCCGCTCAAGGTACACCAGGTGCCCAGCACCCGGGATTTCCTGGTAGGCGGTACGCAGGGCTATCGCCACGTCGATATTTGTTTCAGGTGGGGTAATCTTGTCCTGTGCCCCGCATATGACCAAACTCGGGACGGACACTTGGGGTAGAAACTCATGGATGTCCGCAGCGCTTAGCATTCTTGCCGCCTGGTAATAACCAGGATAATAGATCTGGGTCAGAATACTTCTGGCCGCCTGCTTTATTTCTATCGAGGCATCGGGGCCAAGAAGCCTTTGGATTTTCTCATCAAGTTGCCTTGCATCGGGGTCCGGCCCCTCAAGGAGGCGAGCCATCAGCTTGCTTTGACGATCTTGGGCGGATAATCGAGCGTGGCCAATCGAGGTGTCCGCAAGTATAAGACCTTTGACCGGAGACCCTGGGGCGGCAGCGCATGCGCTGGCTATCAGCCCGCCCAATGAATGCCCTAATAAATAGACAACTTTTATCTTCAACCGCTCCAATAGCTCCAGACCCGCCTCGGAATAATGTGTAGCTGCCGGAGATGACAGTCTAAGTGGATCGGATTGGCCAGACCCCGGCGCATCCCAGGCGAGGACATCGAAATACTTGGAGAAGCATGCATACTGCTTGAACCAGGATCCCGAGTGGCCACCTATGCCGTGCATCAGCATGAGTACTGGCCGCCCGGTTTCTCCTGAGCGACGGTAGCTCAGCTTGCCGGTGGAGAGCCGAGCCGACTGAATGGGTGGTAATGATGAAGCCATTTAATTCAGCACAAACCCGCCATTGACCGCCAGCGTCTGTCCGGTGACAAACTTGGCCGCGTCAGACAATAAAAACACGGCTGTTCCGGCCACGTCGCCGGGCATTTGAGAACGGCGTATAGCTCTTCCATCTATATATTCTTGATGGCGCTGTGCAGAAACATACTCCGTCGCCGGTACCAAGGTCAGCCCCGGAGCGATCGCGTTAACCGTGATGTTGCTGTCTCCCAATTCTCGGGAAAGCGCCCGCGTCATGGCCAGTACCGCTCCCTTGCTCGAAACATAGTGCATGATCCACGGGGCGCCCCACAATGCCGTGTCAGACGCGATGTTAACGATCCGGCCCGAACCGCTTTCTGACAAAAGCTTCTCGAACGCCCTCACCATAAGCCAAGGGCCTTTGACATTGATCTTCATGACTAGGTCCCATTGGTCCGGTTCAATTTGATCGTATCGCTTGCCACCGATGCCTGTTGCCAATGCAGCGTTATTCACCAACCCATGGATGCGGTTCGAGAACTTGTCGGCGCACCAGCAAGCCAGCTCGGCAACCGATTTTTCGCAAGAAATGTCTACCTCGGCGGCTTGCGCGAGCCCCCCGTTTTCGACAATTTCGGCAGCGGTGGCACGCGCTTCGGTAAGCAGCTTATCGGCCACTACGACTTGCGCGCCGGCGGCCGAACATGCATAGGCGAAATGCTGCCCCAAACCCCTGGCCGCGCCGGTTATCACCACCACCCTACCCGTAAGATCAAATTGAAGGGCGTATGCCGGCAGTCTGGAGCTGGTCATACCTCCGCTCCACTTTCTGTCGCCTTTGCAGCAAGAAGCCTGCGCAGGCGGGAGACCCCGATATCATGCTGATAAAGAGATTCGTGTTCGGTGCAGTCAATTGGCATCGACTCTAGAACCCTTTGGTCCTGACCCAGTACCTCCATGTGCCGGGGGTAGAGCACAGTTCGATAAAGCAAGCGCCACAGGTCATGCTCCCAGCCGGACACTTTCCTGAGGTGCATGAAATGGACAAGGCACTTGGACTCGTCGATCGGGGTTACATGCCCGATGATTCTCAAATGGCCGCCCGGCCCGGCCGATTTCGGATATGGAATATCGAGCCTGGCCCAGAGTGCACCCGTATCATGGATTTCAACCCAGTCGAAGTTGATGTCTTTCTGGCCCTCTTTCTCAACCCGGAATCCGGTCGGCAGGTCGGATAGTTTCATTCGATCGGCCTTTCCCCCGTGAGCCAACGTATAGGTATCGCCATGCAGATAGGCGGCGTGCATTGGATCCGCCAGATTATCCATGACCAACAACCAATTGCATTCCCAGGTTCCCTGCCAAAGATAGCCCGACCACTCCCCGTCGGTCAGTTCGGCGGGAGGGATGAATTCCCCAGGCGGACGATCTTTGTCCGAACCGAACCACGCCCATATCCCGCCGCATATCACTTGTACCGGAAACGAGCGGACGAGACACTTCCCTTTCTGGGATGCATCCGGATAGGCGGGAACCTCTAGAACCTCGCCAGTCGCACCGATTTCCAAGCCATGATAAGGACAGATTACGCTTGCGCCCCTACTGATCCCTTGGGACAGTTTGGCGCCCCTGTGCGGGCATCTGTCTTCGAGCAGATGTATGCCGCTGCTCGACTTCCACAGAACCAAATCCAAGCCCAGTCGCTTGATGCCAACAGCTTGCTGCTCGATAAGGTCCTCTTCGCGGGCAATCAGATACCAGCGATTCAGGATTCCGGCGCGCGCGCCTTTTATTGCCTGGCCGGGATTGTTTTGATAGTTTGGAATGATAGCCATAGTTAGTCCACGCTTAGATAAGAAAGAACCCGCCGCTCGCAGACGACAACCGCCCCGTATAAGGCAACACCAATGGCGGTCAGCAGGGCGATCGATACATAAACCAGGGCGGTGTTCGCCTGGCCTTCGCCAAGCACCAATAGATATCCCAGCCCCGAATTTCCGCCTACGAACTCGCCGACCACGACCCCAATGACTGCAAGAGTGGCGCCGATTCTCAGGCCGGAGAACAAGGCGGGCATGCTCGACGGAAATGCGATTTTCCAGAAGGCTTCAGTTTTGGACGCGCTTAATGAACGGGCCAGGTTCACGTAATCGCGATCTACGGTTTTCATGGCCCCGATCAAGTTCACCATTATCGGGAAGAACACGATAAGTATCGCCACAAGGACCTTTGGATACACGGTGAACCCGAACCACATGACAAATAACGGCGCAAAGGCGACCTTAGGCGCGATCTGCAGCCCCAGAATGTAGGGTGAAAGCGCCTTTTCAAGTTTTGGAAAACTTCCCAGCAAGTATCCAAAAGCCATGCCGAGCAAAGTACCCAACCCGAACCCCAGGACCACTTGCATCGCCGTAATTGCTGTGTGCTTCAGAAGCTCGCCCCTGCTAAGCTGACGAAGCGTTTCGTCAAGGAACTCGCCAATGGTTGGAACCACATAACTGGGGATCTTGAAAAGTTCGGTAGCGACATACCACGTCAGGATGAACAAAATGAAGACGGCCGTTGGCAGTGTCAAATCTTTAGCCATGCTCTGATAGTTTCTAGTTTTCATGAGACTCAACTATTCGGAAAGAAACCGGTTGGTGTACAGATCTTCAATGGGTACGGCTTTCTGGACTATTCCTGACGATATGTAGAACTCCTGGAGCTTTTTCAGCTGCTCTGGATCAAGAGCCCCGAGTGTTGCCTGCCCGGGGTACACGTTGCTGGCGTAGTACGTAAAGACTTTCTTGATATAGGCTTCTTTTCCCTGCCACTCGGGTACGAACTCTACGTACTGAGCCGCT
>Ga0180218_1001032_pt1 | contig 18808 bp, 11 predicted proteins | sample eDN3rd37CKraftBY_FD_151334 | JGI IMG/M metagenome (GOLD analysis project Ga0180218, IMG submission 151334) | Enriched backyard soil microbial communities from Emeryville, California, USA - eDNA 3rd pass 37_C Kraft BY (version 2) (version 2) | ecosystem: Environmental > Terrestrial > Soil >...
AACCAATCCGGACCTGTGGGGCGAACTGTCCTATCGCAGCGGCATCACCGACAGGGACGGCAAGCTGACCGAGGAATGGCGCAGCCTGTTCGCCAGGCATTCCGACCGCTTCCTGATTGGTTCGGACACCTGGATCAACGAACGCTGGTTTGCCTATGACGGCCTGATGAAAGGTTATCGCGCCTGGCTCGCGCAATTGCCGCGCGATCAAGCCGTGCGGATCGCGAACGGCAATGCCAGGCGGTTGTTCGGGAAGGTCGTTAACTAGAGGGAAACACGGCACACGACCCGAGTTCCCGCTGCAAGGTGATCGCAGGCACCGATTGAAACCTGCGACAGCAATTTTTGCTGCACCGGAATGTGACCGAAGAGACACCGCGCGCCGCGCGCGTGTGTGATATCATCCACATTGACAGCACTTCGTTCATTTGTGCGTATCGACAGGTGATGTCATGAACAAGACCGCAATGCTGACGGCCGGCTGCGCGCTGGCCATTGTCGCGACCTTCGGCACAGATACACAAGCCCAGGACAACCAGACCGGCACGGACCAGCAATTCGGCCGCGTCCATTTTGAAACGTCATGCAATGACGTCGCCCAGCGCCGCTTCGATCGCGCGCTGCGCTACCAGCATTCGTTCTGGTATCAGCAATCCAGGGAGATTTTCGAAGAGGCGGCGAGCGCCGACCCAAGCTGCGGCATCGCGCTTTGGGGCGTCGCGGTCGCCTATCTGAACAATCCGCATAGTCCTATCCCGGAGCCCAATCTCGCGCCGGGTCTTGCCGCGGTCGAAAAGGCCAGGGCGGCGGGCGCGAAAACGGAGCGCGAGCGCGACTATATCGACGCGATCGCGATGATGTACACGGACTACGACAAGCTCAGTCACACGCAGCGCATGCGCCGCTATCTCCAGGCGATGGAGCAAGTCGCGAAGAAATATCCGGCGGATGACGAGGCGCAGATATTCTACGCGATCACGCTGAATACATCCGCGTCACCCGCCGACAAGACCTACAGCCAGCAACTCAAGGGCGCAGCGATCCTGGAGGAAATCTGGAAGCGCCAGCCGATGCATCCCGGCGTCGCGCATTATCTGATTCACCTCTATGACTATCCGGCGCTGGCCTCCAGAGGGCTTGAGGCTGCGCAGAAATACGCGCAGATCGCACCGGCCGCGCCGCACGCACAGCACATGCCGTCGCACATCTTCACGCGCGTCGGCTACTGGCAGGACTCGATCGCATCGAATACCGCCTCGGCGAAAGCCGCGCTCGCCGCAAAGGAGTGGAGCGACCAGTTGCATGCGACTGACTATGTCGTCTACGCGAACCTGCAGCTCGCGCGCGACAAGGAGGCGCAGGGCATCATCGACGACATGAGCCGCGTCACGGGGATCGCGCCCAGCGCTTTCGCCGCCTATTATGCTCTCGCCGCATCTCCGGCGCGCTACCGGATCGAGCGCGGCGACTGGGCCGGCGCGGCGCAGCTCGACGTGCGGCCAAGCATCTTCCCGCATGTCATGGCGATCACGCATTTCGCGCGCGCCCTCGGCGCTGCCCGCTCTGGCCAGCCCGAAGCAGCGCGGCAGGATATTGCAAAACTCGCGGAGCTGCGTGACAAGCTGCGCGAAGCGAAAAACGACTATTGGGCCGAACAGGTCGACATCCAGTGGCAGATCGCCAGCGCGTGGCTGCTGAATGCCGAAGGCAAGGCGGACGAGGCATCGGCGGCGATGCGAGCCGCCGCCGACGCCGAAGACAAGACCGAGAAGGCGCCAGTCACACCGGGGCCGCTCGCGCCTGCGCGAGAACTCTACGGGCAGATGCTGCTGGAACACGGCAGAGCGCAAGATGCGCTCGCCGCGTTCGAAGCCACAAAGGCGAAGGAGCCGAACCGCTTCAATGGCTTCCTTGGAGCGGCGCAGGCCGCAGCGAAGCTCGGCAACAAGGATGCTGCGACGGAGAACTACCGCAAGCTGCTCGGCCTCGCGGAAGGCTCGAACTCAAGCCGTAACGAGCTCGAACTTGCCAGGGCCTGGCTGAAGACGAACTAGGGTCGCTACCATGCGGCGATTGATCGTGACATTGATCGCTGCCGCATCGCTCGGGGTCGTCACCGGCGCCGTAATGCTCTGGCTGTATACCGGCGCGCGCGCCGCAATCGTGCCGGCCGATCCGCCTTTCGAAGAGGCTGCATGGCCCCTGCCCCCGGATCCGTGGGGCAAGGGCAAATTCTTTCAGTGCGGCCGGGATCGCTGCGGGGTGGATGTTCGGCTTTATGTCCGGGCGAAGATCGGCTTCTGCCGATGTGATATCGGGGTCAGCGACGACGAGGAACTGGACCGGATCGGCGATCTCGCGCTGTTTTCCGACAAGGCTACGCCGCTGGCGTCCGGCCGGCCGATTGCGGTGCGCTGGATGAAGGGACGAAGCCGTGCCTTCTCGCTGCGTGACACCCTGTTTGCCAAAAGCACCGCTCTATCGGTCGGGTTCAACGACCGGTGCGACGCCATCGTGGCCACCGCGGTGGTCGACGGCCCGCACGCCGCGGCGCTCGAGCCCGCGATCGTCAAGTTCCTCAACAGCGACACGGTCGTGGAATGGGCGACGGTGACGCTCGGGCTTTGACCCGCGCTAGCGATCCGGCAGCGGGATGAATTCCTTTTCGTCTCCCGGCACGATGTCGAAGCGTGCGGCCTTCCAGTCTTCCTTGGCCTGCTCGATCCGGTCCTTTCGCGACGAGACGAAATTCCACCAGATGTGCCGTGGTCCTTCGAGCGGAGCGCCGCCGAGGATCGCGATGTGGCTCGCGGTCACCGCACGCACGGCGATCCGGTCGCCCGGCCGGAACACGAGAAGGCGCGGACCGGTGAAACGGTCGCCCGCGATCTCGATCTCGCCGCTGACGATATAGATCGCCCGGTCCTCGTAATCCGGATCGAGCGGGATCGTGGAGCCCGCCTCGATCCTGACATCGGCGAACACCGTGTCCGATGCGGTCACGACCGGCGAGCGGGCGCCGAAGGCCTGTCCGGCCACCACCCGCGCAGTGAAGCCGCGATCTTTCACGAACGGCAGGTCCTCCGCATTACGGTGGAAGAAGGACGGATCAATCTCCTCCTTGTCGGCCGGCAGCGCGACCCAGCATTGCAGGCCATGCAGCGTGTCGCCGCTGACCCGCCGTTCCGGAGCCGTGCGCTCCGAATGCACGATGCCGCGTCCCGCGGTCATCCAGTTCACCTCACCCGGCCGGATCGCAATGAATGTGCCGAGGCTGTCGCGATGCGTGATCTCGCCGTCGAACAGATAGGTCACGGTCGCAAGGCCGATATGCGGATGCGGGCGCACATCGACACCTTTGCCGGCGCGGAATTCTGCCGGCCCCATCTCGTCAAGGAAGACGAAGGGGCCGACCATACGGCGTTGTGCGGACGGCAGCGCGCGCCGAACCTCGAAGTCACCCAGATCCGTGGTGCGCGGAACGATGACGCGCTCCAGCGCATCGCATGACTTGCGGTCGCCCGGAGCCGGGTCTTGTCCTGGGAAGAAGCTCATGTGCGGTCCCACTCCATGCCCAACGATCATGTTGGGCCGATGATGCAGTCTACACCCAACCGTGACGGCAATGCGAACGCAGCGCGCGTGAGAATTGAAACGCATCGTCGCGCCTCATAAGGTGCGGCGTCTCACTCCGGCACGTCAACCTCTCCAACGAAGCGACCAGCAATGCCCCTGCCCGCACTTGTGCTCGATCCGCCGTTCAACATCACGCGCATCAGTCACGTGATCCTGACGAGCCGCGATCTCGAAGCCAGCCGACGTTTCTACAGTGACGTTCTCGGTTTTGTTGTCAGCGACAGCGACAAGGATGCGCTCTATCTCCGGGGCCTGGAAGAAGCCGGTCACCACAGTCTGGTCATTCGCAAATCGGGCGACGATCCGGTCTGTCAGGCCATCGGCTTCCGCGTCCTGACCGAGGCCGACCTCGACAAGGCAAAGGACTGGCTCGATCGCCGTGGCGTTACGAGCGAATGGATCGAAGTGCCGCATCACGGCCGGACCCTGCGGTTCAAGGACGGCTCCGGCGCGCCGATCGAACTCTGCGCCAGGATGGACTTCGTGCCTCGTCTCATGCAGTCCTTCGACAAGTTTCACGGCGGCAGTCCGCAGCATCTCGACCATGTGCAGGTTGCTGCGTCCGACATTCAGCGTGTTTTCGATTTCTACGCGGCGCTCGGATTCAAGTTGACGGAATACACCGCAAGAGACGGCACCGACGAATTGTGGGGCGTGTGGCTCGCGCGGAAAGGCAATCCGCACGACATCGTCTTCAGCAACGGCCGCGGACCGCGGCTGCACCATTTCGCCTACACCGTTCCGGAAGTCCGCGACCTCATCCATGCATGCGACGTCGCCGCCAGCATGGGATATGCCAGCCGCATGGAGCGCGGGCCGGGACGGCACGGCATCGGCAATGCGTTGTTCGTCTATTTCCGCGATCCGGACGGTCACCGGATCGAGTTGTTCAACACGCATTACCAGGCGATCGACCCCGACAATCCGCCGATCCGCTGGGATTTGAGCAACACCAGCCGCTCGCAGTTATGGGGGCTGCCGGCGACGCGCGCCTGGTTCTTCGAGGCAACGCATTTCGAAGGCGTTGCGCCGGCCGATCCGCTACTCAAGGCCGATCCGGTCACGCTCGAGACGTTCCTGGCCAACCAGATCTGAACGTCGGTGACGTCCGCGATGCCCGGAGAGCCGGGCATCCGGAGACGGATGTCAGGTCCGCGCGCCCTGCGCCTCGACCACTGCGAGGGCAGTCATGTTGATCACGCCGCGCGCGGTGACTGATGGCGTCAGGATATGCGCGGGCATCGCAGCGCCGATCAGGATCGGGCCGACCGCCAGCGCATCCGCCAGCACCTTGGTCATCTGATAGGCAATGTTGGCGGCGTCGAGGTTCGGCATGATGAGGACATTGGCTTCGCCTTTGAGGCGCGAATGCGGGAAGACCCGCTCACGGACCATCGGGCTGAGCGCGGTATCGCCGTTCATCTCGCCTTCCGCTTCGATCTCGGGGTGCCGCTCCTGTAATCGCCGCAAGGCCGTCCGCATCTTCGATGCCGACGCGCTGTCGAACGACCCGAAATCCGAATGCGACAGCAACGCGATCTTCGGCTCAAGACCGAATCTGCGCACATGCGCGGCGGCAAGCACCGCCATATCTGCGATCGCTTCCGCGTTTGGCTCCGGCGTCACCTGCGTGTCGGCGAGGAAATAGGCGCCCTTGTTGGTGATCACCAGCGAGAGCGCGGCGAATTCGTTGACGCCCGGCGCAAGGCCGATCACGTCGCGAATGCTCTTGAGATGGGCCATGTAGCGGCCTTCCAGTCCGCAGATCATGGCGTCGGCGATCTTCAGCCGCACCGACAGCGCCGCAATGACCGTCGCGTTGGTGCGCACGATGGTCCGCGCGGCGTCCGGCGTGATGCCGCGCCGTCCGGCGGACTCGACATAGGCCTGCACGAATTCGCGGTAGCGCGGATCCTCGTCCGGATTGATCAGCGTAAAGTCGCGGCCGGGCCGGATCGACAGGCCGTAACGCTCCAGTCGCGTTTCGACCACCGATGGCCGGCCGATCAGGATCGGCCGCGCCAACCCCTCCTCGACCACGACCTGCGTCGCGCGCAACACCCGCTCGTCCTCGCCCTCAGCATAGATCACTCGCTTGGGCTCTTCCTTGGCCCGGCGGAACACCGGCTTCATGATGAAGCCGGACCGGAACACGAAGCGATTGAGGCGCTCGAGATACGCCTCGAAATCGCCGAACGGGCGCGTCGCCACGCCCGATTCAATCGCCGCGCGGGCGACCGCCGGCGCAATGCGCAGGATCAGACGCGGATCAAACGGGTTGGGAATGAGCGAGCCTGGCCCGAAGGTGCGGGCTTCGCCGCCATAGGCCATCGCCGCGACATCGGACGGCGCTTCGCGCGCCAGCGCCGCAATGGCTTCCACCGCCGCGCGCTTCATCGCCTCGTTGATGGTGGTGGCGCCGACATCGAGCGCGCCACGGAAGATATAGGGGAAGCAGAGGACGTTGTTGACCTGGTTCGGATAGTCCGAGCGGCCGGTGCAGATCATCGCGTCCGGTCGCGCGGCGCGCGCCTCGTCCGGCATGATCTCCGGCATCGGATTGGCGAGCGCCATGATCAGCGGCCGATCGGCCATCCGCTTCACCATGTCGCCGCTCAGCACGCCGCCCGCGGACACGCCAAGGAAGATGTCGGCGCCACCGATGATGTCGCCGAGCTTCCGCGCGGCGGTCTCCTGCGCGTAGACGTCTTTCCAGCGGTCCATCAGTTTCGGGCGGCCCTTGTAGACAACCCCCTCGATGTCCGAGACGAAGATATTCTCGCGCTTCGCGCCGAGCTCCACGAGCAGATTGAGGCAGGCCAGCGCAGCGGCGCCGGCGCCGGACGTCACGATCTTCACGTCCTCGATTTTCTTGCCCGACAGGAAGAGCGCGTTTGTTACTGCGGCCGCAACGATGATGGCAGTGCCATGCTGGTCGTCGTGGAACACTGGGATCTTCATGCTCGCCTTGAGCTGCGCCTCGACATCGAAGCATTCCGGGGCCTTGATGTCTTCGAGGTTGATGCCGCCGAAGGTCGGCTCCAGCGCCGATACGACGTCAACCATGCGCGCGACTTCCGGCGCATCGATCTCGATATCGAACACGTCGATGCCGGCGAACTTCTTGAACAGGACGGCCTTGCCTTCCATCACGGGCTTGGATGCGAGCGGGCCGATATTGCCGAGGCCGAGGACCGCACTGCCATTCGAGATCACGGCGACGAGATTCTGCCGCGCGGTCAGTTCCGCCGCCTCGCGCGGATCGGCCGCGATCGCCTCGCAGGCAGCGGCGACCCCCGGCGAATAGGCCAGCGCCAGATCGTGCTGGGTGCCGAGCGGCTTGGTGGCTGCGATCTCGAGCTTCCCGGGCTTCGGGAAACGGTGATAGGCCAGCGCCTGGGTCTTCAGATCATCGGACAGGTTGGACATTACAGACGGCATGAGAAACTCCCGTCCGGCACCATGAACGATGACGGACCGAAAGGGACTTACTTCTGCGGCAGATTGAGCCGGATATGCAGTTCGCGCAGTTGCTTCTGTGTGACCTCGGAGGGCGCGCCCATCAGCAGGTCCTCGGCGCGCTGATTCATCGGGAACAGCACGACCTCGCGCAGGTTTTCCTCGCCACAAAGCAGCATGACGATGCGATCGATGCCGGGGGCGATACCACCGTGCGGCGGGGCGCCGAGCGACAGCGCGCGCAGCATGCCGCCGAACTTCGCCTCCAGCACGCTCTCGTCGTAGCCCGCAATCGCGAAAGCCTTCTTCATAACGTCGGGACGATGGTTCCGGATCGCGCCGGACGACAATTCCGTTCCGTTACACACTATGTCGTACTGGATCGCCTTCATGCCAAGGATCTTGTCGTGATCGCTCGGATCGAGCGCGAGAAACTCGTCGACCGGCATGTTCGGCATCGAGAACGGATTGTGGGAGAAGTCGATCTTCTTCTCCTCCTCGCTCCATTCGTACATGGGGAAGTCGACGATCCAGCAGAACTCGAAGCGATCGGTATCGATCAGCTTCAGCTCTTCGCCGACGCGGGTGCGCGCGAGCCCGGCGAACTTCACGAAATCCTTCGGCTTGCCGGCAACGAAGAACACCGCATCGCCGACGCCAAGCGAAAGCTGGTCCGCGATCTGCCTGGTGCGCTCCGGTCCGATATTCTTTGCGAGCGGACCGGCGCCGCCCTCCTCGCCCTCGCGCCAGAAGATGTAGCCGAGGCCCGGCTGGCCTTCGCTCTGTGCCCATGAATTCATGCGATCGCAGAACGCGCGGTTGCCGCCGGTTTTCGCCGGGATCGCCCAGACTTCGACCGCCGGATCGTTGGCGATCATGTTCGCGAAAATCTTGAAGCCCGAACCACGGAAGGCATCGGTGACATTCGCCATCCTGATCGGATTGCGCAGGTCCGGCTTGTCCGACCCGTAGAGCCGCATCGCATCCGCATAAGCGATGTGCGGAAATTTCTGCGTCACCGGCTTGCCGCCGCCGAACTCCTCGAACACGCCGCGCAGTACCGGCTCCACCGCGTTGAACACGTCCTCCTGTGTCACGAAGCTCATCTCGATATCGAGCTGATAGAATTCGCCGGGCGAACGATCGGCGCGCGCGTCCTCGTCACGGAAACAGGGCGCGATCTGGAAATAGCGATCGAAACCCGACACCATGATCAGCTGCTTGAACTGCTGCGGCGCCTGCGGCAGCGCGTAGAACTTGCCAGGATGAATGCGCGACGGGACCAGATAGTCGCGCGCGCCTTCCGGAGAGGACGCGGTCAGAATCGGGGTCTGGAATTCGAAGAACCCGCCCTCCTTCATGCGGCGGCGGATCGAGTCGATGATCTGGCCGCGCTTCATGATGTTGTTGTGCAGCCGCTCGCGCCGCAGATCGAGGAAGCGGTAACGCAGCCGGATATCCTCCGGGTATTCCTGATCGCCGAAGACCGGCATGGGCAATTCGCCCGCCGGGCCCAGCACCTCGATCTCGTTCGCGAAGACTTCGATCATGCCGGTGGGCAGGTCCGGGTTCTCGGTCCCGGCCGGGCGCTTGCGCACCTTTCCGTCCACGCGCACCACCCATTCCGAGCGGAGCTTCTCGGCGTCCTTGAAGGCCGGGCTGTCAGGGTCGGCCACCACTTGGGTCAGCCCATAATGATCTCGCAGATCGATGAACAGGACGCCGCCGTGGTCGCGGACCCGGTGGACCCATCCGGACAGGCGTACGGACGTCCCAATGTCGCTCTCGCGGAGGGCACCGCAGGTATGGGAGCGATAACGATGCATGGCGGTCTTTCGGTCGATTCGTCGCGGAAAGTGGGCTGGAGGCGCGGGAAAAGCGCATGGGGGTCGTGCTTTGTCAAGGCAAGGGAATTCCTCGACAGAACGGCCTCGATCTGCATTCTGAGGGCTGGCGTCCCGATTCCGAAATTCGCAAGACTTGCAGCGAGACCGGAGCGAATTTCGGAATCGAAGGCCGCCAGCAAGTCCATGACCCCAGCGCGGTGGCTCCGAAATTCCCTTTTTTTGCCTGCAGTGAGAGTGAGGGAATTTCCGAGCCATCGCGCTCACAACGCACATTTGTGGAATCAATGCCGAAACGGACCAAGAAAACAGCCGCCCGCACCAAAAACGGTACGCAGGCGGTCCGGATGACCACCGGACAGGCGGTCGTCAACGCCCTGCTCTCGCACGGCATCGATACCGTCTACGCCCTGCCCGGGGTCCATAACGACCACTTCTTCGACGCCCTCTACAAGGCCGGGAACCGGGTCCGGGTCGTCCATACCCGCCATGAGCAGGGCTGCGCCTATATGGCGCTCGGAGCGGCGCTGGCGACCGGAAATCCGCAGGTTTACAGCGTGGTGCCCGGACCCGGCTTCCTGAACACCGGCGCCGCCCTCCTGACCGCCTATTCCATGAATGCCCCGGTCCTGGGCCTGATCGGCCAGATCCCCCAGAGCACCATCCGGCGCGACCTCGGCCAGTTGCACGAGATCCGCGACCAGGCCGGTATTATAGCGCGGCTGGTCGATCACTCCGCCCGCATCCCGCGCGCCGCCGACGCCCCCCGCATGGTCGCCGAGGCCGTCCGGTCCATGTTCATCGACCGTCCGGGCCCGGCCGCGCTGGAATGCGGAATGGATGTCTGGGGCCGCGCTGAGCCAGTGGTCGATTTCGCCCCGCTCGACCCGATCGAGCTGCCGGTCGACGACGACGCGATTACCGCCGCTGCGAAGCTCCTCGGCGCCGCCAAGAACCCGATGATCGTCTGCGGCGGCGGTGCGCAGGACGCGTCGAAAGAGGTCACGCGACTGTCTGCAATGCTGCAGGCGCCGGTGCTCGGCTATCGCCGCGGCCGCGGCATCCTCGACAGCCGCGATCCGCTCTCGATCACGCTGCCGCTCGCGCACGAAATGTGGCCCGAGGTCGATGTGGTGATCGGCGTCGGCAGCCGGCTGCTGCAGCAACTGACGGTCTGGGGCACCGACAAGGACCTGAAAGTGATCCGCGTCGAGGCCGATCCGGATGAGCCAGAACGCGCCGGCAAGCCGGACGTCACCCTGCTCGGCGATTCCGCCCACGTTCTTCGCAAGCTTCTCGCTGCCCTGCCCGCGCATAACACCAGGCGCAAGTCACGCAAGGCCGAGATGGAAGAGCGGCAGGCAAAGCTCCGCAAGCGGCTCTCGCGGCTCGTGCCGCAGATGGCGATCCTCGAAGCGATCCGCGCCGAACTGCCGGAAGACGGCATCTTCGTCGACGAGGTCACGCAGATCGGGTTCGCCGCGCGCCTTTCGATGCCGGTCTACAAGCCGCGCACATTCATCTCGCCGGGCTATCAGGACAATCTCGGCTGGGGCTTTGCGACCGCGCTCGGCGTACAGGACGCGCGACGCGACGTCCCGGTGCTGTCGATCTCGGGCGATGGCGGTTTCCTCTACACGGCGAGCGAGCTTGCCTCCGCCGTGCGACACAAGATTCCGCTGGTCACCGTTGTCTTCAACAACAACTCCTACGGCAACGTGAAGCTGATCCAGCAGGAATGGTATGGCGGCCGCACCATCGCGAGCGACCTGACCAATCCCGACTTCGTCAAGTTCGCCGAGAGCTTCGGCGCTGCCGCCGAGCGGGTGGAAAGTCCAGCAGAGCTGCGCGCGGCGCTCCGACGCGGCTTCAAGCGCCGGGGCGGCCCGACGCTGATCGACATGCCGGTCGGCCCCATGCCGAGCCCGTGGGACTTCATCATGATGCCGCGCGTACGTGGGTGACCGAGACGAAATGGACCTGATTACGACAACGAAGGAACTGGCCGAAGCCTGCGAGCGGATCGAAAAGCACCCCTTCGTCACGGTCGATACCGAATTTCTGCGCGAGTCGACCTACTATCCGCAGCTCTGCGTGGCCCAGCTTGCCACCACCGACGAAGCCGTGGTGGTCGATGCACTTGCGCCGGACATCGACCTGAAGCCGTTCTTCGACCTGATGGGCAACGAGAGCGTCGTGAAAGTCTTTCACGCCGCGCGCCAGGATATCGAGATCGTCTGGCATCGGGCCAACCTGATCCCGCATCCGGTCTTCGATACGCAGATCGCGGCGATGGTTCTCGGACACGGCGATTCCGTCTCCTACGATCAGCTCGTGCAGCGCATAACCGGTGACACGCTCGACAAGTCCTCGCGCTTCACCGACTGGACCCGCCGGCCGCTGACCAAGGCGCAGATTGAATACGCGATCTCCGACGTCACTCATCTGCGCGACGTCTATCGCAAACTGCGGAGCGATCTTGAAAAACGCGGTCGCACCGAATGGCTGAGCGAGGAGATGGACGTTCTCACCTCGCCCGAGACCTATCGGATGGATCCGGACAATGCGTGGCAGCGACTGCGCTCGCGCGTCCGCAAACCGAAGGAACTCGCGGTCCTGATGGAAGTGGCGGCCTGGCGCGAACGCGAAGCCAAGGCGCGCGACATCCCGCGCGGGCGCGTGCTGAAGGACGACCTCGTGGCCGATATCGCGATCCAGGCCCCGACCACTATCGAGCGCCTTTCGACATTGCGGTCCCTGCCGAAGGGATTCGAGCGCTCGCGCTGGGGCGCGGAAATTCCGGAGGTCGTCAAGCGCGGACTGGAGCGCGATCCGAAGACGCTGCCGACCATCGAGCGCGCAAAACCGGTCCCGAACGGGTCGGCGACCGTCGAGCTTCTGAAGGTTCTCCTGCGGATGACGGCCGAGAAGCATGCCGTGGCTGCCAAGGTCATTGCGACCGTGGACGATCTCGAGCGCATTGCGGCCGATGACCGCGCCGACGTCCCTGCCCTCAAGGGCTGGCGGCGCGAATTGTTCGGCGAGAAGGCGCTGGCGCTGAAGTCGGGCAAGCTTGCGCTCGCGATCGAAAAGGGCCGCGTAACTACGCTTGAGCGCGGTTAGGCCTGCTGCGCCGGATTGAAGTTGTGCGCCCGTCCCCGCGAAAGCGGGGAAACGCATTCACAGTACTGGTTTTCCGCTTTCGCGGGAATGAACGGAGTTCAAGCGACGCTTCGTTGACGACGCTTCGTTCGACAAATGAATGATGCAACGAATGACCAACAAATCCGTCACACCTCCCCTCGCCAGGCGCGTGCCGCATTCCTTCACCCGGCACGGCATCACCGTCGAGGATCCGTATGCCTGGCTGCGCGATCCCGGCTATCCGGACGTGAAGGATGCCGAGATACTCAGCTATCTGAATGCCGAGAACGCGTATTTCGAAGCGACGATGGCGCCGCATCGCGCGCTGGTCGACACCATCGTCAGCGAGATGAAAGGCCGCATCAAGGACGACGATTCCAGCGTCCCGCAAAGGGACGGTGACTGGCTCTACTGGAACGCCTTCGACGCCGGCGGCGAATATCCGAAATGGTACCGCCGCAAGTTCGCTGGCGGCGCAGACGAAGTCATCATCGATGAGCCCGCACTCGCCGCGGGCCACGACTATTTCCGGCTGGGCGGACACGCGGTCAGTCCGGACGGGCGGTTGCTCGCCTATGCGGTCGACACCAACGGATCGGAACGCTTCGTCCTCAAGGTCCGCGAGATTGCGACCGGCATCGACCTGCCTGACGTCATCGAGAACTGGCGCTACGGTCTGATCTGGGCCGCGGATTCCAGGAGCTTTCTCTACACCGACGCGGACGAGAACTGGCGTTCGAAAGCGGTCTGGCACCATCGGCTGGGCGATCAGCAGAGCGCGGACCGCGAGATCTATCGCGAGCACGATCCGCAATTCACGGTGAGCCTCGGACGGACCCAGTCGCGGCGCTTCGCCACCTTCTCGTCCGGCGATCACGCGAGCAACGAGATCCGGCTGATCCCCCTCGCCGACTTTTCAGCCGATCCGATCCTCGTCTCGCCGCGTGTCCCCAAACGCCTCTACGATCTCGATGAGCGCGAAGGCACCCTCTACATCCGCACCAACGACACGCACCTGAATTTCCGGGTGGTGACCGCACCGGTATCGGCGCCGTCGCAATGGACCGAGATCATCGCCGGCAGCGATCGCCACTACATCCTCGGCCTGACCACCTTCAGGAATCTGATGGTGATCGAAGAGCGGATCGACGGCCTGTCACAGATCAGGCTGCGCGACTATGCGGACGGTGCGGAGCGTTACATCGCATTTCCCGAAGCGAGTTTCGTCGCGGGCCTTGCCGGCAATCGGGAATATGAGGTCGACCGGCTTCGCCTGACCTATCAGTCCATGGTCACGCCCAACACCGTCTACGACTATCACCTCGGCGACGGGCGACTCGAGACGCTGAAGGTTCGCGAGATCCCGAGCGGTTACGACGCGTCGCAATACGTCACCGAACGGCTGATGGCGCCCGCGCGCGACGGCGTCATGGTGCCGGTCTCGATCGTCTACCGACGGGACTTCGTGAAGGACGGCAAAGGCCGTCTGCACGTCTATGGCTACGGCGCCTACGGCCATGCGGTCCCGCCCGGCTTCTCGACCAATCGTCTCTCGCTTCTCGATCGGGGCTTCGCCTGCGCGATCGCGCATATCCGCGGCGGAGACGATCTCGGTTTCGGCTGGTATCTCGACGGCAAGCTCGACAAGCGCACCAACACCTTCAACGATTTCGTCGACGTGACGCGCTACCTGATCGCGCAGGGTTTCGCTGCGCCGGGCCGCGTCACCGCCGCGGGCGGATCGGCCGGCGGCGAATTGATGGGTGCGATCGTCAATCAGGCGCCGGAGCTCTACGGCGCAATCGGCGCACACGTGCCGTTCGTCGACGTCCTCAACACGATGCTCGACGAGACATTACCGCTGACGCCCGGCGAATGGTCGGAATGGGGCAATCCGATCACCGACAAGGCGGCGTTCGAATACATCCTGAGCTACAGCCCCTACGACAACGTCTCGGCGCAGGACTACCCGGCCATGCTGGTGACCGCCGGACTGAACGATCCCCGCGTAACCTATTGGGAGCCGGCCAAATGGGTCGCCAAACTCCGCGCGACCAGGACGGACGACCGGACGCTCCTGCTCAAGACCAACATGGGCGCGGGGCATGGCGGCAAGTCCGGCCGCTATACAGCACTGGAAGAGGCCGCGGAGGAAACCGTGTTCTTCCTGACGCAGGTCGCGGACAGGGACGCCCCGGTCGCGTGAGGCGAAGCCCTCGCCTCACCGCATCCTTCGTCTTGATCTAGCGCAAGTTTGCGCAGGTGCGCGCTCTCTAAGCTTCCGAAAATTATTTCGGGAGAATGCCGCAAATGGGCGAACTGGTCCTGGCCGCAAAGGTCACGCATGTGCCGTCTCTGATGCTGTCGGAGCACACGGAGCCGCTGAAGGGCACGCGCGACGGCCCGATCAATGCGCTGAAACTGATCGGGCAGCGGGCGCGGGAACGCGGCGCCGATACCTTCGTGGTGTTCGACACGCACTGGATTTCCAATTTCGGCTTCCACATCAACGCCAATTCGTGGCACCGCGGCAGCTATACGAGCCCGGAAGCGCCGCACATGATCAACGATCTGAGCTACGAGTTTCCCGGCAATGCAGAGCTCGCGGACCTGATCGCTGCGGAGACCGCGAAGGACGGTCCGCTCGCTTTGGCGCACCAGATCCCGACCATGCCGGTGGAATACGGCACCATCGTCCCGATGCATTACATGAACGCGGACAAGGCGCTTTCCGTCGTGCCGATCGCCTCCCCGGTCTTCGCCTCGGTCGATGAGAACCGCAGATTCGGCGCCGCCGTACATCGCGCGATCAAGCGCTCGAAATACAAGGTCGCCCTGCTCGCCAGCGGCTCGCTCTCGCACCAGTTGTTTCCGAACAGCCAGCTTGGTCCGGACGCCTGGAACCAGATTTCCAGCGAGTTCAACCGTCAGATGGATCTTCGCGTGCTGGACTTGTGGCGCGACGGACGGTTCGCGGAATTTTGCGCGATGCTTCCCGACTATACCCGCAAGTGCAACGGCGAGGCGCTGATGGCCGACACCGTGATGCTGTTCGGCGCGCTCGGATGGGATCGCTACACCGGCAGCGCCGAGCAGCTCTGCGACTATTTCCCCTCGAGCGGCAGCGGTCAGGTGGCGGTCGAATTCCACCTGTCGTGACGCGATCTATTCCTCGAGCACGATCGGCTCGCGGCCGATCAGCCGCGCCAGCGTGCGCATGCGGTTCATCACGCGCTCGCCGTTGAGAGCTGCCTGCGCGCCGGGCAATCGGAGCACGAGCTTTCCGCGCTCGACGCAAAGCGGCGTCGTCGGCACGACACCCGGCATCGACGCCGAGACCATATAGGCCACCCGCATCGCAGCGCCGAGGATGCGCGCGCGATCGAGCATCCTGGTCGAAGCCAGTTCACGCAGCCGCGGCGACAATTCGTCGTCATGCATGATGCCGACGTGACGAAAATAGACCGAGAGCGCCAGATAGGCGCGGCCCGCATGATCGAGCGCAACGAAATCACCATGCGCGATCAGGTTCAGCGACTGCTCGCCGCGATAATCCGGATGCGTGCGCCAGCCGACATCGGCGACGAGGCACGCAGCGTGGCGCAATCTCCGCTCGCCCGCAGTTTCGTCGATACCGCTTGAATCCATCAGGCGGTCGGTCCACTTGATCAGTTCCTCGCCGTGCTGCGGCGAGCGCGAGCGCAGCAGATTGAGATTGCGGGCCGCATCGATCAGCGGATCCTTCGCCTTCTCGCGCTCGCGCAGCATCGAATAGAGCAGCCCCTCGCGCACGCCGAGCGCGGAAATCACGACATTCTCCGGCCTGATCCGGCGGATCAGCCGGCTAAGCACAAGCGCGGCATAGCCAAGCAGCGGACGGCGTGCCGCGGATATCGCCTCGATCTGCGACAGCGTCTCGGGATCGACGCGCTGTACCAGCTCGCAGAACTCCAGCGCCTCGCGCGCGCGCAAGGTGTAGCCATGCATCACATGCAGCGGATATCCGGTCTGCGCCATATGCAGCCCGGCAAGCGCGCGCCATGCACCGCCGACCGCATAGAAGCTTCGTCCCCTGCCCGCCTTCAGAATCGGTAACTCGGACAATTCGCGTTCGACGATCTTCTCGGCGCGCTTCAGCGATTGCTCCGCCGCATCCTTGAGCGCGAGCCCGCCCAGCGGCAGCGTGACGCCGCGCCTGATCTTGTCGCCGCGCACATCGATCAGTTCGAGCGATCCGCCGCCGAGATCGCCAACGATGCCGTCCGGCTTGTAGATCCCGGAGACCACGCCGAGCGCCGCCAGTTCCGCCTCGCGCTTGCCGGGAAGGATGTCGATCTTGACTCGGCAGATGCGTTCCGCTTCCGCGATGAAGGCCGGGCCGTTCTCCGCGTCACGGCAGGCCGCGGTCGCGATGCCGAACAGGCGGACGACCTGAAGATTGTCGCACAAGGCGCGGAAACGACGCAGCGCCGTCAGCGCCACGACCACGGCGTCCGCCGCGAGCAACCCTGTGGACTGCACCTGACGGCCGAGGCCGGCCAGCACTTTCTCATTGAAGATCGGCGACGGGCTGCGCGTCAGACCCTCATAGACCACAAGGCGCACCGAGTTCGATCCGATGTCGATGACCGCTACCGTGGGCCCGTGATCAAGCCGTCCCTGTGCGGTCTCCACCGGAGACGATGCCTTGACCAGCGATGTCTGGAACGTGGCCCTCTCGGGCCGATTTGGCGCATGCCGCTCGCCGCGAACCTTCTTGCCGCGGCTTATTTTACCGCCAGACTTCTTGCCGTCGGTCTTTTTACCGTCGGTCCTGGCGGCGGCTGAGGCGGCGCGGCGTTGACTCTTTGAGCGATTTCCCACGGCCCGACAGGCTCGGATTGGTCATGAAATATTTCTGCGCGTTGAAAGGCTCCTCACCTTTCGCGGGCCTTATGCGGGTTGCGGTGCCATCAGGCAAGAGCTTCCAGCTCTGCTCGTTGTCGTTGAAATTGACCACCATGATCTGGTCAAGCACCTGCTCGTGAACAGTCGGATTGGTGATCGGGCACAGCGCCTCGACCCGGCGGTCGAGGTTGCGCGGCATCATGTCGGCGGACGAGATGTAAACCACCGCGTTCGGGTGCGGCAGACCGTAGCCCGCGCCGAAGCAATAGATGCGCGAGTGCTCGAGGAAGCGGCCGACGATCGACTTGACCCGGATATTTTCGGACAGGCCCGGAACTTCCGGGCGCAAGCAGCAGATGCCACGCACCACGATGTCGATCGACACGCCGGCCTGCGACGCCTGATAAAGCTTATCGATGATGCCGGCATCGACCAGCGAATTCATCTTCAGCCAGATCGCCGCGGGACGGCCCGCCTTCGCATGCCCGATTTCGGCGTCGATGTGTTCGACCAGCCGCTTGCGCAGCGACACCGGCGACACCGCCATGACTTCGAGCTCAGCCGGCTCGGCGTAGCCCGTGATGAAATTGAAGATGCGCCCGACATCGCGCGCGATCACCGGATCGTCGGTGAAATACGACAGATCGGTATAGATACGCGCCGTGATCGGGTGATAGTTGCCGGTCGCGACATGCACATAGGTTGCGAGCTTGCCGGCCTCGCGCCGCACCACGAGCGACAGCTTGGCGTGCGTCTTCAGTTCGATAAAGCCGAACACGACCTGCACGCCGGCGCGTTCAAGGTCGCGCGCCCAACGAATGTTCGCCTCCTCGTCAAAGCGCGCCTTCAGTTCGACCAGCGCGGTGACGGACTTGCCGGCCTCGGCCGCTTCCGCCAACGCTTTCACGATCGGAGATTCCGCGGACGTCCGGTACAGCGTCTGCTTGATTGCGATCACGTCTGGATCGCGAGCAGCCTGCTGCAGGAATTGCACCACGACGTCGAATGACTCGTAGGGGTGCTGGACAATGAAATCCTTCTGCCGGATCGCGGCGAAGCAATCGCCGCCATGGTCGCGAATGCGTTCCGGGAAACGTGGATTATAGGGCGCGAACAACAGGTCCGGCCGGCCGATCGCAACGATCTCCTTCAGGTCATTGAGCGCGAGCATGCCTTCGACGAGGAAGGTCTCGTCGTCGTTCACGCCCATGGCGCGCTGCACGAAGCGGCGCAGATCCTCGGGCATCGCCTGTTCGAGTTCGAGCCGGATGACCGATCCACGCCGCCGCCGCTTGAGCACGCTTTCGAACGAGCGGACGAGATCTTCGGACTCTTCCTCGATTTCGATTTCGGAATCCCGAATGACACGGAACGCGCCGACGCCGTTCATCACATAGCCCGGGAATAACTGCCCGATGAACAGACACGCGACCTGCTCGAGCGTGATGACACGAAGCGGCGCACCGTCACCGCCACGCGGCAGCGGCACGAAGCGGTCGATCTTGTGCGGAACGCGGATCAGCGCGTTCATCGCCTTTCCGTCGCTGATGCGCGAGAGCTGCAGCGCGAGCGTGAAACCGAGATTGGGAATGAACGGGAACGGATGCGCCGGATCGATCGCCAGCGGCGTCAGCACCGGGAAGATCGCCGACAGGAACTGCTCTTCCAGCCATTCCTGCTCTTGCTGCGTGACCCCGAGTGCGTCGGTGATAACGATGCCGTTAGCGGCCAGCTCTTCGCGCAGGTCGCGCCAGCGTGACTGCTGGTCGCTTGCCAAAACAGACACCACCTCCGAAATGCGCGCGAGTTGCTCGGACGGGGTCAGACCATCCGGAGAA
>Ga0180218_1001034_pt1 | contig 18773 bp, 18 predicted proteins | sample eDN3rd37CKraftBY_FD_151334 | JGI IMG/M metagenome (GOLD analysis project Ga0180218, IMG submission 151334) | Enriched backyard soil microbial communities from Emeryville, California, USA - eDNA 3rd pass 37_C Kraft BY (version 2) (version 2) | ecosystem: Environmental > Terrestrial > Soil >...
GCTTGTGTTGCATGCCTGAACCGGATGAAGGCGGATCCACGCATCATGCGGAAGTTTGTGGCAAACTCTGAGGCCGGTCGGGCGTTTGAAAAAGAATCTGGATGAACGGCACCGTTCCCATTCCCGCCATCGGCATGCACCGTGTACCGCCGCCGGCGAGCAGCAAAGGATGATCGTCATGCCTACGTCACCGATGCCCGCCCGCACGCAAGGCCTGTCGCTTTTGCGGCTGACGGCAACCGGGCTGCTTGCCGCGATCATCTCGGCAATTCTTGCGGCCATCACGATGCAGGCGCTTGCCGACTATCTCTTCTACGCAAAGCCTTCCTCGGGAACCCCGCCCGGAGCGGCCTTTCAAACTTACGCCGAAGCGCTGCCGACCGCTCTGATGGCGGCATTCCTCTGGTATATTCCGATTGGGACGTTCGTTTTTCCCCCGCTCGCCAAGATCTCCGGCGCGACTTCGGGAAGCGGCGGCGCTCGGCTGGCGAAGTTCATCGTGTTGGGCGCAATCATCTGGCTTCTGGCAGGGGAAGCCATTTATCTCATGCTCTCGCCGGACGCCCTCACACCCTCGGGCGTCAAGCGCAACGACCTGATCACGGCCCTCTTGAGCGGCGTACTTTTCGCGGTCATCTATGATCTGCTGCTGCGCCGGCGCGACTATCTCCTCGCTCGAAGACGCCTATAACGAGCCACCTACCCCTTAGGCCAACATCGCCAACCGCACTGGGCAGCCAGCGCCAGCGGCAACCGGAATCCCCGCACTGGGCGGCCGGCTCCGCGAAGCGGGAGTCGCCCAGTGCAAGTAAGAAAGTCGCACGGCGATTGTCTCGGTACCCGGTTTTGCCGTACCGTGCAGCGGACTGCTTCACAAACCATCATCTCATACCGGATCAGTGCCCTAAATGACGTCGATCCCGAATTTCGCACAGGTGCCTCTCGACCCGCCCGCGACCGCAAAACCGGCCGCTAAGGCCACTGCCCCCGAGGCGCCCGTCTGGGAAACGCCGGAAGGCATCCCGGTCAAACCCGTCTTCACCGACGCGGATACCGCCGGTCTCGATTTCATTGACGGCATGCCGGGCATTGCTCCGTATGTGCGCGGACCATATCCCGCGATGTACGCGCTGCAGCCCTGGACCATTCGCCAGTACGCCGGCTTCTCGACCGCGGAAGATTCCAACGCCTTCTACCGCCGCAACATCGCAGCCGGACAGAAGGGTCTTTCCATCGCCTTCGATCTCGCGACCCATCGCGGCTACGATTCCGATCATCCGCGCGTGAAGGGCGATGTCGGCATGGCCGGCGTGGCGATCGATTCCATCTACGACATGCGCGTTCTCTTCGACGGCATTCCGCTCCAGGACATGACCGTCTCCATGACGATGAACGGCGCCGTGTTGCCCATTCTCGCGCTCTTCATCGTGGCGGGCGAAGAACAAGGCGTGCCGCCGCAGAAGCTCGCCGGAACCATTCAGAACGACATTCTGAAAGAGTTCATGGTGCGCAACACCTACATCTATCCGCCCGCACCCTCGATGCGCATCGTCTCCGACATCTTCGCCTACACCAGCGCGAACATGCCGAAGTTCAACTCGATCTCGATTTCCGGCTATCACATGCAGGAAGCGGGCGCGACGGCGGACCTCGAACTCGGCTACACGATCGCCGACGGCATCGAATACGCACGCGCCGGCGTCAACGCCGGTCTCGATATCGATGCGTTCGCACCGCGCCTGTCGTTCTTCTGGGCGATCGGCATGAACTACTTCATGGAGATCGCCAAGATGCGCGCCGCGCGTCTCCTCTGGGCGAAGCTCATCAAGGAAGAGTTCAATCCCAAGGACCCGCGCTCGCTGTCTCTGCGCACGCACTCACAGACGTCCGGCTGGTCGCTGACCGCGCAGGACATCTTCAACAACGCGACGCGCACGTGCCTCGAAGCCATGGCCGCAACGCAGGGCCACACACAGTCGCTGCACACGAACGGCCTTGATGAGGCCATCGCGCTGCCGACGGACTTCTCCGCCCGCATCGCCCGCAACACGCAGCTTCTGCTGCAGCAGGAAAGCGGCACCACGCGCACCATCGATCCGTGGGGGGGCAGCCACTACGTCGAACGCCTGACGTATGAGCTGGCAAGAAAAGCCATGACCCATATCCAGGAGATCGAAGAGCAAGGCGGCATGGCGAAAGCAATCGCCGCCGGCATCCCGAAGCTGCGCATCGAAGAAGCCGCCGCCCGCACACAGGCCCGCATCGACAGCGGCCGCCAGACGATCACCGGCATCAACAAGTACCAGATCAAGGGCGACCGGGAGGTCAACTTCCTGAAGGTCGATAACCGCGCCGTGCGCGAAGCCCAGCTCGCCAAGCTCGACCGCCTGCGCAGCGAACGCAACGAGGGCGAAGTCGAAGCAGCCCTCAACGCGTTGACAGAGGGCGCCAAGGGCAACGCCAACCTGCTCGATCTCGCTGTGCAGGCCGCGCGCAAGAAGGCGACCGTCGGCGAAATCTCCTACGCGCTGGAAAAAGTCTTCACCCGTCACAAGGCCGAAATCCGCGCCATCAGCGGCGTCTATAAGAAGGAAGCGGCGATGAACCCGAGCGTTGATCGCGTCAAGAAATTGGTCGAAGCCTTCGACAAGAACGATGGCCGCCGCCCGCGCATTCTCATCGCCAAGCTCGGTCAGGACGGCCACGACCGCGGCCAGAAGGTCATCGCCTCCGCATTCGCCGACTTGGGCTTCGACGTCGACATCGGACCGCTGTTCGCAACGGCCGACGAAGCCGCGCGCCAGGCCGTCGAAAACGACGTGCACGTCATCGGCGTCTCATCGCTGACGGCCGGACACTTGACGCTCGTGCCGGAACTCAAGGCCGCCCTCGACAAGGAAGGTCGCGGCGACATCATGATCGTTGTTGGTGGCGTCATCCCGCCATCCGATTACGAAGAGCTCTTCCGCTCCGGCGCGAAAGCGGTGTTCGGCCCGGGCACCAACATTCCCGAAGCCGCGGCCGATCTCATCGAGAAGCTCAACGCGCAGCTCGGTTACGCCGACAAGCAGGCGGCGGAGTAGTCCGCCTGCATCTCCTTTCGTGAAAGGGTGCGATCATGGCCTTCGAGCAGATCAAGCAGGAAATCGCGTTACTGCTGACCGAGATGCAGAACGAGCCGCAGGACCGGCATGAGCTTTACCTCTCGCTGAAAGAAAAGCTCAATCAGATCAGGGCAACCGGCATGCCGTTGCCCGAAGACCTCGTCACGCTCGAACGCGACCTCGAAGCCGAATTCGCCAGCGAACGGCGCGAAGGGGAGTAATAGACTTCCCTTTGAGCGTTCGAGGCCCGTCCATTTAGACAGGCAACCTCGGCACGGCGCAGGTCGTGTAAATAAAAGGACAGGGATTAAGCATCCGTTAACCAATCAGCAATAGCTTCCAGAATAGGATTGGTCCGCATCGGGCCTTATTTTGGAGCCAATACATGTCTGACGCTGGTGGAAATGTAAAAAAACACGACATCCAGTTATGTGGCATTTCAAATGAGTGGCGAGCACCGTCTCAGGTAACTCTCCGTCTGCGTCAGATCTCTCTCAACCTATGGAAGGGCAAATTCCGCGCAAGCGAATGGGTGCTAACGATTGGGCCTAAGGTGGACAAATGATCGGCGCCGATTTGAAAGCTTGGAGAAAGCGAAACAACTATACGCAAGAACGGCTGCGCATGGAACTCGATGTCAGCCGTCAAACCATCGTAACGTGGGAGAATTCATCTACACCGCTGTCTCGGATGCTGGAACTTGCCCTCGAGGCGCTTGAGCATCCAGCAGCGCAACAAACCGGAGGAAGTAGGCTAGCTACAGAATTGCGCAGTTTAGAGCGCAAACGCGCCACTTCGCTCCGGTAGTTTATTTATGCAGACCGCCTACTCGCCGTCTCCGCCCATGAACTTCTCGCTCGTGGTGAAGAGCCCCATCTGCGGGTTCTCGGCGCAGTAGTTCGCGATCTTCTCGATGCTCTTCTTGAACTTGTCCGTATCGATGACCTTCGACTCGGCGTAGCTCGCGTGATAGCCGGCGAGCCACATGAGGATCTGCCCCAGTCCGTCGGCATCCTCCACATCCGAGTTCATCACGCCCTCGCACTTCAGGATGGCAAGGTCGATGGCTTTCGACGTCGCGTCCTCGGCATTCTCGCCCATGTACTTTTGCGCGGCAGTCATGACGCCGATATCGGGATTATCGCCGCAAAACTCGATCGTTTGCCCAAACTCGGTCCCGAGATTGTCGAAGTCTACGACCGTGCCCTGCTCTACCGTCGCCAGATAGCCCGCAACCCAATAGAGAATGACGCTCGCGCCATACTCCTCCTTTTTGTCGGACGACGCCGCTTTTGCAACGAGATCGCGGCAGGTGAGCGTGGAGGCGTCGATCACGTCCGCCGAAGCGGTATGGAATGGGGATGCAAGCAGCAGCGCAGCGGCAGCCGCGCTCAGAAAACGACGCGTCATAGTGGGCTCCGGGAAGACGGCGAGTGGGTGTTGGGCATTGTCGCCGAAGTTACACCCGCTCACCGGGAGCGGACCCGCATGTGCGGCATGTCCTCCGAGAGCGAATCAGCGATGCAGTCAAATTACAATGAAATGCAGTTGTTGAGTGTATGAGAAATTACGGGCGCGCACGATTTCTGCCGCGCGCCGACCAAACCCGGTCCCGGCCCCCATGCTCAAATTTTTCGGATTTCAAAATCAGGAACGGCGCGCAAATCTCGCGCGCCGTTGTTTCGTGAACGTTTGGCGCCTCAGCGCTTGCTCAGCGTAAAGACCGCGCTGCCCGCTTCGCCCGAAAGCCGGACAGTCTGGCTGCGGCCGTTGACGGTGATGCGGATCTGTCCGCCGGTGTTGTACTGCTCGTTGAAGAAGTTGCCGGCGTAGCTGTTCGCGCCAACCTTCCTGATCTGAGCAGACTGATCGACCCGCGCCGATGCCGTCGCGCACGATGCATTCATGACGTAACTCAGCGGACCACTTTTGGAGAACCGTGCACGGCACTTTGCGCCTTCCTTGGTGCCAGTCGAAAAGCTGACGGAACCGCCGCCGGCCCACGTCCCAACGATGGTTTCCGCAGCGTTCGCGGAAGTTGCCGCTGCCGAATGCATACCGAGCACCGCTGCGAGCGTTACGCCTATCGTCAATGCGCGGGGCGCCTTCCAAAGTTTGCTCTGGATCATATTTTACTCCATTGAGATCGGCGTTTTGATCTTCATAACGCTCAACACCCGAGTTGGTGGCGTGGGGCAGGTAAGTATCGATTCAGATTTCGTCAATTCATCACGTCCCGGAAACCAAGAGTTTCTCAAGCTTCCAAGCAGACTAAAAAAGATGCACAGCAGAATGCCCTCTGCGCGCCGTAATTTCAAATCACGCATGCGCACGTGAAGGTCGTACGACACTTGGGCAGACGGGCGGATGCCCTTCCGTGTACGATGGTTGCGCGCCGCTTACCGCCCGATCTTGCCGTTTATCGAAAAGCGTGCTCAGCACTTGGGCGATGAAGACTCTCCCTGAATCGCTCCGCCCCTTTGACGCCCGCATGCTCGATGTCGGCGATGGCCATTGGATTTATGTTGAAGAAGTGGGCTGCAAAGGTGGGCGCCCCATCGTCTTCCTGCACGGCGGCCCCGGCAGCGGCTCGCAGGTCCTGCATCGAACATTGTTCGATCCGGCACGGGACCACGTCTTTCTCATCGATCAGCGCGGCGCCGGACGCAGCCATCCCTATCTTTGCTGCAATGCCAACACCACGAAGCATCTGATCGCCGATCTCGAGCACGTGCGCGAACATTTTCGGATCGAGAAATGGCTTCTGGTTGGAGGCTCATGGGGTTCGACCCTCGCTCTCGCCTACGCCGAGCACCACCCGAGTCGCGCCTCCGGACTTATTCTGCGTGCGGTCTTTCTGGGCACAGACGAAGAGGTCCGCTGGGCCTTCGTCGATGGCCCGCGTATTTTCCGCCCCGAGCTGTTCGAAGCCTTCTGCAATCACCTTCCGCCCCGCGAGCGCAACGACCCGCTAGGTGCCTACGTCAAGCGTCTCACCGATCCAGATCCGGCCGTTCACGCTCCCGCCGCCCACGTGTGGTTCGCCTATGAGCGCGCACTCTCCGAACTCGCGCCCAAAAATGCCGCGCTGCCGAACGAAGTCGCGAGCGACGCGCGACTGCCGCCCACATCCATCTTCGAGGCGCATTACATCAAGCACAGCTTCTTCTTGGAGCCCGGAGAACTGCTCGCAAACGCATCTCGGCTGGCTGGCGTTCCCGGCACCATCATTCAAGGCCGCTACGACCTGTTGTGCCCCCCGAAGAACGCCTACGCCCTCGCCGCCGCCTGGCCGGGCTGCCACCTCGACATCATTGATCATGCCGGACATTCAATGACGGAGCCGGGTGTAATGGACGCGATGCGCCGCGCCATCGCCGCCGGCCTTCGCTGAAAAGCGAAGCCCTGCGCAATGCAAAGCATTGAAAAGTAAGGCCCAGCCGCCGCGTCAGAGACGCACGCACTCCCGGTACAGCTTGACTTTTAATACAAACACCACGATACACCCCGCATTGCTCTTCGATGGCGCTCGGGTCCTCGTGCCACTTTAAGCGGTTCAATCACCGCGCTCGACCCTGCATTGAGATCAATCCTTATAGACAAGGCCGCACCCCGAAAGCGCCGGTGTGGGCCATGGGACGAACCCCGGCACAGGATGCGCGGGGAACGAAGCCCTTGGGACTTTTCCACTTTGACAGTACAGACTTTCGAGGCTTTCGGATTTGCCGAGCCTCTTTCGCGTGCCCTGACGCAGTGCGGGTACACGTCGCCGACTCCCATCCAGCAGCAGGCGCTCCCGCCGCAGCTGGAAGGCCGCGACCTGCTCGGCTTGGCTGAGACGGGCTCGGGCAAGACCGCCACCTTCCTTATTCCGATCCTGAACAAGATTGCCGCCGAAGGCCTCGAGCCCGGCTGGAAACAGGTCGTGGCACTCATCCTCGCGCCGACGCGTGAGCTTGCCGTCCAGATCGACCAGGAAGTCGCAAAGCTCTCGCGCTTCATGAACCTCCGCCGTGCGGTCGTTCTCGGCGGCGTCAGCAAAGGCCCGCAGATCAACGCGCTGAAGCGTGGCGTCCACGTTCTCGTCGCGACGCCTGGCCGTCTCCTCGATCACGTCAATATGCGCAGCTGCGATCTCTCCGGCGTGCAGACGCTGGTCATCGACGAAGCCGACCGTATGTTCGACATGGGCTTCATCCGCGACATCAACAAGATCGTCTCGCTCATCCCGCAGAAGCGCCGGACCGCGCTCTTCTCGGCAACGATGGCGACGGAGATCAAGAAGTTCGCCTACGATATCCTGCAGGACCCCTACCGCATCGATCTCTCGTCGAAGACCATCGTCGTCGACCGTATCGACCAGAAGGTCATGATGGTCCGCTCCGCTGAAAAGCAGAGCCGCCTGCACACGATCCTCGCCGACGAAGAAGCCAAGCGCGTCATCGTCTTCACGCGGACGAAGCGTGGCGCCGACCGCGTTGCCGACCGGCTGGGCATGGCGGGCATCAGCTCGTCCGCCTTCCACGGCAACAAAGCGCAGAACGCCCGCCAGCGCGCGCTGAACGACTTCACGCTCGGCCACATCCGCGTTCTCGTGGCGACCGACATCGCCGCCCGCGGTATCGACGTTTCCAACATCACGCACGTCGTCAACTTCGACATGCCGCTCGACCCGGAAACCTACGTGCACCGCGTCGGCCGTACGGCCCGCAAGGGCACGACAGGCATCGCGATCTCGCTGTGCGATCCCTCGGAGCGTGGCGAAATCCGCGCCATCGAGAAGATGATGAAGCAGCCGATCGAAGTCATCGACGACATCGGCGGCGAAGACTTGCCCATGCCGGAACGCCGCCGTGACGACAACGGTCCGCGCCGCTCGGGCCCGCCGCGCGGTGGACGTGGTGCCGAAGGCCATCGTGGCCGTCCGGCATTCCAGGGCGCAGCCAACGGCCGTCCCCGTCAGGACCGGGCAGCTGGCGATCAGTCTGGCAACCGGCCGGATGACCGCCGCCGCGAGCGTCCGGAACGTAAGCCCTACGATCCGGCAGCCTCGATTGCCCGTCCCGCGGGCGAAGGCGCCGCCAAGTTCGGCGTCGCTGACCGCGAGCACAAGCCGCGTTCGGATCGTCCCCATCAGGACGGCCCCCGTGGCCCGCGCCGTTCCTTTGGCGATCGTCCCGGCGAACATCGCCAGGGTGAGAACCGCAATGGTGAACACCGCGCAGGCGCACCCCGCGTTGAGCATCGTGGCGATGCGCGTCCCGCACGTCATGGCGACGGTCCCCGTCAAGCAGATGGCGCCCGTCAACATGGACCGAGAAAGCCCCATCAGGGCGGCGGCGAAGGCCGTCCGTCATGGAAGGGCGGAACGGATGCTCCGAAATTCATGAAGCGCCGGGAAGACGGCGACCGCAGCCGCCCAGCGCGCTAATACTTCCCACCCTGGCGGCCGGCTCTCCTTGAAGGAGAGTCGCCAGGGGCCAAACCCGAAAACGAAAAGCCCGGCCCATAAAAAAGGCCGGGCTTTTTATATGCCCGGCCAGTCTGGGGAACTCTGTCAGGAGAAGAGGGCCGGACCCGGATCAGCCCTTCTTGTCGGGCTCACCGCGATCGTCGTCGTTGTCTTGCATCATCGGGCCGCCTTTGCCTTCGTGCCCGGACCAGCCGCCGTGACGGCCGCCTGGGCCCCATCCGCCGGCAAACTTATGACCGCGGCCGTGATGCATCAGCTGCTTCATCAGCGGCCTCAGCACATCCTTCTGTTCATCCGTGAGTGAAGCGTAGAACGGGCTGAACGCCGCCGAGAACGCCTTCATGCGGTCGGCGCGCTCGCTCATCCGCTGGCTCATCTTCTGAATGCGGTCGGCAAGATCGGCGCGCTTCTGCTCGCCGCCCTTCTCTTGCTCAGCCTTTCGCTCTTCTATCTTTTTCTTCCATTCCTCGCGCGCCGCTTGGCGGGCTTTGAAACCTTCGCGAACTTGCGTCTCGACAGGAGCCCAGAGCTTTTCCTGATCGGGTGTTAGCTGAAGCGCGGTCTTCACCATCGCGAGCTTGCCTTCCTGCAGACGCGTGCGGGTCTCAGGCGACATCTTCTCGCCCGGCTTGGCGATGGCAATGGTCGCGGGCACTGCGATGACGGCCGCAAGTGCGATCCACGTACCGCGAGATAAAGTTTTCATAGGCGCTCTCCTTTGGGCCGGGGATAGGCAGGGGGAATTTACCGGCCGTCGGGGTAACAACGGGGACGCACGCGTGATCCGTCGCGGCCTCGCGATTTGGATCAACCCAAAGATCAGCTGAATCGAATGAGCAATTCGAGGGACATTAAGAGCGCTTTCGCCCTAGCCTTGCTCGATTTGGGTGTAAGCGGGCAACGCGCGCTTAATTCGCCCCATTGATGATTTTGGGCGCGTGCGGATCTTCGCTCGGCATCAACGGCACATCTGCCGCCGCGGCTTTCCCCGGCTTCGGGTCGACGGCAATCTTCTGGCCGGGGTTCTGCATCGGCCCCGAAAGCGACGTCTGCGCGGCAACCGGCTTACGCAGATATTTCTGGGCTGGCTGCGCGTAAACGACGGGATCGCGCCCGCTGAAGCATCCCGCAACGCAGATCACCAAGTCTTCATTCGGACGCGATGCGATGAGCCGGCGAACGAGAGGACTATCCGCTCCTGCGGACCGCCGCGAACCGGAGCCGTCTTCCGGAATGGTATTGAGGTTCTTTGCCGAAGCTTCCGGATCGCTGTCGGCACCCGCTGCTTCGAGTTGTGAGCCGTCCGCCGTGACCCCCACCGTCTCTGTGCTCTCGGCAAGAACGCGCGAGAGCGGAGAAGCGAGAGCGAGGACAGCGACGGCGGCTGAACCCAAGAACCACGAGCGACGCATGACGGACAACGGCTCCAAATCTGAACAGATTTCGAACAAATGTGCCGTACCGGGGTAAACAAACGCTTACCCCGTCCTGCGCCTTAAAATCGAAGAAGAAACGCTGGAAAGCCCCGCCTAATCGTCGAGCAGACCGTTCGACCGGTTGGAACGCTGAACTTTGACGACCGTCACGGTCCTGCCCCGCCGGTCCTGCACTTCCCGTGCGTGCTCTTGCCGCCGCGCGTATCGTTGCGCCAGCTCCTTGTTGGCAGCGAGCTTCAATTTCTCGGCAATGCTCTGCGAAAAAAGTGACATAGGGCGAATCCTCAAAGTTTGCCTGACAACAGCAGAGATCCGCCCCGGTTCCTTCGATTTTGAAATATTCCGCACTCAAACCATAAAGCACCGACTTCAATGCACGTGCACGGAAGGTCTGCGACGCCTTCCCCCTCTCGATGACTTGGAACTCTTTTCCGTCCCCTTTCCGACTTCACCGCTGCTGGCGCCCTTGGCCCCGCGGCCGCCCCCTTCCTTCGCTCCTTCAGGCGCCTTTGCCTCCCCGCGCGGCGTTTCGGACTTTGGGGTTTCCGGCTTTGGCGTTTCAGGCTTCGCGCTCCCGGACTTCGGTTCGACCTCGATGGTGCCCGTCATGCCGACGACAAGCCGTAGGTCCTTTGGAATCTCATCGAAATCGATGCGCACCGGAACGCGCTGCGCCAACCGTACCCACGTGAAGATCGGATTGACGGTCGCAAGGCCGCTCTTACCTGGCGTTGCGTTCGACACCACGATACCGCGAGACACGCTGTCCACATGTCCGTGCAAGACCTTGTTGTAGCCGAGCAGCCAGATCTTGGCCGGATCGCCGTCCTTGATGTGCTTCAAAGCCGTCTCTTCGAAGTAGCCGTCCATCCAGAACGAATCTGCATCCACGATGGACACGACCTGCTGCCCGGCCGTCGCATAATCGCCTTGCCGGATCAGCAAATTTGTAACCCAGCCGTTCACGGGCGAGCGAAGCTCGGTGCGTGCCAGATTGTTGTTTGCCTGCGTGAGATTAGCTTTCTGCTGCGCCAGCGTGGCTTCAGCCATTTCCGCGGCCGACGTATAGGTCTGCCGCTCTTCCTTTGACGCCGCCAGATCACTCAGGGCTTTCCGCCGCTCACGTTGTGCGATCTTGTTTTCGAGGTCGGCCTGAGCCTGCTTGATGGCCGCATTGGCAAGATCGACCGCAACATTGTAGTCGCGCGGATCGATCTTCATCAGCAGTTCGCCCTTCTTGACGTACTGATTATCCTTGATCGGAAGGTCGACGACCCGGCCCGAAACCTCGGGCGCTAGCCTCACGACGTAGGCCCGGACTGTCCCATCGCGTGTCCAGGGCGAGGACATGTAATCCTGCCACAATATCCACAGCGCTCCGCCCGCGAGCGCCGCGAAGAACAGCGTCGCCAGGACGGGAAAGATCCTGAGACGTCTCCGCACGGAGGGCGGATCGTAGACGGTTGTTTTCCTCTCCCGGCTCGCGGCCTTGCTGAGCGGTGCCTCACGGCCGGTTGATGCAATCTCTGGCATGCTGACCGAGCCTAATGATAAATTTTAAGATGCCCAAAGATGACAACCGTGGCCGACAAGACGATAAGAAACACGGAAAACTCGAAAAGGGCCGGATGCCACACACGGCGCGCCAAACCAAGCTCGACTGCAATCACGCGCAATATCATCGTGATTGCGAACGCCAGCGCCATCAGCGGCACAAGCGGCGAAATGAGAACGCCCAGGATGTTGATTTCGACGAAGCTCATGTGGGCTGGCTTCCGAAAAAGTCGGTCGAGCGCGCGACAGCCTCGGCCACCGCAAGCAGCATGGCCCGCGCGCGCATTCGCCCGCGCACCCCGGGCTCGGATTCGGGAATGGACGCGATCTCCTTATCGAGAACTTTCAGAATGTGCCGGACCCGCGGTAGATCTCCGGCAGCCAGCGCGTCGGAGAAATCCCGGATTTCCGCACCGATCCGGCCGTGCTTCGACAGCGGCCGAAGTCGGATGAGCTGCACGCCGACGGGCAGCGTCGAAACAAGCCGCGATCGCTGAACAGGGTCAGCCTCCTCGGGCAGCGCGGCCAGCCGCGAGTAGATGCGGCCCTGCCATTGGGTAAAAGTCCAGCGCCGCCGCCCGGCTGCAAGCCGCCGCAGGTCGCGAATGGACAGATCGACCAAGCGCTGCGCCCGATGTGCCGGCGAAGGATGCGGTATGAGCACGAGGGCGATCCCTCCCGCCACGCAACCGGCCACGAGACCGAGCGCCGTATTGAGATAGTTCTGCGGATCGAAAGTCATCACGTTTGTCGGCGCGAACAGCGGCATGAAGTTGACTGTGGCCGGGATGAAGACAGGGGCGAACAGCGGTACGACCGACAGCGCCCCGATCGGAACGAGCGCAAGCGACAAGATGAGAGACAACGCGAGGAACGTCTCGTGATTGATAAGCACCGTGAACTTGAGCAGCCCGGCGACGACAGCCGCGATCAGCGTGCCCACCACCTGTCCCAACGCAGCTTTTGAGGAAAGGTCCAAGAGCGGCGAAAGGAGCATGATCGTGATGCCGGAAAACATAACGGCGTACAGGCCGGCTGGCCACTGCGTGACAATCCAGAAAAGCACCGCGATGCCGACGCCGATGAAAACGCGTATGGCATTGACGAGCGCCGGCAGATAATCGGCGACGATGACGTTGGGCATGCGTACGGCGTCCCGCGCCGTGCGCGGATCGCGCAGAAGCGCGAGACCGTTCGCTGCAGCTTCCAAACCGGTCGCAACCTCAGCACTCGCATCCGCCGCAAGCCGCCACGAAACATCGTTCGTCTTGATCGCCATGAACTTACGCACGAGCGCCGCGTCGAAATCGCGATAGAGCGCTGCTCCCGGGCTCCATTCCGGAGGAAGCACATCTGCAATCTCCGCCGCGATATGATTGGCCTCGTCGCTGGGAAGCCCGCGAAGGTGCGTCTCCACGATCCGCGCGCCGGATATTGCTGCAAACAAGCCATCGACTGCGACGCGCAGTATGGCTCTTCTCTGCATGATTTCCGGGGACTCGCCCGCCGCTTGATCGATAACCGGTATGAGATCCGCTGTTCGCTTGATAAGCATGCGCCGCTTCTCGGGGCCAGCAGCGCTCCAAGGTTCGGCGAGTATTCCTTCGAAGTGCCGAGCCGTTTCTTCAATGAGCTCCGACAGCAGCATCTCCAGCCGTTGCGGCGAGTCGCCGAGGGATGTAAGCGCAATCACCAACGTTCCGCTCGCAATCCCGATGCTGATTTCCGACGCCCGGTTCATTGCGATCTGGAATATCTGGTCGGGCTGGGGAATGACGCTGCTTGCAATAATGATCAGCGTATAACCAGCCAGCATCGCGCCATAGGCCGCAAAGTTTTTCAGCAAAGTCGAAACGAACGAGCAAGCCGCAGCCCAAAGAAGCATTGCGAACAGAAACCCCGCGCGCTCCTGCGGAAACACGGCCGTGAGTGCCAGCGCCGCAATCGTGCCCACCAGCGTTCCCACCAGCCGGTAGACGCCTTTGAGTAGCGAAGAGCCGACGACCGGCTGGCAAACGATCGCGGCCGACGTGCCCGCCCAATAGGGCGCATCGAGTTCAAGGTAGAAAGCGGTGAAAAGCGCAAGGGACACCGCCGCCGTCAAACGCACCCCGAAGAGCAGCGCCGGAACGGCAGTAACGAAGACGTTCGCAATGCCAGATGATTTCTCGTGTGCAACAGCGTCCATCGGCAGCCACCGGGCACAGCCGAGCCGCGCGTCATGCCGGATCGGACCCGAGGGGTTAAGGTGGAGCGGCGCCATTGGTTCCGGCCACGCTTCGCTGAAGCTTCAAACGGTCGACTCCGCAGAGTTTGAAAGCAAGTAACGGAGTGCGCCCGCCTCAAACCTTGGCTATCGTGAAGCAATGAGATCAAGAACAGCACAACCGGGATTCGACGCAGGCGAGACTCTGCAGCCTTCGCTCCCGCTTGGTAACGAAGCAGCCGATTTCTGGAACGCAGTCGAAAAGCGCGATCCCGCCTTTGACGGCAAAGTCGTCTATTCCGTCGCCAGCACCGGTATCTACTGCCGCCCGTCGTGCCCCGCGCGGCGGCCGCAGCGCAAGCATGTCAGATTTCACGCAACGAGCCAGGAAGCCGAAGCCGCGGGCTTCAGGCCGTGCAAGCGCTGCAAGCCGAACGAACAATCGTTGCGCGATACCTATGCGGCAAAAATCGCCCTCGCCTGCCGGATGATCGAGGAAGCGGAAGCGCCGCCGGCTCTTGCCGAACTCGCCGCAGCAGTAGACATCAGCCCCTACCATTTCCATCGCCTATTCAAAGCGATCGCCGGATTGACGCCGAAAGCCTACGCCATGGCCCACCGCCGCAAGCAGGTGCAGACAAGCCTCGCCAACAGCCGATCCATCACCGAAGCCATCTACGATGCTGGCTTCAACTCGACGAGCCGCTTCTACGATCAGGCCGATGCGATGCTCGGCATGGCACCCGCTGCGTTTCGCTCCGGCGGCATTAAGGCTGAGCTGCGCTTCGCGGTCGGCCAGTGTTCGCTCGGCGCCATCCTCGTCGCCAGCAGCGACAAAGGCATCGCCGCCATCTTCCTCGGAGAGGATCCCGAAACGCTTCTGCACGAACTCGAGGACCGCTTTCCAAACGCCGTCTTGATCGGCGGCGATGAGGCTTATGAAGCTGTCGTAGCAAAGGTGATCGGCCTCGTGAAGACACCCGCAACCGGCTTCGATCTTCCGCTGGACGTGCGCGGAACGGCCTTTCAGCATCGCGTCTGGCAAGCGCTCCGCGAAATTCCATGCGGCACGACAGCCACCTATTCCGAGATTGCCGGCCGGATTGGCATGCCAAATGCGGTGCGCGCCGTCGCCGCCGCCTGCGCCGCCAACAAGATTGCCATCGCCATTCCCTGTCACCGCGTCGTGCGCAGCGATGGCTCGCTGTCCGGCTATCGCTGGGGCATTGACCGCAAGCGCAAGCTCATTGCGCGCGAAGCGGAATGATGCGTACCCACTAATCTTGGGCAGTGCTAAAAAACTCCCGATCATTAAATCTGCACCGAAACCGCAAGTATCTATGCGTTCAGTACGCATCACGAAGAAGTTTTCAGGCAGCCCCCAAGCCGGACTTGACCTTGCATGGCAACAGAGTCCCACTACTTGCCTTTCATGGCCTAACACCGGAGACGAGCTATGAAGGTTGCAAAATCTTGCAGGCGAAGGGCACTGAAGTCGTCACCGTGCGGCCCGGCGATAGCGTTTGCGAGGTCGCGCACCGGCTCGTTACGGAAAACGTCGGCGCCGTAGTGGTAAGCTCCGGCGCAGGAACGCTCGACGGCATGATTTCCGAACGCGATATTTCATCGGGCGTCGCCTTCCACGGTTCCGGCATTGGCGCGCTGCATGCGTCCGACGTGATGAGCCGCAATGTGCCGACCTGCGCGCCGGACGATCCCATCGCCGAGACCGCGCGCTTCATGACGGACCGGCGGATCCGTCATCTTCCCGTTCGAGACGGCGCCCGCGTCGTCGGCATCATCAGCATCGGCGACGTTTTGAAGTACCGTCTCGAAGAAGCACGCCTCGAGACGCGCGTTCTGCGCGACATCGCATTGGTCATCCGCTGACTGCCAGTCGTCACGAAGAACAAGCGCCCGCGCTTATCCGAAGACTTGATAGCTTCAGCCTGTCACACTGAAGCTCCGAGCCAATGATTGAAACATTTTGCTATCGCCGATCCGGCACTGCAGAAACGCGAAATAGGCTTCAAGCGCCGTCCGGAAATTCCAACTCGTCAATTCCGTCCAAGCCGCATTGCGAATAAGCGCATAGCGGCGGCGCCGGCTCTCGCCCAGATAGCGCTTCAGCGCAAGAGCCGGTATCGCCTCTGCCGCTGCCAGCGTGAGCGACGTCCGGCGCTTTTCCTGCATGGCGACGATCGCGTCATAGGCCGTTGCAAGCGCACGGATTGTCGGTCCATGGCGCCCCGCTGATCGCATCAGATCTTCGAAGTTTGGAGCTTCCTTAAGTTCCGCACAGGGATCTCGGCCTGAAGCCTCTCTCTCGCGCGCCGCATAGAGCGCCAAGTCACGCGAGAACGACTGCCGCGCATGAAAGCGCGATGCGACCTGCGCATCGTGAAGCCGGTAATACAAGAATGCCTCGGGCAGGTTCGCGATGTGATGCCGCTCGGACAGCCGCAGCCAGAGATCATAGTCCTCCGCGTGCTGGAACGCGCCTCGATAGCCGCCGCAGGCCAGAACCGCATCCTTCCGCATCACGACGGTCGGATGCGAAATCGCGCAACTCCCCTTCCTGTAAAGCTGCGTTCGAATGGCAGAGGGATCGAGCGGATAGTTCGAACGGTCGCCCGTCGCTTTGCCCTCCGCATCGATGACCATCACCTGTGTACCAACCGCGGCCACACCCGGATGCGACTGAAGATAGCTGATCTGTGCCGCAAAGCGCCCGGGAATGGAAATGTCATCGGCATCCATACGTGCCACCAACGGCATCTCGGCAGCCACCAGCGCACGATTGAGCGCAGCTGAGATTCCAAGCTTCGGCTGCTGGATGATCTCGAGCCTCCCCTTCCAATTCAGATTGGAGCGGATGGCGACAGTTCCATCCGAAGAACCGTCGTCGACCACGATCAACTTGTTTACGAATGCCGCATCGGCAATCAGGCTGGAAATCGCAGACCCAATATACTTTTCCCCATCCCGGACGGGGACGATAACATCCAATTTCGGAAGCATGCTTGCATCCCTTGAAAAGGCATTATTCGAAAAAAAATATAAAATGCGGGGCCCGTGGCCGATTGGTCCGACTGAGTGGCAGCGGCAGGAACTGCGTAGGTCTGGGCACACCAAGCCGTGCTCCGGCAAATTCGCCGGATCGCAATCCTCGACGCCTACGCGGCAAAAATTCAATTGCTGAAAGAATGCGACAAGCTACGCATGAGACTGAGCGCGAGACGTTGCTTCCGGCTCGGGGGGCGGCCCCTCCGCTGGAACTCGGACAACGAACGCTGAATTTTCGCAACGCGCATTGAACCGTTCCCGGCGAACCCGCCCGGCGGCGAACCGCTGAAGAAGACTTCGCCGAGATAGAGATAGTCGCCGATGAATTCCCAAATGTGCTCGGTGGACCGCGTCGCCGTCGCCAGATATTCGCTCAACACGCGTGAATTAGCGCGAGCTGTGCCAACCGACATCTCTTGCGACCACTTCACCGACATCGCACCCGGGTGACGGCGGTAGCGCCATAAGACCTGCGGGATGACCCGCGTCTCATACCCCGCCTTGAAGTAGCGGAGCCAGAACTCCCAATCTTCCGCCTCACCTCGGGTCAGCCCGCTATTGTACTTGAGGCCCTGGAAGGATTCCGTATGGCCCATGTGGTTGTTCTTCAGATCATTCCACACGAAGTGCGAAAAATGCTGAAAAACCGTCGGCGCGCGAACTCCGGACTCGCTGCCGAACATTTCGTACCAGCCCTGAACGGAGCGCACGTTCTCCGCAAAATTGTCCTGCAGGTAGCGCCGGCTGACGGCGACGAAGTCGGGACAGATGAGATCGTCCGCATCGACGAATGCAAAGAGCGGAGTATCGCATACGGCGAGCAGACGGTTTCGCGTCTCGGCGAGGCCGCGCCAATTGAAATTGACGACGGAAACGTTCTCATAGCTCGCCGCTTTCTTCAGCACGTCCAACGACTGAGGCTTCGAACTGCCGTCATTGCCCACGATGATCTTCGCCGGAATTTCCGATTGATGAAGCGCGGATTGGACCGTCTCGAGAAGAAATTCGTCCGGATTGTGCGCGGGGATGAGGATGCTAACGCCCCAATCGCTTTCTCTGCGGGCCGGCGCAACATGCATTGAAGAAGGCTTCGGTGCGAGCCGCTCATAGGCCTCCACGTACCGCTGAGGCGCCGTCAGATCAGTCACGTACTGAATGATCTCTGGCCGATCGTTCTCCAAATTCAGAAAGAATTGGTCGACAGGATACGTCGAGATATCGCGCGCACCGTTGTTCACACAATAACGGTGCCTGAGGCTTGGCGGAATGAATTCACTCTGCGCGCTGCCGGCCAGCATCACCGGTGCAGCACCGCAAAGGATCGACTCGGCGGCCGCGTAGCAAAACGTCTCCCGAGGCGACATGTTGATGAGAATGTCGGAATCGCCGATGCGCTGAAGCGAAAGCTCGCGCGGCCGCCCGGGACAAAGCGAGACGCGATCGCCGAAGGGATAGAACTCCAGCAAGATCTTCTGCAGGAACTCCGCCATCGGCACATCCATCGGATGAACCGGCCCGAGAAATTCGACCTTCAACTGCGCATTGTAGTCGAGGAACCGCTTGGCGAGTTCGGTAAACTGCGCAAGCCCTTTCGAGACGATGACGGACCCATACCAGAGAACCTTCGCAGGCACCCACGCGGCGGAGATTGGCTTCGCCGCCATCCCGAGAGGTTCAGGAATGACTACAATCCGATCGGCCGCAACATCGTGCGACACCACCAGATTCTTTGCTGTCGCGGCTGAGGGGCATATGACTTTGTCCGCCAAACGGAAGCATTGGTATTCGAGATTGATCGTCTGATAGATCGACCTCGGAATGAACGCTTTCTGGTGCCTCGCAATGTTGTAGGTCGTGCCGTGATTGAACACGGTGATGACGCAGTTCCGGAGAGAAGGCTCAACGTTGCGCCGCTGCAGCAGGCAGTAGAGCGG